>Ga0316626_10000008_pt1 | contig 65860 bp, 89 predicted proteins | sample OWC_Aug_T1_C1_D5_FD_207656 | JGI IMG/M metagenome (GOLD analysis project Ga0316626, IMG submission 207656) | Wetland soil microbial communities from Old Woman Creek delta, Ohio, United States - OWC_Aug_T1_C1_D5_A | ecosystem: Environmental > Terrestrial > Soil > Wetlands | place: USA: Ohio...
CTCCGGGCGGGCATGAGTCGCGGGTGGGCTGGTGGTGGTGGTGCCGGTCTGGGGGCGATGGGCAGGGTTGGGGGGGCATTGGGCAGGGTTGGGAGTCTGGCGTTCAACCAGCCGTCCACGACCGGAGCGGCGGGTGCTCCGACGAGCAGTCTCGGGGAGCTTGCCCAGTCACCGCCAACCGCCAGTGGCGGTGCTGTTGGCGGTGGTGGCGGTGGCGGTATCGGCGGCATGGTAAAGGGCCTCGTGGGTCCGTTTCCGCACGAGAAGGCACTTGGGGCTCTTCAGGGCCTCCTCGAACAGAAGAAGCAGGCGCAGGCCGCAGGCTTGATGGGAGAGGGGATGCAGCCCTTCGGAAGGGTCAACTACTTCACAGGCGGGATGTAAGATGCCAATCGACTGGTGGAGAGGTAGTCCTGCCATTCTGGAGTCGCAGCGGTACCAGGCCGAGCGGGAGCTTCGTTCGATAGGCAACATCGCTGGCGGTGTACGTAGTGGCTACGACTCATGGCAGAAAATGAGGGACAAGCAGGAGCAGGAGAAGGCTGCTCTGATTCGAGCGTACCATCGGAGTCCCGATCAGCTTGCGGCTGCGTACTCCGACTCCCAGTCGAATGTGACCCCGGAGGTTCAAGACGAATCGTTGCTGGAGCAGGGCGGTGCTTCGGTCGGGCCGTCCACGGAGGCTCGTAACGTCAGCGGTGCGAACGCTCCAGGCACTGGAGCCGGAAGCACCCCTCCGGAAGAGACTCCGATCAGTCGTGCCATAGCGCAAGGTCGTTCCACTGCCGCTGTCGGGGAAGGCCCATTCACCGGGGACGAGCCTGACATCGTGCGTGCCATGCGGAGGATCGGGGCCTTGATGAGGATCCCGGGAGTGAAGCCGACTCAACCGGGTCTGTCCACGGCGCAGCAGACTGCTGCGATCAGTGGGGACCTTGACGAGATGGCAGACGAGGCGGTCAGAGTCAGAGCCTTCAGCCCGTTGCTGGAAGTGACGAAGGATCCCGTGGCGGCAGCTCAGTATTTCGCCCCGAAGACTTACGGGACGTTTGGAGTGCCAGCCACTGCCGGTGGAGGTCGTGAGCCACGGGCGTTGTCGAGGATGAGCGAGGCTGCATTGATCGAGCACCAGGCCGAGCTGTACGCCCTGGAGGAGGGTCGGAACTACGTCACCACTGACGACCGGAGACGTGCCGTGAAGGACTTCCACGACCGCCAGGCAGGATCGTCCGGGGAGTACGTGCAGGAGGTGACGAAGGAAACCCAGTACGTGAACCGTGTGACTGGCAAGCCTACGGATCAGTATGACCCTGACGCGACGGAGGTAACTAACCAGAGGACCACGAGGACTCGACCTGGCAACGAGCCGCCTCCTCCGCTGGGGGAGCCTCCACCGCAGTTCGAGGAGGAGCCTGAGGAGCACTACGTTCCCGGCACGAGGATCCCACTGTTCAGGAAGCGGCCAAAGTAGGTGCAGCGATGCCGTATGATCTGGTAGATCCGAACGAGTTTGCAGCCAGCATTCATGGGCTCTCGAACATTCGGGACCGGAAAGCTGCGGCGCTTCCCGACACGGTTCAACGACTCACTCAGAAGGCAGCTCAGCGTCGAGCGGCTGGTGACGTTCCGGGCGCGAGTGAGCTAGAGGCTCGTCTTCAGGCGTACTCGGCGGAGGGCATGTCTCCTCGTGAGGAAGCTCTCGAATACTACGACCGGGCTCGCGAGGTGACTGAAGGTGCGAAGGGACCAATCGAGCAAATCCCTGCTGGTCTCGGGCGTGCCTGGGGGGAGTATGTCGAGAAGCCAGCGGAGCTGGCCGGATCCCTGGCGGAGATGGGGGTCAAGAAGTACGTCTCCGACTTTCCGGTTGCTGGTATCAACGTCTCTCCGGGGACGATTGCGGGAACGATGGCTCGTGCGGGAATCGAGTATGCGCCTGCTGCTGCTGCGGCGGCAGTGACGGAGGGTGCTCTCGGCTTGCCGGCCATTGCAGGCAAGGCTGGTGCTCTCGCACGAGCACTCAACCTGGGCACGATGTTCGGCCTTCAAGATGCGGGGATGCAGAAGCTGAAGCAGGCGGCTCAGGAGTCACCCGCTCCGGTGAGCTTCGCGCCCGGGGAGCCAGCGCAGCCTCGTAAAGAAGGTTGGAAGTGGAATCCAGAAACGAGTCGATACGACTGGCAGTCCAATATCGGGCCTGCCGAGCCTGACATCGAGTTTCCGATCAAGAGTGAGCATCCGACTCAAGACGTCATCGCAGCCGGGTTGACCGGAATGACAGCGGGTGCCGCAGGACAGCTTCTATTCGGGGAGGCCATTCCCGCCGTGTTCCGAAGGGCGTTGGCACCTTTCAGGAAGGCAGCGCCTGAAGTGGGCAGCGAGATGGCTCCTGAGCTGGCTGCTAGTGTGCAGACTCCAGTCAAGCCATCGGCTACCGAAGCTCACCCGGGCAGCTCGCAGGGTGTCTTGCAGCGGTTGGGTCAGCGACTTGGGATCGGAAGGCGGGAAGAGCCGGCCTTCGCGGGACTGAAATACAACCCTCAAACCAAAGCTTGGGAGCAGGCTGGGAGGCCGCCAGCAGAGCCACTGGCGGCACCTACACCTCCGACCGAGCCGGCTCCGCTAGGACCGGCTGAGCCCCTAGCTGGAGCTGTTCCACCAGAGCCGGAACTCCGGTACGACTTCGCCACGAAGACGTGGGTTCGTGGTGAGGCTCCTCCGGGGCCTGCGCCCGAGCCGATCAGGGGTCCACTTCCCCCCGAGCCCGAGATTCCGGCAGGACCAGCCGAGCCCCTGGCGGCTCCTAGTCCGGAAGATGCCTTTTGGGGACGGACCCTGCGTGTCGGGGGCCGAGGTCCCGGGAGGACTGAGTACCTTTCAGACTTCAGGGGCCGGTTCCCAAGGCACAGGGTCCGGGAAGTCGAGTCGAGGCCGTTCCCACCTGAGCCGGTACCGACTCCTACCGGGCCTCCGGCAGAACCTGGGTTGCCTCCTCCGATAGAGCCAGGACGCGAGCCTCTTTACAGTGCTCTCTACAGAGCTGCTGGGGCAACGCCGGAGGAGCCACGGGGTATGCGAGTACCCCCAGTCGGACCCGCCTCTGCCTTGCAACGTCCGTTGGAGCCCATCGTAGAGGTGCCTCCTCCAGTCACCCCACCTGAGGGACTTGAAGGTCCGAGCTTCGGTGCTCAGTATGAGATCCCGAGCCTTCAAGCCATTTCCCGGGCGCGTCGATACCGTCCGGGCGGATTGCCGGCTGCGGCATTCGAGCCCGGAGTCTTACCTACAACCCGCCCTAGAGCGCCGCTTCGGTCACTGACGCAGGCCGAAGCGGCTGCAAGGGCCGGCGTCGAACCCGAAGTGGTGCCACCCCCGGAGGTCGTTCCGGAACCTACGCCCGAGGTACTGCCCAAGATCGAGCCCGAGACTCCGCTACCACCTGACCTGGTGGCTACTCCACCTGAGGAGGTCGGTATCCCTCCTCCAGCACCGGGACATAAGCCTCCCGCAGCCCCGCCGCCGAAGGCTGAAGCTCCACCACGGGAGCCTGGCCTAGCGCCTCCTGAGGAGTACCCTACCGAGAAGGACAAGCTGAACTTCGAGCAGTATTTCCTGAGTCAGAAGCCTGAGTATGGCGGAGTGTACGACCCGAAGCTGGCGAAGGCCGATCCCGACTACGAGACCATTCTCTCGGACTTCCGGGGTGAGTACCTTCCGGTACCCAAGACGAAGGTTCAAGAACTCAAGCAAGCCATTGCCGACAACGAGTACACGGTACAGACCGGCAGGAACCGCATGGGCATCCAGTTGCCGGCACAGGCACGGGAATCCGCACAGCGATGGGCCGGCGAGCTGAGGGAGCGTCTTGCAAAGTTGCAAGCCACGGAAAGGGCGCTCAAGGCGAAGGTGCCTCCAGGGGTACCCACACAGGAAGGTGGCCGCCCGTACTTCGTCACCGAGGCGATCCGGAAGTATCGTGCCAGCCAGAAGGATAAGGACATCACGGACTTCTGGTTCTGGAGGACTCAGGGGGATCGGAAGCAGAAGTTCGAGGACTTCCTCGTGCAGAGCAAGGACCCGCTCGCTTCGGAGGCTGGGTCTCCACAGTCCCGGTTCACTGCGTATGTGAAGCGAGAAGCTGCCAAGACTCCTACAGAGGCTCCTCCAACCGAAGCGCCGACAGCCCCCAGCATCAAGTTGGGAACGACCCCGGAGAATCCGATTGCGACGGTGGACGAACTGCTCAACGAGGTGGGTCGTGTTGGTGGCCCGAGCCCGGCAGAGAGTTACAAGGGTGCAGCCGATGTCGTTCACACCGCGAGCCCGGAAGGAGATCCGAACCTTGAGTGGGGCACCCTGTCCTCTCCGGCTGGAAAGAAGGTCAAGGGTGCGTGGGCGAGTGTTCACGTACCGGCTCTGGGCAAGCGTGTGGTCTGGGATCCTCAGTCGTATCGCTGGATTGCTGAGGATGCGTTCCTGAAGGGTCGTAACGTCAGCGTCGAGAGGATGTTCTTGAAGGCGGAAGTGGATGACTTCTACAAGGTGGCGGGTGAGGCACCGACACCACGCCTGCTGACAACCTTCCGACGTCCGGAACCCACGGCGGAACCTAAAGAAGCCAGCGAGTGGCTGACGGAAGGTGCCAAAGGCGCTTATTCCGTTGGTGACGAGACTCAGATCGGCATAGCCGGGGAGAGGAATCCTCAGCGGGGGAGGTGGGAGCTGGTCGATGTGGCCGATCCGATAGCGTCCCACGATTTAGACTTTCGTCCCAATCCTGCCTTTCCGAAGGCGTTGCAGCGCCGTAATCGCGACCGGGTAGCGTCCAAGCAGCAGGTCATGGACCTGTCGAGAGAGGATCGGTTCGACCCGATGCAGCTTGGACACGCTCCAACTGGTGACGTTGGAGCTCCGGTGCTTGGACCGGACGACCTAGTGGAGTCAGGCAACGGACGGACCCTCGTGTTGCGGAATATCGTCGGCAAGCCGCAGATGACGGCCTATCAGGAATGGCTGACCTTGAACGCTCGCACCTTCGGGCTCGACCCTGCCGTAGTGCAGAAGATGATTGCGGAGGGTCAGGTCCCGATCCTCATTCGTCGTCGTTTCGGAAAGCTGTCCATGAAGGAGCGGGCAGAACTGGTTGCCAAGTGGAACGTCTCTTCGGTTGCGGAGATGAGCGAGACCGAGTTGGCAATGGACGATGCGGCCAGGATGACCCCGGAGCTGGTCGGGTTGGTCCAGTCGGTAGAGACTGGGGATCCCATCGAGGCGGCCAGCAACGCTCCGTTCCTGACGGCATTCGAGGACCGTATCGTCAGCACTTCCCAGGTAGGCCGTTTCAAGGATGCTAAGGGGAAGATCTCCGCTGCCGGGATGCGCCGGGCAAGGACCGCGCTATTCGCATACGTGTATGGAGGTGCCGATCCGGAGCGCACGGCTCTGCTGGCCCGCATGGCGGAATCCACGAACAACGAGATCAAGAACATCACGAACGCTCTCACGATGGCAGCTCCGAAGTTCGCACGTCTGCGGGCAGACGTTGCCAAAGGGGAGCTGTACGAGGCGGCTGATCTGGGCAATGAGCTGGCGCGAGCTGCTGCCACGTATGCCAACATCAAGCAGACCCCGGGAGCGTCGATTGAAGGGTGGCTGAAGCACGAGGATCTGGTCAGGCCGATCTCCGACGTTGACCGGCTCCTGGTGCGAATGTTCTCCGACAACTCGAAGAAGCCGAAGACTATCGCTGACATACTGAATCAGTATTCCAGGGTGGCTGAGGAAGCTGGGCACCCGGGCCAGGGGAATATGTTCGGTGCCGGTGGCAATCCGGACAAGGCCAATATGCTGCGTACCGCAATCGACCTGAGCAACAACGGTGGGGACGCTGCTGAGGTTGCTGCGTCGAACGAGGCGGTGGGTAGTCAGAAGCTCACCGACGACAGCGTGGCTCAGCTAGAGGCACGGAGCAAGGCCGAGAAGGCTGGTGGGCAGTTCGGAGCTGCTGACCTTACCGAGGCGGAGGCAAACCTGCTCAAGCCGGAACGGAAGGGCAGGAAGGGAAAGGTCATCACGAAGAAGGAGCCGAAGGGCGGCACCGTGGCGATCCCCAGGACGCCTGATGAGCTGAAGGCTGTTGCTCAGGCGCTGGCTCACGAAGCCGGCATCAAGTTCGATCCGGTGGTTTTCGATGAGGCAACAAGTGACATCCCGCGCTGGCTGTGGAAGTTCCTGGGACCGGACTTTCTGACGCGCCGGAGCGAGCACCAGTTCTGGTTCAACATCTTCCGGATGTACCAGAAGGCTACCGACAAGGGCACGCGGCTCAGGCGTATGTTCCTGACCCAGAGTGGCAGGGTGCCGTTCTGGGGGCGTACCCCGCAACCTCCGAAGGAACTGGCTGCTGCGTGGAGGAAACTGTCTCCGAAGCTGGTCGATGTCGAGGAGGCTGCTGGAGCTGCCCTCCGACGAGACAAGGTGCTCGATGCGATGCGGGGACTGATTACTCGCGATCAGCTCCGGGCACAGGCTGGTCGCGACGGTGTGGCCGCATACGACCTGTTCCAGAGAGTGCCGAAGGCAACACGTCAAGGTGTCCTCAAGACGCTCATGCGGCCTGAGATACCGGAAGGGTTCATTCCCGTCTGGCGCAGGGTTCCGTGGGGGGAGCGGGAGAAGGTGATCGAAGCCTTGTCGGAAGCTGACACCCTGGAGAGCCTGGCGGAGCGCAGCCACACCGTGGCGGAACTCCGTGAGATGGGCCTGAGTGACGCCGGCATCGTCGCCTACCGGAGAACCCAGGAGCTGCTGAGCGAGGCCCTGCGGACTGTGATCAACCCGTTGCGGAAGAGGCTCGGGATGAAGCCTCTCGTGGGCCGTAAGAACTACCTGCCCCACAAGTGGCTTGGCAACTGGGAGATTCGGGAGCTGAAGCTGACGGTGCCGAAGCCGAAGCCTGGAGCCCCGCAGGGTAAGCTGTTCGAGCCGTCTCCTCCTGGTGGCGAGCCAGCTCCGGAGTGGACTGTTGGTCGTGCAGTCATGACCGAAGACGGCATGACGTTCGACACGGAGCATGAGGCGCTAGTTGCCGCGTACAAACTCGTACAGGCTGACCCGAATGCACGATTCAAGATCGTGCCGTCCTTCTATGCTCGGGCTGTGATGGAGGAACTGCCGGATACGGTACACGCCCGGGCTCTTGGGATAATGCTCAAGCGGCTTGGCAAGATAATGGAGATCTCAGACTCCGAGATACGGGAAGCCTCGAAGGCTGGGGTGCAGCCTCGTGGGTTCCCTGCCCACTTCGAGCGCCGTCTGGGGGCGAAGGGTTACAACAAGCGGGAGATGGCTCAGGTCATCGAGAATTACCTGGGGCAGTTGAGCCGGTACGCTCCTATGAGAGAGGCCCGGGAAGCCGCTCATCTCCTGCTGGAGTCCCCGGAAGGCATCGCTCTCCGGAACAAACAGCCTGAAATAGCGGCGGCGATGGATCGCTATATCCGGTCATTGCACGGGGGTCAGACGGAGGCGGAGCGGGTGGTGGACTCGTTGCTCAAGAGCGTTCCCCTCCTCAAGAGTCGTCTTGGTATGCGACCCACCCGGGAGGTTAGCAGTGCCGTTAGGCAGGCGGTCTCCCAGATCAAGTTGGGCCTGTTCAGCACGGCCTACATGATCACGAACCTGACCCAGTTCGTGACACACGCCGGGCCTGTCCTGGGGCCGACGTATGCCGCTCGCGGTGCGAAGATGTATATGCGGGCCATCTTCAACCCGAACGGTCCCGAAGGTCGGTTGCTGTCCCACCTGTCCCGCCGTGGCCTGATCGAGCCGATGTTCCTGAGTGGCGAGGCTCCAACCAGGGGCCTCAAGGTCGGTCGCACGCAGGCGGTAGGGAAGGCGATGGACGTCGGGACCTGGCTACTCGACCAGGCGTTCTTTGGCACCAAGGCAGAGCACTTCAACCGGGGTGCCACGTTGCTGGGAGCGTTCGCCCGGCTTGTCGAGAGAGGGTTCAAGGCACCAAGCGAAGCGGTGGGGAAGGTCAGCCCGGCACAGGCGAAGATCCTCCAGGCGCTAGAGGCTCGCCTGCGGTCGATGGGCCTGAAGCCTGGCAAGGCGGTCGGTAACGACCGGCTGGCACTCATGGCAAGCGACCTGAAGCAGTCGGAGTGGGAGTGGATCCGGTCCACCGCGAACGGGGACAAGATCAACCACGACGTCATGCAGGCCATGATGGAAGCCATCAACAACAAGGTAAACTTCCAGTACCAGCGTGGTGCCAGGCCGGAGCTGATCCGTGGTCCGTTCGTGGAGCTGGCGAACCAGTTCCGGATGTTCAACGTGGGCACGATGCAGCTCTGGAAGAACCTCGCGGAATACGGTGCTCATCAAGGTGGCCTCAAGGGGTACGCACCTCTGGCTGGACATCTTGGTACGGTATTCGCACTTTCGGGAATCCTGGGGTTCCCGTTCTTCCGGCTGTTCGACTCCATCGTGCGTAACCTCAGCGGCCAGAAGCTTTCCCCGATGGACTACTTGCTCACTCAAGACATTCCCCAATCCGTGGTCCGGGGCAGTCCCGCCCTGCTGGGAATCGACGCAAGCCGGCGACTGGGCTACGGAGACATCTCTCCGGAGGAAGTGTCAGACCTAGCAGGTCCAGCCATGAACACCGTGGCTGACATCCTGGGGGACATGGTTCGGCTCGACCTGGATATGGCTGCGAGAGAGCTGGCGGTTGGTCCTGGCAATCTGTATGCGGCCTGGAGGAGCTGGCGGGACCACAGCGTGCGGGAGAGGAGCACCCGGGCTCGGACCCGGTACATACCCACGGAGTCGGAGCTGCTTGCCAGGGCCATCGGCTTCAGGCCGATGTTCGAGTCGCGGTGGGCAGATGAAGTCCGGATGCAACGCCGCAAGGAGACAAGGCTCAAGTGGGATCGCTCCACGGCGATAGACGAGGCGATCCGTCTCGTTGACGAGTACGAGGGGGCGGAGAGGGCGGATCACTTACGAGCCTTCTTCAAGGAGCTGCACGACCAGAAGATCCCGGTGACCATGAAGGAGGTCATGCAGGAGCGGGGTCGGAAGAGGGTTCCCCAGGCCCTTCGTCAGGTTCCCCTGATACCGAAGGCGCTTCGGAGGGAGTACCTGGAGCGGGCTCGTCCCATCATGGAGCAGCAGCGGCAGCAGTACCGCCAGGTCGAGGCTTTGAGGAGGGCTCAGCAGTTCGGAGCGGAGCCTCGGCCATGATTCCCAGCTTCCTGAGGGATCGGTACGCCAAACTTTCGGAACGGTATCGAACTCGGGGATGGGATCCCCCCGAATTGCCTGGTAAAATCGAAGAAGCGGCGAATGTGATCTACGAGATGGCTGGTCGGATCAACAACCGGGTGCCGTTGCGGGTGGTGGTGGACCCGGTACCGTCACGGCAGAAGGAGCAGTAGTGTCATCGGTCACCGCCACGGCCTTTGCTCTGGTTGGGGAGGAGGGGATCTTCCTCGATCCAGTGGTCATGAGGAAGAACGGCACCAAGCACTACGCCAGTCTGGGGGCGTTCCTCGATCCTCCGGCCTCCGGGGTGATCGAGGCGAAGCTCGCCTACCAGTATAACGATCTTCACCTGGACGAGCTGGCTGGAAGCTCGATTGTCCAGGCGGCAAGGAGCGCAAGCGACCATCCGTACCGCAAGGAGATCAGTGTCCCGGTTGAGGTGACCAAGTACGTGAACCGTCCGGAGCCTTTTGTCCTGCGGGTCGTCGCGAGAGTCACGTCGGGGACGGGTCACATCGTCCTGCCGACGATCAGCGTCGAGTCGAAATGAGCACTGGACTTGGCGCAGGAAGATGGCTGGGTGCTGGGGAAGGTGGGGATGACAGGTGCCGAAATAACATTCAGGGAGTACGTCGAGCGTGCGTTGCAGGAGAGGGACCGCTTGTGCTGCGCGAAGATGAACGCTCAGGAGAGAGCTTTCGACCAGGCACTCATTGCCCTCAACAAGGCCGTGGACAAGGCCGAGGCGGCACAGCGCGAGTACAACGCACATGCCAACGAGTTCCGGGGGCAGCTCGACGATCAGGCCAAGCATCTCATGCCCCGCACCGAGACGATGGTCCTCATCAAGAACCTGGAGGACCGAATAGTTGCGCTGACTCTCAACATGGACGCCAGGATGGAGGTGCTGCGTAACGACATTAGCGAATTGAGGGAGTTGCGTAGTGGGGTCGAGGGTCAGGGAACGGGTCGGGAAGCGTTGTGGAGTGGGATCCTGAGTGTGGTTGCCTTGCTGCTCTCGGTTGTCTCTGCGGTCGGGGTGGTACTGGCAATCGCGAAGTGAGGCTGGTGGAGCCATGAACCCAGTGACGAGGTGGTTCGTTGGGAACAAGATCAAGTCGGTCGTTAAGGCCGAGAGGTTCACTGGGCACCGGACCCAGATCTGTGTTGGCATCTACCTTCTGGCCTTCTGCATTCAGTTCACGGCCTTGCAGTTCGGGGGAAGCGTGGAGCTGATCGACGCAATGGACTGGTTGAAAGAGCTTGCGCTTGGTCTGGGGGGTTTGGCCCTGGCAGCGAAGATAACGAGGAGTGGCCCGGAGGGGACACCGCAACCGAAGTGAGGGGGACCGTCATGGATGGAGCCACGATGGGATTGGGGCAGCGTCACCAGCTCCGGCAGAAGATCGCAGGCGGCATGAACCGGCTGGAGAGGGTGAACACGAAGCTCGGACAGGCCCAGGCGGCAGGCAAGGCGGGTGCCGGCCTGGCGGCGAAGTCGGCTCGGGTGGAGCAAAGGGTGAACAACAGGATGAGCAGGCTGCAAGCGGGTGGCGGCAAGATCGGCACCCGATTCTACAACCGCTATGGTCGGTAAGACGCCCCGGGAGAAGGCTGCTGACCGGCTTCGAGCTCGAAGAGCTGGCCGGCAGCAGTCCCTTTCTCGATCTATCAAGCGAGCCCACGGCGGTCGCCAGGTGGCTCATGGTCTCGGCAAACTTGGGTCTCGCGTACTCTTCAGAAGAAAATAACTTGCAGCAAGTTTGACATTCCAAAAGCGTTGGAGTAGAAACGGGGTCGGAAAGGAGGACCCCATGCCAAAGCTTGAGGAATTGTTCGGTGAGCAGTGGTCTGCCGACGTAGCCAAAGAGGCAATGCCTGACGAGTTGCCTCAGGCCGATTCTCACGATCTTGTACCTACTCAGTCTGCGTTACCAACCTTTCTAGGTTTCGGTTCCAAGAGTTCGATCATTGGAGGCTTGGAGGAGTTCTCCCCGGCTCAGCTCCGGCTGGAACCTCCACGGCTCCGGATCATACACAAGAAGGAGAGGCGGGATCAGCTTGGGGAGCCTGGGCAGCTCCTGCTCGGTCAGAATGCTTGGGACGAACTGGACTGTGTGTTTGTCCGGGCTCATCCCGGGCGTGCCTACCCGGAAGGGAAGGGAAAGGATACGAGAATCTACTGCGCCTCCTCGAACAACCAGGTGCCTCATCCAAGTGTCGTGAGTCCGAAGGACACCGAATGCGCTCGTTGTGACTACGGCCAATGGATAACGGACGGTACTGGAGAAAGGCATGGGCCTAGCTGCAAGGAGTTCATTGCCTTGCTCGGGATAATCCCACCTGAGCTACGACCTTTCTGGTTCATCTGTCAGAGCACTGCCCAGAAGCCTGCTACGGAGTTTCTTTGCGAGGTTCAGAAGATACGGGAAGAGGGACTATCCCACATCTCCCAGCTCGCGGTGAGGATCACCACGGAGCCCAAGAGTAAAGGCGGGATCTCTTGGTACGTGCCAATCTTCTCGGTCACGGAACGGCTTCCTCGGGCGCTGTATCACGCTATCGCGATGGAGGCTAAGGGTCTGCACTACCTGCCTCGCCTGGCGGTGATGGCCGATGATCTTGATGCGGCAGCGCCCGACAAGATCACTCCTCCAGAAGACGACCTTCCGTTCTGAGGATGCAACCGCTTGGTACGTATCTGGTGGCTTCGCAGTATCCTCCCCTGAGGCGGAAGACGCACCTTTGGGCAATCCTCACGCGGAGGTCTGGGGCTAAACTCGGCCAGGTGGGATGGTTCTCTAGGTGGCGGCAGTATTGTTTCTATGCGGAGAGGGGGACAATCTTCAATTCCGCATGTTTGCAGGAGATTTCGACTTTCCTGGTCAATCAGAACAGGGAGCATCGCGATAAGAAAAGATCGGTAAGCGATGGCCCGTGAAAGCACAGGCCGTCAAGTGTGCAAGTGCGCGTTCTGCGACTGGAGCACTTCAGCCTGGGTTACGACGAAGAAGGGCAAACGCATCAATTGTTACCGGCGACTACAACTGCACGTTGACCGTGCCCATCCGGAGGAAGCGAAGAAGATAAAACAGTGGGCGCAGGCCATGTGCAAAATTATTATCCTACTACTCATGCTCGCCCCTCTCGACCTTGCTGTAGCAGAAGAGGAACCCATACTGAATGGCGCTGCCAGCGTGGTCTCTTCTGACATTGCTGTTGGCAATCCCATCCTTTGCAGGTTTGGTATTAACGGCGAGTACGAACGTGGTGCTGAGTTCAGGAACCATGCCTGTATGGACTACAAGGCCGCTGTCTTGAAACTGCGTCCGTTCTCTTGGTTCTGCTGGTGGTCTGACCCGTGCTCGGGGGAGAAGCCATAATGTGCGAACACAAGTACGTTAGTCGAGTCGATTCGCTGGAGAGAGGGGTCACTCACTCACGGTGGTACTGTGACAAGTGCCGCTTGGAGTTCAAGCCTGTGTGGCCTGAGGAGTCTGACGTGTCAATGGAGGACGCATGACTGTAGGGAGCGTCATGGATGACTGTGAAGTTCTGAAAGCGACAATGCTGGCGGATATTCGCAAGAAACGAATCTTGTCTCTTGAGGCGCAGCTCGCTGAGATGCGGGCGTTTATCATCAAGATGTGTCGTTCCCATGGAACGCATTGCGGTTGCGGCTGGTGTGAAGAGTCTGAACCCATCCTTACTTCCACCGACCTCGGCAAGGGCTGGGTGTCGCCGCAGGAACACCAGCAATTGAGTGCCAACTATCAAACGGCTGTGGCTCATTATGAGACTGGAATGCTGCAGGCCCAAGCAGAAGCGGCGGCGTGGCAAGATCCTGAACGCTTGGCCCGTATTTTCCACGAGACCTATGAGCGACTGGCTCCGACATTTTGCTACGAGACCAGAAAGGAATCAGCAGTTCCTTGGGATCAAGTGCCAGACACGAATAAGAAATTGATGATCGCGGTGTGCAGGGAAGTCGGAGGAAACATCGGCACCGCCGCCAAGGCGCTGCTGGAACGGTTGGAGAAGCTGGAAGCTGCGGCGAGTGCGGGAAAAGCAGTGAGAGACGAAATGGAGTTCGCTCCACCGAACTCTGGGTGCTCGGGATACATATGGGTGCCTAAGACAACGTGGCAGGAGTTTTGTGCCGCGCTCGACGCGCTGGTGGTCCTTACCGTTGGTGGCAAGGGATGGATGTCGCGGGAGGAGCACAAGCAGATCCTCGACGAGTACGTTACGGAGCACGGGCGAATTACTGAGGTCTATTACAAAGCGATGAAGCGAGCTGAAGCTCGGTTCTGCGAAGCGCATCGAGTCGCGGAGGTGGGAGAAACGTGTCCCTGCTGTGCTGCCGTGGCGATGTTCGACAAAGTTAAGCAAGCCAATGTGGTTCCTTGAGTGGTGTGCGCTAGGACCCCTGATCGCGTTTGCTCTGGGTTTCTGGCTAGGTATCTGGTGGCAGAGATGGGACAATGAAGGAGAAGCCATGACCTATTTACAACTGAAGGCTTTATGTGAGTTGCTGATGGTATCTGACCCCTTCCCACTAGATGCGAACAGCGAGGAGTTGCTGAAAGGCTTGGCCGACAAAGAAGCTAAGCAACACGGCTTCGACACCTGGATAGACGCATTCCACGGGCCTGATGAAAAAGAGGTACCCCATGACTAAACCCGTTCCAGCTCGAACGATCTTCTGGCCGTGTGACCAGGAGAAACACGCAGCCTGTCCAGGTGAGGCTGCTGTCGGCCTCGAAGAGGATCCCAAGCGTCCTATCCTTCGCTGCGCCTGCGAATGCCACAAGAACCCCTAGACTGGCTCGAACCCGTCAAGCGTGAGTTTCACGGTGCGGGATGGCTCGACTGGTGCGTGAGGCATTACGAGCAGGTCTTGCTAACTATGGAGGAGCCTCGAAGGAATGTCTTGACAGAGCGTGAGTTCGCCTCCGCCTGTGCGTTGCTGGACGTAGAGCCGCAGCCCACAACGCCAGCGGAGGCGAACCAGCGATGGTGTCAGTTTGTCGGGGCGGTACGAGATGCCCTGAAGCGGCACCGAGAGCGAGAGAAACGGGCGGAGGTAGCCCAAGAACGCAGGAAACAGCGGCTCGGAGGGAAGGATGATGCCAAAGGGCAAGGGTAAGCAACCGGATCAACGTGGTGCTGGAGCCGAGAAGACGTCCCGGCAGAGGTTCATGGAGCTGGCTCCAGGCCGAACGGATCGAGTGTTGAAGGCACTCAACACGCTCGGCAAGTGTGCGAACCGGAGCACGTATGACTTCAGGGTGGACGAGGTCGCGAAGATCTTCGATGCCATCAACAAGAAGGTGACGACGGTCAAGTTCCGGTTCGAGCAGGCGAAGCCTCAGGAGGAGACCTTCACCCTGTGATGGTCGGCAGGGGCATCGCGACTGTCGGGATCTGGATGTCGCCGGCAGCGGTGCTTCATGCCCTGGTAAGGCCAGGGATCGAGATCTCCACCGCGTTACCAAGCGGTCTGGTCTTGGTCCTTGGCCTTATCCTTCTGGGGGTAATGGTTCTCGCAACACTGATCGTCTGGACCGATCCACGAGGAGGCAGACATGGGACCAAGAAGAGTAGTGGTGACGTTGGAGCTGAGCACGGATTTGGGCCTGCGATACCTTAGAGATAAGCGGTGGTGGTGGCCGAAGCTCAACACCGGCATAGTCGTGACTAACGTCCTTCAGGCACAGGCAAACGTAATCCGTTCGCAGAAGGTGTCTGCCAAGAAGAGGATGTAGTAAGCATGGAAAAGAAACTGCCGATCCTACTCAACGAACATCAGCATACACGCGCTTGTAGTATTCTTCGGCAGCTCACTCCGCGTGAAGAACAGATCGTGCGGTTACGGTTTGGGATAGGGGAGCGAGCTGCCTACTCCCTAGAGGAGATAAGGCAGAGGTTCGCCGTCACCCGTGAGCGTATTCGGCAGATCGAGGTTAAGGCTCTTCGGAAGCTGGGCATGACAGCTCATGAAGATCCGGTGGCCTTTCTTACCAAGCTCCTGCAAGGTGAGTAGGCATGAAGACTCGGGACCTTGAGGTCTCTCAGGTTCTCGAAGCCTTCCTCTGGCCCCTGGGGCGTTTCGGGCGTACTACCTGCCCACTGCACCAGGGCACCAACGCTCAGTCGTTCTGGTATCGGGGGGATCAGTGGCACTGTTTCTCCTGCGGGGAGGGGGGCAATGCGACTTCGCTGGGTCGCAGGCTCGGGATCGAGTCGCTGGGTTACAAGAAAGTCGAGTTCAAGTTAGGCGGCACGGAGGAGATGGCCCACATGGGAAGCCGGAGTTCCGGTCATCCCGTCCGGGTTCGTTCCGTGGCCGAGACATTGCGAGCGAAGGGGTATCGGGAGCGCACGGATCAGTACGACAGGGCCTCCGAAGCTTGTCGGCTGGGACACGAGCTGGTAAACATCGGGCGCGAGTTGTTTCACTTGGATCCGGAGATCGCAGCCGAGACCGTCTTCGCTGGAATGTCTCTTTCCGAACAGGCCGAGACGGCACTGAGTCACCTGGAAGACTGCCGGAGGGTGCTCAGCTCACCTGGCTATGATCAAGCTTCCTAGACGCAAACCTCACTGGGCTCGGTGCCCGAACTGCGGGTACGTCTGGTCCCTCCTCCAGGGGAAGCAATCCGTGAGGGTCTGTCCCCGGTGTGGCAAGCGTCGTGGCCTGGCGATGGCGGTGTCGAAGGGTAGGCCCCCGTACAGTGCTCAGTGCCCGTTCTGCCGGCACACCTGGATCCCTCGTGCCCGGACGAAAGGTAAGCCCACGCGCTGTCCAGCGTGCTACCACACGATTGAAGTCCTGAGGGTAAGGCAGCAGCCGGTTGCGACTGGGAGACAAGCGACAGGAGGGACATGATGATGCAGCTAAGGAAGTTGGGGGGTGTTTGTGGTGTGGTGCTGGTGTTGTTGCTGGCTGGCTCAGAGGTCCGGGCTGCGGGTGGGACTGCCTATGTGGTTCGGTGGACTCAGCCGAACCAATGCGAGCTGGTGGACCACTGGGTGATGATGCTCGATGGCGTCGATTCCGCCAGCCTTGATGCCGCCTGCGACGGCACTATGGCGGTCCAGGCGATGATTGCCGGAGCTGGCCCGTACTCCGTGACCTTGAAGGCCGTGACGGCGAATGGCTTCGAGTCGGCCCCAAGCAACGCCATAGGGATCACGGTCCCTTTAGCTGCGCCGACCTTGTCGGCAATCGAGCCACTGTAAGGCGGGTCGTTCGGCTCTGGTGCCGGGACGTCCAGTGTCTCGGCAAGGGCCTCGGTTGCCGGCTGGCCTGTAGAGAAAGGTGCATGAAGGAATGGAGGAATAGTCAGCCATGAGAGTTGTCGGCTTCAAATCTCCAGCGTTCGGTGAGATCGTCTTCGAGTTCCGTGTTAGCGATAACGACCTTGAACGTGCCGGTAAGGAGTCGGCTGTGAAGGCTCAGCAATTGTTCTACGGATGCACGGGAGCGCGGGTCTGCGACCGTGAGGTAATGGTGCCACTGGTGCTGGAGTTCTTGGTGCAATTGGTCAAGGAGCTGGGGCCTCCGGCACCTAAGAACTGACAAGGAGGTAAGCATGGAAGATCGGAGGTCAGAGGATCAGTCAACGCTTGGCTTCCTGCCACGGGTGGACAGGAGGACGTCCTCGCTGGTCATTCCGGAGCGTCGGCCCCCGGTGGTGCGTCTGCCTGGCAACCAGCGTCCTGGCAGTCGCATCGTCATAAGTCGTTGCGATTCCATCAAGGCCGAGAACGTGTACGGTCGTTTGCGGTTACAGGGATACGTCGATCCGATCCTGCGAGTCTACAAGGGAGGCGGGGAGTCGGAGAACTTCTTCTGGGCCACGGACCACGGGGTGCTCATCACCGTGTCGCTGGGGGTGAGGAGTCAGGTGCTCAAGCATCCTTGTGACGTCGAGTGGATCGAGATGGTGGATAACCGGAAGAACGCCTGCTACCGGACTGACAGGCACACGTTCGAGACTCAAGGCGAGGAGTACCGTGCTCCGCGACCGGGGATGGTCACGAGGTACGGGGTCAACGTGCTGCTCTGGGACATGATCACAGGGCAGATATGAGTAACGCAGCGAGGAAGGGTTTCTTCGCGAGGGCCAAGGCATTGACCGAGCGTCGTGCCCGGTTCGTCTACGAGGCAGCTCGTCTGGCCGCCCAGGCGAGCAAGGCACCTATCGTGCCAGCGTCTTGGGACGACCGGGAGCCAGCGTTCAAGAGGCAGTTCCTCAAGATCATCAAGCGTCAGTGTGGCTTGCAGAGGTCAACGTCCCCGGAGGAGTTACACGAGTCCTGGGTACAGGAGTACCTGAAGATGGGCTGGGTCTACGGGCAGACTTACGACCGGGGCAAGCGCACGCATCCTGACCTTGTGCCATACGCCAATCTAGGACGGCTGGAGCAAGACAAGGATACGGTCTTCATGCTCTTGTGCGACATCGCTCGCGAGTGGATCTACGATGAGCTGGAGGAAGTGAGGCATGTATAAGAAAGCAAGCGAGAGCCAGCAGTACCTGGGCACGTCGGGGTCGTTCAGCACACGTTCCAGCCGGAGAGGTTATCCGGTTGGTGAGGACAACGAGTACACCGCAAGCCAACTGGACAAGGTTGAGGAGGAGCGCATTGACCTCGTGGCCGAGAAGAAGGGTTTGGAATACGACATTGCTCAGCTTACCTCCAAGCTGAAGGGAGCAAGGACGATGTACGCGAGGACGGAGGGCAAGGTCCTCGCTAAGGAGTGGACTCAGTGGGAGATTGACAGGACCAGGAACCTGAGTCGGCTGGCGGAGATAGAGAGCAAGCTGTCGAAGCTGAAGAAGGTTCTTCGGAGGAGTCGTGATGTCCATTACGACGTACCGTGGGAGTTCATGAAGCTTGCCGAGAAGTACGTCGATCAGGCTACGTTCGAGCGGTGGAAGGAAGAAGCCAAGTTGAGGGCCGAACAGCGTCGTTGGACCTGAGGGAGGGGGTGAGGACAGTGGGACGTAAGGTTCGGAAGAAGGAGAAGGGCAAGAAGGGGAAGTAGTGGCTTCTCGTCTGGCTCTGATCCTGAGGATCCCGGTTACACCGCGTCGTAGCCGGGGTCCTCTTCTCAATTCAGTTCCCGGTCTCGCTTGATGATCTCCGTAACCTTGCTGGCAAAGCGGGTGACCTCAACCTCTATCATCTGAAGGATCCGGTGCCCTTCGGATCGGCCTGGGGAGTCATCTGCTAGGACGGCTGTCTGCTGGATCTTGCCTTTCGAGTCGAGCACCACGGCGAGTCTGTAGTCCATGAGTATACCTCCTACCCCGACAAGGACGGGATGGGTATAAGGCCGGGAAGTACAAGGAAAAGATGATCCCAAATCCTGTTGCATGGATCTTGCTTATGCGGTAAGGTCATTGTCGAACGCTCATGCTGCGTTCCTCCTTTCTTCCACGGGGTAGGGGGGTCCGCGAGCCCCCTCTACTCCATACCTCTTGCAAAACTCAGTGACACTCAGTAGATCTAGGTAAGCCATACCGCACCCCACACTGCTCTGATGCCATGGACGGTTGGGTTGCCACAGAGAGGGGGCTTCGGCCCCCTTTCTGCTTCAAGATCTTGACTTTCCGCCCAGCTCCGTGAGAGGATCGCCGGCAATGGCATTAGAGAAGTTGTGGAGGGGCGGCGGCGGTGGCATCTTCTAACGGCAACGGTCGCCGGCCTCATCAGTCCCTTCCAAGTCAGCGGATCTTTCCGGAACTCACACGCCACCAGGAGATGGTGTTGCTCAACAAGATCGTGGGCATTACTCCGGGTCAGGTTCTCCTTGCTCTAGGCCACAGGTTCCGTCCCAAATACATGGACGAAAAGGGCTGGACCTACGTCAGCTACAATTCCTTAACTGAACAGATTGGCCTGAACTACTATTGGCAAGCGAAGCGAGCCCTCTATTACTTACGACGGTTGGGGGTAGTTCACCGTGAGACCAGGGTCCACCGAAGTTACGGATGGAGAAACTGGTGGTGGATCGACCGGGAGAGACTTACCCAGATGCGGTACTACGTCGCGCAGCATGGCCCACGACGTTTCCAACCAGGGCCAGGATGTTATCGCAAATGGGACCCTTCGGATCTCTCGAAGCTAGACGGTGGGTCCGATTTGATGGGGGGAGAAGGGGGGAGGGGAGATTCTAATTCGCTCGGAGGGGGGGGCTAACTCGCTCGGAGCTGGGGGTCAATTCGCTCTATGGCAGATATTCCTACAGCCTTCGGACATGGGTACTTAGGTATTTCAGTGCTTAGGTACTCAGATATTCCAGTCCTTGAGTATCTGAATGTGTCTCCCCGGAATGACATGGTATTAAGTTCTTACGTACTTAGGTACTAGAGTCCTAAGGTACTCGCCCGTGCGTAGGGGGGCAACGGGTGATCAGCATTGAGGACGAGCGGAGGCTCCGGGGGGCGAGCAGGTTACCGCAGGGGGGTCTCACCTTCCGGGTCTCATGGGGTATGATAAAGAGACTCTGGGGGCTGTTTCCGCTGAGGCGTAGAAGGAGGTCGGAACATGACAAGGACGAGATGGATTCTGGTGGGCCTACTGCTGGCAGCGACGGCATGTCTGGATAGGAGCTGCGCCTGGGCAGCGCCTCCCTCGGAACCGACTCACGTCATTGCCGCCGCAGACTCGTGCGTCTGGTTCTCTCAGGACCAATGCGTCTGTCCCGTCCGGATCTACTGGGATCCCCCTGCCGATGACGGCGGGTACCCCATCGTCAGGTACTCCCTCTACGAGGACGGCTCGCTGTCGGAGCTCGATGCCGGGTCGTGGAGCAACATCCAGTTGGAGCATGAGAGTACCATCCGGAGCTGGTCCGTCACGGCGACCAACCAGAACGAGGAAGAGGGTGCCATGAGTAGCCAGGTCACGGTCGAGACTCCGGCTTGCAGTGGGGACCTTAGGCCGACTACTCCGGGGGAGTTCTCCGCTACTGCGCTGGACTGCGACTCGGTAGGTCTGGCCTGGTTGCCATCGACCTGCCTCAAGCTGAAGCCACTCATCAGGACGTCTGCCGGCTGGAGGATCCAAAGGAACGGCCTGGGGGCGTACCGGGTCTTCAGGACGACCCCGGAAGGCCCGAACCTGGGGTCTCGGCTGTCGTTCATCGCCTGGCTCGGCAGCGGGGCGATGACTTTCCTCGATACTCCGGTACCTCCTGGGCTCTATCGGTACGGCATCGAAGCGTTCTGCAATTCCGGTACTCTTTCCCCCCTGGCGGTATCGGAACAGGTCGAGGTACCGTCTTGCCCGTGATGCCGAAACTCCTGGGGCTCGTTCCGGCCCGGGAAAAAAATGCTTGCAGTAAGTTTGACATCTGGCTGAGGTTCGTGGTACAAGCTCCGCATGATTTACCATATCGGGATCGACGTCGGACTGCATGGGGCACTGGCGATTATCGACGATCAGGGAAGGCTGTTGGAAGAGCCGGTGTCGGACATGCCGGTCTACACGTATGCTGCCGGCAAGCGGTCGGCGCGAACCTACGATGCGGCTCGCATCTTTCGGATTCTCAGCGAGTGGCAACTCTGGTTGAAGGCGAGGCACAAGGAAGTTTTCGCGGGCCTAGCGGTGTTCGAGCGTCTGCACGCGATGCCAAAGGGGTCCGTCGCCGGGTTCTCTATGGGCCTGGGATCTGGCCTGGTGGAGATGGCATTGGTCGCTCATCAGATCCCGTACCGGAAGGTGCCGCCACCGACCTGGAAGAAGCATTTCGGGTTGCTTCGTTGCGGGAAGGGGAAAAGCAGGGAGATAGCTCAGCAAGCTTTCCCGGGAGTGGACCTGGGGAAGAGGTCGGACGAGGGTCGAGCGGAGGCCCTACTTCTGGCCTTGTACGCCAAGCTCGTGAACGATGGTAAGTGCCAACTTTGAAGGGAGGAACGCTCGTGGAGACTTACGGATTTACCCGGTCGGTCAGTCAGCGCCGCCTTTACCGGGAGTGCGGCGTGAAGTGGTATCACCGCTATGTGGGCGGCTGGACCTTGAAGACGAAGAAGGCCCAGTACCAGTTCGGAAACATCATCGAGCAGGTCTGCGGGGAGGTGATCATGAAGGCAATCACTTCCCCCACTGCGGCATCGACCCGGTTCTCGGAGCTTTGGGATCCGTACCGGATGGATGCCACGTTGACGTATCGCCAGAACCTGACGTGGAAGACGCTGAACGACCGGGGGAAGATCCTCGCGCAGCACATCTGCGTTCAGTTGCCGAACGTCATACGGGTGGATGACTGGTATCAGCTTCAGCAGCAGCTCCGGTATCGGATCGGAGAGGCTGACGAGCTGTGCTATCTGGACTTCTGCGGTTTCGGGAGGCAGGACGCGAGCGAGCCCTGGAAGTTCGGCATCCTCGATTTCAAGACGGCTGACAGGACGGAGCAGCAGACGCTCGTCGAGAAGGACGAGCAGTTGACCACGTACCAACTGGCGGTCGAGACCAACTTCAACCGCAAGGTGGAGTGGCTGGCCCTCTTCCGTTGCATCTGGACGACGGAGCCGAAGATCCAGGTCTTGTGGACCCCGGCACGGACCCCGGAGGAGATCGAGAAGTTCAAGGCAGCGGCCATCGATGTGGACCGTCAGATCAAGGCCGGGGTCTTTCACGAGAACCAGTCAGCTTGTCACGCCTGGGGTGGCTGTCAGTACCAGCCGCTTTGTTTCCCATCGCAGAAGCACCGTTTGGATACGGAACTGATTCAAGACCCCCGTAAGATCGGGGGGGAACTCGACACTGACATCGAGATCTAGGAAGGGAGGAGCAATGCCGTCGAAGAGTCACAAGAAGAAGGTGCCGCCAGTCCAACCTGTCGTCGAGAAGGCCGCCAAGCCTGCCGAGCCCATACTGCCAGACAGTGGCGGTATGCTGCCGGGAGATGCCTGGTGGCGCGAAGCCGAGAAGATCCTGTCCCTGTTCTACGACGCTGGATACCTGAAAGAGGAGAAGCTACCGCCGAAGCTCGCGATGATCTTCTTGTTGAAGGCTCGCGAAGTGGACATCAAGCCGATGGTCGCTCTCAAGTCATTCAGCGTTCTGGAGAACGGGGAGATCGGATTTCAGTCGGCGGAATTGATGCGGGCGCTCATCCAGCGGGCTGGTGGGTCTATCATCCCCGTGGAGATGACCAACGAGAAGTGTGTCGTACACGCCATCCGGGGGGCGCTCAAGCAGCCGTTTCAGTTCACGGCGCAGGATGCTGCTGCGCTGGGACTCCTCCAGGTCTGGGACAAGAAGAAGATGTCGAGGTCGGACATGCTCTTCGCCCGTGCCTCCAGTCGTGCAGCCCGGGCGATGTTCGCAGACATCATCTCCGGCCTGTCGTACACCGAGGAGGAGATGGCAACTGCCTATCAGATTCAAGCTGGCGCAGGCGAGCCTGTAGGTTCGTCTCCTACCGTTACGACCACATCGGACTCGCCTGCGCCTCCCGTGGCTGGGCCTCCGGAGCCACGGACGGAGCAGCCGAAGCCGCAGTCTCATGAGTTTGCCAAGGGGACGAACGAGAAGACCGGCGAGGAGAGGTCTCTCACCCGTTCGATAACGGTGAGGACGGCCCAGGGGCCGCAGCCGTTCTGGTCTGCTGGTATCAGTGGGGATCAGATCGACGCGATCAGGATGTTCGCTTCTCAGCGGAAGGAGCACCAGCAGGCGGTCCAAGCGTGGATGACCGAAGTGGGGTGGACCAAGTTGACTCACCTGACGGAAGCCGAAGCGTCGGAGTGTATCGCGTTCATGCAGAGCCCGTTTGGTGAGCAGACGCCCCTGGCGGAAGCTTCGGACGAGAAGAGGCTGGTCCGTGAGGTTCACCAGCCCACGACGGTAGAAGCAGCGATAGCCGAGTTCGAGCGCGTGGTGAGTGCCATCGAGCTGGGCGACTTTTCGTGGCAGGGAAAGATGGTACCCGCACTGCACGTCGCGGCTGGCCTCATGCACCATGAGGACATAAACACGCTCACTCCCGCCGAGATCATTACTGCCGCAGATACGCTCCGGCACGTTGCCAGGACGCGCCCTGAGGTAATCAAGCACACGATGGAACGGGCGATACAGATACTGTCTAAGGAAGGTCCGTTTACTTGATGCTGGATCAGTATCAGCAAGAGGCTGCTACGTGCCAGGCGCAACGTGTTCGTGTGCTCGCGGGTGCTGGCAGTGGCAAGACTCTTACCCTCATCGAGAGGATCAACAATCTTGTGAAGGACGGCGGTGTTCCGGCTGAGAAGATCCTGGCGGTCACCTTCAGCCGGAAAGCTGCCGAGGACATGCGGCAGCGGGTACGGGTGCCGGGGGTCGCCGTGATGACCCTCCATGCGCTCGGGCTCAGGATCCTCAAGAGCCGGATGCCGACGTGGGAAGTGGCCGATGCTGCCGAGAAGAGGAGGCTCATCAAGAGGGTTCTTCGAGAGGTGGACACGAAGGTCAAGTTTGGGCAGATTCCCAAGCTGATTTCTCATGCCAAGCGGGTGTCGTGCCCCCTGGAACATGCGGAACTCTTCCAGACGTATGAGTTCCTTCGGCAGGAGAGCCAACTGTGGGACTTCGACGACTTGCTCGTCGTGTCGGAGGCATGGTTGAGGACGACGCCTGAGGTCCGGACGTCATGGCAGCGGTGGTCGTACATCGCGGTGGACGAGACACAGGACACCGACCCTCTTCAGTGGGCGATGCTCTCGCATCTTGTGACGCCTGACACCAGCCTGTTCGTCGTGGGCGACTACTCCCAGTCGATCTATCGGTTCCGGGGTGCCGTGCCCGACGAGATGTTGAAGGGGATAGATTCTCGGTTCGGGTGCTTCCAGCAACTGGAGCTGCCTTGCAACTATCGGTCGGTACCTGCGGTTGTGAACCTGGCAAACGACGTCGTGGTCGGCAAGCCGGGGGCGCTGTCGTTGAAGGCTGTACGTCAGCAGCCAGGGCGGATCTGGTGGCAGCATTTCAACCATTCCTCCGATGAGGCCGATTGGGTGCTTGAGGAGCTTTGGGACCATCATCATGCCGGGGGCGAGTGGAACGAGTGTGCCATCTTGTACCGGACGAACGCGCAGAGTGAGCGGTTCGAGAACCGGCTGTTGAAGGCCGGGATACCTTACGACGTTGCTGGGGACTTCTCTTTCTACGCTCGGGCCGAGATCAAGGACATCGTGGCGTACTTGAGGCTTGCGATGGGTTGGGACCGGGAGTCTGCTGACAGGGTTTACAACCGTCCCAGCCGGTATCTTGGTGTGGCGTTCATGAAGGAGCTGGAGCGGCAGGGTGGCTGGACGGCAGCGGCCCGGCACAGCCCGTTTCACTTTTCGAGAGCGTACATGGCTGATCGGCTGTCCGAGTTCGTTCATTCCGTCGAGACCTTGCAGGGCAGGGTCAGCAGGCAAAGGCCGGAGGAGCTGGTCCGGTACATCTACGACGACATCGGGTATCGGCGCTGGCTGGTCGGGGAGGAGCCTGATTCCGAGGACGAGGTGAAGGACGAGAACCTGGAGATGTTTCTGGAGAGTGTGAAGGAGCAATCGAGTCTCCAGATGGTGCTCGACCTGGCGAAGCGGGCTCAGGACCGTCGTCGGAGCCAGTTGCAGGCCGTGCAGCTCCTGACGATTCATCGGGCGAAGGGACTTGAGTGGAAGAAGGTCTGGTTGGTTGGCTGCAACGAAGGGATCATGCCGCATCGGTACGGAGATCCGGAGGAGGAGGTAAGGATTTTCTACGTGGGCCTGACGAGGGCCAAGGACAAGCTGACGATCACGTCTTACGAGGTGCCGTCTGTGTTCAGCAAACATGCAATGCGGGGGGGCTGGTATGGAGAGGCTGAGCCGAGCGTTGCCAATGGGCATGAGAATAACGTCAGTGCATCAGCAAAGCGGAATGGAGGAGCCGGTAGCTACCGTAACGATGACGTTGCCAATGGGAGTGTTGGACATCTTCTCGGACGCGCTGGAGTACGCGGCCCGGATAACGGGAAACGAAAAGCTTCCCGTCAGGATCCGGGCGATCAGCGAAGAATGCTTGGGTGAGTGGCAGCGCCAGCACGAGGAGCGGGTCAGGGCGATGGTTGCAGGCGTTTCGGCTTGGGGATTGGAGATCAGGTGAAAGGAGACATCATGGTGAAGGGTAAGGTGATCGAAGCGGTGACGTTCGTGGGGGAGATGGTTGACCGTCATTCCAAGACGACCGTGAACGCGCAGACTGGCGCTCGCAGCCAGGCAATCGAGATCAAGGTCAAAACTCCGGAGAGTCCGGAATTGGCCGCCAACCTGTCGAGGCTGGCGAAGGAGGCGGAGCTGAAGGTCACCATCGAGGTGGTTCAGTCGAGCCTGGAACTCTAGGAGGGGTGATGAACATTCTCGTGACGCAACTGATTCAGATGCTCGTTGGCACTCTTGGTCGCATGTTGATCCAGGCGATCCAGAAGCTTGCGAGTCGTGAGGTTCTGGACCCGGTTACCGCGATTGCTGTCAAGCATGTCCAGGCGCTCATGAGCAGTGCTCTGGAGGGTCCCGAGCGCAAGGCGATGGCGTTCAAGGGCATCAAGGAGGACTGCGAGATGCTGGGCCTGAAGGTCAAGGATTGGCTGATCGACACGGCGATCCAGGCTGCGGTGGGCGACTACAAGGCGAAGCTTCTGGAGTAGGGGATACCGTCGTGGCACGTTCCAGGGCGCACCGGCCTTACGTTTCGTCCCGGGAGGAGCATGAGGCTGCGGTTCGCAAGCTACGGGAACTCTTCCCGCTCACTGACGAGGAGCCTACGTGCGTCAACCTGAAGGAGGCGTTCCCCCGCTACCGGATCTTCTGGGAAGCTGACGGAGTGACCAAGCGGGACTGGCGTCGGGACGAGTGGCCGTGGCTCATGGAAATCAGGTGCAAATGGGGCCTCGTTCACCCGCATGGTGAGGACATCCTGACGGCGGTGGTGCCTCACAGTAAGATCGCTGGCCGGATGCTCCGGTCGGGTATTAAGTTCCTCCGTGTGATGGGGGCTCCGGTCTACCCGACTGATACCTGGGGGGACGAGCCGAGGTTTTGGTTTCGCATGGACCAAGCGGAAGCGGTGTTCGCCTTCTTGAAGCCGAAGTTGAAGAGGCCCGGAAACGCCGGATCGAGGAACCTGGCGGAGTGGCGGTTGAAGAAGGCTCAGGCCAAGTCGGAAGGGGGCATTTCCCATGCCTGAGAGCCAGTACATAAGCCTCCTGCCGACTTCACGGGAGCGACCCTACCCTGGGGGTGGACCTGACCTGTTGCGGCTGTTGTGGACCTAAGAAGTAAGCCTGAGCTTACGTGAGGAGGCAGATGGTACGCATCCCGGGTCCGGTACTTGTGGATCATCCCAAGGTCGGGCTCTTATGGGTGCTGTCGAGGTGGTCGCAGATGGCAGCTGCTGTTCAAGAATGTGCAGCACCGGCTGCTCTTGCGGGGGAGGTTGAAGCCTGGTGGGGGAAGCGAGCTTTCCCTCTGGAGGCTGTTGTCATGGTGAAGAAGGTGTTCCCCGGGGCCGAGGTCGTGGGTCACCGCCTGCTGCGGGAGAAGGCGAAGGTGAACGTCGGCCTGACGACCTGGGCGCGAGACAGCTCCGAGGACGAATGACCTGGGAAGTCTGGGGAAGGTGGCAGGGGTTCATGCCGAAGCGGAAAGGGGCATTGCCTCCGGACGAGTATGTCAAGATACTGGAAGCGGTCTATGAGCGGGACGGCTGGAAGTGCCGGGAGTGCGGCAGTCGCAAGCACCTCGTCGCTCACCACGTCATGAGGAGAAGCAAGGGGGGACCTGACTCCCTGAGTAACCTGGAGACCTTGTGTTCGACATGCCACGAAAAAAGACACCAGGGAAGGTTGAGAAAGACGGCAGCGACGTTCTCATCGTGGATCGGAAGACGAACGCCGTAGTGCGTCATTCCGGCGACCTCGTACCCGAGATCCGAGAGTGGTGGAACAAGCAATCCCTGCCGGAGATCATCGCGGAAGTCGGCACGGTCGAGGCCATGAAGGCGCTGTCCCTGGGATGCACGGTTCACCTCCTTCGCCGGCTGACCAATCCTCACACTCCGCTCGACGTTAAGGACCGGATCGCTCTCACGATGGGTCCTCGATTCACTGCGGAGATTAAAGGCCGGGTCAGCGACTCCGGCCCCCGAGGAGCATCCATCACCGACCTGCTGAGCGGTTACCGCATAGACTGATGTCCAAGCCACTGGCCCTCGATCAGATTCCCCCGAACATTCAGGCTGGGTCATTCGAGCCCGTGAGCTTGAACTCCCCCACGAGTATCATTCACCTGGCTGTCGGAGCTCCAGGCTCGCGCCGTATCGTCTGCGGCGTGAAGATCGTGGATTTACGCGACCCCCCGGCCATCTATCCACGACCTGACTTCGAGAAACCAGGCCGTCATATCTGCACCGCATGTGTCACCCGCTACCAGGAAAGACTCGCGGAACTGCGTTTGCTCAAGAAGGGCAGCGGTAGCACGGTGCTGGCCGATGGGAAGAAAGCTCAGCCTCAGAAGGCGACTGGCTAGAAGGCCGCCCCCGTCACTTCCTTCGGCGTACCTCTTCATACACCGGCGTACCCGGACCTCCCGTAAGGCGGCCCAGGATGGCCTTCCCTGGGGTCGTCCCTCATGGACCATTCCCATAGCCGACCTGTATGTGCTCTGGGATGCACCTATCGCACTCAGGACGTTGGCTCACACCTGTCGGTGGACGTCACTTCTTCACCCTCCCATACCGCCGTCCTTCACAGGTTCGCTGCCATTCACGAAGCAAGGATACAAAAAGGTCCCTGGCATCTGGGAACATGCACGGAGTCTTGGCGTCTGGGTCGAGAGGGGGCGGGAGACGTTCTGCAAGTGCCCATCTTGCCATCGGCCAGCTTCCAGCATCGTCTATCTTGGGGAGTGGGTCTGCTCGGCGTGCTCTGACCAATTCCCTGTGGGCATAGATCGGGTACTCGCACGCTATGAGTTTGCCCTCATGATCGGAGCAGCCGGCGAAGAAACGATCAGGCAACGCCGGAAGATCATCAAGTGGGCCGAGGAGAAGATGTCGAGTCGCAAGGCCCTCGACGGCTCTACGATCCGGAACATTCAGATCGCGGCAGAACTCGTTGTGATACCGCCGCACTGGGCGAAGATCAGATCCCAGAGACTAGCTCAACGCAGACCCCGGTCCTTGCCTCCGGTGAGCAGGTATCGTGACCGGATCTGGACGGCTCTTGCGCCTCTTGTACCCGCCTCGCTCGTGGAGTGCTTGTTGAAGCCGGATGTGTACCTGGCGTTTCGCCAGAAATGCCTGCGGGAAACGGCACTTAGAAGCGCCCAGCAGCGTTGATTTACGTATGCTATAGTCCCCGCAGATTGGAGGACAAATGGACCCGGACGAGACACTGAGGCTGATCCAAGAAGAGCTGATGAGTGAGGAAGGCCCGGACCTTCACTGCTTCGATCTGTATTGCTGGTTGGAGCGTGGGGGGTTTGAGCCGACGTGGTATCGGTACCCCAGTGCCACCGGGTACTACAAGTGCTTTGCAGCGCAGCAGAAGAGAAGGGAGGTGAAAAAGCATGACTGAGATCGACTGGAACAAGGTGGTGAGGAAGCTGGGAGCCGAGAAGCCGGAGGAGGGGATAAGACGGGTGTACCTGGGCACGGTCTTCTCCCTATATCCCAGCGGCAAGTTCTACACGCCGTTTGCTCACAGCAACGTCGAGGTGTGCATCGCGTGTGCGATGTCCGGTGACGCTCCATGCGATGACAAGCACCCCTGCGTGCCCGATGCCGATTGGGAAGGAGACCCCGGGGAGTACCACTGCGAGGTGTGTCAGGATGCCGAGTACCGGGAAGCTCTGGAGCGCGAGGCAACCGAACATGGCGGGTGGGTGGAGTCGGGGGAGGGAGACCCGTGTGACATATTTTTTGCACTGAAGGAGGAGCAATGACCTACGAGGAGGAGCGCGATTGCAAGGCGATGATGACGTGCAGGGCCGTGAGGTGCTGGGAACTAATGGACGACAACGACATCGTTGTGGTCCGGGTTGGGATGATTCCTGCGTGGACTGCCGAGGAGGATCTTGGAGGGAAGGCTCCAGGGGAAGGCTGGAGGAAAATCGAGGGGGAGGAGCACCGTTTGCAGGCGCTTGCTCTCTACGACGAGGCAGAGCGACGAGGTAAGCCTCTGGTGGTGTGATGCGACCGACGACGTGTCACCACTGCTGGCGTTACTTTCCTAGTCGGGCTGCTTACGAGCGGCATTGGATCGCTGGGTGCTGTCGAAGGCCAACGCACATTGCGTGCAGTGAATGTTCAACGGCCCTGGGAGCAACGGCCCAGGGCCTAAACCAACTGCTGAAAGGAAAGTCGAGGATGAAGGACAAAGCTGAACAGGTAGACATCGGCTGCTGGACGATGGCGGAAATGAGCAAGATGCTGGCAAAGCTCGTGGTAGAGCTGGACCCCGAGGTGATCCGTGAGGTTTTGCAGAAGGAGGGTGTCTGGAAGCGGGTCATCGGTGAGGAGTGAGGAGATGCCAGACAAACAAGCAATCGTCATTGTGGGAAACGTCATCGACGGCCTGACCATTTGGGGACCGTTTACCAACAGCGAGCAAGCTAACGCCTGGGCTGATGGCAACGAGGACACCGACCTGAAGCACGAGGAATGGCTCATCGTGAGCCTGGAGCCTCCGACGCTCGCGGACTGGATGCTGGAGGACTACGGGTCCGTGACTGCGCCTCTTGTCGAGGCACGGGATGGCTAACAAGTGGGTGGAGGTGACGCCTGCGCTCCTGGCTGACAACGTGGTTGGCTGGGTGCGCGATCATCCGTCCTGGTCGTGGCGCTGGGTGCTGTCGCACTATGCTAGAGTCTGGAGCGTCAGCAAACCAGACACGGCCAGGGCACGGAGGTTGATCCGACGCCGGCTGCAAACGGAGGAGGACACGACGCATGGACGAAACGCCTGACACGAGGACGATGCACGACCTGTATCAAGAAGCGATAGTAGTGCAGGACGCCTGCAACCTTAGCGGGGTTGTTCTGGGGTTCTCGCGTGCCATCCGGCGCTTGCGTCAGCTCACACCTGACGCGGGGACCGATACCATAAACAAGCATCCCCTCTGCGTGCTCTGGGCGAGCAAGGTGGCAAGCCTGACCGACTGTGAGAATCACGAGCGGTTCTTCTCGGCTTGCGACGAAGCAGAGAAGGTCTAATGGGCTGGTACTACCTACCGCTGGTTGGTTCGCAATACGGCCCTTGTGTGCCCAACGAGTTTGGCGACTGTAAGCATCGGGCCTGCGAGTGTACCCGCCAGCAATTCCGGGCCATCTGTAAGCTCTGCGGCAAGGCCATTGGAGAAGGGGCTCGGGTGTACTTTGGGCCTAAGCACGAGCTGACACATGCCAGGTGCGAGGAGACAGCCGAAGAAAGGAGAAGGACGGATGGAAGAAACGACTGATAAGCAGAGGTTCACGGCGCTTTACGACTCTGTACTGAAGTCAATGCGGCAGCATCGGCCCGACTTGCGTTGGACTCTGGAGGACCGTGAGACCGACATGGCGGCCACCTACGCAACGCTTGTTGCGTCCCAGTACGACGGCCAGCTTGAACCCCTGCCCCGGATCTTACTGATCCGGGCGCATGACTCCCGAGGACCAAGACTCAAGGCCGTTATTAGCTACTGCCCCACTTACCGTGCTTACGTCAGCCTCAGCGACATGAGCTTGCCTGGTATTTCATTCAGTTTGAACCGTCACCCGGACCAAATTGCCCGACGCATCCTCAAGGAGGTGTTCCCTGCCGCTGAAGACCTTGCAAACAGGCTCAAGGGGGAAATCCTGGGCGTGACGCGGTGCAAGGCGAAGCTTGCCTCGATCCGGCACGAAGTAAGGAAGCTCGCCGGATCGCTAATCCGTCACGAGCCTGACCCTCGAAGTGAGTACGCTTGGAAGGCAACGCTCGGGACCTATGGCAGCAGTGTGTGTGTCGCTGACCTTGCGGTGACGGTGTACGAAGCTGGGGAGAACGTCTCTTGTAGTTTCCGCTCAGACAACCTGGCTCTTGCCCCGTTCCTGAATCTGGTCATGCAAGCTGCGCTCATCAACAACCATCTGGGCAGCAATGTCTGCGCTCGCCTTGACGATCAGGTGAATGTCGTCCGTGCTAAGGTGTACCCGAAGGAGGAGAAAGCCAATGAGGAAGCAGCGAGCGACCCAGAAGGAACAACCGACTGTTAAGCTCATCTGTCTGACGTGCCGAGCTGTCCATGATGCCCAGCCAGGCGACGGCCAGGTACACCGGGAGTGTCCAGAGTGCGACTCCAGTGACCTGGACGTGGCAGAGTACGGCATCGACATCGAGGACGATCTAGGACGGGAACGCTGGCACAGGAAATACTGAGAAGGAGGGAGGTAATGCTAACGCCAATGCAGGTGCGAGCGGTTCGGAGAGCCGCCAAGGAGCTGAAGGGGCGGGCTGTCTGGGGTGCTGATAACGTGGTGCGGGTGTACCTGCCAAGTGGAGCCCGGTTCGCAGCCTGGACGGAGCCGGAGGGTGACAAGCTGATTGAGGAGCTTTCGCAGAGGGTTCTGGCCCAGCATGGAGCGACCCGGGAGCCATGCAACGCGGTGATCGACTTGTCCCGTCCTTGTGGGAGTAAGCGGGTGCGGGGGTTTCAGCCGCCCTGGCACACTGTGTTCTTGTACCGCTGCCCGGACTGTGGCGGGGTTACCACGGTTCGGGCTGGTGCGTTTCACGGCAAGACCCCCGTGCCCGGGGTTGGTGCTATCCTATGCCCGCGTCTGATCTACAGACCCTCGGACCCTGGAGGACGTCCGAGCGAGGTAAACGTGTGTGGTAGAGTCAGCTAAACGACCGCAGCAGAAGGAGGGAGGAACATGAAGAGCCTTGACGAGTACGAGCAGAGGTTGAGGGAACTCACGCCGCTGTCGGGCCACACTGGCCCGGAGTCGGCATTCGTGGTGCCTGACTACCCCTACGGTTTCGTGCTGCGCTGCACGATCCGGTATTGGATCGAGCACAGTAAGCACGGCTGGCGCATGGTGAGCCAGACCACGAACCCTAGGCGACCGACAACGGTATGGAACAAGCCGAAGCCGAGCACCTACACGGCGGGCCTGGTGATGCTCGCCATCGAGGAACGGACCAGGCACGTTGTCAGGATGGACCTTGACCAGTTCGCGGAGGAGGCTTACGCCTGGGCGTATATGCAATGGGCAGGCGAGAACCTTGACGCGGCCCAGCGCCGCCGCCTGCTTGAGATTGTCGCCGCTGACCGTGCCCGCGTTGAGAAGCACGCAACGACCCGCGAGGTGGTGCTCGCCTTCCGGGCGCACCTTGCCACCCTGGTTGCGGCGGATCGACCGACTAATGGAGCGGCGCAGCCAGCATGACCCTGGTGGTGGGTCTGCTGTTGATGGTCATGGGTGCGGTGCAGGTCAGCCATGCTTTTGAACCTCGGGAGACACACCGGCCAGTTCCCCCGCGTCCCGTCGTATGGCCCGCGTTCTTTCTTGGAGCGGGTCTCCTTCTTGTCGGGGCGTTTCTGGCCGTGGTCTCCCTGGGACCCCCCGGCAAATAACCGGAGTTGCGAGGACCCCCAGCGTCAGGATGGGCCTGGCGCTGGGGTGCCGGGGGGGCTGTGCCTGGGCGTGCTATGATCGACGTTCGGCACCGCTCCACGGGGGGGCGGTGGCGGGGGGCGATCATGCCCCAGCAACAAGGGGGAAGCCATGAGTGAGAGCATCATTCGAGACAAGTTAGAAGCTGCGATCAGGAGCCGCGAGGCAACGGCGGGGACCGTGGTTGCTCGCACGCTCGAAGAGGTACCCGTTGACAGCATTGTCAGGGGCTCGGCCTTGAGCTGGCAACACCGGCCCGTCAATCTGCCAGCCATCCGGCCCGCGAACTACCAGGACCCGGTCCCCGTGCTTGAGGCTGCGTATCCTGACCAAGATGGGCGCACGGTGGCGCTCGGGATGCACCCTCACGCTTTCCGCCAGGTGGCGGAGCGGGCGGGGGTCCCCACCCAGTATGCCGAGGCTCTGAACGGGGGGGAGGAGTGGCAGCGTGCTTTGTTGCGTCACACCCTGGCGGAGAGCTATCAGCACGCCGCTGGGCGGTACCTGGTGCGGTCCGTGAAGGGGGAGATGAGGGGTTTTCTTTCCGACCGTTTCCGCCGCCTCGATGTGCGGCCTTTGCTTGAGACCTTCGTGTCAGAGGCAACGGCCCGGGGGGCGGTCCCGTTCGAGGGGTTGGCCTCGGACGTCAGAGTCCAGTTGAAGGCCCTCATCCCCACGCCGGTTGAGGTCGTCCCTGGGGAGTGGGTTGCACTGGGGGCGGAGTGGGCCAACAGCGACTACGGGGCGGGTAAGTACCGGCTTGCCCTGTTCATTTTGCGCGTGCTCTGTATCAACGGCCTGGTCGGGTCTGACTTGATTTCGCAGGTGCATCTCGGGGGACGGCTCGACTCCCGGCTTGAATACTCGCGCCGGACTTACGAGCTGGACACCGCGACCATGAGGAGCGCAACCCGGGACCTGGTCAAGGTGGCGTTCAGTGAAGAGACCCGCCAGGCTCAGATCGGCAAGATCCGCGAGGTGGCGGCCAAGCAGATTGACGCGGGCCATCTGGCCCGGAACTGGGGGAAGGCCCTAACCAAGGATGAGCTCGCCAAGGTCCGCGAGGCATACGAAGGCCCGGACGTCGAAAACTTGCCCCCCGGCCCTACCGCCTGGAGGGCGACTCAAGCCTTGGCGTGGGTTGCTCGCACCCTCCCCGATGATCGGCGTCTTGACCTTGAACGGCTCGCCGGCCAATCCCTCGCCGCCTGATCGCCCGCTAGACGCCCGCAACCTGGGGGGGACGGCCTTCCCCCCCGGGCCTCCTCCCCGAGCCCGCAGCAGACCCGCCAGCACGCCGCCAGCCATGCCCCCGAGTGTGCTATGATGCAAACCGGCCGGAAGCCTAACCCCTCCGGCCAGATTGGAGGAACGATGGCACGAGCCAAGAAGAAGCCCGCGAACCCCGAGCCCCCGGCCTCAGTGGTCGAGCCCGTCACCTCGGAGCCCGCCCGCCTGTGCGCCCTCTGCGGTGTCGTGATCTCCACCCCGCTGGATGGCTTCCGCTTCCTCAAGGGCGACCAGGAAGCCTGCGAGCGTTGCGGCTGGAATCTCCGAGCCCGCACATGTCAACACCGCTGGGTGCACGACGCACGCGGCCAGAAGCCCGCAACCTGCGCCCGGTGCGGCTCCGTCCGAGAGCCCGCCCTCCTCTGACCCTCCCCCTCCCTCAGCGCGGGGGGTTGACCCTTCGGGGTCTCCCCCCGCATAATCCCCAACAGAGTGCTACCCCTCACCTCATTAAGCCCTCCCCCCTCACCTCCCCCCCTCCGCCCCCTCCGCCTGTGCGTTAGATGTTCTCATGCCTGGCTGGGGAGGAAGAGGGGGACCACCGACCAGTGCCCACGCTGCCGCACCCGTCACCGCACAACTCCGCGAAATCCCAGGCGATCCCGGCGCGTTGCTTCGGAGCGATCACTCCGGCTCGCTCGCGCCCGGGCGCTCTTCCTCCAGCTCTCCGGCCTGTGGTGAAGTCCCGAACCCCAGCACTCCGAAGCCTTCGAGCCCTCCGGCTCCGGTGAGCCCTGCCCGGCCCTCCGGCCTTCGGCGCTCCGTGGCCCGAGCTATCGGCGCTGGCTGGCTGCGCTGGCCGCAGGAGACCGGCAAACTCTGAATCCAAGGCGAGCTGTGGCCCAATTTCAGGTCTACCCCTCACCCGCGCCACCCAAAAAAATAAAAAGCGCATTGACGGACTGAAAGCGCACTGACGGACTGGGGGAGGCATTTCGTGGAGGGCTGAAGGTTTGACAGTAGGCGCAGGTATATGAGAAGGTGGGTGGCGTTGGAGGGTTTTGGGATGTGGAAGCGAGTTTTAGTGGCATTTCTGGTTCTTTTTGGGGCATTTTTCAGTGGGAAGGCATTTGCGAGTGTGATGGTGACGTCACCGGACGGGCAGTGGGGGTGTGAGGCGTACACGAAGGCGGAGAGCAGGGAGCAGTGGGGCGAGCGTAATGGTCATGTGGTGTTGTGTTTTGATGGGAGTGGGCAGTTGGCGGGGTATGTGTTGAGGAAGAACGGGGCGGTGCGGTGTACGATTCACGGGGAGTTGGAGCCGATGTATCAATGTGGGTGGTTGCAGTGGTGTGGTGAGCTGGCGAGTGAGCCGTGTGAGTGAGGGGGGAGTCATGTCGGAGCAGGGTGAGGGTAAGGATTTGACGGAGGAGGGGCGGAGGATCGTGGATGAGTTGAGCAAGCCGGAGGAGGGGCAGGGGGAGCGGAAGCCGGACTATGAGGCTGTGTTCAATACTTTCGGGTTTCGTTGTCCGCACTGCAAGAGCATACTCTCGGTGGTCGTGCATATTCACGGTTTTCCTTCTTGACGTGGGGTGGGGGCTGATGAGTGCTCTCCTGCAATGAATTATTGAAGCTCATGGCCGCTACGCGGAAGGATCCGCGTACATGGCTTGAGCGTGCGTTCTACATCACGACGAAGGGCAATCCGGGGCAGGCTCCGGTGATGACCCTTCGGCTGAACGATCCCCAGGCAGACATCAACGCAGCGATTCTTGAGAGGCGCAAGGCGGGCCGTCCTCCGCGCCTGATCGTGTTGAAGGCGCGACAGCCGGGAGTTTCGACTTTCTGTTGCGGGATCGTGACGGCGACGGCCTGGTCGATACCGCACAGCACGTCGATGATCCTGACCCACCTGGACGAGTCTTCGGAGAAGATGCTCGCGAAGTGTGCGTTTGGCGTTGACAACCTTCCGGTGGAGATCAAGCCGGTCGAGAAGCGGCGGAAGACCGACCTGATCAAGTTCGATTACATTCAGTGTTCCGATGGGCGTGTGAAGCTCAATTCCGAGATCCAGGTCGCGACGGCCTCCGGCAAGGAACTCTGGAGGGGCATGACGATCCGGGTGGCTCACTGCTCGGAGTTCGCCCGCTTCCCGTATCCGGCCAGGACTCTCGGAGGGTTGATCCAGGCGGTGCCGAAGATTCCCGAGAGTCTTGTCGTGATCGAGAGCACGGCACAGGGAGAGGGAGACGTCTTTCACAGCGAGTGGCTGCGTGCGGAGAGCGGGGAGAGCGACTTCGTGCCGATCTTCATTCCGTGGTGGCGTCTTCCCGATGCGACGATGGTCGTGCCTCCCAATTTCCGGCTGACTCCCGAGGAGAGGGCGCTCAAGAAGAAGTACAACCTCACCGATCCTCAGCTCTCGTGGTATCGCTACGTGCTCAGGACGGAATGTCAGGGAGACAAGGATCTTTTCGACCAGGAGTTTCCCGGCAGTCCCCAGATGGCGTTCCTCACGTCGGGCAGGCCGTCGTTTCCGACCAAGCCACTGGCCGAGATGTACGAACGGGCTCGCAAGATCGAGCCGATGCGCGGGGAACTCGTCGAGTTCGCCGATGGCATCCGGTTTTCCAAGTCCCGGGACGGATGCCTCGCGATCTACGTTGGTCCGAAGCGGGACCACGAGTATTGCATCGGCGGTGACTGCTCAGCGGGTGTCGAGGGCGGCGACTTCTCGTGTTCCGCCGTGTACGACAGGCAGACTTCCGAGATCGTCGCGGTCTGGCACGGGAAGATAACGCCAATAGAGTTCGGGCAGAGGATGATGGCCCTGGGCCGTTACTACAACACGGCCTGGCTGGCTCCTGAGGTCAGCGGCGGTCATGGTTTCGTCGTCATAGCGGAAATAAAGCAGAACTTCTATCCCAGGATCTACGTCTACACGCGCCAGGACAAGATCCGGAACACGATCACGAACTTTCTCGGCTGGGAGACGACGTACCGCACCCGGGGCCTCCTTCTCGACTCGATGCACTGGGCGATCTCCAATCACGAGATCATGGTCTGGGACATCGGCACGATCAAGGAGCTGCGCGAGATGCGCTACGTCGATGCCCGTCGTGCGGAAGGTCTTCACTACGACGACCGGGCGTTTGCGACCATGATCGCGTACCGTTGCCACTTGGAGATGCCGATGGAGGCGACCGGGATGCCCCCGCGTCTGCGGATACCTCCGGACCCGAAGATTGATGACGACCTGCCTCCGTTGCCGGAGGAACCCCTTGCCCGTGAGATATGGCAGGAGACCGATCAGATCCTGCGAACGATGGTCACTTCGAGGCAGCGTATGCTTGACGAGTATGGGCAAATACCGGATCCTAAAGATGAGGCGACGTGGGATCCCGGTGGTAGAGACTGGCTTCCGGAGGTCCCTTACTGAGGGGTGCGGAATGACGCCCTATGGCAGGCACGCCGGCTAGAAAATGCGTTTCAGGCGCAGGAAAAGCGAAGGTTTCAAGCTCCGGAGGGAACAACGGATCCGCACGGGGCCGGAGCGCACGAGAATGGAGCCCCGGTCAGCCCGTGAGAACAGGCGCGACCTTCGCCTCTCGAATAGGACGTCGTGATGGCGGTTCGCACAGTAGACAACATCAGCGAGACCGCCAGCACGATGAAAACTCGGTACCCTCAACCCCGTCAGAAGAGAGACCCCTTTGGGATCAAGTTCCGCAGGGGATTTCGGACCCACCAGAGGGTCGAAGGTGTCAGGCCGCTCTTTCGCTCGCCGAAGCGTTAGGCGTGTACCGTTCCGAAGAGGAAACGTGCGTGCCTCTTGCCGTGAGACCTGAGCAGTGGATCGCAAGTGGCCTGGGGCATCCCTCCTGGCGTTTCATACGGTCCTTCTACTCAGCCCTTCTCATCAACCTCCTTGCCGACATGCAGGCCGGCTTCGAGGACTGGAGGCCGAAGCCCATCGTGAGGCAGCGTAACCTCCGGAAGGCGTTGCAGTGGATTGCCTACCCGGATGAGTCGGACGTGCCCATCAACTTCCACACCGTCTGCACCGTGCTCGGCTTCGACGAGCAGTACCTTCGGGATCGACTTCGGAACTTTTTCATCGAGCTCAACGGAAAGATGGACAAGCACGACGAGACAGGCTTGCCGGTCGCCGTCTGCGGCCTGCCCGGTCGTCCTCGTCGTGTCGCCTGTGGCTAGTCCGATGAACTGGCTAGATGGAGCTTGGCAATACCGATAGACTGAAACAGCCCGGAACCTTCGAGTGAGAGGGACGACCGAGATGAAGATTCAACGATTTCTGCCGTGTCTCGTCATCGTGGCGCTGCTGGCCGTGCTGCCCGGAGTTGCCAGCTCAGCTCCAGCCGGAAAGATACTCACCTGTCGAGATTGGGGAAGGTTGACGCCTGTGGCCGGCCAGACGGGAGACGGAGACTCCTTGAACTGGGTCGATACCGGCGAGGGCTTCAACTCGATCACCTTTTGCTACTTCTACGACTCCGGGCTCGCGACCACGACCATCTTTCTTTCGATAGATGGGGGCGAGCACTGGGATGACGTTGAGAACACTCAGTTTGGCGGTGGAACGGCGCAGGAGTGTGTCAGCATCACGTATCCCACAGGCATGTATAAGGCTGTCGTCACCAGCTCGGCAGCTCCAGTGGAACACATTCTTTTCAGGTGCGGTCCAAGGACGGGGAGGTAGGAGATGGATTACCGTCGATCTCGTCTGGTCCCATTGCTGATAACGGTGCTCGCGGCGTTTTTGGTCTTCCAGATTCCAGGTCACCGGGCACAGGGTCAATCATCGGGTCTGGGTGGAGGCAGTTCCGGGTGCGGCGTCTCGGTCTGCGAGGAGCCAACGGAGAGTACCTGTTTTTGCGGAACCACCATGTGCCCAACGGGCATGTGGTGCTGTGGTGTTACGAACTCCTGCGAGGTGAGCGAAGCTCTCTGTGTCGCTCATGCCGGCTGTACGACCACGACTTCCACGACCACAACGACGGTGACGACCAGTACGACCACGAGCACGACAACCACCACCACGACGACAAGCACCAGCACGACGACCACGACACTTCCGGCCTGTGGTTCCGTGGACTGCGACATCCCGGTTACAGAGCACTGCGCCTGTGGCGGTACCAGTTGCGCCCTGGGCGAGTATTGCTGTGCGGCGAACGATGCTTGTTACACCTGGAAGGTTTTCTGTCAGGTCATAGGTTGCGCGACCACGACCACGACCACGGTTGAGGAAACCACGACGACGGTCGAAGAGACGACGACCACGGTTGAAGAGACGACGACCACAGTAGAGGAGACGACGAGCACGACCACGACGACCACCACCACGACAACGACGACTCTTGCGGCTTGTGCGGAACCGAGTTGCGGTGCTGTGGCTCCACCTGGTGGGTGTGCGTGCGGAACCGACAACTGCTCGATCAATGAATACTGCTGTGAGGCGAACGACCTCTGTTACGCGACACAGCAAGAGTGCGAGGTTGACGCTTGCTCGACAACGACCACGACAACTGAGGAAGAGACTACCACCACGAGTACGACCACGACCACTACGACCACTACGTCAACGACGACGACAACGCTGCCGACGTGCAGTCCGGTTGACTGTAGTGATCGGGTTATCGAAATCTGCCTCTGCGGTTCCGCGACCTGTGCGGGCGATGATTACTGCTGCGCTGCCGAGAACGTGTGCGATGCCACTCTCGTCGGTTGCGAGGTCGGTGCCTGCTCGACCACGACGACCACGACCACGACCACAAGCACGACGACAACGGTTGAAGCGACCACGACCACGACCGAAGAGGTAACTACGACCACGAGCACGACTACGACCACCACGACGGTTGAGGAGACCACCACCACGACCGAAGAGGTGACCACGAGTACGACGACAACGACACTCGAATCGACGACGACCACGACGCTGTAGGTCTGACGCTTATGGTCCTTGCTCGTGGTGTAGATGAACGTGCTCACATTCACGAGCAAGCAGCTCGCGTCGAGGCCGGGCGTCTTCGGAAAACTTACGAGTGCCACGAGTTCAACATTCCTGTTTCGACGGTGGGGGTATCCCTCACGGTGGCTCCGCTTGGCGGTGTTCACACGGTCAACTGTAGCTGCGGGGATGCAGCGTTCGTTCGGTTGACGCTGGCGCAGCGGGTCGTCATCAGCAATCTGGGCGGGATCTCGTGCCAGGCATCATTCAACGCGGTGACCAATCACAAGGTCACGGTTGGCGACGGTGAGACATTGGACTGGAACTTTGTAGAGGTTGGTTCGATCTATCTCTGGAACGCCTCTGGCTCGATTGTGGTGCCGGTTAGAATCGTTCTGTGCTGAGGCTTGGAGGTGGCATGGAGAAGGTGACTCCTGATCGAAGTCAGGACCGAGCGTCGGCGGCTGCTGGGCTCTTGAAAGACCACGCCGAGGCCCAGGCCCTCAGTGGACAGATCGAACGCCTGAAGAGTACGAAGAGGGACCTGGAGTTTGGCATTGCCGAGCTTCAGAGGAAGCATGACAGTACCTATGTGAGACTCTTCGCAAGCGAGGCGGAGCAGTGCCAGAAGCTTCAGGAAGCGAGTCGAGCCTACGAACAGGCCGTCAAGGACCGGGATTGCGTTCATAACGAGGCAGCTAGTCTGCAAGATGCAATTCAGCACCTGAGGGGGGAGAGGCAGTATCTCAAGGAGCAGATTTCCGAATCCAGGGTCATGCTGGAACAACTCCAGTCGGCAATCGAGGAAGCTCGCGAGCAGAGCCAGTGGATACAGACCGTTCATGAGAAGCACCGGGAGTTGAGGGAAGAGCTGGCAACAGCCATGAGCGAGCTTGATGGGGTTAAGGCCCAGAAGCTCAGTCTGGAAAAGCTCATCGAGCAAGAGGGTGAGGCAGCGCGTCAACGGTTTGAGCTGGCAAAACGTCAGCTTGCGGAGGTGGCGGTCGTGGCGGAGGAGAACCGGCTGATGAAGCAGCAGATCACTGCTGACGAGAAATTGACCAATGACGCCTGGGCCAGACTGGCGACTCGCGAGCAGGAGCTTGTCGAGCGCGAGAAGGCCGTGGAGGCCGGGCGCTTCGTAGTCGATCAGGAAGTTAAGCTCCAGCGCGGCAGAGAGGCGCAGCTCGACCAGCACGAGGCCAACCTGAAGAAAGCTGCGGTTGAGGTCGCGTCTCGCGTCGAGGAGCTGATCTCGAAGGACCAGGCTTTGGAGGCCAAAGTTGTCGAGTTCGGGGCGTTCGTCAACGTCGTGACCAACAGGGACCGTCAGCTCCTAGAGAAGATTGAGGAGTTGGAAAAGCGTGAGGCCAAGCTCGCCGCTGCCGAGGCGGAAAATGATGACCGGTTGATGAAGTTGCGGGAATCGGCGGAGGAACTGTACCGACGTGAACAGGCCATCAAGCAGCGCGAGAAGAATCTGGCTTAGCCTCCTCGCGGCAGTCATCCTACAGTTTGGCTTTCACAATCCTGCCCTGGGTCAGCCTGCCTTCAGTAAGCCTGGCTACGGGACCATCTACTATGGCGGGGCCAATATGCCGGCCCGTAGGATCCTCAAGTTCGATGGCACGGGAGTCACATGCGCTGACGATCCTGTGCTTTTGATGAGCGTTTGCACCATTACCGGGACTGGCGGTGGAACCATAGATGGTTCTGGTGCGGCTGGGGAGGTTACCGTTTGGGCTGACGCCGATACTCTCACATCGGAAAGTGCCTTTAGCTACAAGAGCCACGAGGGGATGAAGTTCCTGAATTTCGTGGATGAGGCTGGACGGCAACTTCAGATTGGTGTCACTGGCAATTCCGGAGTCTGCAACGGCGATTGCGACGATCCTGGTCTTCTTTGCGCAATTCACGCGAATTGCACCGGATGTAGTAACGGCTGCACGCAGATCTGGGATAAGACAAAACCTAGTATTTTTTCAGGTAATTCATGGAGCTTAGGATTAGCTACTGGTAACGCAAGCGGTACAATGTACTTTCAGTCCTATGACAATATGACCTTTTACAATGCCGATGCGACCGTTAAACGTCTTGAGCTTCACTCTACGGGTGGCGTACCGGACTACGCTACGATTTATGGAGACACCTACGTAGATGATCTTACAGGTACTGGAACACGTTGCGTGAATGTAAGCGACACTGGACTTCTTGGGGCTGCTGCCTGTGGAACCGTAGATGGTTCTGGTACGGCTGGAGAAGTCACCTTTTGGTCTGACACTGACACTGTCACATCTGATAGTGGTTTTTGTTACGATCCGACAGAGAATCAGTTCTTTGTTAATCGTTCATGTGTTGACCCTGGAGTTGGTGGAGATGCCTCTGGCATAGTTGTCGACCGCAATGTTTGGGTTATTGGTGACGGAGCCGATAGCAACTATTACTTTATGGCTTACGGAGCTGATCCTCAGTGGCTGGGATACCGTGCTCAGGGGAGGGAAGCTACTCCGACGATTGTCACTGATGGTAATCGACTGATTCATATACGAGGAACTGGTTACGACGGCGCACCAACAAATGGCTACTGGGCTATCGGTGGTTACATGGACATCGTTGCCGATGGCAACTGGGTCGCAGATACCAGTTCGCCGGCAAAGTGGATGCTTTACCTTACCCCTTCGGGTAGTCAGACGCCGATCAAAGTCGGTGAGTGGAAACCGGGAGAATTTCGTATCTTATCTGCTGGTACAACGCCGTCATTGTATCTTGAGGGCTCTGGTGGCGATGGGGCGATTTCTTACGACAGCAGTGGCACACCCGAGTTCCGGCCCAATAGAGCCTGGAGGATGGTCGAGGACTTGCCTCTTCACATTGGTGGCGCTGCTGGCTACTGGTCCTTGAAGTATGACGAGGCCGTAGACGATCAACTTCTTTTGAGTACCACCAAGACAGGAACGGCTTCGATTACTGATCCCATGTATGAAATCTTGGTAGGGGCCACGCCAACAGCGGACCAGCAGGTCTTCGGCATCGCCAAGGGCACGCAGGATAGCAACACGCCGTTGTTCACAGTGGACGAAGATGGAGACGTAGAGTTCGCAGGTTCACTTACGGCAACTGATCTGGAATGTGCTGGTTGTGTTGATGGAGATGATGTTCATAGTTCGATTGCTGGTGCTGGACTTCAGTGGGTTGCTGGAAGTCCAGATACCCTTGCAACGGAATCGACGGAAAGTGAGTTCCTGCATCCAGACGTTATTGGAGATGCGCTCGTCTGTGGTGCTGGAACTGCTGGGCAGGTGCAATTGCGTGTTGGCAAACCTATGGAGTATTGTGATAATTCGGCTACGCCAGCGATCAAGTATGCTGCTTATGGCAATTCCAGCGGAGATGCCACTACCGTCTCTTGCGCGAGTTGTGTAGCATTGGGCACTGAGACGGCTGGAGACTACGTCGATTCAGCGACAGCAGACCAGGGACTTGTTGCTGCTGGTACGGAGAAATTGAATCTTGGCCTCAAGGTTTGTTCCTCCGGTCAGGTTCTGAAGCGAACCGCAGATAGTAAATGGGACTGTGCGGCAGATGCCACTGGCGGCGGTGGGACTGGTATTCTTTCGGCATCGACGTGCATGAAACTCTCGGGTGTGAACAACGTCTACGTTGCCAGCGGGACATGCGCTGATTCGAGTGAGTCACTGGTTCTGACTCAGGTTGAGAACGCGATTACGCTTTCAGATCTCCGATGTCGTGGATCTGTGGATCCAGGTGCTGGTAAGAGTGTTTCAATCACGGGTCGGTATGGTGCCTGCGGATCTCTGTCCACATCAGGGACTTTCACATGCTCTTTGACTGGAGGTTCGGGAGTACCACCGAGCTGTACTGCTGGTGCGGCTACGATGGCAGTTGGTGACGAGGAGTGCTGGAGCTTGCTCCTGCAACCTGGTGGAGCGTTCACATCGAAGATGGCGGTTAATTGTACTCTGGCAGCTACTGGATAGCGACGAGAGGAGTCTGGAATGAAGAAGGTTCAAGGACTGAGGTTGGCGTGGCAGTTTTACGTGTGGGTCGTCTTGATGCTTGGCCTGCCTATTCTGGCGTTTGGGTTCCAGGCCACGAGCCCGATCACACTTGAGGATGGTTCGATTACCATCACCGATCCGCTGCCGGTGGATAACGGTGGTACCGAGCGACAGACCTTGACTCTTTACAATGTTCTACTCGGTGCCGGCACAGGACCGATTGACTACGCTGCTCCAGGGGCCAATCCACAAGCGTTGATCTCCAATGGAGCCGCTTTCAATCCTACCTTCCAGGCGTTGGACCTGGCAGGTACGTCAGCCGTGACTGGGCTCCTGCCTCTGGCAAATGGTGGCACTAACAAGAACGTCACGCCGCTCAACGGTGCTCTGCTATACACAGATGCCGACTCCGCAGAGGTGATGGCTAGTGTTGGTACCTCCGGTCAGTGTCTCAAGTCCCAAGGCGCTGCGAACCCTCCGACCTTTGGAACCTGCACGACATCTGGCTCACCACTGGTGGCCTTCAGCACCGTTGGTAACGTAAGTAACTCGACTGTGTACGTGAACTTCGCCGGAGGCGTCGATACGACTGAGGTTCGTGTTCAGATGCCAATGCCTGCGGCCACGTTTGCCAACCTTCGGTGTGTGAGTTCCGTGGCACCTGGCGGTACTCAGACCATCATCATCACCGGCAGGTACGGGGCTTGTGGCGGTCAGGGACCGGACGCAGATCACACTTGTACCATTACTGGAGCTGCGACCACTTGTGATCCAGACCCCGATACCGATCCAGTCGTGGTAACGGCTGGTCAGTGTCTGGATTACTCGATCGCTTCCTCGGCGACTGCGGCTAACGCAGTTGTCAACTGCACGGTGGAGCGCACTGCATGATTCTGTGGCTGTTGCTGGTTACTTTCCTTTGTTTACCGACTCAGGGTTGGGCACTCTCGGTTAGTGCGCCTATCAGCCTTGAGGACGGTACCATTGGGATGGTTGCTGGCGCGAACGATAACACCATAGAACTGTACGACACGGACACGTCTGCGTGGATACCTAGATACTTACTCAGCACGGACTTCACGGTCACGGGAGAGTACGTTAGTCTCAGCGAAACCGTCAACCGCTGTGGTACATTTTGCTTCGATGAGTGTGCGGAGGTTCCGGCCACGGTGGACATTTGCGATAAAGCTCTTGACTTGGGCGGTGGCACAGTTTTCATACCAGATGGTGGGACAACGAGTCTAACCTGCACGGCTTTGACTCCCACGCAACTTCAGGTGCTCGACAATGGTACCCTCGAATGGTGTGACGGCGCGGGATCGACTACGGAACGCAGCGTTGCTCCGTTTGGTCCAACCATAGACGACACTGAGTTGACTGCTGAGAACTTTGGCGCATTTACGTGCTCGGGTTCTGAGGATGGATGCGAGATAAACTCTTCTATTGCGGCTGCAGGACTTGCTTTAGATACGAGCACGACTCCGGACAGTATCAAGACAGCTTCACAAGAGGCTGCGTTCTTCGCTGATGGGGGAACGACCAGCTTGACTTGCACGTCAGCACAAGGGGCGGGCAGTGCTCAGGTGATGGACAGCGGGAATATGCAGGTGTGCTCAGGCGCATCCACGCCACTGTTGGGGATGATCGCACCCAACATACCGATGGCTGGTTGGGGAGGTACGGCAGGCGCGGCTTTCACCTATGCCGGTCAAGGTACGGGAGCGTGTAGTGGTGACATTTGTCGTGGTGGTGTTTGTTCCGGTACTACACCGAATGGAACGTGCACGCTTACCCCCAACAGCGAGTATTGGAAGAATCTTGTAAATCTCATCAATGATCCCTCCGATCAGGCTTATTACGCGAGGGTAGACAGCTTCACCGTTACTGGCGGAACGATCACGATCAGTAATGCTTCTATTGGCACGAACGGCATGGTGGTCGTTTTTCTAGTGCGAGACAATGTGAGCATAGATGAAACTACGTCAGCAGTAACCTTCAACCTTGAAGGAAGAGGGGCTGCGGGGGGATGTGCAACTCCAGCCGCTGTAGATGACAACGCTCAGGGTGGTTTTGGTGGAAGCACGGCGTTTAATCTTGGTGGCTGGCCTTCTCTATCTGCTGGCAACGGAAATGTTGGTAACGCATTCAACTCTGCTAGTCCAATCAACACGCCCTATATTCTTTGGACAAGCGGTTTCATGCCCGTATTTCCGGGGACGGGCGGTGGCTGTGCAAAGATGACCTCGGGAACGTCTGGTGGAATCGGAACCAATTTAAGTTACGGTCGTGGACTCATAGGGTCAACGGGTGGAGGAGGTCCTTGGTGCCCTGTAGCAGCATCTGGCACTGTTGGTACCGCTGGACGTGGTGGTGGTGGGATAGCCTTTGTTGTCGGTGGGTCGTATTCATGCGTTGCTTCTGGAACTCCAAGCAATGAGTTTGATCTTGATGGCACTGCTGGAGGTACGGGTGCTGCTGGTGGAGGCGGTGGAATACTGACTGTGATCGCTCGTGCCTTTGGTACGACGACTTGTGACATAGAAGCAGAAGGTGGTGCTGCTGGTGCTAGTCTTACGGACTGCTCATCATACGTCGGTGGGGTGGGTGGGCACGGCGGATGGTGGTTCGTGAACACAACAACTGGTGCTTTTTCGGATAACACCGACGATGACTAATGATGGGACATTTGTGGAAGTGGCTGATAGCTAATGGCGTGGATATTGATTGCCTTGCTTTTGGTTTGTAGTCCTGCTCTTGCTGGCGATCCCGTTTGGATGACCGCCTTTAGCTCGGCTGACGAGGACGATGCTACCAATGGGTACGACTCCTTTGAGTTCTTACAGCGTCTTGATGGAGATGCCGAGGATGCTGACATTAGACTCCAGATGACGACGATCTGTGGAGCTGTAAATGGCTGCGATGCTACGTCTTTGTGGGCTCTTGAGGTTGATGTGGGCCAGAACGAGCAGGCGTACTACGAGCCGGTGAACACCACGGCTGGAATGTGCGCTACTACTGCCACGGACGAGTGTGATGAAAATTCCGACTGTCCTGGCGCGGATCATTATGGTTGTCGTATTGCGGAGCAATCTCCCTTTCCATTGGACACTTATGAGATGGCCGTTGACGGGAGGTTGTACTTGGCAAGCGCAGGGAGCAACCGGCCTATCCTAGAGATCATTGAGAGTGATGGAGGCACGGGAGCGAATCTCGTGTGGAACACAGACCGGACGTTTACCGTCCGTTATGATACGACGACGCTTGGAACTCCTACGTTCATTGCACACGATACGGCTTGCACGACGCCGTACACTCACTTGCCATGTCTGGACAACTCCTATTGTCCATCTGGCTATCCGTGTACCGCCAATAAATACTGGGCTCCGGTGAAGCTGTATCAGTATTCTCAAAGTCCAACGGTCAACGTGGATTTGTACGTGGCAGGCCATCGGATAGCACATTATACACCCATACCTGCTTCCGCACCGAGCAAGCCAGCGACGTTTAGAATTGGCGGAACGACGGACGATCCTAACGGAGCTATCCATTTCTATGCTGCCAGCATGGTAGCATACGCATGTTCTGAGAGTAGTTGCCCGATCAATTCCGCCTGGGGATATGTTGCGACTGCTTACGCAGATACCGATGGTGATGACAAGGAATGGGGAGAAACTAGCGGCGGAGGGTGCCTCTCGTCAACCCATTGGGATTGTTTGAACGATTACAGCGACACGGACGAGGCCCCTGACTATACCTACGGAAGCGGTCGGGTGACTTCTACACAAAAGGGAAAGCTTGAGGAGATAGCCGGCTTTACCTCGGTTACTGTCTCAGGAGACCGAACGGTTGATGCGATTGACATTGTGGGATTTGGGGATGCTGGGGATGGTAACGCCGCCACCACGCATCAGTTTGAACTCACGGGCTATGTAAATAGCATAGACCCGGCTTACACCATGTCGTCTGGCATGATTACGGTTGGCAACGCGAGTCCACACGACGACGAGAACAATAATGACCGCCAAGTGGTGCGTGTTCTCGGCTCACGTCCATCTATGCTATTCGATAACTGGTCTACTACGGACATTGACTCCCTGACCATCTCGCTTAATTCTTCTTCAACCAACACCAATCTAACCAGGCTTGGTGTCGTCGAGGTCTACGTCCATGTCGTCGAGCCGGGTCAACTGCCGGATACGATCCCAGAAGGGAACAAAGGCACGGATGACAACGAGCGGACCGTAGCTATCGTTGGCGATTCGACAAGTGTGCCCGATCAGACTTTGCAGGGCCAGTGCGACAACGATCCATCAGTATTCTGCACGCAACGAAGTCATTGCTCCTGGGACCCCGAGAAGGACACCCCAACAGGCGGCTGCGGCTCGAATGAGCAGTGCATTACGTGCAGCGGCTCGCAAGGCGCGACTGTTGGATACCGATGTAACACAGCCGATCCTACGGATGCCGATGCGTTGCTCTGCCACTCGATCTGCTCTGGCGGAACTGCTCCACCGGATACCAACTGCACGGTTGATGGCGATTGCTCCGGTGGCGGAACGTGTGAGATCAACGATTGCGTAGCCGGTCACTGCACGAGAAACCCAACAGTGACCTGTAGCTCGCGGACGACCTGCGAGAATCTTGGCACCTGTAGCATGACTGCAACCTGTGACGATAGCTGCCCAGGGGGAGACTGCCCACCTACTTTGAGCTGGTCTGACTACATTCCTGGCAACGTCCGTGTAGACAACCTGATTAACTGTGCGCATGGCGGCTGGGGCACCTGGCACCAGAATGAACACTTCGAGCGAGTATTGGATGCCGAGGCGAAGACGTGTCAGAACACCGGGAGTGGATATTTTGGAGACGCCTGCGATGATTCTTCTGACTGTGGTGGAACGCTATGCTTGCCATTTTGTGATGTCATTCAAGGTGAGAGGAAGAAACCCGATGTCATTGCGGTTGACCTCGCTGTAAATGACTCGGCGATTTACTCGAATGCTCCCAACTGTGATGGTATCGGGGCTGCTCATGGAGGTTCAATAGCTGGTACTGGTGCCTGTAGTCCACCAACCCAGGTCAACTGTGCTCGTCACCAGGATTGCATAGATCAGGTTGGACCTGACTCCGTTTGCGCGGGAAGACTGCCCAACAGTTCAAGCACATGCTACTCAAACATCATCCAATATGGCGTGTCCGGCACTTGTAGTGTCGTCCATCGTATCTGCCGTCAAGGCTCAGATTGCTACTTCTATGGCATGGACACTTGCACGGTAGATGAGCCAACGAAAGATTACCCGAGGGGCAACTGCAAGTGCGTAGATAATGATGACTGTCCCGATCCTCTTTCTGCGAGTGATCCTGGCTGGGTGTGCGCTAAGGTGTGCGTTGGCGGAAGCGCCGATGACAAGGGTTGCCTCGTGGCAAGCGACTGTCCTGGTGGGACATGCACCAATACTGAGATTTGCCATCGTGGTTGCACGACCGATGCTCAATGTTATGGCGCGGGTGCTTGCAACAACGCTGGTACGCAAGACTGGTGCCAGGGTACTTGCACATACCCCGGTAGCGAGCAGGACTGCGACGACCCCACGGACTGCGACTCGCTCAACCTCATGGTGACGAACCGGGTATTTAGCTGGAATGGAACGTGCTCGTCTGGTCATTGCCTGTGCTCAGGTCCATCTTACTGTTATGGTGATGGCGCTTGTGCCACTCAGTACGAAACGGGTTGGCTAAACGCTCTAAAGGGACATGCCGTTGCGATTGAATACTACGACCGCTGGCAGTCGGTGATCGACGGACTCAGCGAGAGCGATGGCAGGCCCAAGCTCTTATTCAGCACGGTGCCGGATACTTACGCTGCGGAATGTGATCCGTCACGAGGCGACAAGCAGTATGTCGCCCGAGTCAACGAGCATCTGCGGGGTGACGCCTATTGCTCAGGCGGGACCGATGTTGGAGAGAACTGCACTGAGGACAGTCAGTGTAGTGGCGGTACGTGCAATCGGCGGTATCGCTATGTTGCCGACTGTGCCGATGATTTCGACCACGATAAGGCAACGCACCTTCAACCAGATGGTCTTCATTTCTCCGCTCCTGGCTCAGAATCACTGGGCATGTGTATGGTTGACCGTTTGCTGAGCTGGAATACGTGTTCCCTAGACGCGGGTACAGAAGACACTATTCCTCAATATTATTGCCGCAATGCTAATGGGACATGGCCTTCACCACAGGTACCATGTACGGTCGAAACGGAACAGACGGACTGTACTGGAATCCAGACGTGCGAGCTTCAAGGCTGTACCTGCGATTGTGTTGGGAGTGTGTGTGCCGGAACGGCCTATCCAGGGCAAGCGTGTAGTATAGATAATGACTGCTGCTCACCGTTTGGTGGCGTGTGCAGCGGAGGGATCTGCACGTCCGCATGTTATGGAAGTGCCGAGTGCAACGTGGTGAGTTGAGAAAGAGGTTTGGGTGGAGTGGGCAAGCTTGTTGAGATCCGTTACATCGTGATCCATCACAGTGCGACCCGGGATGGTGAGACGATGTCTTGGCCCGCCATCCGGCGCTTCCATACGACGCCTCCTCCGGACGGTCGGGGTTGGGCGGACATCGGTTACCACATCGGGATCGAGCAGATTGCTCAGACGTGGGAGGTGTTCATTGGGCGACCCTGGACGGTGGCTGGTGCTCACGCTCCGGGCCGGAACTCTGACAGTCTTGGCATCTGTCTGGTGGGTGATTTCGACCAGACTGCGGTGCCTGCTCAACAGTGGGCTGCTGCTGTTAGATTGGTCCGATGGCTTCGTGGACGGTTTACAGTGCCTGTGGATCGGGTAGTCGGGCACAGGGAGGTGCAGAAGGGACGGACTTGCCCGGGGAGGTACTTTGATCTGGCGGCCTTCAGAGATGCGGTAGCCAAAGGGTAGGAAAAGCTTTAACCTTGAGGAGGTAAGCGATGGCTCGGAAATGGGTTCAAGGGGCCATAAAGCATCCAGGCGCGTTGCACGAGGATCTGGGGATTCCTCAGGGGAAGAAGATTCCACGGGACACGCTGGAGGCGGCGGCGAAGCGCAAGGGAACGGTGGGCCGTCGGGCGCGACTGGCGATTGCGATGCGGGGATTCCGCCACGGGGGGAACCGGAGTTCGAGGAAGTGATGAGTTGTGCTGGCTGTGAGGCGAAGGACGACGAGATCCGGTTCTTACGGTCCCAGATCGTGGAGATGCAGGATCGGCTTCTGGCCTTGACTAACCCGGCGTCATTTCAGATCTATAAGGGGTTGCCGGTGTCGGGGGGTCCTACCGTTCCAGGTGTTGGCGCAGAGCAGACGTTTCCTGATCCAACGACGGGCGAGTTGATGATGTTCGTCGGCGGTCAGGTCGTGAAGGCGGCTGAATACAGCAAGGCGATGGGAAAACTTGAGGAACAGATGTCCGGGCGAAGCCCGGGAGATGGCGAGCAAGGGTTGCTCTAGGGAGGGGAATAGAGATGGCTGTGACGTTCACGTTTACGGAGGCGGTTTCAGGTAAGCAGAACATGGGCAGTTTGTTCGCCCGGATCGGTACGTTGAACTTGAGTGGGACGGCTAGTGCTGGGGGCGATACCATCACAGCAGCCCTGGTCGGACTGAGCAGGATCCTTCACGTCAACACCGAAGGTTGCACGGCTGAGGGTTTCGTACCGGCGATTTCCTACTCGGGTGTGAACGCGGTGCTGAAGCTGTTCCAGCAGACCGGCACGGCAGCGGCCCTAGTGGTAGCGACCGGGGCCACCGTGACTGGTTCGATGCCTGTCATCATCTACGGCCTATAGAGGCTGGTTGGTCTATTCGTGCATGGGGAGGTGGTCATGAGGATTGGCGGAGGCTGACGCACAACAGCTTGTAGGCCCCCAGCTTGCTGGCTCCAGTGTTTCTGAGCCTCGTGCCCCTCGTCCGGGGTACGCTGGTTTTCTGACTCCAGAGGACCGCAAACTTCTCCAGAGAGTCGAAGAGCGGCTTGGCGTCAACAGTCGCCAGATGAGCCGCTGGGCTCTCGAACGCCAGTATTTCGAGTGTGTTGCCTTCTACCTGGGGATCCAGTGGATCGAGTACATGGAGACGGGCAAGCGTTGGGTGCGTGCCCAGTTTCCGAGCTGGTTCCCCACCCCGACGTCGAACGCCCTCAAGCCTCGTGCCAACGGCATGATCAGCCGGCTGCTGCGGTCCAGGCCGCAGGGCCGGGTCCGTCCCGAGTCCAATGAGATCGCTGACCGTCAGGCGGCTGACGTCGGCGAGAAGATGATCCAGCACATCTACGACGTCACCAATGAGCTGGAGGTACGCCAGCTCGCGGCTGTCTATGCCGTGTTGACCGGGACGGTCATCGCTGAGGACTATTTCAATCCCAAAGCCGGGATGGCCCGGATCATTCCACGGACGAAGTTACAGGAGACTCCGGTGCAGGAGCCCAAGGGGACCTGTGCGACCTGCAACTACGTGGGGGACGTGAACGAGGTTGGAGGGGCTTGTCCTCAGTGTGGGGGCATCCTCCAGCAGGGGTCAATGCCCCGGCTGCTGCCTGACGGCACTCCGGCGATAGACGTGACCACGGTTCCGGAGCTCGATCCAGAGACCTTGCAGCCGATGTTCGATGTCGTCACCGAGGGCGAGATCGAGTCTCGGATGCTGATGCTGTTCAACTTCTTCTGGGACCCGAAGGCGAGCACCCTCAAGGATGCCCAGTGGTGCGGGGAGGTCCGGTACGTCGATCTGGACTGGATCGACATGAACTTTCCGGACTTCGGTCCCTATGTGGCTGCTCAGGGGGGCATCGAGGCCGGGAGCTTCTTCGAGGCGAGTCTGTTGTCTTTGGTCGGGCCAAGCGTGCCCGGGACGGCTCATTACGGCGGTCTTCAGCAATTCACCAACGGGGCCGTCTTGATGAAGTACCAGGAGAAACCCTCGCAGCAGTTGCCACGCGGCCTGCACATGATCGTCGCCAATGGGGTGATCCTCTATAAGGGCGACCTGCCCGTCAAGGATCAGTACGATCTCGTGACCGGGGACTTCACTTATACGGAGTTCCGGTACGACATCGCACCAGGCCGGTTCCCTGGTTCTACCCCTGTCGAGGACATGGTTGCCCTCCAGCGTCGGATCAACGGGATAGACTCCCAGGTGATCTTGAACCGCAAGACGATGATGAACCCCTGGCTGCTGGCTCCGAAGGGTAGCGGCCTCAATCCTGGCAATGTTGCCATGAGGCCCGGGGCCACGGTGCTCTACAACTTCGTCGGTGTCGGTGCGGCCCCTCAGGTGGTTCAAGGCACCCCTCTCCCCGAGACTGTCTACACGGAGCGTCAGAAGTGCCTGGACGGCATGGACGAGCTGGCGGAGGACCCTCGTGTCAGCAGCATGACCTTCCCTCAGAACACTCGCAGCGGTGTGGCTCTCCACTGGCTCAAGGAGCAGGTCGATGAGTTTGGTGTTCCGAGACTGGAGCGATGGGCTCAGTGGATCGCGGCCCGGGACCGCAAGCGACTACTGCTGGCTCAGCGCCACTACCGCGAGCAGCGGGCGATTAGACTCCTGGGGGAGGGAAGGAACTGGGAGATTAGGAAATGGGCAGGCTCTGACCTTGCCGGCAACACGGACGTCGTTGTTGATCCAGGGACTCTGGTTCCGAGATCCCGCTCCGCTCAGACCCAGATCGTCTTCGATGCCGTCGAGGCGGGAATCATCGACCTCTCGAACCCCGTCGATAAGCAGAAGGTGATCGAGGAGCTTCAGCTCGGTCGGTTCGAGTCGGACATCGGCCCGGATCGTCGTCATGCGTTGATGGAGAACGCGATGATGGACGACCAGATGGCCGCGATGGTGAACCCGGAGGACAACCACGACATTCACGCCCTGGAGCACTTGATGGTCATGAAGGACCCGTCCTTCACGATGAAGGATCAGATGGTCCAGAAACTCTACCGGTACCACTTGGCCGCTCACCACGAGGCGAAGGCGATGCTTGTGGCCGCCACCCAGCAGGGAGCCCCAGCTCCGGCTGGGGAGGAGCCTCGTGCCCAGATCCCAACTGGAGAGAGCGGCGAGGTAGCTGCCGGTGGGCAGGGTGGAGAGGGTCCAGTACCGCCCACATGAGAGGTACTGCGGGTGAGCTGGCACCCACACAACCAGCCGGGCACGGGTCGGCCCATAGACGGCCTGCGGTGGTCGTTCCGGCCATACAGGAACGAGGTGGTGGACAATGGCGGGTGAAGCGACAGCAGCGGACGTAATTGGCGGTCAGGCTGAAGTAGGTCAGCCTGAAGGTGGGGCGGCTCAAGCGCCAACAGGAGAGCCTGTTAGCGGTGGGCAGCCAGGTGGCGTAACTGCTCCTCCAGCAAAGCCTGGAGGGCCGACAGCGGACGCTCGCGAGCCCGCCCCATCACCCGCAGGGGTAGAGGAGCCCCACGTCCCCTGGGCGCGTTTTAGGACGGCCCAGACCGAGCGGACCCAGGCCATGCGCGAGTTGGCCTCGGCCCGTGAGGAGTGGAACAGGCGGGAGCAGGAGCTGACGTCTCAGATCGGGGAACTCACGGGAGGTTCCGAGCAGACCCGCCAGATCGTGGACGACTACCGGGTTCTTTGCCAGATGCTTCAGGCGAACCCGGACCTGACCCAGGCTTTGATGCAGCGTTCCGGCACCGGGGTCGGGGGCGAGCCGGGAGCCGGGATTGCCTGGCCTGGTCAGCCACGTCGTCCGGAGCCTACCCCAGCCGCGCCGGGATTGGACAAGGTCGGGGAGGCCATCAACAAGCTCAACGAAAGACTCGCGCAGCAGGAGCAGGCCCAGCAGGAGGCGGCTCGAACTCGACGTAATGCCGAGACAGACCGACAGCTCAGCGAGGCTTGCACGCAGTTTCTGGATGCCCGGGGGTACGACCATTCCTTTCTGGAGGATGCGAAGGAGCACGTCTTGAAGATGGCTTCAAAGCATCCCGACCTGGAGATGGAGGACGTGCCGTTCGTGCTGGGTACGTGGTTCAAGAACACGGACGGCAAGATCCGAAGCCAGGTGAACAAGTTCTTGGAGGGCAAGCGTCAGGACGCTGGCCTTCCCATCAGCCCGGGTGGAGCGGCAGCGCCGGTAAGAACGGAGGCACCAGCGGGAGCAAACGACAACATGACCGCTCAGCGCGTGGAGGAGGCTCTGCGGCGGATCGGTTGGACCAACTAAAGGAGAGATCAGATGGCCTTGCCAGGAGTAGTGGACAACATTTCCGAACTGAGCGCGATCATGAAGACCGTGTTCGGTGACGGGATCCAGCAGCAGCAGAACTTGGCTGCGATGATCTACAAGCGGTTCTCGCAGAACACCACGCGGTTCGGAGGCAACTCATACGAGTTCCCGGCCCGGATGGTGAACACTCAGTCGGTCGGTGCCCGTGGCTATCGGTTGAGCCTGCCGGAGCCGATCCTCAACGTGGATGTGACCTGCCGCGTCAGGCACAAGTTCATCTACGGAACCTTCGACATCCCCGGACCCGATGTGGAGAAGGGCAAGGGGAACGTGAATGCGTTCGTGAACACCTTGACGGACAAGATGCGGTCCCTGACTGAGATGGTCCTCAAGGACATGAACATGCAGTGCTACCTCGACGGTACCGGGGTCAGGTCAACGCTCACGAGTGCCACCACGACGGGTGGGAGCTGTGCGGTTGACCGGGTGAAGTACCTCCGGACAGGGATGCACGTAAACGTGGTCTCGACCACTGACGGAGCGACCCTGAGGGCTGGTGCGACAGCGGTGGATAGCGATCCCGGTGACACTGGCGGAACATATTTCCAGAAGCGGTGGACGGTGATGTCAATCACACCGCCAACCACGGTCGTTCTCGGAGGCGGATCTCCACCGACCGGATATGCCATCACCAATTCAGCCATTGGCGACATGATCGTGCGTCACAAGGCGATGGGTGTCGAGATGACGGGCCTCGGGGCAATCGTGGACGACGGCGTGTGGAACGCCGGAGCTGCCGTCATGCAGGACATCGACCGGACGGTGAGCCCTCTGTGGAAGGCGAAGGTGTTCGACAACAACGGAGCCACGCTGACGTTGAACCAGATGCAGCTCGGCATGGACGTTCCCGAGATCGTTTCCGGTCGAAGGATCGACACCATAGTCGGGAGCTACAACGGGAGGGACCAGTACCTCCAGTTGGTCGTGCCTCAGAAGCGGTTCCAAGACCTGCGGCTCGACGGCGGCTTCCAGGTGCTGGAGTACAACGGTCGCGACTTCATCGTCGATGTGGACTGCCCGGACGACCAGATCTACTTCTTGAACCGGGCCTCCATCCAGAAGTTCGGCCTGTTCGATCTGGCCTTCGTGGAGCAGACGGGCGGGATCCTGAAGCACTCCAGCCTCAGCGCCGGGGATGTCTTCTACGGGTTCATGCGGGCAATCTGCAACCTGGGAACCACCCAGGCGAATGCGAACGCGAAGATCGCCGAGTTGGCTGTTGATTCGGCGTACAGTGGAGTCAGCATCTAACAGTGCTGATCCTGCGGGCGTAACCCGGGGGTGACTCCCCATGCCGCCCCCGGGTGCCTGCGAAGGAGGGTAGATGGCGACAATCACACTGGCGGCCAAGCTGAACCAGTACAAGTGGCTCTTCTTCGAGAAGGGCATGATGCACGTCTGGAACGAGCTGAAGCGACTGTCGAACGCCGCCAACACGACCCAACTGGGTAGCGGACTCGCATTCGGCACTCTGGACTTTCAGGACAACTGCAATCCTGACGTGGCCGAGCTGGTGAACGACCCGAATCCGGTTGGGTATGCGGGATCAAACGTTTTCGGAACCTCTCCGCCGACACAGGCGCAGAGCTAATAGGAGGAGCTGAAAGATGGCGGTACCTACAACCTTGAAAATCTACCTCAACCAGTTGCGCTGGCAGTTCTACGAAAAGGGAATGCAGCGTGTCTGGAACGACCTCGTGAAGTTCGCGAACTCCACGACGGAAGGGACCATCGCCAACGGGGTCAAGGTCAACACGATCAGCATGACAACCAATTGTTCTCCTGACTTCGTTCCCGGGATTTCGGACGTCACCGAGGGCAGGGATGGGGTCGGCGGCTTGTATGCTGACAAGAAGTACCCGTCGTTCAATGCCGGCTTCATCGCACAATCGTAATGACGCCGGATTGGGGAGTGGTAAAGGCGCTCAGGCGCATCGACCCGAAACTCTCGGTTCGGTGGGTGAAGGAGCGTGGGGTGTGGGGTGTCTTCCACGATGCCCCATACCCCGCTCGACTGGACGCACTGGTACGCGAGAACGGAACACAGATCCAGCTTGAGCTGCTGAAACGGGGCTACGTCGTCACGAGGGGCTGTGCGGAGGAGTACGCCTGGCTCCAGATCCAAGATGCCACCCTCGTCTTCTACGTCACCGAAGAGGACGGGTCGTACCGTCCACTCGACAATCGCGTGGTCGAGAAGATGATGAGGATGGACAGCTTCCGGCGCAATTTCAGCATCAAGGACTGGAAGGACTTCATGAACGTGAAGGCGCGGGCTCAGAAGGAGATGCGCGAGAGGACGTGGGAGGACTTTAACCAGCAGGTTCACAAGGACAAGGTTTACAAGCAACAGATGGCTGAGGCATTGCGTGGGGATTCTCACCTCCGTTCTGTCGGCGTTACTCAGCCAGAGAAAGAGCCGCGATATTCGCTTGCTGAGTTGCGGCAGGGAGGAGAGCAAGAAAATGCGGATACTGAGTGCGATACCCGGAGTGACATTGGCGAAGGTCTTCGCGAGGCGGTCGGTCCAGTTGGGGCCTGAGGAGATCGTCTTTCCTCCGAAGGGGATCCAGTTGCTGGAGGGGCAACCCGTCACGGTGACGGAGCCTGAGGGAGAGGCGATCCTGCTGAAGTTCGGGATGAAGGGAGTGATCCGGATTCCCGACGAGGCGACTCCGGACCAGATACCGGAGCTGCTGCTGACGGCACAGCGCATCCGGTACAACTTTCTTCGGAAGCAGCTAGACGCCTACCGGATGGAGCAGGGCAATCGTCAGGCTACCAACGTCCCGATCATGATGCCGACTGATTCCCTGCGGTCGAAGTTCAACGAGGCGAAGGCGCTGAGGGAGACATTGATCGCGCAGGATCCCGTCATTCAGGAGACCCTTACCGCGTTGCCGGGGGAGAAGCGGGAGATGGCCGAGCCTGACACGCTGGCTGAGGAACTGCGGGCGTTCGGGATCAGTCCGAAGGCAGCGCCACTGGAGCCCGGGATCACGGCATGGGATCAGGGAGTACCCGTCTGATGCCGATCAGTTGTCCAGGCGGGGGCAAGGCGCGGTTCCGGTACAAGAAGGGCACGGACATGCGTCTTGCGTTCTGCGGGGCGGGCAAGGTCGTCGAGGCGAAGAACACCGCGACCGGAGCGGTGCATACTCCCGAGGAGTTTGCGGCTGACCGAAGAGCAGGTCGCAAGGGATCCAGAAGTCAGGGTCGAAGCACCAGCAGGCGGTAATGTCGGACGCGGGTAAGGACTACAACGAGAAGGTGGCGAGGAAGGCTGGTCTTCGCCCGGATGAGACTGGACACATGCCAAGTCGGGTGCCGAGCGGGGAGCGTGAGGGTTTGATCCTGAAGCGTCCCTCGCACCCGACATTCGGGAAGACCATCGAGGGGGAGAGGGTTTGGGGAGGCACGTTCTATCGAAGGGGCGGTCGGCTGTACTCATTCGATCAGAAGCCAGACGAGTCTTTCAGGCCGGTTCCGTATGACCGATTGGAGCGGAAGGTGGAGCGAGCCCAAGCTCACCGGCAGGAGTCACGAGGGGGACGACGATAATGGGATGTGGCAAGGGTGGGAAGAAGACTGGCCGTAGCGGCGGAGGCAGGGGTGGAAGGCGCTGATGGGCCTGCTGATCGTTATCGGCGGTGGTCGAGGGCTGGTCCCGAAGAAGCCTTCGTCGGGCGTACCCAGAGCGGCACCCCGGCCACCGACAGGCAAGCCTCGTCCGATGGTACGTGTGACGAGGAGGACGGGTCGCTAGGTCTGAGTTGATGGCTAAACGGCGGGATCGGAAGCCCTTGCGGGCTGGTTGACCGCTCGCGAGGAAGATTCCCGGGAGGGATCTGAGGATGACGAAGGTCAAGAACCCGAAGGGCGATCAGGGCGCGATGGCTCTCATGAAGCGAGAGCAGGTAAAGCGCAAGGAAGTGAGTTCTCCATTCAACCGCTTTATGGGGAGGCGTGTTGGTAGTCGGACTGGGAGGTAGTCGCTGTGGTAGTCGGGGTGCCGGTAACGCTTGCGGAGCTTCGGGACCGGCTGGCGAATATCACAAATCTGACTGCCACGTACTCCCGTGACGAGGTTCGGGACGCGATCAACTACGGCTACGGCAAGATTCTTCGAGCGATTCATTCGGTAAACGCCGAGCAGTTCGTAACCTTCCGCGACAACTTCACTTTCGTCGGAGCCGAGAGCGAGCACGACATCAGCGACTTCTTCCCGCCTGTGGGGCGGCTGACGAAGCTCGTCGTGCCCGGGATCCCGGCGAACTCCGGCACCAGCCAGAACATCGTCAGCTTCCGGTATCGAGACTTCCGGTCGGCTGACTTCGAGAGTGCCGAGGCAATGAACCGGGGCGGCGAGGCCGGGGTCGTGTACGACATCATGACGGGTAGGATCCCACAGCGGAACACAGCGGTTCCGACTGCTGCGGGAACTGCTGAGGTCGCCGTTCAGGTGGATTACGACAGCTTCAGGGTCGTGAGCCCGATTTCTGGTGGGATCTACTTCGGACAGCCTATTTCCATACCAGGCGTTGGCCCTCCTCACTGGATGGATGCTGACGGAGAGTCGGAACCAACGGTGGGGATAACGAGCGATTATCTCGGGACCGTATCCTCTTTCGTCGATGCTGGCGGCTACGTCACAATTGGTGTGACTCCTAGAATGTCTTTATGGCCGGCTGTTGGAGCGTGGATTCAACTCTACCGGACACGGATGCTCATGATCGCCCCGGTCTTCTCGGCATCGGTGACGGGACGACTGTACTACGTCTATCATCCATCGCGACTGGTGAAGGATACGGAGACCCTGGATCCGGTTGCGTCCGAGCACGCTGACGCTTTGATCGCCTACGCGGCATCGTGGCTGCTCCGCTCAAGCAACGACGGTCAGGCGGAGCGGTGGTACCTCGAAGGTCAGGAGATGCGGTCGGAACTCATGCAGGCGCTCGATCCGGTGGCCGATCAGGGGAGCCAGGCTCTTGGGAGCGCGTTTGACTGGATGAGAGACTACTGAGTCATGGCTCGTGACTGGCAGAAGCTCGACTTCGAGCACGGCTGGGCCGGCTTGGTGGATCGTCGCCAGCGGCTCGACTACGGGCTCAATATCGCCTCCATCGCCAAGAACATCGACTTCTTCGGAGGCAGCATCGGAAGACGTCTCGGGAGCCAGTATTTGAACGGCTGGGGAACGATCACGGAGAGCGGCTGGACCACTTGGGCGGGTCTGCTGGTTGACGCGAGCGGATTGGATACCACGGACACGTTGACCTTCTATTTTGCTAACGGTACGAGCGAGACCAAAGCCATTAGTACCATCGTCGGGAATCTGGTCACTCTCGCAACTGCTCTTAGTGCTGCACCGGAAGGTGCCGTCCCGGTCATCGCTCGCCGTCCTTTGGGTGGTGGAGCTGGAACGAGAGTTGATGGCTTGTTCCAGGCCAACTTTCGAGACGGAACCGCCAAGCTGCTCGCTGCCGCTGGTGCTGTGCTCTACGAGCTTCCGGCACTGGGTGCGGGTGACGGGGCAGCAACAGTATCGACTCAGTTTCCGGTAACGACCGTGCTTGCAAACTGGACCGTGACGAACACGGGAACGATTACGAGCGTCGAGGGACTTCAGGTCGGAGACAAGATCCAGATCGCTGGTCGGATGGGAGCGAACAAGTACATGACGATTACGGGTATCGCCCCGATCACCCGTGCGATCTCTATCTATCCCTATGCTTCGTCCAATCCTCAGCTCGGTGATGTGGTGACGTTCTATCCGATCTCCATTGCTGGGGACACGCACTTTGTGCAGCACAACAACGTCACTCATATCGTGGTCGATCACAGCGTTCTGGGTCTTGGCAGTGCCGGCGATACGCCTCCGGTGAAGTATTACAAGCCATCGGCGAGCTACGTGATTCAGCGCAGCGGCATCAAACCTCCGGTTCAAGGTGGTACCGCTCCTACGGCGACTCTTGCCACGAGCTCGGAGGCGACTGGTCTCGGGCAGGGGGACTACAGTTGGCGGATCAAGTTCGTGAACTCCGTCACTCACCAGGAGTCCGAACCGGGACCTGAGATCACCGTTACCGGCCTGAGTGCGAGCGTTTATCACCATGTGAACCTGGCGAACCTTCCGGTCTCCGTAGATCCTCAAGTAACGCACAAGCGGATCTACCGGAGCATGGCGCTGCCTTCCGGCGAGGCATCCGGGGCCTGGTACTACGAGGGGGAGATAACGAACGTCACGACCACGTTTCATTCGGAGATGGGAGACACGTTGCTTGGCACCTTGATGCGCGAGTTTCTGGACGTGTGCATCCCTGACGGCGTTTCCAACATCATACTCTGGCCTCAGGCCAACCGCCTGGTTGCTGTCGATGCAGAGCACAACACGGTGATTTTCAGCGATCAGTTCGACGTAGAGGACGGCACGTTCAAGTCGGAGTCATGGCCGTCCGACAACTTCATTCTCGTCAGCTACGATGATGGGGACCGGGTGCGGGCGGTTGCTGCGTTTTATGACAGTTTGATCGTTTTCAAGGAGAGATCCGTCTTCAAGGTCTCCGGCACTCCTCCTGAGATCAGCATCGAGCCCGTGATCTTCCGTCAGGACTTGACCAGCGTCGGCACGTTCAACGCGAAGGCTGTTGCGGTGGATCAGAACGAGATGATCTTTCCGGCTGCTGACGGAGTGTACGTGCTGAGCCGGTGGGAGGGTGGCGAGAAGTCATTCAACAGTGCTCGCCTCTCCCGTGAGATTGACAACGGTTGGTCCGACGTGAACACGAGCAAGGCGAAGCGAACCCACGCGGTGTTCTTCCGTGAACGTCGTCAGTACCGGGTGTTCATACCGATCAACCTGGAGACCGAATGCCAGCGTGCGTATGTCTTTCAGTTCGAGGGGGACATCCAGGGCAATCCGTATGGCTGGACTCAGTGGGCAATCGAGAGGAACACCGTGCCTGCGAACATCACGGCTTCTCATGTCGGTGCCGGCAACCCGGATACCAACTATATCGGCACGGATACTGGGGACGTGATCTGTCTCGACAACGGCAGGGCCGATCTTGGTGGGTTCCCGATTGATGTGGACTATGCGACCGGCTGGTTCACTCCAGCCGGCAAGGGTGCTCCAGCCAGGGGCCGTGCCGTCGATATTGCCTTCGGCCTGGAGGAAGATCTCAACATCGACCTTTCCGTCGAGACCGACTTCGGATCTCCGGACTTTCCGGTCAGCATGTCTGCGAGTGCTCCGACTGGCTTCCACCTGGACGTCAGCCACCTTGATGTCGATGGGCTGGCAACCGAGGTGAAGGAGGTTCGGGGTTCGGTCATCCTGCGTGCTCTTGGCGAGTACCATCGGATCCGGCTCCGTGAGTACAGCGCAACGGGCGCGTTTCTGATCCAGAACATGACGTACTGGTTCCAGGCGCTGCCGGAACAGGCCAAGCGCAGGGATTGGATACAGGACAGGGGATGAGCCGGTTCACGACGCCTAAGGTGTTCGCATCCAACGAGCCGGTGCTGAAGTCTGCCGATCTCAACGCGATCACTGCGGCGATTGCGGCCAGCTTGAACGGGATCACCAATGAGCAGGTTGCGTCCTGGGCTGCGATCCAGGGGACGAAGCTACTCGACAACACCTTGACGTCCACGAAGTTCAACGACCGGGCGGTTGACCAGGCGGCCCTGGCGGTGAACTCGATGACCTATGGCGTGGACTCCGATCAGGCCAACAGCATAAGTCATGTCGTCACCCTTGCGTGGGAAGTCCTGGCTACTGTTGGCCTTACCGTTGCGGGTGGCCCGGTACTGCTCCTGGGAGATTTCGGCGGCTACTTTGGGCACGTAGGTGTTGGTTTTGGTGCGGTGGAGGCGCGACTATCGAGGACTGGATACGGAGTAATCACAACAGTTCTGGAGCAAGAATCGACGATGGTGGCGGCGAATGCACAGCGTCCCATGTGCTTGGCGATAGTCGGGGTGGATCGCAGTCTGTCGGCAGGCGCATATACGTGGACTTTGGACGTTCGATGTTCAAGTACGTACAACGTGCCGGTAGTTCGGAGTTTTCAGCTCTTCGCAGTGGAGTTGCGTTAGCATGGCGACGTTCACGATACCGAAGGTGTGGGCATACGGGGCGGAACTCACGTCCACGGACCTCAATGCTCTGGTTGCTGCGATTGCCGCGAGCTTGAACTCGATCAGTGATTCTCAGGTAGGTGCGAGTGCCAACATCGACGGCTCGAAACTGGCTGACGCTCCGAATGGCATTCCTGGCGGGAAGGTACAGGCGGGAGCGATTCTCCAATCCAAGCTGGCTGCTGGAGCTTCGGATGTCGGGGTCACTTCCAGCGAGAGCTATTCAGCCGGCACGAAGGCGGCCAATCCCGGGCCGACGACGATTGCCACTGCGGCACGCACGGTCTTGGGCGGCTCGGTGATTCTTCTGGCGACCTGCACGGTCGAGCTGACACACACCGACACGGGGCTGACAGCAGTGAGTGCTCGTATCAAGCGTGACGGATCGGCGATCAGTACCGATGTGCAGGCAAGCGCGTCCGGACCTGTAAACGACATAGATGCGCTCTCGATGACGGTCTTTTTCGTGGACACGGGACAGACGGGATCGAAGACCTGGACGTTGGAGGTTCAGCGGGCGAGTGGGAACGCAACGGTTCTCATCCGTGACTGGCAACTGTTTGCCTGGGAGTTGACGTGATGGCTTGGGGCGATACCGAATTAGGCAAGGGCGCGTACAAGAACCCGATGGCAATTGGCAAGCAGGAGCGCAAGGCTCAGCGCCAGGAGCTGAAGGGGCAGGGTTTGCAGGGCAAGGAACTGAAGCAGGGGATGCAGGGCTGGAAGCAGGAGACTCGGGGCGAGCGTGCGGCTGCTGCTACCCAGGCGATGGTTCCCAGTGCTCTTCAGGGCTACGTGAAGCCAAAAGCGTTCGTCAAGAAGGTATTGCGTGGCAAGGAGCCGTACCAGGCGATCAAGCGGATTGGGGGGATCGAGGCTGCGAAGGAACTCTTCGGTTACAACGAGCCTCGTGCTCCTCTCCAAGAGAAGCTGCTGGGCGAGCTGGAGACTGGGCCGCAAGTGAACCTCATGAGAGGGGAAGGAGAGCAGCCTCTGTACGAGCTTGCGAGCCAGTACATGCAGGGGGCCAGTCCTGACGTCGATTACATGCGGGAGTCTTCGGCCACACTTCCGACTTTGGGTGCGTATGCGCGGGAACGGCTGGCTGAGGGGGGTCTCACGCCAGTCGAGGAGGCTGCGATCCGGGGCAGGGAACGGGGGACTGTCGAGAGTGGGTATCGTGAGGCCAGTCGAGCTGAGGCAGGCCGGCTGGCAGCGGCTGGGATGGATCCCCGCTCCGGAATCGCAGCTCAAAGGGCTCTTCAGCTACAGCGAACGAGGGCTGGGGGTCTGACCGACGTCGAGCGTGGCATTACCGAGCAGGAGTTGGCCCGCAAGCAGCAGATCGAGGAGTTGAACAAGGGTGTTGCCGGCCTTGAGGAGACGAGTCGGCTGGGTGACATCGCGGCGCAGCTCCGTGGTCGCGAGGGGTACGAGAACCTGATCACGAGCGGTGCTGGGCTGGGGGAGGCCGCTCGCAGGTTCGACGTGGGTGCTCTCACGGGTCGTCAGACGTCTTACGAGGGTTTGCTTGCCGATCTGGCGCGGCAGAGGGCGGCTGAGGGTCAGTGGGCTCTGGAGACTGCGGAGGGTGGTCGTCAGGCCAGGATGGCTAGGGAGGCATACAAGCAAGCCGGGAAGGCGATGGAGCCGGGAGCTTTGGATTACACCGGGGCGGTTCTCGGTGGTCTGTTTGGGTAGGAGTGAGCCATGCCAAGTCTTGCGGAACTTGCTCTTGAGAGGCGGCGGCGGATGTCGCAGCCGGAGGGTCCGTCGGGGGGTGGGGGGATAGCACCTTCGTTGTCGGAAGCTGCTGCGGGTCCGACTGCGAGTGGAGTGGCGGAGGGGCCTCCTGGGGTACCTCCTGAGCTTCAGGAGAGTCCCACGCCAACTCCACAAGCTGAGGCGGCACAGCCTCCATCCCCAGCGGCGGAGGCGCAGCGGCAGGCGGCTGACAGGATGCCTCAGAAGCCGGCTGTCGAGCCGAAGGCACCTCCACCCGAGATCGGGTACAGCACGAGCCCAGCCGCTTCTCAGGCGATGGCTGAGGCTGGGGCGAAGCAGCGGAAGGCGCAGGATATTGGTCAGATAGTGAGGGCGGGTAAGAACATCATCGGAGCGGCGGTTGGTGGTGCCGTAGGTGGTGCTGCCAGCTCTGGCGCAGGCGCTGGGGGTGTTGGAGGGGCTGGAGGGGCTGTCGCCCCTGGCACGGCTGCGGGAGCCTCCAGTGCTGGTGGTCAGCTTGGTGCCTTGGCGTCACTCCGGGCGGGCATGAGTCGC
>Ga0316626_10000009_pt1 | contig 64108 bp, 98 predicted proteins | sample OWC_Aug_T1_C1_D5_FD_207656 | JGI IMG/M metagenome (GOLD analysis project Ga0316626, IMG submission 207656) | Wetland soil microbial communities from Old Woman Creek delta, Ohio, United States - OWC_Aug_T1_C1_D5_A | ecosystem: Environmental > Terrestrial > Soil > Wetlands | place: USA: Ohio...
GGGGCCTACCGGCCCATCTTCATTGATCTTCAGTCTTGATCATCTTCCAATCAGCGCCTATTCGGCGTCTCCTTCAATATTGATCTGATTCGCCGGCTGCCGCCGGTCAATATTATCACCAGCTAAAGCTGGTCTTTTCGTCATTTAAGAGTTTGGTCCGGGTGGTGAAAATCGGGTTTTCAACAATACCAGTTTACTGTTTCACAAATGTGATACATATATCTTTAACTATTGATTTTACTGGATGAAGCGAGAGATTGATTTTTTCAGATTTGGTGTTTTGAGTATTTGAGTGTTCAAAACTAAGATGATTTGGCAGGGGGGCAAATCCAAATATTCCAATAACTTCGTGCCGCTAATAATTACCATCTATGGTTAATAAATCAATCAATCCGCCGGTAAACCGGCTCAATCTAAAAAGTCATTTAAGAGTATGTTGCCCCGGGAGGTCCTTGATCCGGGTGAAAGGTTTTATTAGCGTAACTTCCATAGAACACCCATTCAATTCCTGGGGTAACATCTTTTAAACATGGCCAGAAAAAAAAAACGAAAACACGTTTTCAAAGGTGTTCGCTACATAGCAAACACCCTCAAAAAATACTTCAAAGGTAAATACGGATCCTATGCTGAAGCTCTTCCACGCGCCAGAGAAATCCATGCTGACTTAATAAAGCGTGGGGAAAAAGTTGGTGTCAAAGCAATTTTTCCCATGGAGCGGAAAAAGCGGGAGCCAAAAGAAAAACCAGGCGATGTCATATTTGTACCGGAACTATTGGTGCCGACGAACTTTTTTAACCTCGGAGATTACCCCAGCATGATTGCGTTTTGTTCCAAAAATGTATTCTTCGAGTCCAAATTATATTCAGATAGTTTACCTGAAATACAAGGCGGTGATGTTGTGGATTACCAGGAATATTTCGCGCCGTTTGTATCTTTCATAAATTCAATGATGGCTCTCGAAGGAGACGGAGGAACATCATACGAAACAGATTGGTGGGTCCGCTGCACACCACCAATAAAAGTCGGGAAGGATAGATACGTTTCAAAAATTATTTCTTGCGATGGATCGGGTGATCCGTTTGATTATGGTTTTGATCCGGAATCGGACACCAGACCTGATGAAGTGATTGTTTCAGAACCATCTGAAAAACCAACAAAACCAAGCACCGAACCAATATCAGGGAAAACAAAAGAAGACATCGCAGTATTGCAAGCTGAGACAGAAAAAATCAAAGCGGAAACTGAAAAAGCCCGGCAAGAAAACATAAAATCAATTCTTAAATTATTTGATCAAGGCATAATTTCTAAGCAAGAGCTCAAGGAATTTTTCTCCAAAATGAAGTAGTAAATAAATTTTAACTCTAACACTAATAGGTATGGCAACAGTAAAAACATCAAAAATTCTGAAGTGTAAATTTTTGCGCGTATGGAATAATCCAAACGGAAAAGATCTCTTCTATCACGAATTAACAATGGAAAATGGTGACATCGGAAACGTTGGAACCGTGGATAAGTATCCTGAAAAAATTGACGAAAACCGGACTATTTCATATACGCTGGATGGTAATAAACTGAAGCTGGAAGCAGTAGAAACCGTGGCATCTCAATCGCAAGGTTCTGGTGGTTCTGCCGCCAGTAGTAAGAAAGGAAAATCCGGTGGAGGCGGAGGTGGCGGTGGCGGAAGGGCTAAATCTCAGGCGGATTATTTGGGGTTTTCTTATTCATACGCAAAAGACCTTGTTATTGCTGGTAAAACGACAAAAAAAGACATGGACAATCTTAAAAAAATGGCCGAGGAAATTTACGCTCACGTTGGCGAATTGTTCCGCAAGGGGTCACTTGCTGATCAGGTAAAAGAAAATCCACTTGGTCCTTATCCAGAAGAATAATAGTTAATATATTAGTTTTGAATATCAACTATTTACAAATTATATTAACTTTTTTATAAATTTCTTATTGTCGTTTCATATTATGTTATACATTTGTGATACGAATAACTTAAAACGCTAATAAAACCGAGTATGTCAGGTAAATTGATAAAATTTCAAGCCAATCTCCCGAAAGGGCCAGCCTCGCGGAACGCCACCGCGGGGATTTGGTGGTGACTGACGGATACAATAAGACCACATGACGGCATTAAGGGAGCTTGGTGGCGCGTAGTTCCTGCAGGAGCAAAACCGAACAGTTAAAACCAACCCGGTACCGTAAATGGACCGGGATTTGGCAGTAAAAAGTAATAAGTATGAATTTAATTTCCAATCTACCCACAAAACTCTGCGTTGTTAGGTTAATGTTCAAAGACAAGAAAACCGTGCAAAAAAATTGTACCGTTTCAAACGATCGTTATTTTTTCGATCCAATCAACAAAACTTTCCGGACCAAAACTTGGAAAAACGTTACTCACCGCGTCCACTCTTGGATGCCTTATTAAAAATTTATGGATAATCTACACGAAAGGGCAAAAAAATTGACGGAATCAGTTGCAGCCGACAAAGCAAATAAAAAGGCGGAATTTGATGCTGAGTACTCAAAAAAGTGTCTGGAACTTCAAGAAGAGTTTAAAACTGCTTTTTCGGAGGTGCTTGAAATGTTGGCGGACGGAGAAATAACGTTTAAGGCTGGATGGCAGGATCCAAGATATGATTTTATGGGCCGATACATCGAATTTACCCACAAGAATAAATCCATCCGGATGGATTTTAGAGATGCCAATTCTTACCGATATGAATACATACCATACAGGACCGACAGAAATAATGCAACAATGTGTTATGGTAAATGGCCAATTGATGATTTCATTTTGTGGATTTCAAACAAATTCTTTGCGGATACACTCCATGAGGTTGAGCAGACTGAATACACTAATTTTGAATTACAGGTTTTGGCAAATGGAGACATTAAACTAACCACTACCGATGGAAACATTTACTTTTTGGAAAAATCAAAAAGAGATGCTGTCGCAAGTATTGTAGCTTTAAGTAATCCTTCTGTTAAACTATTCGATCCAGCAAAGAATAAACCCAACCCATCCCCAGATGATATTACAATGTCTGTTGATGTCTGTATTATTGATGAAGATGGTGTAAACGGGTTAGCCTGGTATTGTTTTGAAGACGAGAAATGGAAGTTTCACACAGACACCCTGGTGGATTACGACGAACCAGACGCGGAAACCAAATGGCTTTGGTATTATCCAGTAGTTAATGAATCAGTATTTAAAATCCAACCATAATGAGCAACCAGAAAGAATTTATAGAAGATCTCATAAAAGGGGCTACTTACAAGTATAATGGCGCCGAGCGAGACATGACAAAAGGTAATATTTACACCATCACTAAAGTAACAGAAGATTACATTGAGCTGCTGGACGATTACCAATCGCTACACCAGTTTTCCAGATTTGACTATCCAGATTTTGAATTAGTCAATTTGCCGGGTGAGAGAAAAACGGTTCCTAAAATTATTGAATTCATTTTTGATCACATTCTCGAATTGAATTGTTTGATATTGATAATGGTTTCGCTTTTCCCACTTTTATTGCCGGAAATGTCTTCCGGAATGAATCAAGCTCTGTGTGGTGGAATGATTGGAATAGCAATTTCATTTTATCCATTCAGAGATATGGGCCTTACCAGTTTATTCCGGATAAATTCAAGTATATACCTGGCGGTTATATTATTGATGGGGATGATTTCTATATTCATTTTTTGCATTTGGAAAGATTTTTCGCCGCCCGTGATTTTGCAAGGTTGGGAAAGAATGTTTGCCACGTATCTTGGTTTTATTATTACCTATATAGGGATATACGTTGGTAAATCGATTGCCGGAAAATAAATATTATGAAATCAGTAAAAAATAAAAATTAGATATGTACTTCATCACAAAAAAATCTTCCGTTACAGGCAAAAAAATTCAACTTGTAATGGATCGCGCCAATAAATGTTTGGCTGCTCAGAAGAAACTTGCTAAAGAATTTGGGTTTAAAGAGTGGCGTGAGGCATACTGGCGTTTTGTCGGTGGGATCTCGGCGGTTACATTTAAGACGCCGCCCGATTCAAAAATCTGGAAACAGGTGGTAGGTAATCCCAAAGGAGAATATTTTCCAAAACAAAATAGCAAGGAAGGTAAAGCCATCTATGAAAAGATCGCGGCGCTCCCAACTGTGGGGATTGATGATATAAATCAATGTGTTAATGCTGGGGAGATTTATCCAAGCCATGTAGGTATTTCATCAAATGATACTCATTGGTGTATTATCAGTGATGAAAAGTGGCAAATTGATTTTCCAAAAGACTGTCAGGAAATTACCACTACAAAGAAAATTGAATTATTTGGCAAATAGGATAAACCTCGAAAATTAGATTATGAAAAGTAGATTCAAAAACGAAGATTTTGAAGGTGAAATCCTTGAAAAAATGTTCTCCGAAATGGCCAAGCAGAAACGCCGTATTGGTGTCAGGGAATTAGCAAAGGAAGTCGGAATTTCTGCGGCAACCTTCAGCCGGGTCAACAATGGTAATCCGCCAGATTTAGAAACGTTTTTCAAATTCTGCTTTTGGATGGGGAAAAACCCAAATGATTTTTACAATAAAAACAAAACGCTCCGCACACCAAAAAAATTCACTACTAAAAAATAAAATATCATGAATGAACCACAATTTAACGCAATATCAGAATGGCAGAATAAAACCTTTGGGGAATCAACTCCGCTTAGTAAAATTGCACATTTGGCCGACGAACTGCAAGAGCTCGTCGATGATCTGAAAAATAATAATCCCAACAGGAGATTGGAATTTGCAGATTGTTTTTTTCTTTTATTTGGCGCTGCTGCTTCCGACGGAATGTCCTATCAGGATATTTGCCAAGCCATCCAGGAAAAGTTCGAAATTAACAAAGCACGTAAATGGGGAAATCCTGATGAAAATGGAGTGGTTAAGCACATTTCTGACGAACCTGAGACGCTTAACAAACAACAAACCATTCAAGCATTGAAAGAAGGGAAAAAATTGACGCACAGGTATTTTTCAGAGGGTGAATTTGTTCGGCAGCCTGATCCGGAAAAAAATACTTATCAATTTGAGGATGGTGTACAAATATCCTCAGATATGTTTTGGTTGGATCGTTCAATTGAACAATGGGATACAGACTGGGAAATTATCGAATAATTTATTTTATACCGAAAATATGAATCTAAAAATTGACCACAAAAAAATCGGGCGGTTTCTTAAACCTCTCGGAGAAGCGGAGTTTCGTTACGTTAAACACATTGTTGAAATTCGTGAAAGTATCGAATGTATGATCCGACGTCACAAACTCACCAAAAGTGATTTTTGTAAACGGATGGCCATTCCCCACAAAAAATATGAAGACTTTGTGAAGGGAAATTTTAATTACAGCGTAATGCACCTGTCAAGAGTTAACGCATATTTCATGGAACTGGAAACAGAGAAACTGAAAGACAAAGCTCCATTCCAGGTAAAAAAAAGTGATTCGGCTAAAAAATAGTACCTATGGATGAATTACAGTTGTTGATCGATTCCCAAGAGGAATTGGAAAAAAAAGGAGCTCTGACCGAAACCGGAGTAGCTTACCTAAATGGACTTCGGACGGCGGCAAAGATTTCGAAAAAATCTACCTGCGTACATAACTTTGTTAGCTCAGTAGCATACAAAGGGGCACAGGTTTGTAGTAAATGTGGGACATACAAATAATATAGAAGCTATGAATATACTTTTTGTCTGTACCAGTAATAAAGATCGTAGCCCAGCGCTCGAGAAATACTTCCGGGAAAAATACCCGCATCACCAATATCGGAGCGCGGGGGTCAACCGGTTTTTTACAAACAAGAAAAACACTCACTATCTTACCGAAACTGACATTGAGTGGGCAGACATGATCGTTTTCGCGGCTAAAATTCATTTGCAGGTTGTTTGCAGAGATTTTAAACCCCTAACTCCCAGTCAAGCATTTTTGATACTGGATTTAGGTGATTACAAACCTGGTGAGATTACTGATCTTTACTTACGCAAGGCAGAACTAATTATAAAACCATTTTTAGGATAGTATGAGTGTATTTGTCAATGCAAAAAAAGACGAAATTCAAGCGGAGATAATTCGTATTGAACAAAAATTAGCGCATCTCAAAAAATCACTGGAAATTGGTAAATACCTTGATTACAGTAAGTGTAAACATTGTGGCAGCCGGGGATGGGTATGGGCAAATCCATTTACCACGGCCGCTCGAAACTGTGGTTGTGAATACGGCAAAAACCGCGAACCAAACGCACCTGAAATTCAATTATAATGGAAGAACCAACTATTAAAAGTGAAACAAATTGCCCAACCTGCGGCGGAGCTGTCGAAATTGGCAAAGGAGATGGAAATAGCCATTATTACATTGGAAAAAATCGAACGGGATTTTCATCAAAGGAAATTGGTAAAATGGATTTAGTAGATGTGATCTTTAAACAATTGTGTCAACAAAACATGGTTGTTTGGAGACATGAAGACTTCCGCCATCAAACACACCCAAAATTGTATCGATCAATTATTCACACCGCTATATTATTTTCACGTCTCGAATGGAAAGAGTATCAGGAAAATAGAAAACCAGCCGGAATACTGGTAGGTGGTAAATTTCACACAATGGAGGAATTTAGTGCACTGCAAAATATTCCAAAAGATACTGTTTTAGAAATGCTTTATTTTTAATCCTATGACTTACAACAAAAGTGAACGCGATATGTTCAAGGATTACCTGCAAAAAAAGCAGGGATATACCAAGGCGGAAACTGAGGAGTTGGATGCTTGGATGAAAAAGGAATATGGTGAATCCTAGACAAAGCAGGAACGTTCGCGTCCCAAAGAGGAAAAATCCCGCTGGCAACGTTTCAGAGAATGGTGTGCGTGGGTTTGGACCGGCAAGAAAAAACAGGAATATCAGTCGGAGTACGATGAATATAAATCCAAACAGGAAAAGTTATCAACACTCAAAGATCAATTGGACAAGGGCAGTATTTCGGATGGCACAACCACCCTGACTATTGACGATACATTCACTACTCCTGAGTCACCACGGCGCCGCGGATTGACTCCAAATCAAAAGAAGTTGATTATGATTATCGGGGCTGTTGCTGTGGGGGTACTAATTTATTCAGTCCTCAGACACCAACGTAAACGTCGTTAGAAATAAATTGTATATTTGCTATACAAAAAAGTACAAATAAAACCAAAAACATTTTTAAAATGGGAGCACAACAAAATAAACTCGCTTTAGCAATATCAATAACTTCCAAGGCTTTTGAGGGAGTTTTGGATAAGTCTGGGAAACCATACATAATGCACTGTATCCGGGTAATGAATCACGTTAATCAAAACGACGAAGATCTGATGATTATTGCCGTGATGCACGACTTGTTGGAAGATGTTACCACTTACACCGCTATTGGATTGCAGGAATTGGGTTTTTCCGAGCGCGTAATCAAAGCGCTTTTACTATTGAAACATGATCCCGGGGTGGATTATTTTGAGTACATCAAACAAATTGCGACCAATGAAGACGCCCGCCTGGTGAAATTATCGGATTTGCGGGACAATTCTGATATTACCCGTCTCAAAGGATTACGAAAAAAGGATCTGGACCGGATCGAACAGTACCACCGCGCGTGGATTTACCTTTCAAACTAACAACAAACATATATGTCAAAAGAAAAATGGAACATCGGAGATGTTTATTCGGATACGGTGGCCGCCGCTCCGAAGGCAGATCGAATGGATACGCTGGAAAGTTTAGCGTATGTCACAAAAACCGGATCATACAGCCGGGTTTTGTCGCCTGAAGAACTGGCCGAAAAAAAATTCAGGCTCTCTGAATTAGCTTTGCAACTTCAAGCCATTGAAGAAAAGAAAAAAGAAGTCATGGCGGAATTCAAAGCGGAATTGGCAGAGCCAAACGAAGAGTACAGCCTAACCCTTACCCAAATCAAGTACAAACAGGAAGAAAAATCCGGAAAACTGTTTGAAATTGATGATCAGGAAAACGGTAAAATGTATGTTTTCGATGCGGACGCTGTTTGCATTGAGGTTAGAGCCCTGCGACCTAATGAAAGACAGGGAAAAATCAGAATGTTAAAAAACGCATCTAATGAGTAAGGAAGATGAATTATTAAAAACTTCGGTAGCAAAACTTATCGAAAAAGGCGCGGTGACAATTACATTGTTAACCGGCCAAACCGCGGAACAAAAGAATCCGGAAGCGGTTAAAATTACCGGTAACATCAATGCCCCAAGGCTATTTGTTGACAGCCTTCATCGATTTGAAATATTGTTAGCCCAGCAAAAATTTATTGAAAGTGCAAAACCAAAATACATTTATCTATGAAAATACTTGATGCACAACAACAATTGATTGCACGGGCAGATGAAGTTTATAAGCAATATCAATTTCAACAACATTTTGCGGATAATCTAAAAAGAAAATCCGACCGGTATAACGACCGCTGGTTCAAAAATTCCGGGAAGGCCAGAGTTTACAAATGGCGATCAGAAGAAGCAAACAATATTGCGCGATCACTGTATGATTATTCAGTTTCCTTGCGCGACAAGGCAAAGGAGTATGAACTTAAATAAAGATGAAAGCGCCATAAGGTTTTCTGAAAGAAAAATCGACAGAATAATAGATTTGAAAAAACGCAGATTGTTACGTGTTCGACAAATAAAAAAGCGGCTGCAAGAAAAGTCGATTGCTTTAATGAATGTGGGGCGCAATACTGAGTTTTTAGACAGGCGAATTTCTTCAATGATTGAACGAGAAGTTGAACTGGAATCATTGTTAGAAAATTTATTGAAACAAGTGCAGTAAAAAATGTAAAATCTTGATTATGCCAGAAGAGCCTATATCACATAACGAAGTCAATTACAAATTATTAAAGTATTGGCACAAATCCCTTAAAATTACAGGTGAGCGGGCTGTAGCCATAATAGCAATATCAAATAACGGTATCATTTCTATACAATGCGGATCCGATGTGACCAAAGCACAAATGGCGAAAGTATTACAGGATCTTTCCGTGGAATTAAAAAGGAATTCCAACATCACTGAAAATTAGATTATTAAATATGGAAAGACACTCTACAATAATTGACTCCGCATCCAGCTTTATGCCAACTTGGTGTGCTGTCGTGGCAAAAGAATACAGCGGATTACAAGACGGTGTTTATACAAATCGTGATGGATCCTGCGTAATTGAAAAAAGAAAGATTTATTCTTTTGGTGAAATTGTGAATAGTCCTATTAGGGTAAATATTTCCACCAAAATATTAGAGATTCAAGACGATTTGAATCTACGTTGGTCCACGCTTTATTATTTATTGGTTTGGGGATTCCTGAAATTAAACGATGTTCATCAATTAGACAAATTTGTAGATCAAAAGTGTTTAGAATTTTGTAAGCAAATGTTGGAATGGAGTTTCGATGATTTTGTTGGAGACATATTGCCAATTTTAAGACAGACGCCCAATGAAGAAACCTTTGACAGAATTGAATACATAACTTTTCATGGTAATAACATAAAAAATGGCTGAAAACAGTAAAATAGAATGGTGCGATCACACTGTAAATTTATGGTGGGGATGCAGTAAGGTTCATACCGGTTGTAAAAACTGCTATGCGGAAGTTCTTTCAGATACCAGGTATCAAAAAAATCTCTGGGGTGAAAAAGGCGGCCGCCAAAGAATTAAATCCGCATTTAATGACTTGGATAAATACCAAAAACAAGCGTCCGCTGAAAATAAATTGCTGAAGATATTTTGCGGATCAATGATGGATATTTTTGAAGCCAGTAAATACCTTATAAACCCAACAGAAGATATTGTTGATTCAAGACATGATACACATGACATTAAATATACTGGCGATCTCCGGAATCAGTTATTTCAAAGAATAACTGATGGAAAATACAACAATTTGATTTTTCTGTTTCTGACTAAGCGACCTGAAAACATCGATAAATTCATCCCTCTCACGTGGCTGGCAAATGCGCCTAAAAATGTTTGGTTTGGAACATCTATTAGTGATCAGATTACCGCAAATCTGATGGTAAAAACATTGGTTAGAACTGGCCAGAATAATCTTTTTCTATCAATGGAACCGCAGGTAAGTTGGATTTCTCTAAAATGGACTCCGGATTTAGTTCAAGTTGAGATGCCAGACATATTGGACTCTCGGAAAAAATGGCCATGTTACGAAAATTTCACAAAAATGAAATGGATCATTCAAGGCGGGGAAAGCGGTTCAAATAAACGCCCATTTGACATCAATTGGGCTTACAGTATGAAGGACGATTGTGAATCAGGACATATCCAGTATTTTTTCAAACAGATTGATAAAATCCAACCGGTGCCAAACGACTTATTGATCCGACAATTTCCAGAATTTCAAAGTTTTGATGGCAAAATTAAAACAGAAGCGACATGGGCGACCAGATCTACATTATAATATCCAACGCTGAACCTAAACTGGATGGAAAATCCGCCGCTAATCCTAATAAAAGAGCGGTTTTTTTTGATCCTGTTTGTGGGCGCCGAAGGTTTTACCGGCAAAGTATGGCAAATTCACAAAAAGGAATGAAGCTACTTTTGTTCAAACGTAAATCTCGAGCTGAAGAAGTTTGTTTTATAGTAAACAATGCTTACAATGACAATTTTAAAGTAGAGCCATGGAACAAGTAGAGATTATTGATGATATAAAACGGAGATCGTATTGTTGTTTTGGTAAAATACTGCAAAGAAAAGTTACCTTCGATAATGGCGCATACACAACCAATCCATTTTGCTCGATTTGCGGAAAATATCCTCCAATGTCTCAAAAAGCCGAAAAGAGACTCCAGAAACTCTGCGAGTTATTAAATACGGCGGAAAAACAACAACAACTTTTGATTGAATTGGGGGTATCTTTGACACTTCCGGAAGGATTTAATTCGAGATTTGAAGAACTTCCAGATCAGAATACCGAAGTGATTGTGTTTACCAACCTGGGGAAGAATATTAAAGCGCGTTTCCAAACTTTCATAGATGCGGAAATTTGGGAAACCGATGGAAATTTTGAAGAAAACGAAGTAGTTATTGGATGGAGGTACAAGTTGTGAAAGATAATTCTTACGCAATAGGCTGGGTAAGTTGTGGAGTTACGTCCGCTGTCGCTTGCAAATTGGCAATTGAACGATTTCCAAATGTCCAGTTATATTATATTGACATAAGCACTGCGCATCCAGATAATGAAAGATTCATAAATGATCTTGAAAAATGGTATGGCCAAAAAATTAACCGGATTCAAAGTCGGAAATTTAAATCACAATTTGACGTTATTTCACAAACGGGTTATGTCAACGGTCCAAACGGAGCAAGATGCACCTTGGAATTAAAAAAAGAGGTGCGATTTGAATTAGAAAGGAGTTTGGCGCCTGATTTATTTGATCAAAACAAACCAATTTGTACAAACCAAATTCATGGATACGAATTCAAAATTGACGAGATACAGCGGGCTATCGATTACATTTTAGACTATGGATATACAAATCCAATTTTTCCACTCATTGAAGAGAAATTATCAAAGGAAAATTGCGCTCAAATTTTAATTGATGCCGGTATTGAGCTGCCGGCAATGTATCTGCTTGGTTACAATAATAATAATTGTATTGGTTGTGTAAAAGGAGGAAAAGGGTATTGGAATAAAATCAGAATAGATTTTCCAGATGTTTTCTGGGCGATGGCAAGACTTGAAAGAAAAATCGGACGGAGTTGTATCAATGGGTGCTTTTTGGATGAATTAGATCCAGAAGCCGGTAGAACGTTAAACCCAATTGTGCCAAATTGTGGATTTATTTGCGAAGTAGCAGCTCCAAATGTCACTTTAGGATTGGCAAAACAGATTTTTTACGGGCAAGTTGACATCCGAGACGTTTCAAAAAAATATAGATAAATTAAATGTTTTGAAAACGCTGCAATGTGGGCAGTTAAAGCGGCAACAGATTAAATATTTCTGATTTTCGATGTTACGAATAATAGGGGTCGGGTTCATAGCGCGGTAAATCTGGGGGTAGCCAATCCGCCAGTACCTCTATTATTTGGTGACATATTTCCAAGTCATAAAACTGGTTGTGGCTGATCCCACAACAATAGCACACCATTTTCCAAACTTCTGCCGGCGGGTAGCCTTGCGTTCAACTTCCAGTTGTTCATTCAGTTTTTCGATCTGATAGTCTTTGAGCTCAATGATTTCCTTTTGATTGATAATTATTTCTCCCTGTTCGGCAATTACCTGGTCATTTGACTCAAAAACAGAGTCACAATATCCCAACTGCAGATTGTTTAACGAGTCCAGGGTCCGGAACGCTTCAACCTCGTAAACTTTTTTTAGAAGGAACTTGCTTTGCGCGGGTGTAAATGCGATCAGGGTATCGCCTGACTTAGTGAATACCGTTTGCTGTGAATACACTGTCAAATTCGTTAACAACATCAATAACAGAGCTGGAATCAATTTTTTCATAGATTTTTATGTATTTGTACTCAACAATTGGGATCTGATTCCGCAACGAATCGATTTTCATCAGGAATTTACCTGTTTTTATGCGTTCGGCTGAAATATCCTGTTCTAAACGGATGTTTTCCTGTTCCAGTAAATTTATGCGGGTATTGATCAGTGTTTCGTCGTATGGAGGTGTGGGATTTTGACGAAACAGGAAAAACAGGCAAACCAATAGCCCAAGGGATAAACCGGCAATTGCAATATTTTTTCGATCCTTAAACATCAGTATCATCAGATTTGGGTTTTTTACCAAATAACGACATCAAATTTTTGAAAGTTGAATTGGTCTGCCATCCAGCTAAAACCGCGGTTACATTATTTATTGGTAGGGTATCTTTTATTGCCGGGTCCGTAGCCATAATCAAAATGACTGGGATACTCAGAAAAGTAGCTGCAATTGAGAAACCGTTATCCTGGATGAAAATATAGAGTTTGAATCCCGGGCGTTTGGAAATTTTGGCCAATTTGAATAAGATGTGAATTACCATTCCGGCATAAGCCATGATAACGTGCATTATAGTCAAGGATTCGGGGATTGTGATTTCCATGGTTATATTTTTGGTAAAATTGGTTTGTTCCGGTATGCCTGGTAACCGGCATACGCGGCCGCTAAAATCAGTACAGCACCTAAGATATAGACTCCGCGTCGCATAACGCGCCGAAGGTAGGCACGTTCATCCACAAGCCCGTAACTGAACTTGTTTCCGTAGCGTGCCTTATGTCTCTCTGCAAGGGCTAAAAATTCATCAAATGCTTTTTCGTTCGGGATTACCTGGCAGCCGGCGGACCATTGGCCAACCTCTTTACTGTCGGCGCCTGCACGGTGAATGTTTACAGCAAACATACCGGTTTCTTCACGGCCATTATTGAAATCCAATACCGCGTCACGATCGTAATCACGGAAAACGGTAATTGGACCTACTTGGACAAGCGCCGGTTTGCCTTTATGAAGCCCCATGGCATAAGCATCAATATATTGACCTTGCTTCATGATGGCAGTGCCCAATTCTTTCATTGGGGTCTTCAGCCAAAATGTGCCCGGGTCAGTCGTAGCTGGAAATACTTTTCCATCCCAATTCCCTTTTTCATCTTTCCAGAAGACATAGATATTGTCGTCAAACTTATTTGGAACCGTAGAATCTTTCCGGACGCCCCAAATATTCAACTCAAAAGGTCGGGTGAAAACTTTGTAGTTTTCAGATTTGGCTAATTTTAGGAAGCCACGAATATTTTTTTGGTCTAATTGTGACATCAGTCGCGGGTTTGGAAAAGGATACGATCTAATTTTTCATCAATGCGATCAACTTTGGCTTCTACACCGGTCATCTGTTTTTTGATAGCTTCGATTTCGGTCTTGGATACGCCCTGAAAAACAGCGTTGTCCTGCAATGTAGTTTTGATCTCATTTACCTGAGATCTTACTTCCTGTATGTCGTGGGTGTTTTGGTCCAGGGTTACGGTAGTGTCGTAATAAAACGCATAAGCAATCAAACACGCACCAATAACGGCGGCGGCCATCGAAATCAAATTTGATATAATGGTAGCTTTTTTAAGGTGTTTTTCCAAAAGAGTTGAGTCCGCGTCCATAGATGATTGAGTTACTTAATAATAGTGAATTCGACCCTGCGATTTTTTTCCCGGCCTTCGGCGGTATTATTATCAGCGATTGGCTGAGTTTGGCCTTTTCCTTGCGTGATAATTCGGCCGGTTTCAACACCCATTTTGATTAGGTAATTTTTGACTGCATCCGCGCGTTTCTGGGATAACACTAAATTTGCAGCCGGGTTCCCCGTGTTATCGGTATGGCCGATGATCGTTAATTTCCAATTAGGAGACTGATTTAAGACGCTGATCAGTTCATCGAGAGCGCTGAAAGATTCAGGCTTTATGGTTGCAGTACCAGTAAGAAAAACAAGGTTGTCATAAACGTCTTTTAATACGTTATTGGTTTCTGCCGGCGTCGTGCCTGGTTTGTTCTTATAATGACGGTAAACCAAATAACTGATAACACCCAGCGCGGTCAAACCGATCAAGATTATAACAACTTTTCTTTTTTTATCTTCTGATTCTGCCATGACAAAATAAATTTTATACGGCTTCAATGAAGTCGCCAAGGGCAACAATCACATTTGCATTTAATCCTTCTACGTTTTTCAGGTCGCTGGATTTAATTGCCGTGAAAGGAATTTCCACTTCTTTTTCATTAAGCTGGTTAATGCGCTGATTAACCTCTGTGGCGATCTGATCATTTTTGTATTTGTAAAGTTGCTGCGGGCCTTTCGGAGTCATTACCTGCTCAAAAACCGGGTGACCGTGTTTGTCCTTTTCACAATCCGCCTCAGAGATGGTTTTATGAACCTCTGAATACATTTTAAGGTTATCCTGGACGGCTTTGCGGAATTTCGCAATATTCATCAGGGTATCAATAGATTTGATGTTCAACGATCCCAATGTGTGAATAGCTGGGTGAAGTTCGTTTACCAAAATTGCGTTGGTAACTTTCATTACACCGGGTTTCTGTTTTGTTTTTGACGACATATTTATTTTTGTTGGTTAGTGAGCAAATATCGGATTTTCTTCCGGGGTTTTCAAGCGTTTAATATACGTATTTTTCCCAAAGTTCTGGTTAAAAGTCTGTCAGGATAGCAATCATGGCGTCTGCAATGGGTTGGGTTAAATAAACTTTCACACCAACAAGGGCATTGAGCTCATTAACAATAGGCTGGTATGGTCCGTTTAAATACTGAGTGATCTGGGTTGGAAGTGATCCAATTAAATCTTCTTGATTCACCACTCCTAACTGGTTTAGGGCATAAAATTTGGCGTCCGTCAAAAGATTATTCCGTTTCCGGATGCCAAAATCGAAACTTTCTTCATCTACGAAAGTGGTTGTAAACGCGGTTTGATAACCAATAGCGCCCGCCGGATCGTAATAGTAGGTAGTTTTTGTTTCACCGGTATAGATGATCCCATTGAAGGTTTGTGTGAAAAAATCCATTGCAATTAGGTTATCATAATTTTCGCCGTCAAAACCAGTATAATATTCGATCCGGGTTAAAATACCTTTGGAATATGTAAGTTTTTTGAATAAGCCGATGGCGTTCAGATTGATCAATTCCGGAACCGGAATTCCAGAGTTTACAACAAGGTCTAATGTCAGTAATTTTAAATCCATCTTCGTATAATATTAAAACTATCAACTATCAATTGATTGCCGCCACTGGCTGCTACTGTTTTTCCGGTATAAAGTACTGGCTTCAGCCCAGCATTTGCACCTGCAGCCTGGGACACAAAAAGATTCGCATCTGATCCAGGAACCGTTGCAACCAATACGTTGTTTATTGTAACTGCAACGTATGGAGCCAGTGGATTTGAGTAATTATACTCAAAATTAACCTGTTGATAAGTATTATTTGGTGATACTCCGGTATTGTAAATTGACTGGCCAGAAGAGTCTTTTATCCATACAAAAAACGTTGTTAATAACCCTGGATTTGCGCCGGTCATATTGTTTGGGTCGTGAACGAGCGCGATCACATTAGCAAAAACAGACGGAACGGCGGTACCCGGTTGATTGGCCATTCCTACCAACATTACACCAACATTAGCAGGATCTCTCTTAAATCTGCAGTTCCATTTTGTAAAAATACAGTCTGAAAAATTCAGTAGGTAATTATATCCGTTTGAATATGTCAACGAAGCAAACAACGCGGCTGGACCGGGAGCATTGAGGACAACCCTTCCAATCGCACCGGATTCATACGGCTGAACATAATTCACAGTAGCGGGTGCACCGCTGGATGTTTGTGCCCAACCTTGTGGAATTACGCCTTTATCAAAATTTTCAAACGATGAATAACTGAAATTGGCATTATACACCATTAGATTTTCAAGCTCTGAACGATCCATAACCTGCAGCCAGGTTGTTCCAGAATAATATTCGTAGTAATTTGTCGTCAAGTTGAATAAAAGTAGGGATGTAGGCGGCGCGACGATTGCATTTCTTTGTGCAGTCGTCATGCGAGGTACCAATAATCCTTTAGTGGTAGATTCCAGGTCTAATAATGCTAACGCATTTGGAGTAATGGTGTTGATACCAACACTCACGCCATTATCGAATATTTGAGAATTCCCAATAATATCCGGAGCCGTAAATTTTGCTATCCGATTGACCGCCCCGATTCCAGTTATACCAGCAGTAGAGATTCCTGTACCACTTACCGCCCATTCTGTTTGATTGGAAATTTGGCAGGTGGCATTAGCACCGTTTGAAGCTATAACCAAAGATGCAGCATTATTCACCAGGTCGCCACCGGCGCCTAAAATAGTGATTGGATTGACCGAGGATTGGCCGCCAGTATCGTTGATGTAAACACACCGCGGGGTTAACATGAGTCCACTGGTCCGGATATTTTGTAACGTTAAAGAAACCGCACCAAGGGTGGTATCAACATTCAAAATATCGTCGGTATCCCGGACAATTTCTACGGACGGTCCAATGATAGACCTCGTATTACGGGTGCTTGGCTGATTGTCAATCATCAGACCAATTATTTATATGGATCAATTACCGAAGAGATACCGCCAATTACAGACTGTACATAATCTTTCAACCAAACTTCTGCTAAAGATCCGTCTAACTGCAAAGCCTGATATTCCTCTTCTGTCATAATCCGAGCCCAGCCCATAGGAAGCTCTTTTACACCATCCGCAATTGGTTTATCCGCCTGGGTTTTAATTGATGTGACAGAGGAATAAAATTGGAATACATAACGTATCACTCGCTGAACGGATTTGAATTTTCCTTTTTCGTCAAACTGTCTTGTTGGAATAGGAAAAGTCACCTCTGAGATGATAATATTTCCAGCCGGTATTGATCGTCCGGACTGATCTGTAAGTGGTACTGAATTTTTTACTGCCATAAATTTTCAAATTATAATTTTGTCCATACTCCGTTTTCATAACCCCAAAATCCAACTACAATGAATGTGGCGTCAGTATCCGTAGCGTATAACATCATTCCGTTTGCCGGTGTTATTGCTGAAGCCTGTGCAGCAGTCATTCGCATTATCAAAAATGCCTGGTTGGTGGATACCAATTCGACTAACGCTTGGTTGCTTGGCGTATGAGTTCCAAATCCAACGTTTGCGCCAGATGTTGTTAAGGCATATTGTGATAATCCCGCACCAGAACCAGACATTGTTATGTGCATACCCCACAATGATTCTGCTGCTAAAGTTGAAACATAACCAGCCTCAATTTTACTGCCGTATGTCAATCCAGCTTCAACACCACCTGCTTGAGATACTGTATAGTAACTGGCACGGCGGACAGTCGAAGCGTTACCGCCTACATTCGCCCATAAACCAGTTATACCTTGTGAGGCATTGACAGCATCCCCGCCATTAGCGTCTGCATAAACAGCGATCGAGGCAGTGGATCCATTTCGGGCGGAAAACGACGCGCCATAATTGTGTGTACTTCCAGTGGAGCCGGAACTTCCTCTAAATGACATTACAATTCCTGTACCGCCTCCATTTGCGTCGGACCAGATACCATTATAATTGGCGCCCCCTGTTCCGCCTTGGGCTAAGATACTATACCCGTTATTTGCAAGGTTTGATGAAGAAATATTGATTGCACCATCATAACTGGCACCAGCTCTGATATATAATCGATCCAATGCGTTTGGCGCAATATTATGTCCAACGTTACCGTTGTTCATCATTTTCCACAACGAGTTGTTACTACCGTCAAATAATTCAATTTGGGTGGATAAGAATGAAGAGTCAGATCCTTTCGCTGCAAAAGCGGCACCTGTTACAACTGATCCTAAATTATATCCGATGTATGCCCGGTCACTAATTGTAGTTACACCGACGGCGCTTACCTGTAATTTTGTAACGTTGGCGGCATCCCGAATCTGAATGATGGCTTCAGCCGGAGATAAGTTTAGAGATTGAATTATTGTTCCGGCGCCTTGGCCATTTTCACCAATTATATGAACTTTGGCGGCCGTAGTTGGTTGAGTACCGAATCCCCAAGAACCATTATAAGCACCAGAGCCACCAATAATACCACCCGCATATTTTGCGGTGTTATTTACATAAAAATCAAGTCGGTCTGTGGTGGATCCTATATTGAAATATGCAGTACTATTTGAACCGGCAAACATTTCAACCAACGCGGTTGGATTTACTCCACCAGTGTTGGTTGCTCGATAACCAGTAGTTGATGCGGCGTCAGCTTGAAGATTTAAAATTGCTGTATTGTGATTATATTCAAAAAATTGTCCAGGGTTAACGGTTTGATTATACACATATCCGCCTGATACAAGTTGAAAATATCCATTTGCGGCCGCGGCGCCATGATTAAATTGAAGGGTACCGCCTAATGTTACAGTTCGTGCGCCTGGCGTAGAACCGTCGCCTGTGTAAAGTGTTGTAACACCCAATTGAGCGACTAAATCTGCATAAGTCGTAGTTTTTATGTATCCACCAGCAGCACTGGCAAATAAAACCCGGTCATTTACAGTAAGGGCAGTTGTTACAAGAGCCAGACGTTGTGAGTATAATTGTTCCCCAGAAGCGTTGGCCTCAAAACCGGTATATAATCCAGTCGCCGCTTGAAAATGGTAAATGGAACTATAAGAATTTGCTTGGGCAACTGAATATCCAGTGAAAAAACCTGACGTATCACCCGCTGCATTGTAAACTTCATTCCACCACGCAGGTTCACCTGAAACGGTCATTATTCCGCCCCATGCTTCCAGGTTGGTTGCCGGGGTATTGAATAAGTAATTGACAACGCCAGAATTTCCAAAACCTAAAGGATCCGCGCCAATACCAAATTCAGTGGTCACCCCACCAGAAACGGAGACAAATCGTAAGAAATCAGTTACAGTAGCAACCGTCGAAGTCGGAACTGTTCCCGCACCACCGTAAATACCATTCATATCCATTGATGTCCAGGCGGCACCAGTGTAATATTCAAAACGACTGGTTGTGACGTTGTAAATTATCAAACTGGTTGCTGGAGTTACAATAGCGTCACGTTGAACTGTTGTCATTCGCGGATATAACAATCCCTGAGTGGTAGAGGTTATATCAAAAACTGCGGAAGCGTGAGGTGCAATAGTACCTAAACCAACACTGACACCGTTATCAAATAAAAGTGAATCACCAATTGTAGTTGGAGTAGTGAATTTCGCAATCCGATTTGTAGTACCGCCGCCGCCGATACCGGCGGAAACTACACCAACGCCAGTAACCGCCCATTCTGTCAAATTTGCTACTGTACAGGCAGCATTGGCGCCGTTTACGTTAATAATGACTGATCCGCCACTATTGACAAGATCACCACCAGCACCTAAGATGGTTATCGGATTTACCGATACCTGGTTTCCGATGTCATTTATGAATACCTTCCTGGTTGTTTGTAGAGCGCCGGAACTCGAAATATTTTGTAACGTAAGAGTTACCGGTCCAGCGGTAGTATCAACGTTTATAATATCGTCGGTGTCCCGTACAATTTCTACGGATGGCCCGACAATCTTACGGGTATTCCAGGTTGAAGTATTATTGCTGTCAATCATAACAAATATTTACATTAACATACCAATTTGCAGTTATTTATTTAAGCAAATAGGGGTTACGAAATATTGAGTCCATTGAACTCTCAGCAACAACTATCTACTATTAAGGTTCAATACCCAAAATTTCCTTCAGGGTAATTTCCCGGACAACTTTTGGGCCGGTTGGTTCCATTTTGTAGATGTAATATTTCATACTTTCTACTTCCGTTTCACCATCATTCTTCACAACACCTATTGGCTTGATCATAATGAAAAAATCTTTTGAAGTCAAATGATCTTCAAAATGACGATCTTCATTTAGTTCTGCCAAAACCTCATTCAACGCGTTTTTGATCGTATCATGGGTCATTTTTTCCTTGTCAACAAGGCCACCCAACGCATTTGCTAAAAAATTTGCTATCATACTTATTCGTTTTAGTACTTAACAAAAATACGCTTTTTTGACCTACGCCGGCACCGGGGCCATCCAGTTTTTTAAACTGTCCTCGTACACGTAAGGGAAATTCACAGTTATACCCCAAATTTTAACTTTCATCTTCATGTCAAGTTTAAGGCGGATTTTCCCGTTATCTTTTAAAAGCTGTAAAGCCGTTATATTCAATTTTTTTAACGCACTGGATGGATTGAATTTTATGTTCAAATCCAATGGGCTTACAGTGTTGGCCATGATTTTTGTATCAACATTGCTTTGCAATTTGGTTACAAAAACATCATTCAGATAAATGTCATAAACCTGGCTTTCAATTGTGAAGGCCACGTTGCTATTATTCTGAAAAAGTAATTTCAAATCAAAATCAAAAAGAATAGGAGAAAATGTACGCAGTTTTATCCCACGGAATTTGATCGAATAATTCATCAATTTTTTATATTGAAGATACGCGATAGCCCCAGCAATAGTAACGATTCCTATTGCAGCGGCAATGATGTATTTTTTTTTGTTTGAGATAGCCATTTTTTCACTTCTTTTTAATAATTTGATGAAGACTTGCGATACCCACAAATGCAAGTATAACGATCGCAAATTGAATCATTTCATGACGTTCAACCCGCTTCATGCGTTTCTGAATGTCAAGCAAAATTTCCCGGTCAGTTTTATTTTCCGGATTTTCCACCTTTCAATAATTTGTAAGCCACTGCCAGTACTACAACCCCAGCTACAATTGCAATACCTATTTTTGCATTTTTACTCAGACCCGTTGTGGGCGCGTTTGGATCAAAATTAGGATCAACCAAAGGCGCGTTTGTTGAAGACGTGTCTTTCAATAATCCCTTAGATGCCAGGATTTGTGCTTTGGATTGACCAAGTTTTGACTGGCCACGCATTTGACGGGCTGCCGCAGAAGAATCAACACGAGTATTACGGCGCGTCTGGCGTTGTTGACTCTTATCTTCTCTCAGGGCTCGACGGCGTTGCAATTCCGATTTTAAACCGCCTTTTTTCATGCGTTTTCCATCCGCAGGATAAAAGTTATCCTGATCAAATGGGTTTTTCTTTCCGGGAACGGGAGCTGCGATGTCGAAACCGACAACTTCCCCGTCTAAATTGTTAAAATCTGGCTCTAACATATTATTTCGTTTTCAAGGTTTTGTAAAGCGCATACACGCTAATAACTACTGCAACCGTTATCAAAATGGTTGCTACTGGTTTTTTTTTTGCGAGGTCAACTGTTTGCCCCGTGAACTGTTTTACGTAATCCAAAAATTCCGGACCGCGCTGGGTGGCTTTTGCATAACCGCCCGTAGGATCTGCCTTTATCTCACTTTGGGATTTACCCCAGCCTGTGTTCGCGTGATAAAAGGCATTTGTACTGTCTTGGACGTTTTTAAAGTCATTGATCCCGTTTGAATTGTACAGAGCAACTTTTGCGGGATTGTCTTTGAATCGCTTCTGATAAAAAGCGATCAACACATCCGCGGCCACAGCAACGTCATTCAACAAATCTGGATCCTTTACTAAATCAATGCCGGCTAAATCCCCATACTTTTTGTACGCGGCTTTGCCAGTGATTTGGTTGAAGCCGCGCCCGCGATATTTATACCCATCGCCGGGTTGATCGTTACCTAATCCTAATTTCGGCCATTTAGCACCGTACACCTGATCAAAAAAGGCTGCGTCATTTTGTTTCAATGACTCCAATTGAGGGTCAGTGAGCCCAGCCACTCGAGAACCAAATACCTTCCGGATTCTGTCAACTGACGTATTCCGGTAAGATTTTTCATTCTTTGGCATCAAACTACTTTCTTTTGACACTACTGCCAAAAGACCAGCCTGGGAGAACGGATTTGTAATCCCTTTTGCGTTGAGCCTCTTTATGAGGATTTCCGCATTTTTTTTGACGTCACCCGATTGACCTTGGATCCAAGACATAACTCCCTTTTTATTTTGCGGCTCTGGCCAGATTATTCATTACGCTCGAGCCTTCAACTACCAATCCTTTGTTTTTACCGGAGTAAACAACGATTTTTTTACCGCCGCTGTAATAAGCCCCTTCATTCAATCGGTTTGCTAATTTGACTTCACGGATGAACACCGCCCAACGACCGCCGTTGGTAAATTTCACAATTACTTTAGCGGTACCACCGCCAATACCAAGTGATTTCTGATTTGTTTCAAAAATCAAGTAGGTACCATAGTTTTTTGCGTTGGCGCCCAATGTGGTTTTTAAGGCCGCAAAGGAAGATGCCAAAACATCAGCCGGAATAGTCGGTGGTGGCACATTAGCATCAATTGTTGACGTACTTGTGCCACTTCCTGATCCGTAGGTAGAATCTCCTGAAGGTGTTGAACCTGGGTCAAGCGATAAAGCGGCAGCTTCATCAGCCGCCTTTTTATCTTTATTTCGTTTCCACAAAAAATACCCAACAGTACCACCAATCACGAGAAGCGCGGCGACAATTATCACCTTCTTCTTCGTTGACTTTTCCATGGTTAGGCTGGTTTTTTCACTTCTGCAGCCGTAGGCTGAGATTTTTTGGCTTTAATTTTCGCTTGGATCATTGCTCCTGCAATAATACCTACAACTGTGATACCGCCAAGTACCCATTTGTTTTGAACTTTTCCGAGTTTTTTTGCAGCGAAAAACGCTACTAAACCTCCACCGATTGCACCAACCGGGTTTCCTGTAACTTTCGCTACGTTTTCTTTTACTGTTGCCATTTTTGTTTGGTTTTTGTTGTTATTACTGATTGAATTGATTACTAATTAAAATTACGCCACGTTAATCCAACGATTACCGTTTGCGATTTCCAAAATCACGCTTCCAGCATCCGCAGAAATCACTAAAGTGGCTGCACCGTTGATTTGATCAGTACCACCAGCTCTCAAAGTGATATTACTCACTGAGGCGTTTTCGCCTGAATCAAAAACGATAATTTGGATATTTTCAAACCCCGCGAAGTCTGAAATTTCTGGTAATGTAAAATCTACAATACCTGTTGTTGTATCACACAACAATTTTACGGTTGACATTGCAACCTGTTTAGTGTCACCTTGGGCAACTCCTAAATAAGTATCCACTGCGCTTCCGGCAAGTGCGACACTTCCAATTAAGTTTTTTTGAACTACCATGATTTTTTTTCTTTAAATTGATAATTAAGTTAATTACACACAGAATCCGTTTTGACACATTCTTCCGTTTGAGCAGTATGTTCCGCCTTGGTTACAAGGCACTGCCGCTATACTTTTCGCGCGGGGAGTGTTACCAGCCGCGCTGGATGTTTTTTCTACTTCTTTTTGGTGGGACATTGCATATCTGAAGGCAGATACGCCTACCAAAATTGATAACGCCGGGAACAAAAAATCTTTCCCGCTTTTTGCTTTGGTCATTTGAAGAGCTCCACCAATCACTAAGATTGAAGCGCCAGCGATCGTCGCAATATTTACGACTTTTTGAACTTTTACATTTGTTGCCATTTTTTTATTTGAATTAGTGGATTACTATGATTTTTTATCTTTTGGATTTTTAGCAAGTGTTGATCGGTGAGCAATATTTGCATATCTCCAAGCAAGGCCGGCTGTTAATATCGTTGCACTCAGGAAAAAAAAATCAGACGTAGATCCTGAGTTTTTTTTGATCCTTTGATAAATCTCAATCCCGGCATAAGCAATAGTAACTCCCGCAGCAAAAGAAGTAATTGTCGCTATTTGCGATTCGACTTTAGGTTTATCTGAATAAGAATTTAAATTCATTTTATCTAATTTTAAAGGTTATGCCGTCCTGTCACGGCTGCTTATAATTTTACTTCCTACCCCGGCGCGATCCATAGCGCCCATGGCTTGATTACGTATCTCTCTGGATACTCCAACCTCGCCATCAATCCAGGTGTAGAGGTTATCACTGTCCGCGTGATGGACTGACCACCAGTTATGCAACCAGCGAACCTGGTCTGGATTAAGTTTTGCAATGCTTCGGAAAAGACCTTCCCGGGTACTGTAACTACTATCCGTAGATTCTGTACCCATCATCATAGAGATAGGCCCGAGGATTGTCAATTTTAATGCGTTCCAGGCGGCCTGACTCCACGCCACACCATTCATTTCTTCATACAATCGTTTAGCGATCAATGCCGGATGCCACATATACACTACGTTTGTATTGTTTTTATCCATCCACTCGAGCACTTTAGGCACCCAGGCACATCCAACCATTTTTGGATCGTGGATATTGCACTCAGCTTTTCGGCCGGATTTCGGCTTTTCACCATTGCAACAAACGTCACGGAATTCAATCAATTTTTTCCTGGTATAATGCGGAATATTGTTTTTGTTTACTTGGACTTGAATCAAACTGGCTTTTTCTTTGATTTTTTTCCGGATAACTATTACCGCTATAACGGCCACAGCAATTACACCAATAACAATAGCGTTACGAGCTGCTTTCGGCAAATCGTTCCAAGCGTTTGATGCGGCTTTTTTAGTTCCTGCGTTCATTGAATTTCATGTTAGTGATAAATATTTGTGACACATTTCGGACGTGGACTTTTTCCTGATCCGGCGGTGTACTACTTGTTTGTTTTTCCGGAGAATTTGTAGCCTCAATTTGAACTGGCTTTGTACTCTCCAATATTTTTTTCCGGATCACAACTACGGCGACCACAGCAATAACGACTGCCACAAAAACAATAGCGCTCCTGTCTGATTTTGGTAAATCATTCCAGGACTTTACTACTACTGTTGTTTCTGTGCTCATTTCGTTTTATACTTGTTATAAGTAAATATTTGGGCGACCATTTACTTCATTCATTACGCCATTTCTTCGTATCTGGATGTTATCGCTTCCAGATGCACGGCCAACCACTAATTTATTTCCAGGTGCTTCGGCAGCAATAATATCATCCAGTACAGCGCCCGCTACTGCCGTAGTTCGGAATGTAGTTGTTTCACCAACTGCATTTGTATAAAAAGTAGTAGGAAAAAAAGCCGTGATATTGGCAATTTTGATAACCGTTTTATTTGAATTAACCAGATAATAAATACCAATCCAACCCGCCAGCAAAACAGGCAGCGTTAGCGTGAACGTACCGCCATTATAGATAGCGGCATCATTCATGTCAATTGAAATATCAAAATCTGAAAACTGGGAAACTGCCCGTTTATTCAAGTACGAATTTGTATTAGGTGAAGGAAGCGCAACATTGATTTCAGCACCGATTTCACAACGGTTGATCCGGGCTTGGTTAACTGCCACGGTCATTGCTCCGCCTGAATGAAGAATACATGAACGGATTTCAGATTCATTTTGAATCACGTTTATATGACCGCCGGATGTCACCATGTTTCCTGCACAGTCACCGGTGGCGGTTTGATTGGTTGCGGTAATATATCCAGAAACAAGTGTGTTACCGGGTACATCACCAAAAGCCGACGTGATTGGACCAATAATCCCCAGGTTGTTGGTAGCTATCAATACGCTCTTTGCTTGGAGGGTGTTATATGACAGGGTTCCGACATTAAATCGCGATTCAATAACGCTACTGCCATGTAGAGTATTACCATTGTAATTACCGCGGTTGTTGATATTTCCAATAAAGCTGTTTCCGAATACTTTGTTTCCAAAACAGTTCGTATTTCCCCACTGGAAGGCCGCAATTGAATTTTCAGTTTTGTAGATAACGTATTCTACTTCGTTTTCACGATTATCTGCGCGGTACATTAAGCGATCCAACGCTGAATTGTATTTGATAAAATCTACTTCCAGAACGTATGTGTTGGCGGTTGATTTTGCCATCACTAACCAGTTCACAGCATCACCAGATGGAGCGGTTCCAACCGCACCAGTAACGCTTTGATAATGCAGACCATTGTAGATACAAATAGATACTCCGGCTACCAACCCGACTAATCCGCTATTCCAGACGCCCACGTTGTCACCGCCGGCGTTTTGATAGTCTGGATTTAAGAAAAGTCCGGCGCCATGCAAAGTAACAGTATTGGTTGTAAGCCCTTGTATTAAGGCACCGCCATCAGTCAGGTTCGCATCAGTTACTAAATAATATTGACCAGGCACCACAGTAGATCCAGCTACAAGGGCTAATAATGCAGCGCTTGTGAGCGAAATAATGGAAACGCCCGGAATCGTAACTACTGTTTTACCACCAGCATCAGTTACGGTAACACCGGCACCAACAAAATTTAGAACCGGTTGCTGTGGCAGTACCACGCCTTCATCTTCTATAATGTGGCCATTTCCAAGTGCGGCACTGTATGAAAAAGTTGACAGAAATCCGCCATTTTTTGAAACGCGGATAACCGCTGATCCATCACTGATATTGATAGTGACGGAAGCTGCACCATTGATCGTTTGGCCAGCACCGGCATTTATTGTAATGTTGTTTACGGAGGCGTTGTTTGAATTATCAACAACATACAATTTCCAAGTGGTATTCCATCTGTCAGGTGGAATATCCAGCAAATTGATGATAACCGGTGCAGCCGATGTGTCACAAAGAAGAATTGAATCATCGTTGTACAGTTGTGGCGTACCGCTTACTACCCTGCTATTATTTGGATATTTTGTACTAAACATTATAATAATTTTTTACTTGCACGGGCTTCTTCAAAAAACACTTTTTTCAAAGAAATCTGTTTATAAAAGAAAGCCATGGCCACACTGTTGCCGGCTTTAATATTGTATTGAATTATATCCATACCGTCCGGGATAAATGGCCGGTTCAAGTTTTTCATAACATCAAAAAACACGATGTCATTTGCAACCTGCATATTATCTATCTGCAACGATAAATTAAGTGGGGAAACTTTTTCCACACCAGTAATTGCTTTGTTTTTGAAAATCAAAGGTTCAGATAGTTGCTGCGTGAGCGAAGGACCAGCAAAAACGAATTTTGCATTTACAATAAGTGCAGGATTCGCAAGCAAATTGAATAACACATCACTGTAACTTACAGCGCCGCCAGCTACCTGGATTTTATCATTCAAATTTAAACTCGTTGAATACAAATAGTCCAAAGGCATTGATGGGTTGAATATCTCTAAATTGAAATCGACCGCAGAGTTATTGTTGAAGATCAATACCAGTTCATTCAAGCGTTTGCCTTTGTAATAGCCAATATTTCTGATTGAATCGTCTTTTGGATCTTTACTTAAAATAAATTTGTTGACGCCCTCAATAATAACTTTCTTATCATTTGGAACAATAACCCGGGCCAATTTTTTGTTTGTTGGTCCATGAATTTTTGCGGAACGGGTGACAGCAACCTCTTTAGATAATCTTTTCGAGGCGGGCTTTGATATAAACTTCTTTGTAGGATTTTTCGCGGTACTCTGGCCTAATTTTCGGTTGACTTTGGAGAATGATTTTTTGAAATCCCCACGGAATTCGCTGAAATCAATATCCATGACAGAATCATCAAAGTCCGTAGCATCATCCTGTGGATCATCATTGTCGTTTTCCTCGACACCATATCCATGGGCCTGATCACTCAGATTTGCATATTCGTCTATTTCGTCAATGAATCCCATACTAATTTTTTTGAGCGAACTCTTGATTTTCAAAACGCTGGATATACTCCATAATTTTTCTCATTCGTTCGATATTGCTTTTGGTTTGGGCCTTCAGAAAAACATTTGCAAACACGCAGATTGCGTCAATTTTTGAATACCCTAAACCAAGGTAAAAATACAAAGCGTTGATGTCGGCACCGACTTCATTTGATATTTGAAGACCCATTTTCGGATTCTTGTAAACGTGACTAAACTCATGATCCAAAATAATTTGTCTCATAGGAATAGTGTAAGTATCAAATTTTACTTTGGCGGCCTCAATATTCCCGGTACGGTGCCCAATTCTGGCGGGCGTATTCATTGCCTGGCCAGTTTTGTAATCCCGGATCACATTGAAATATTTAATGTTAAATTCCCCGTTTCCAGATCTGAACAAACGCCCATTGTCAGAGGCCGGTTCATAACCGCAAACCGTACTGAAAGTGGTTGATAATTTCAGGAAGCGTTTGGTTTCATCATCCAGCCAGATGTTGTAAGTGGTTAAAGGCGCCTCAATGGTGCCTACCTGAAAATCTGTATCTTTTGGATTGACCGCATTCAATACGCCCAGAAAAATTGATTCCGGACTGGTTGGGAAATTTATATGGATTGTGCGCACACCATTTACTTCAACAACGCGGTCAGCATAACGGCTATTTTGTTTGCCGGTTTCTTCCGCCCAGACACGAAAAGTCTTCTTACCATCACAACTGATAGTAATGACCAAGCTAAACTTGGCGTTTGCGGTATTGTAGGTTTTCCCAAACATCTACTTACCAGATTTATTATTTCTTACGAGAAAATAAATTCCAACTGCAGCAATTACTACACCACCTATAATCAACCCCGTTTTTAAACCAGAGCTCATAGGTTGATTTGCGTTTGGATCAGTAGGCTCAATATATGCCTGATCAGGATATGTTTGCGCCTGGTTGACACCAAACATGGTTCCCAACGACGATAGCAATCCACTATCCTGGGCTTTGACCCAAGCGCCTTTGGTTTTGTCCCAAACCTTGCCATCACCGCGTTTTGTTTTTCCGGGAACCGTTTTTCCACCTTTGGCGGCGGCTTGCACAGTAGCGGCATCCAAATTCACATACATATCATTTGGCTCAACTCGCTTTGAGTTAACCAAAATCGGGTTATTTGTAATGACTCTCATTATTTCGAAGATTTTGGACGCGTTAATAAATAAATTCCAATACCCACAATTAAGATACCTCCGGTGATCAATGCGATTTTAACCCCCTTTTTCATTGGTGGTTTTTGACCAGGGAGATCCATTGATGGGTCTGATACGGTTGGTGACGTTTTTGAATTTGAAAAAACATTGAGCGCAGCTTTTGCCCATTCATCCTTTTGACTCTGTGAAGCGGTTCCGGTTGACGCCGGACGGCCCAAAAAGGATGTTGGAATCACTGGTTTGTTTTGATCCTTTTTGTACTCCTTGCCATACAATTTCCAAGCATTTGAAGTATCAGCGTCAAACACACGTAATTTGCCGTATTTTACGTTATCGTGATTATGCTCCATCCAGTATTGAAATTTCAAAATTTCATCGGCTGAACTGGAACCATCTAAACCGGAAAAAATATCGGATTTAGCACGGGTTCTACCAGCTACTAAAATCGGATTTGTTGTTATTACTTTCATCGGTCAGATTTAAAATTATTCTTCAGTTTTTTTCTTTGGCTTTTCGGCCTGGCTTGCTTTGTATCGATAAACGATATACACTCCGGCCAGAGCTCCAATAATTGCCCCGTAAATTTTGTTTTTGTTGTCTGGAACTTTAATCCAGCCTTGTTTTTCAGCCAAATAAACACCACCAACGCCCAAAATAATACCGCCTACGATTGCATCGATGTATTTAATTTTTGGTGCGGTATTCGCTAATGTCATAGGTTTTTTAACCTCTTTTGGTTCGCTACCGTCTGCTGCGCTTTTAACATCTTCAGCAACGACTTTCTTAACAACTTCCAGAGGAACAACCAATTTACCAGCTACCAAAATAAAGGCAGGCTTATTATTGGCGTGTTTTAATTCTCCCTGGATGATCTCGTTTTTTTGAAAACGTTTGGCTTTTATCGATTGTGGATTTCTTCCATTTCCCGTAGCGATAACGTAAGGAGCGGAATAAGCCTGAGTGAAAATATAACTTTCAAGTGCCATTATTTCTTAATTTTTACCTGTGGGCGTTGAGATTTTTTATATTCAGAATAGATGATTGCGCCCAACCCAATGATTGCGACCCAACCCAGTATTCTGTTTAAATTCATTTCCCACGTTTTTTTAAAGCGTAAATAACTCCCGCAATCACAGCTATTCCCAAAACGACGCCGCCAACTATAATCAGTGTGCGGTTATTTTTACTTTTTTGAGCCTGTTGCTGCTGGCGTTGAGCCAAAATTTGTTGGTTCATTGTGTCTTTAGCGGTCTGTTTTGCGATCAGAGCGTCTTGGGCGCCATACTTTTTTTTCTGGTGACCTTCCAATCCTTTTGATCCAAGGTCAATGCCTTTTCCGACACCTTCAGCAATTGCAGTGATCGGACCGAAGTTTGAAAAATACTCCTGGATCACAACATAACCGTTTTTAACGCCGGCATCACTGACTTCATCCTCTCCATCAAATCCCATCTGACGGTTGTGGATGTTTACAAGCAGGGATGCGCCCAGCGCCAAACTCTTATTCTGGCCGACATGATCAATGAACAAATTCACCAATCTTGAATCCGACATTTGAGCGTTGGCCGCAATACCAGATTCGTTAAGTAGGTGAACAAAATCAGTACGGTTACGGACTAAAATATTAGCGAGTTCTTTCATTAAAGCGTTATTGGCAGAGACAATATCTCCCTGCTCAACGCTTCCTTCAAAATCGCTATAAAAATCCGAAACCAACATCCTTATTTGTTTTTCACGTGTTTTTTGTAATAAACGTATCCTCCAATTGCCACAACGGCAATTACAACGCCTATACCTACTGCGCGCCAGTTTACTTTCATACCTGGTCCGGAACCTGGTCCGGTGGCGTTTGATGTCAATTCAACAACGCGGGTATCCGGAGCGTCAATGTCATTGATGTTATCCAATCCATTCAACCCAGTGCCGGAAGCGCTGGATGATGTGGCAGGGATTTCAATTCTCTGTTTTGAAATAAGTGGATTTAACTCCACTTCAATAGGGGTAACATCACCACCATTGTTTCTTTCAGATTTAGCCTGAATTGCGGCGCGTTTCTTAGCGATTGCACGAGAACGATTGTACTCCACACGATTATTTTTGGCAATACGTTTCGCTTTTGCTACTTCCCCAGCACGTTGCTTTCTCATGCCCTTACTGGCTTTTTTAATAGCACATGGGCACGGAGATCCGTCAGCGCTTGAAAAATCAGATTCAAAATTGGAGTATCTTTTCAGAATACCTTCCAAGTCCGAAATACGATCAATGGTTTCATTGATTTTTGCTTCAATGGCCTGGGTGGATTTGTTTAAGCCTTCCAATTCCGCTTTTCTGACACGTAAACGAGAGAGTAATTGTTTATTCCATTCAATACGAGCTGCCACGTCAGAAACTCCTGGATTGATTGGAATAACCGGTTTTTCGGAATCTGAGGCTTCAAAGAAACGATCTTCGGATCCCATAACACCATCAAACGGCTGGTTGGATTCATCTTCGTAATCACCTTGTTCAATATCCGAATCATCCTCATAGTCGTCTTCATAATCATCCTCCGGATAATCTTCGGCGCCATAATCATCAGATTCTTCTTCGGCACCTTCTTCGTAGTCACCTTCCTGAGTGGTTTCGTATTCTCCATATCCGTTTCCAGATTCGTCGTGTGTTGAATCACCTTCTTCAGAAAGACCACCTTGATCTTCATACGTACCCTGATCTTGTGGTTCAGTATAACCGCCCTGATCATCAGTGTAACCGTTGTCGGTTTCCATCATTGTTTGGTTATCCATTTCCAATTCTGGTTCAGCACCGAGCTCCTTACGTTGGAGACGCATATCCTTACGGTCAAAGCGGCGGCCTTGTTTCATACCCATCTTATCGGTTTTACGAGTTTGACGGGCTTCCATCTTACCGGTTTTACGGTCAGCGCGGCCTGTTTGACGAAGTACTTTACGATCTCCGCGGCGGGAGATTTTACCCTCACGGCGGGCACGTTTTACAGTGTCTTTGGATTCAACTTTTTCAAGTTTTTTTGTCGTCTTTTTTTGACGACGGTCGGATTTACGGGCCGCTCTGCGATCACGTCCTTTTCCGCGGGCTTCTGACCAATCACCAAAGGCTTCCTCAAAGGTAGCGACGTTGCTGATGTGCGATGTGTCCGCGATTTTAACGATAGTTACGTCTTGCATTTTAGTCAAGTTTTAGTAATTACTTACTTGGCTGGATTGTGACCTTTTTATTTCGGTCAATAATCACGCCGGTAGCATATCCAAGGGCTGCACCAATACCAATGTATAGGGCGGCCTTTTTCATGTCGTGTTTTTTGTATTTTGCCCAAGCAAAACCTGCGAGTCCACCAACAATTAAACCGGTCATTTTCGCTTTACTGAATTTTTCAGCAGGGATCATATCTACTTTCGTAGGTGTGGTCTGTGCGTCCGCGCCTAACGTTACTTCTGTTTCTTCTCTCATAGGAGTTACTGATTTTTGGTAAATAATTTGATTTTTGTCTGTAACAAACAGACGGTATGTAAAGGGTTTGCCTTGACGCAATCCCGCAATTTCTTTGAAGTCTCCCTGGACAATAGTGCCGTCCTCAATTGTTTCACCGGATGCGATGAAATTTTGATGGCCCTTATTCGGGATCAAAACAATAGTATCGCCATTCACTGTTGCTTTCATACTGATTTTTTTGAGATTACATAAAATGTTATTCCTACTACTGCTACCAAACCAATAATACCCATGAACTCCATTGGAGATGGGCTTTTTAAGGAAAGGGTTTTTTGTTCGGTTGGACCATCAAAATAACTTTGGCCAGATTTGCACGGGCAATTACTACCACATCCGCAACCTGGTTTCGTTTCAGTTGGCAGTTCAATTTTTGGTTCAATTACAACCGGTTCCGGAACCGGAACGGGCGCAACATATTTCAGAAGCCAATCTTTATGGGGATGGATGTCAGCCATCTCTTTTTCGAGCTGAATTTTATCGGCGGCTTCAATATAAAGTTCAGTTAATTTTTGTTCCAGATCCTGCCGGCTTTTTGCTGCCGGTTTACCATACTTCTGAAGAAGTTTATTTGCAGGTTTGACTGAACTTGAATCAAATGCCAATAAAGTCATAAGTGTGACTTCAGCTTTATTCGCGTTTGATTGATTTCGTTTTCTGCTCATGGTATCAGACTGAGTTTATTTAAAAAAAGCCGGGTACAGCAGTATCCCGGCTTTTCTTTATTTTTCACCGTTTGCGGGATTACTTTTTGGTAATTCCTGCTACGTTTTGTGAGGTCTGGATGATAACCGGTGCCACGTTTTTACCTGACAAGCGCGGAGCGCGAGCCTTGTTCAACGAGTTACCGCCATTCAATTTCGCTTTTCCTGACAATACGCTTGTAGGGAACATCGCTATTACAAGTGTTGCACTTGCGATCAACGTGAAAGAGATGTACGAGTTTCCATCGATTGTAACCGTTTTGGTTATATCAAGGACATCAGCTTGTTGCTGATACGCATCTTTCATAATTGACAAGTTCAACGGACTTGAATATTGCTTACCATTCGCGTCCACGTGAGTGATCTGGAATGTTTGTTGCAACTGTGAGGATGTTGAAGATTGTAATCTCCATTTTCCGATTTTGAAAAATTTGTTGTTTGATTGTGCGATCAAACGTCCGTAGGTACCACCCTGAAGGTTGGTAATCGTAACGGTAGCCGGGTTACCATAGTTGGCAACACCAAAGAAGTCGTTGTATCCGAAGATATAACAAATTGCGTTCGCCGCAACAGTGTTTGCATATTGGATAACGTAAGGATCAGATTGAGCTGAAGACGCGTTTGGCCCACCTGCGTAGGACATATCATCATCATCAAAATACGACATATCGTCATCGTCAAAATATGACATATCGCCTTCTGAGTCACTTCCATCCCAGCCACTCATTCTTTCCGTAGCTTCAATGCACCCTTTCAATTCTTTTTCAATTGAGTTCATTTTGTTGGTTGTTAGTTGGTTAATACTTTTTTTAATTGTAGTACCTGGTGGTTTAAACAACTTGCGTACTTATCACACATGGCCTATAAAGGCATAGCAATTTTCAGATCCTTGTTGTCAACGAGTCAGGCACAACCACTCGCAATAATTCCTTGCTTAAAAAGCAAAAAACCAAAAACAATTACGCTTTTGGTTTAGGAGCTAATTTTGGGGCAATGAATTTTTGATGAATGGCCAATGCGATTAAACAACCGACAACCACAACCACTAATTTCTTCCCGTTTTCTTTCGTAAACATAACGTTTGCTTTAAAATGAAAATATTCGAACTCAAAAATAGGTCGGAATTCATTATGGAATTTGAAAAATTATTGTATAAACACGTTTGCAAAACGAATAATGTATTGTATATCAAATAATTAAATTATACAATAAAAAACAAATAAGCGTTTGAAAAACGTATTTTTTAGACATGAAAAAAGCCGGTATTACCCGGCTTTGATCAAAATTAAAAGGGATTTTTTAGTTTTCCGCAGTTGGAGTTTCAACTGTCTCCGCTGGGGTTGTAGCTGTTTCTTCAACCGGTGTTTCCGGGGTTACTGCCGCAGGTTCTTCAACCGGTGTTTCCGGAGTTGTGGCTGTTTCTTCAACTGGTGTTTCCGGAGTTGTGGCTGTTTTTTCAACCGGTGTTTCCGGAGTTGTAACCGCAGGTTCTGAAGACGGACCGCCGTTTCTTTCAACATCTTTCGGCGCTACTTCGGGCTCTCCATCCGGAACAGTTACAGTTTCAATGTTTTTACCTTCGCTGTTTACTTTGCCGGCGTGAACATCTGCAAGGTGAGTATTCACACCAGGTTCGATTTTATTTGCTTCGCGCTCCTCTTTTTCGGCTTCCTGTTTTTCCTGAACAACGTTTTTATTGTCTTTGGAGTGGATATTTGCCAAGTGGCTGTTTGGTACTTCTGCGGCTTCTCCCGCTTTTTTTTCGTTGCTCATTTTATATAGATTTAATTGATTACTACTTAATCTTTCCAGGTGAGGGCTTTTACGGCCCACATTTGGGCGCCTTGAGTTTCTGTAATGGCTACAGATGCAAGACGCTTTTGCTCCGGTAAAGTGTCTGGTTTTGATCGAAAATCATTCATTTGATCAATTGCATCGGCGTACTTTTGCTTACATTGACCTACTGCATCCGAGCCTGAAGGATTAAAATTTAATCCTACTGCTTTTTGACCAAATGTCAATGATTTGGATTGACCCGTATTCATAGAATGAACAACTGCGATAAATAATGCGTCTTTCACTTTTTGATTACTTGGAAGCTCTTCATAAGGAACAAAACATGGGTGTTCTTTTTTTTCTGGATCTTTTACCGCGCCATATTTCCAACCCGTTTCTGCTTTTTCTTTTAACCAACTGTCATGTGAATCAGAAGGTTTAGCGTTTGGGTGATCTAAATGAAACATTACACCATTTCTGGCAGATTGTTTTTGCCATTCTGGGGCTTCTTCCCATGAAGGTTGAGAATCATCACCAATCGTTTGGCAATACGCTTTGTTTGCTTCGTGGCAAACTTTTGCAATTGATTCAATTTTTTCTTTAACGTGAGTCATATACTGATATATTTGGTTACAAATTTACTTCTTCTTTTTCTTCTTCCGTTTGCTTGAATTGACCAGGTTGCCCTTGTTTAATTTTCGAAGAGCTTTGATTTTTTTGGATTGGGATTTATTCTTCATCCGGAGCTCAAAACAACTTGTTTCAATATCTTCGACACGGCTTTGAAGTTGTTCAATTCGGCGGTTATGCCGCCAAGGATTCAATTTTCTAAAAATTTCATTTAGCGGATACCGAAAAGCACGGTATAGAACAATGAGTCCAATTGCTATCAAAAGATAGAGCGTAATGGACAGGAGGGTTGTTATTTCAATAGTTGGCTGCATATAGCTTAAAATTTAATTGATTTTATTGAAGCACGGGTTTCGTAAAAACAGGAACTAATTGGTAATGTTATTGCAAACATTATCTTCAAAAATCCATACGACATGGTACCCGTACTGATTTTGGTTAAAAGTTCATCCGGGAGTATAATTCGAGTGAAGTTGTAAAGAGTAAAGTTATTTATTATTTCAAACGCGCAAATAAATACCCGAAGTGCAATTAGAAACGGAACAACCACTAAGCATACATACAGTATGGACGCGTAACGTAATATCACATCCATAAGTGAGTGGGGAGCGTTTATAATTTCACCTTCAAATAAATCATCGCGGACAATATCTGCTGAAATATAATCATCGAATTCTTTGGCTAATTTTCGATATTTAGTCCAGCAAGAATCGGAGCTTTCACTTTGAGTGAAATAAAATTGTTCAGGATTATTTGGATCACTACTGAATGTACGAATTAAGAACTTCATTATTTCACGACTTTTAGTGATGAATTTTCCGGCACCTCCGGTGTTTCAGTTGGAACTACTGCGGATGGGTTGGGTTTATTTCTGCTTACAACCAGTCCATACATTTTTATACTGGTAAGAGCGGTTTCAAGGGCGTTGATTTTCTTCAATGCTTCTTTTACAAAATCTGATTTTACAGAGTATGTATCCGGTACAAAAATGTAGTATTTTGAATAGGAATTGTCTATTAACCACTGCCGAGCTTCTTCAGGCGTCTTGGTGCCATCGTCTTTTATCCATAAAAGGCGGGCACGTTGCTGGTCTTTTGTTTTAAGGGCGTCAAATTGGCTCTGAACATCTTTCAATAACCGCTTCACTTTAGCTTCATGACGCTGAGATCCTACTACTAATATTTCTAAAAGGATCCTGGGAACCTTCAATTTGGTTTCTGGTTTTACATCTGCAGCCGGGGTGTCAGGGGTATTCACTTTATCGTCTTCTTTCATACTGATTTGTGGTATATTGATTAAACTAATTTACAGTCTTGTCCTATTTGGAAATATAAATTTTCATTCTCATTGTAAGCATAGGAAATGATTGGACCATCTCTGTGGCCAACAAGAGTTTGTCCTAAAATTATTGATGGATAAAGTGTTTCATTGTTATATAAATCTCTGATTTTAGTGATCTGAAAAGCCACAATGTCTTTAGATATTGGCATAACCATTTCATACATGGTTGGGTTAGTGATAACGCCATTATCGTCATACGGGAAAAATGCCAGAAGTTGAACAGCCTCTTTTGTACTGGTCTTAAAACAGTTCAAAAAAACGCGCATAGTTTTAAACCCGTCTTTGAGCTCCTGCGGAGACGAATACTTTTTGCCCTGCGAATAATATTTGTCTTTCATCATGGTTTCGAGTTCCACGGTGACGGCATCATGAAGTTTTCTAAAAAATTGGTCCATACTGATTTATTTTGAGAATTGTTTGGTTGATACCATGGCTTCCACGGCATTTTTGAAAATTTGAAGGGATTGATCCGTTTTCTTTGGAAATAAAACTTCGTTGATGATTACAGCTTTGGCGGCAGTCTGGTTCCTTATGTAGTAATTTTTATACCCAAATGCAGATATTCTGAATACCATTTCGGCTGTCTCAAATGCAGGAGCGTTCAATTTTTCATCGAAAAATCCAGGCTTTGAAAAAATATCCATTTTGAAAAATAGGATACCATCAACAGTATTGTTTTCTGTGAACCAAACGTTTTGAAGTTCATCTTCTGATAATGGGTGTCCGTGCAAAATTGGCATAAGGAACGCTTTTTCAGAACCGGTCCGGATGCTCAATACTCCTGATTCGGCTTTGACTGTTTCCATCGTATATTGTAAATCTGAAAGCCAATTACGGTTCACGAAAATATTGATGGGAAATAAGCAACAATATTTTTCTGTGACACTTTTTAGTAGGGAATTATAACACTGTGAAATATTTTTGGGTTCATGGGAGTAAATGTATTCCCAATTTTTGTCCTTTTCAGAACATAGCGGAAGGAAATATTCCTGGAACCGAAGATCTGTACTACAATTATCGTAAACGTACAATTTGAAGGGCACGGTGGTTTTTGAAATTATATTTTCAATGCAGACCTTGGCCTCAAAAAAGTTATTGTTAACGATAATGCAAATTGCAACTGGATTCATTGGTTTTTATTCAGTGATAGGTTGGGATTCAAATTCAAGTTCTGAAATATATTCTTCGTATAATTCCTGAAATTCATCGGTTTTTATGAGAATTATTTTTTTCAATCTTTCAATTTTATTGGAAGTTTCGAGAAGTAAGATTTCACATTCGTTTTTTTCATAATCGGATTTTTTGGAATAACCGGTCTTCAGTAAACACAAACGGATTTCCAGAAGCTCTCTCATACGCTCTGAGGCTTCTATACTTTTCAATTGGGACTCAATTTCTTTTATGATAATTACTGAGTTCACTTTTTATTTCCAAAGTATTTTGTGAATAACTGATCGGTTAAGAGTTCTATGGCGGAAATCTCTCCAATTTTTTTCATGGCGGCCAGCTCCTTGACCTCGCGTTTATTTGCGCTCAGATATTCCCAGCAAGCGGTCCGGAATTCGATTTTAGTGAAAGCGCCCTCTACTTTGTTCGCAAAATTATGGATGTACACGTAAAATCTTTTATCCCCAGAAAAATACCGGTTATTCACAAGTATTTGGGATATTTTCATCAATTCCGGATTGTTGACTTTTCCTTTAATGTCGGAAACATTATCCGCCTGGTAGTGCATCCGGATCCAACGGGCGTTTTGCCAGATACGCGGTTCAACGGGACGGAGGGATTGATAAGAAATCAATAAGTCAACTGCACGGTGACGAAGATTTACCAAACCACCAACGATTTCTTTCATGTGAGTTACATTAAGAACGTATGTATTGATGTCTTCCAGAACAAGCATTCCGTTACTATATGTGGTTTTACGCAAAAGATATTGAACAATGTTGATTTTTTCATCAATACCAAGACTACTGGCGTCAATACGACGGCACTCTGCAATATTGGCTTTACTCCAAGATTGAACATCTTTTACCGCGATCCGCTTTGGATTGAAATTTTCAATATCATTTTTAGCAAACTGTTCGGCGGTGTACTCACCGTTTGTATCAAAAATCAGGCATTTACGGCCGCGGACTTTATTGTAAAATTTATCCTTGACATAATCCCGGATAACATACATATTCAGGTAGGTTTTGCCTACCCCTTGGATGCCGGTGGTTATCATCATCCCGGCCTCCCTTTGTGGAATGGTTGGTTCGGTAGCCATTATTCTAACGTGTTTTGCGGTTGAGATAATATTGGTGATTCTGGGTTAGCGTCTGTTTCCGCCGGGGCCTCATAAGGTGTCTGAGCCGGCTCTGTGTCATTTGTCGGGTCGTCATCGGCGGATGGCACGTCTGTATGTGTTACGGGTTGTTCAGCCGCCGGGGATTTTGATTGTTGAGCTGGGGCAGGTTGTTCCTCGTATGTGGATTCGCCGTTCTTCATGTCCTTCAATTGCTGAATGAGACTGTTAGTTTGGCTTTTAAGTTGCAACAACGCAATAGCCTGTCCACCAAAAATTTTAAGTCCTATTAACGCCAACTCCTGCATAGGTGTTGGAGCAACGCCTTTTTCCATAAGAACTTCCGCGAGGGCAAGAATAAGATCCTGTTTTTCTTCTTCGTCAATCTTTGATAAATGTTCGGCTGTTTGGCACTGATCCAGAAAGAACTGCTTAACGGTCCGGGATTGGCCATCCTCCATTTCCAGAAGTAAATTCAAATCCATGGTGTCGTTTAGCTCATATTCAGCCAGCTTTGCTTCATTTATATCCTTGTTTGCATACCAGACAAAGCCTTTTTCGGCCAGCATACAAACTGTTTCAACCACGTATTTTGCAAACTTTTTAGTAGAACGTTTCTTTTTCCCAGCCGACATTTCGTCAAAGTCGGGATTGATTGATGGCTGTTTGGTCCGGGCCGGTTGGTTTGGTTTTGAATCTTGTCCTTTATCAGTCGATTTGCCGGTGGAAGAATCGGCTGCAGGATCATCACTCGGGATTTCAAATGATTCACCAAAACTGGTAGGTTCATCCCACGAAGTTTTTGCAGGTCCGGACTCAGCGCCCGACTCTGTAAAACCTTCTTTTGTTACATAATCCCTAACATTTGGTTCTTCCCGATTCATTGGGTCAACAAACGGCGCGTCGGAAGCTGAACTTTCTTCGGCAGGGATTGGGTTTGTCCCGGACTCCGCAGTATCAACTGGCGGAGTTGATTCGTCCGTCACGGGAGTATCATTCGAGGAATTATTATCAGTTACGACATTTGCATCCTCAATACAGTATTTACCGTGGAGTTTTTGAAGTTCCGCGAAATTTTCAGCGGGCTTAAATTCAAACGTAGGATCTTCTGTAATTTTCTTTTCAAAAACTTCGTTGAGCTCACGTAATAACTTATTTTCTTTGTAACTTTTATTGCCCTTTTTAATATAAATTTTCAGCATTGGTTATGAGTTTTGGTCGGTTATGAATTTTAATAGTTGTGACTCAATTAAGTCGTAGGTTTCTTTAAAGTCGGCATCGGTTTTTATGTGAATATCAACATTTTTCAAACGATTAACACCAATTGCAATACTGTTTGGCCAATTATCAAAGACATTTTTTGCAATGTAATTGAACGATAGCCCCAGGTTAAAGTGCAGCAAGCAATACGCAATTTGTTTGGCGTCTTGAAGTTTGCCTCGACTGTGCTGTTGTTTAAGCGCTTTAACACTGATTTTAAAATGTTTTGCAACCGATTCTAAAACGAAATCAATTTCAGGCGTTGGGTCGCTTTGGTTTTTCAGTGCGGAGCTTACTGCTTTATTCAACTCACCTGGGGAAAACTTTTTCAATCCATGGCCGATATTTTTGAATAGCTGTTCAAGTTCCTTTTTATCCGACATTGTGAATAGGTTATTGTACAAAACTATGTAAAATAAGCGTACAAAAAAAACCAACCAAGCTCAAAACAAATAATCCTACCTTTGAGTTTTAAACAAATCAGGATGATGGATTTTAATAATAAGAGCGAAAAGCAGCAAGTTTTCAGCGAAATCCGAGGGGTGATTACTCAACTTAACGATGGGGAAAACTTTTGTTCTGTGACACTTCAGGTCGGTCACGATAACACCCGGAATGTAAATCTGATTTGTAAAAAACCTCAATTTGATTTAATCGCACAAGCGAACTCACTTGGTGATAAGGTTTTTGTCCGATATTTTTTATCGTCCAGGTTTAAAAATGAGAGGTGGTACACCATGGCAAATATTTTGGCGGTTCATAAGGTGCCGGCATAAGTTTCCAAAAAATAATCTGTATCAAAAAAAATGCTATCTTTGGTTTTATGAAAAGATTATTTTCAGGACTTTTGTTTATCGGCCTGCTATTGGCAGTCGGTAATGCGTTTGGATATGAACCAGACGTATCCCCAACCGAAAAATCATGCACCAGTGTCAGTGATTTTAATCACAACGCTATTGATGTTACTGTTTACGCGGTAACGCCGTTTGAATTTGAAGCCACGTTTGTTATCGTAACGGATAACGATACGTCGGGGTCAAATGAATATGCTGTATTGCCATCCGTTTATACCGGGGAGAAGACCTATCATAAGTACAGGCATCTCAATTATTGGCTGTTACACAAAAATTTACTCGATAAACCAATTACCTTGAATTCCTTTGATTGTGCCCGGGACAAACTTAGTTGTCTCTGCTAAATCGTGATTCACGACATAAAATAGAAAACGCCCCATTACGACTGGGGCGTTTTTTTTATGTCTTTTTATTCCGGGCAACATATCTCGAATCACAAACTTCGCAGTAGGCCACTTTGGTGCCGGAACGCTTTTGAACTAAGCAACCGCCACAGGAACACTTATTGTTTTCCAATAGAGTTTTCATCTGGGCATCAATAGCGATCGCTTTTTGCTTACGCCTGGAGGAATCTGTTTTTTTTATTTCGGGAATTAAGATCCGGGAAAGTTGGCGGTACTCTTTTGAAATCCATTTACCGTCGGGTTCGTTGTGCAGGCCATCGCCCATCATTTCACCTAATTTGAAGAAGCGGTTCCATTCAGCTTCGTTTTCTCTTTTTGGTGGATTCGGTTGATCAGACATGAGATTCAAGTTTTATTGAGGCCAATATTTCTTCGTCGCTTTGAGCGTCAATAGATGATATATCATCGCCCACTTGGGCATCAATTTTGCCTAATTTATAGGCTCTTTGCATCAACGGGGTTGGGTAAGATCGATAAGTCTTGCCAGGTGATAACGCATCATCCCATCCGAGATGATAAATTTCCAGTAAAATTTTATCCGCCGGGGAGTGCATGGGGACGTAATATTCCTTTACCTCAAAAGTGCGCAGTTCCTTTGAGCCTATTTCCAGAGTCCAGCGAACAAATTGGGCGATGAATTTAAACCGGAATTTTGTGGCGTGTTCAAGACTGGCCGCCGGCGTTTGAAATTTGATTTTTGATTCCTTTGGTTTACGCCAAACAATAGTCACGTATCCCCATTCGAGAATTCCGGAATAGTAAACTACGTACCGAAGTTTAGTTCGGTTTTTGGGTGGTGAAGTTTCATTTTTCATACTTAGAGTTTTATAAATTTACCAGGTAATTTTGTTGTTCTCAGAATTTCCCCGCAGGCAGCCCCATACGCGATCAATACTGATGGTGCACCAGCGTTTGCTTTTGCCACTTCACCAGTTACGTGGTGAAAATGTAGGCGGCCTTTCAAAAACAAAATTGAGTCCGCTTTACCCCAAACTTCGTCAAAAAACATTTTCGTTTCTGTACGGGCAAAAATTAGCGCGATACCGTTTCCATGTTCCGCCAATTTTTTTAACCACATTGTAGCTTCAAGACCGTATGGCGGATTACACCAAACTCTACCGTCCCATTCCTGGATTAAACCATCATCAATAATTGTAAAATGTTTCAGAGCTGTATCCCATGGTCGAATAATTGGAGAACAGGGATCTAAATCAAATTTGCACAAGGCATCCAAAATATAAGGTGGGGTTAACCATTCATCCTTACCCATATTTGCGGATTGGTGGGAGCCTATCCCCCGACGTTTGGATTCTGACATTCAAGGATTTATTTTGTTACCGGACCAGAACCAGTTGATTTTGCTTTCTGGGCGCGAATCTCTGTGCATCTCGGACAATCACACTCACCGGATTCTGCTGCCATTCTCTCAAAATCTTCCTGAGATAGCACTTCTACCTTCGCGTTACTGATCATGTCAGCCAAACGCTTCTGGGCGGAATTCCGCTTAACCGCAGTTTCGTACATTGAAATTAAGGGAAATAGGTAGAAAACAATTGCGACAATGAGTAGTACCTCAGAAGTAGCGCTTTGGTTTATATCCTGCGGGGTAACTGGATCAACAATCCAATTTGGACCAAAAATGATCAGGCCAATTATAAAATGAGCCAAGTAAATTTTTAATACGATGTAAGCGATTTTGATTGATTTCATGATTTTTATTTTTGTGAGTTAATATGAGATAAGAGTTTGGCCGGTTTCATCGGTGAGAGTGTCAGGGATTACGTCGGGATCAATAATGTCAGCTAATTCGTATGAAAAATCCTTTTCAAAATACGGAAGAGTTTCTGACTGCAGGGCTTGAAGAATTGATATTTTTTCCGGATGGCGATCCACTATTTTATTTCGAAAGGTTTGAACACTTTTAGGCATATCTTTCAAGCCCTTGCAAAATGCGTTACCATTTCTGGTTAACAGCCAATAGCCTTGTTCTCTTGTTCCATCAGGTTTTCTGACCTTTGCAACAAGTCCAAAATATCGCAATTTTTGAAAATTATTGTACTCGTTTTTTGTTAGTAATACATCGTCTGGAATATGAACCCGGTTGAACTGATAATGTGGACGGTTTAATACCGCGGTACGGAACTTTATTAGCGTGTTCACCAAGCCGCGGGACAGCCCGTGGGAATGTACCTTCATTGAAGCACCACAACAGGGGCATTTATGGGGTTTGGGGGTTGTTTGATCTGGGTTCTCTGACATACTTATTTGTTTAACGTTACACAAATGTATAACTTTAATTTAATTATGCAACCAATATGTTTAAAATAATTTTAACGTTACTTACTATCAATTAGTTAGAATAAACAATAATACAAAAGTTGAATTTTGGCCGACTTGCCACATTTTGGGACAAAAAAAATCCGGTACTCACGTACCGGATTCAATATAAAGCACTAAGAATTAAGCAGCAGCTTTTGCTTCTTCTTTCTTTTTATCCAGGTGGGGTTTAATAACGAATTTGTAAACCAAAATACCCGCGATAACGAGCCCGATAACAATCAGGGCTGTGTTGTTACCGCTTTTGGATGCGCCTGCGGCGGATCCAGCGGCGGCGCTTGTGTCAAATTTTGTGATCATCTTACAATTTTTTTAGTGAATAAACTTGTTTTTCGGTTGTCTCAATTAGTGAGAAAGCAGTGGTTTCCACACCGTTTTCATCACCCTCTTTGTAACCCACAAAGATAGCGTCATAAACATTTTTTGAAGACGCTTTGATTTCATCTATTGTCCAGGAAGATTTTCCAGAATCGAACATTTTTTGAAGTTCGGTTTCAATTTTAGTACCAGGAGTGTCAGCGGCAGGCGTTTCTACCGGTGGAGTACCAGGTGGGGTATCTTTAAGATCGGCAATTACTTCCGGTGCATCAACCGGAATTTCGGCGGCATTGGTGTCGGTGTCATTCACGTAATCTAAGATCTCAAAATAGACCCATTTGTCCATTGCGTTCACTTTTGCCAACGTTTCTGGTTTGATCTTTTTCCCGGTCTTTTCAGCCATTCTCATTGCTTTTAATACCTGGTCAATGTTGTCAATACCAATTTTTGCGTCTGCAGGCAGCTCTTCCTTTGTGAGCTTGTGCTTGGCCATTTCTTTTACATACTTTAAATCTTTTAATTCCATACTGAGTGTTTTTGGTTGTTATACAAAATTAGTAAAATTCCCCTTATTTATTAGGGTGTTTGCGCTTGTGCTTCCATCCAGCTTCATCTGGTGTGGTTTTTTTTGAAAGGTTTGATTCACTTAATGCTATTGCTACCGCTTGTTTGCGCGACTTAACTACCGGACCTTTTTTTGATCCAGAATGCAGTTTGCCAGCTTTATATTCCCGCATAACCTTAGTGACTTTATTCTTCTGGTATTTAGTAGGTGCCATGGAGCCACCGCAGGCTTTCATTTTAACCGCGTTTTCTTCATTCAGAAACAACACGACCTCTTCAATCGAGTCACGGTAATTTCCTTTTGATCCACCCTTCATTGATGTACGGACTGCAGTTCCAAAATCTGGGTCCGGACCAACTTCATCGATGACCCAAACAATGCCGGTGGATGTTTTGAATTGAGCGTTAGGAACTATGTCACTAACTGAAATACTGCCTTTTGCAGACATTTTACGAAGATCATACGGTACAGCGTCAAGGCCATAATCAAAAGTGTAGCCAAGCGCTTCTAATTTTTGCTGCAACTCGCCAAGAGTTTCATAGTCTTGATCATCATCTGAATGTTCCGCTAAAACGTCCTGAACTGCCTGTGGTAAGGATTCATAATACTCGAATAAGTCAATATCTTCAGTGCCCACCGTGCCGCCATGTTTATGCTTGCGGAAAGGAGCTGAAAATTTGATTTTATTGAGCCAACGATTATTTTCAAAGTCCCAGTTTAATTTTCTGAAGTCAGTGTCAGTGATAAAATATTCTTTGCCATCAACTTTGATACGAGTCCCGGTTTCTCCGGCAACCTTATAAAAATCATCTGATAACTTTCCCATACCTAAACCACGGTATGTAACCTGGCCGGCATCAACTTTTTCCTGTAATCCGGGAATGGAAGAAATAGGCGTAACTACTATTTTTGAATTTACTGAGCCGCCTTTTGCTTTTTTGTTTGGTGCGGGAGAGTGGGACTTCAATAATTTACGTAATTCCTTTATTTTATCGGAAAGCTCCTTAATCAGCGATTCAATTTGCGGCTTTGTAAGTTCTCCGGCTTTGAAGTGTTTTTTAATGCGAGTAGCAACAGCAACGACGGCTTTTTCGTCTTTTTTTACCGCGGGAGTATTCTCCGATTTTTTTGCGGATTGTTTTTGGCGCTCCTTACGCTTGTTGTATTGTTTCAACAAATCATCACACCTTGGATCGGAAGTTTTGTCCGGACCAGATGGTGTCCTTTTTTTTACTCGAGATATGTCAGTCGCTTCGGTTAAAAAAAATCGATTTGGCGTTTTAACGTTATAGATATGGGTATTACGTAATTCATCATAAGTAACCTTGACTATCTTACCGACCTGTTTATCTTTGTGAGTAGATGTTTTTTTATTTGAAAATGGCTCTCGGGCTTCCTTATTCCAAAAAAAATAAACTTCTTCTCCCTCTTTATATTTTGCTGGTAACTTTTTTTTTGGTGATTTTGGTGTTGATGGAATTTTATCCAGGAGCGCTTGCAAACGAGTTATTTCAGATTTTGCAAATTCCTTTTCATCTTCAGGAACATTTGGTTCATTAAGAAGTGCTGAAAATTCATCGATTTCAGCCTGTATTTCTTGTTTTTTTGTCATGACGTTTAAGATTATTTATTTTTTAGCTTGCACGAATTTTTTCCTTTTGGATCACTGTAATAGAATCCATCCATACAGCCAACTACTTCATTTCCGGTTTGTAAATTGAGGTAAACACAATCGTCTAATTTTGGAAAATAACCAAGGCATCGATATTGACCACCATTTTCGTCGTAAAAAATGTGTCCTTTGTACTCGTTTGATGCCTTCTTTAACTCAACGCCATCTTTGGTTTTAACCGTTCCGGCGTTTAATTTAACTGGCGAAAATTGGCCGCCTTTTTTTAATTCTTTTTTTTCAGGAATTTGGGTTAGCATCCTTTCAACAATTTTGATACGAGATTTTGTAACAGACGTGACCGGCATTCTTTTCAATAATTTCAACCGTGATTTCAAAACGGCAGCAGAAGAAGGGAATACGGTTTTTTGTTCTTTACCCTCGGTAAATATGTTGGCATAGTTACGATCGGTCGGAATATCAATACCGCCTTTTTCTGTGATTTTTTGAGTGATTGAATCAACTACAATATACCCATCTACTGAACTTTTTATTTCTTCCAGCCCTGCTTTACCAGTGCGATAAAAATCTTCAATTATTCCGATTGGAACATAGCGACCATATTTTTCATTGACCGGAGCCTTTGATTTGAACCTTGAAAGAGCACGGTCAATTGAAATTTCTTTGGGAACATCCAGATATGCGATAAAGACCAGGTATCCCATTTTTTTCAAACGGCGGATCAACGGAATATATTTTGCGGAATTACTCATAGTGCCGTCATACAACAAATCATGCTTGCATGGGACATCAAACGTACTGATCAACTCATTAACAATATCCCTGACTTCATGGTGGGTACTATTGGTATTCCATCCTTTGTACTCCGGTAAATAATCCCGGATAATGTCGGCATCAACTTTCCAAATAAATTCACTTCCTAAAAATGGCGCGTATTTATTAAGAAATGTTGACTTTCCTGATCCCGGAGCGCCGCCGGTCAAAATAGCAATTGGTTTGCCGCGTTCTATACAAATGGTTTTACTGGTAAGATCCTTAATGATAAAATCATGCAGCGCCTGGCGCTCCGCGGTATATTCACCAGCGTCATTGGTGTGCATACGCTTTGTGTCTGGATCATGTAGGATACATTCATCAAGCAGAAGTAGTCCTTCGGCATCTATTCTTACATGGCCAGATTCATCAATAGGTGGGCATTTAGTTGCTGTGGGACGTTTTTCTAGTGAAAACGCTAGATCGCTCAGTACGTAATTTAGCTTCGTAAAATCCTTTACACATTGTTCCACAGAACGCTCTTCAATTTTATTGGCGTCGCGTTCTATTTGTATTTGAAGGGCACGGGTTTTAATTGCATCCTCGGAAGTCAAAGATTCTTTTTCCAGGCGAAGGGATTCAATTTGATTTTGTAGTTTTTCAGTGAAACCGTCCAAATTCTGAATCTCAACACCATTTGGCACTAGATAACCGCGAGTTTCATGGATGATTCCGCGATTGGCAAAATTCAAATCATCGAACCAATATTGTTTTGTTTCCGGATTCAATGTTGAATAATAACCAGCGGGCTTAGTGGAAATACGGTCTGATAAATATTCCATTTTTTTACCTTGCGCGTCAGTTTGCTTTTTCAGGACGTCTTGGTAAAGTCTGAGCATCGCATCCACGCTTCTTGGTGGTTGTCCGGCGGCTAACGGGCGGTACATCTCTAACCTGGCAACCAAATCTTTCGAATGGCGTTCCAGGGTGGCAGCATATCCTTGAATTTTCTTATTGCGCTTGATTTTGTTTTCCAAATCCGCAATATCTTCCGATATTTTTTCACCAACCTCCAAAAGATCCATTTCCGCTAATACTGACGCATCACGGATCAATGAATATTTCAGGTCTTTTGGATTAAATTCTTCCGTTTTCAAAACGTTTACCCTGCCTTCGTTTGACCAAATTGTATTTATGCGGCTGGTTTTTTCTTCCAGTTTTTGAAACATGAAAATATCCATTGAGTCAATCATCAACGGGTTGACAATTCGGATGGTCCGGAATTTATTACCCTGACGGTAAATACGGCCGTCCAACTGCTGAATATCGGTTGGATTCCAGTCCAACCAACAGTTGAACAAGACAGATGAATGTTTTTGGAGATTGATTCCTTCTTTTATGGTGGATGAACCAATTATTATCTTACAACGATCGGCACCGGATAATGTTTCCATTTCCAAAGTTTCCTTGTTGAACCGTTGGCCTAAAAACAGATTTTTGACGTATTCTTTTTGTTCGTCTTTCGGTGTTTTAGCTGGTACCGGAGTAACAATTTTTGATGAAATAATACCAACCTCATGATCTTTAAATCCAAGGTGGGTTATCAGATATTCCCGGATCAACTTGAAATATTGAACGCCCCGATCCATGTAAATTACAACGCCGGACATATCACTACCTTCGGCGGCATGATAATCCTTTATTGTCCGGATACACTCCATCACATAATTCAGTTTGTTGGAAGTTTTTATATACTCTTCGGCGGTGGGGGATCCTAAACCGCTGCATGAAAAAATGTACGGACTGAGCGCTAAATTTCTCGCGTGGTTCATAGCTTTCAACATACGTACACCCACTTTTTCGTCGGCGGTCATAGCGTCTTCATCTATTTCAACGCCTTCTGCAACTGCAGCATCTTCATTTTCGTTGTCTTCAACTAAGGAACCGGAACACATACCTTCTTCAGATACCTCTCCATTAGCATATTGCTTAATCCCAATCATCAATTGAGCTTGCACCTCAGATAATGGCAGGATAGTTTCCACGCGCTCCGATTCCGGTAAATTTACACGTAGCCCGTCAATTAGCTTAGAACGAAGCGGGAGTACAATTTTGTTTGGCCGGGGCACATTAACTTCTTCACCGGTTTTATAATTCATGAACCGGCGGATCAATGTTTGAAGAGAAATCAAATTATTAAATCCTAAGATCACCTGGCGCCGCTCTGGTTTTAATTTCGCGTTGATGATCATTTCGTATGATGTGGCAACAAAGGTGTCAAAAAAAGTCGTCAGGTTATCAAGTTGCATTGCCTTCAGCTTTTTATGGGCCACCATTGCCAGCATCGAATAAATTTCAAGCGGGCTATTTGTGAAAGGTGTGGCCGTTAAAAGCAAGGTGTTACCTTGGAATTTGTTTTGAATATACTGGCATAACATAAATCCTTTTACCCCTCTGGTGGATGGTTCTCCGGATTGAATTTTATACCTGGAAACGGACTGGGTTTCCTTGCCGGTGTTACCCAAATTCTCCTCTTTTTCACCTGCTACACTGGTGAATACCTTTTTACAGGCGTGAGCTTCGTCAAAACTGATAAAGTCGAAGCCAAGATCTTCCATTGAAATTGAAGTCTTTGCCAATAACCGGCCAATCATTTCTTCAATTTTGCTATTCAGTGCTTCTGCTTTTTTGTCCTTCTTTTTTTCCGATAATCCTTCTGTTTGCTGGAATAAGATGGCACCGATTTCTGGTTTTAAGCGTTCAATTGTTTCTTCATTGAAGCCTAATTTAACCATCCCTTCGTAGGTGATTATAGAAACCGATCCAGGTGCAACCATTTTTGTGCGGCCATTTACATCCTTCCAATCGTCAATATACCCAGAATCAAGGTTATAGAACTCATTGATACGGATATGGCCTGCAAATTTTTTAAATTCAGAAATCCACTGTTTATAGGTTTGATTTGGCACTATTAAAAGCGGACGGATAGAATAACCGGTTTCTAAAAATTGGCAAACTGTGAATATTGCGGATGGGGTTTTTCCTACACCCACATCATAAGCCAATAAACCGCTGCCCTCACTAAAAGTGAAGGCCACTGCCTCTCTTTTTTCCGGTTTAATCTCCATAGGTTTCCCCATGTCATATCTATTACACTGAAAGGCCACTGGCACCTTGTTGTAATTGATTTTTACATAGCCGTTAAAATCCCGGTTCCATTGCATTTCAATGGTGGTTTTGTCCAAATGGGTCAGTTGCTTATCCAGGAAAACCAAAAATAACCTGTCACCTTCAGTTTTTGTTTTGGATTTAAGACGTTCCCACTCAGCCTCCTCTTTTTTCTTCAATAGTAGTTGATCACCTACGTATTTTCCTTCTGAATCTTTGTTGGCAGTCGTGCCTGGTGAATTGGCTGATTGGACGTAAATTTTTATCACGTCAGCGTAATTTATACCTTTTTGAAACTGAATCGTATCGTCGGTTCGAAGCCAATAGCAGAACGCATCAGTCAAGGATAATTCTTCAAATTCGATCTTGTCTTTTTCGGCAACATGACTTGCCAAGAAATCTGGTTTGCCAAAACGCTTATTTGTACCAGCGGTAATCCGTTTCCATCTAAATGGGTGTCCCTCGGCTAATGTTTTGACCTTAAATTCGCGCGCAAATTTTGAAACTGGATTTATCACCAACTCCTCACCATCTTTGGTTTTTTCGCCTTTTATCATCAACCTTTTTTCGTACTGTTCTCGCCATACTTTTTCAAGCGCGAAAACCTGGTTGTCATAAACGGTTTGGCCAAATTTTTTCAATATATAATCACCGTCGGCACCGGAGTTTTCACCGGCTTTGATCAGTCTGGTTTTTTTATCGTAAACGTTTTCAGCCAGGTACAGATAAGCGGGGATCAGCCCGCCCGCGAAATAATAAAGCAAACCGTCGGAAACCCATTTAGTGACCAACGTCGGATCATTGTACAATTCAGATTCAGTTAACCCTGCAATAGATAACCATTCAGCGCTCTTAATAGGACGTCCAATATTATTTTTCCACCACATAAAAGCGCGAAGCTCGTCTATGGTGATTTCTGGATTTAGCATATCCCAGACCTCTCGGACTGTGTACGTATCGGTTAAGTCTGAGGACGTTTCAATGCTACGGTCTTTTTTAGCGCGGGTTTTCCGGATGGATTTTTTCGGCAGCTCTTCCTTATTCACATTAACAGCCCTTTGCAGGTTATCAATGACTGAGGTATTTGTTTCAGGAGTGGTTAATACGGTTTCATTCACCACACTAACCAAAGGATCTTCTGTCTGATTGGCTTTCAGGAAAGTGAGCGGCGCTTCAATTCGTTTAATGTCTTCCAGGCTGCCTTTGTATTCGATAATTGGTTTTTTCCAGCGGTCAAATGATGGAGATTGGGTTGCTAAAACCTTTTCAGGGTTGCGATCAAAAAAATTACCGTTTAAAAAAGGATTTACTGGTCCCCTTTTTTTTACTTTTTCTGTTGGCGTTTCTTTAGTAACATCTAAGGGTTTAGAGTTTTTTAAGGAAACCGATTTTTCAATTATTTTTTGATCAGTTGGATCAATTTTTCCTTTGATGTGAGCGGTAAAAATTTCATCTTTTGAGGGCTTCTGTCCGAATAAACTGTCTCCCTGGTTTTCAATAACACTGGCATTGTACCCTTCAATTGATTTTTTGAAGGTATTGCGCCCGGACGCCAAAAGGCGGTTCAGATACATTGTTTCTTCATCAATGTTTTCGTCAAAGATGTTTGTCTGGGACACTAAATCCTGAAATGATGTTTTGGATGAACTGATCTTACTTTGCAAAATCAACGCGTTATTGATTGAGTCATTGAGACTGTTTTCCGGAAGAGCTTTATTTGCAGTAAGCACCGGCAAACTGGTAATAATTGTTTGACGGAACACCCGGGCGCCGCCCTCATTACTTGCGATCAGAGCGTCTTTACTTAAAACAAGCCCCGCAAGAAGGTTTTCAATTAGCTCTTTGCCTTGTTCAGTGAAACCGGCCTCTGAAAAATAGGCAGGGATCTCCTGACTGGTCAATATGCTACAATCAATAAGAGTGTCTTTGACAATTTTTTGATCCGAACGGTTCGAATAAAATTCTGAAAACGTCTCATACTTTCCAACTACGTTAGAAATAATTGATGTACAGCGCTCAGAGCTTTCAAGCATTTTACCCAATTTCAACGCTTTGTCGATCGGGCGTTCAGACTTTTTGGTGTCCTTATTGTATTTTGATAATTCTAAGGCATTGTAATCCGGAAAATCGTAATCAAACCGGACCAATACGGGGTGTTTGAATTTGATATACTGGTTATCCCGGAAGGTTTCTCCGCGATGGCGATCATCTACGATCGAATCTCCGAAAATTGCTTGCGAAATAACACTTGATTTAAAGCCAAATGCTTCGGATTCTTCCAGAAGGAATCGTTTATATTCATCATAGCGCTCTGGATAATCCTGGACGGATAATTTCAAGGACATGGTGCGGTTGTTGCCACTTACAACAATTCCATCAATTGTGATGATCGGACTGCCGGAAGGCGTGCGGCTGGTCGTAATTAACCGGTCGGGTTCTAAATTTTGGGCGAAATCAATGATTTTGGATTGAGAGCTCACATCCCCAGTATAATTTCGGTCGTTGACATTTTCTCCATTCGCATCCAATGGATACCCTACTGTACTGCCATAAGTTTTTTCATTGTGACTGGCAAGAATGTTTTCTAAATCCACAATAGCAAACTGGCCCCGGCGCGTTTCACCATTTGGCATTTTCAAAGAAATTTCCTTCCCCAGTAAAATAGCAGTTTCTTTAAATATTTGCTGGCGGAAGCCAACGGGAACAGAGATATTTAATACACCGCCATTACTGAATATCTGGCCGCCGTATTTGAATGAGTATTGAATATGCACCTGGCGGTATCCTTTTAACTCCAAATCATCCCGGAGGGAAATTGCTTTTGCCTTATCTTCTGTCCGCAGTTCGGTAACACCTTTTCCCGCAGGATCGATGTATCTTACTTCAAATATTTCTTGGTGTTCCATTTAGTTGCTCAGTTGGGGGTTGTTTTCGCGTTCGATGTAGTTGATGGCCTCACCAATGGTCATGCCGTTTTTACCAACGTATTCAACGATTAAATTCACAATTTTTTGCTTGCCTTCGGAGGTTGAAATCATTCTGCACACATAAGGCGTATCAATTTCATCACAGAATTTTAATTCTGCATCCGCGGCCTGCTTTACCTGGTCAATAAGTTTTTGCATTTCACTCATACACCTATTTTTTTTGTAGTACAATAATGTCAGCAGTTACGCTGGTACGCTCAAAAACACTATCCGGAAGTCGGTAGGCGTCCACTAATTCCGAGGTTTCAAAGAGGTATTTTTTTACCGGGGTATCACCACCGTCTAAAAACATAGTACCCCCGTTCTTCAATTGGGCGCCGATAATGTAAATGAGAAGCCCGCCCGGGTTCAATAAATCCAAACCGCGGCGTAAAAAGTACTCCACATAATTTCGGGCCTTTGTATGATCTTTTTCACCCATTCCAGACATATATCGGCTCTCCACCACTGAAAAGTCTCCATACGGAGGATTACCAATTACCAGATCAAATTTTTCAAGATCATTGGTTTTGTCTTTGATGGTAAAATTATTTTTGATAAAAACCTGCTCGAACGGCTGCAGGATTACTTCCGATTCCGGATACAAAATCCTGCAAATTTGGGCGGAATAGGTGTTAATCTCATATCCAACAACGCGCACATTCTGAGGTGCGTATTGAAGGAATTCACCGGTAGCGATCGCAGGTTCCAAAATTGGACCATCGTTGTAACCATATTTATACGCCAATGCCCACATCTTTTCAATTATTTCCTTTGGGGTATAATATTCAAAAAGCCCGCCTTTACCCGTCTTTCCATATTTATCCAACCCCCCATAACCGGAGTATTTTCTGATGAATACTTTTTCATCAGATGTGTAAATACTGGTTTTAGAAGTAATAAACTGCTCAATGGCTTTATTCAGCGCGTATTGATTGGGATATTCGTAACCAATTCCTTGAAAAAATTCAATTGGTGATTCTTCGACAGGTGCCGGAGTTTCTATTACTGCAGCCGGGGCTGGGGTAAACTTATCAACGTATTTTTTGAATAATCGTTCGGTTTCTGAAATACGATCGGTTTCCGGACCCTGGATTTGGTTATAAATTTGGGTTTTGATGTCACGTTGTTTGACTTCATCGGTTTCCCAACCCTCAAACGGTTCAATGTTTGAGAATATTACTTCATCAAATTCCTCCGGGGTATTTGGTAAAAGTACTTCTTCAGATGGGATCAGTTCAAATTTTGTGGCTTTTCCGGTAATTACTGTTTTGACCGCGCCGGATACCGGAGTCAAGTAGGTGTTGTCAATTGTAGCGGTCAGTCTGTTGCCAGACTTATCCTCACCGAAATACATTTCTGTAACAAAAGGATTGGGTTTTGCAATAACGGATCCAATACTACCTTTCGCAACTTTTGTCGGGGTGGTAACCACTAAATATTTTGGAGCTGGCGCGGTGATTGGTTCCTGAATGGGTTCACCCTTAAGATAACGTTCCATGGATGCAGCCAAATCTACCGGAACATCAAAATCCGAAACCAAATTCAATTCTCCATCTATAAGATATGCCTGAGTAATTCCAAAGTCCTGGATGGATTTTTCAAATTCTGCTTTGAGTTCAGTAATTTGATTTTTTTCAGGATTACGGGCAGAAAAATAATCCGTTAAACTCTGAGCCATACTACCCAATAGTTTTTCCGGAGTAACATCGGAAGGCAGGTACCGGCCTTGTTCAAATAACTTACGCGCTTCCTTCACGTAGGTTTTTGGATATACGTTAACACTGATTTTTTCAGTATCTATGGCTGGAAAATTAAGTTTGAAGTACTCCCTAACTGCATCAATTACCGTAGGTTTAATCAAATCAAAATAAACCAAATTGAAAGTAGTGTCACCGTTATATTCACCAGGAACCGCCTTGTAAATGTATCCAGATACATAACTGAAGTTCCTGTTTTCCAGCATTTGTGCAAAATCTGTTGAAGATCCGGAAGGGGTTGCAGGTACGGTAGATTCTTCCGGAGCTGACGCGGTGCGCTTTTTTGCAGAGAATAAATATACCGAATTGGATATTGCTTGTGGGGTGATTTTTCGCTGCCAGGCTTTATTGCTGGGCGACCAGTTCCAGCCGTTTCCTTTCAGTTTGCTGCGCACTTCGGCGGAGGGAATGGAATCAAACAGGATTTGTACGCGATCAATAGGGTAATTGATTTCGATGGAACCGCCTTCAAAATCATACGCTTCTGACTGGCCAGTTTGTTCGGCGGCGGCGGCGCCCTTCAATTTTTTTTCCAACATATTCACACGGTCTTTCAACCTTTTGATCGAAGCGTTGTTATTCGTCAATTGATATGAGGGAAATCCAACCCGACCGTATCGATCCGGTTCTTGTAATTTTAATGCCAGCGTTTCACTCAGACCAGATTCTTTGATTAAGCGGGCTGTGACGTCCTTTTTTGAACGTAGAATGGCATTAGCAGACTTCATGGTTTTTTGAAGGGATTCTGCTCTGTGAAGATCCGATACGGCTTTGTCGTACTCAGAATTAGTACCAACTATACCGCCTGTTTCCAGGTTAGCTGCTGAAAGCTCAGTATAGTAGCCGTCTGTTTTTGATACGTGATCAGCAGAAATCATTTCGGCGGCCTGATCAGCAGATGTGTCGGGATTTTTTTTGAGCTTCTTAAACGTTTTTATGTGCTCTTTTTTTTCAACCGAAGTGCCGGCGTTAACCTGCTCTACCACTTTTTTCATGTGAGCGTAACCAGACTTTGTTGTGCATCCGCATTTAATCATCCCAACAATCCCATCTACGGAGTCAGTGGATTTATTATTGAAACAATACATCTGCCAGATTTTATACGAATCTTTCTCCGTAGGCAGCCAGTGACCTCTTTTGAGCACAGCGGCCAGTATTTCATACAGATTGTTTTCAAAACTGGTTCCATGATTTGCCCAAATCGCCGGCATATCGGATTTAATCCGGGCCGCCAGGTGCATAACCGATTTATTTGGAACTTGGTTACGGTTGAATTGAACAATTGGACCACCGTATTTGAATTCACCAGGAGTAGGGATAGGAACGCCACCGCCTGATTGATTGATCTCTGAAAGTATTTCGGCGTTTGTGCCAGAAAGGGTTCTTACTGCGGGATCCTTAACGGCGGGCGCGGTAATGATTACTTCATCAGTTTCAAGTTCAACCGGTTCTTTGGTATCAACAACGACGGCCTGAATACCACCTTCTTTGTGAGTTTTCCCTTTCAAAATCCCACCTGGTTTGCCGTTATTCGTTTCGTGTTTGGACATCCGTAAAAGTTTACGAAAACAAACTTACAAAATTTAACCGGTGTTTCAGTCAAAAACCCCAGTATTATATAGAGTTACACAATTATATAACAGTAAATTTTAGTGGTTTTTTACGGGATTTGGCTTTTGAAATTCTTTTGAATCCTTTATGTTTTTTGTGTATAGGATCATACAAAAAAACAAACCCCGGTTTTCACCAGGGTTTGATAAATGCTTGGCCATTTTGGGCTGTTTAACCGGGCATGGTTTGCAATTACATCGCACTTTGTAGTTTTCCAAGCAGACCTATCCAAGATTTGACTGCCATCGACCACCAGGGAGAGGTACGCACACCCGGTAATACACTCCTAACCGTAAATTGTTCCATTTATTGCCCTCTTTCGGAATGGATTGTTGCGCAGACAGGACTCGAACCTGCGACCTTGGAGTTATGAGCCCCACGAGATACCAACTTCTCCACCGCGCGAGGCAAATATAAAATATTTTTTGAATTTGAATATATTTTTAAAGCAAATAGCCAGAAGTGGTATATCGCTTGCTCATGGAGTAGTTTGCCGTGTAGGGCTTGTTCCATTAACCCACATCTTACCTTGAACATAGCCCTATTCTATCCCTGTCAGAAGTAGCGCCCACGTAGGCAAACGATGATGGCTTTCTTCTCGGCTGAACTTAATCTTTGTGATAGTTTTTGCTCCTATGCTATTTGCTCTTAAAAACCTAACCGTTCTTTTTCTTTTTTTATATCCTCTTTCATTTGCAGAGTCATCCAAAATTCTGCGGTGCCAATGCACATAAATTCCAATGATACAGCAAGTCTTAATGTCATTGGTTTGCGACCTTTTAAAACATCATTAAAATGACTTTTCACAAACTTCATTCTTTTGCAGAAGCCGGTTTGAGTAAGTTTGCGTTCTTCTAATTCGCGCAATATTGTTTTTCTCCAATCCTTCATATTTTTTTCTTATCAGTACTTTTTTCAATTTTTCCATCCGGCCAGTGTTTTATAACGTCACCATTTTTATCCCTGTAAATCATCGGTAAACCCTTATCCCATGTGTCTTTCTTCACAATGTCTTGGTACGCTTTATTTAATTTGGAAATCCGGATATTATTCATCACCCAAAAATTAGAATAGATCCTTTGTAAGCCCAGCGCTTCTCTGCTTTTTCCCACCAGACATCAGAATCATTGATCTTCAGGGTATCTTTTACCGCCTTGGTGATATTATCTGCATCCGGCTTTACTTCACATGGGAAACCGTTCATGCGGAGTTTCTTTTTTTCGCTCCACGACGCCGGCATAGGAATAAAATATACCGCGTCAAGGTGTTTGCCCAAAACAAAATTCATTGCCAGCGCCTGGTCAGATAATTTATTTTTGAAGGCAAAATATTCCGTAACCGATTTACGTTGGCGCTTTTTGGGATCTTCGTGATCTGGATTAAGAAATATACGGTCCCGCTGAGTCATTCTAACGCCACCCATAGGTATAATATCAAACAGGAAGAACTCCCGGGAATAGTCCAGGGTGTATTTTTTATACTCCAACTGCAGTTTTGTTCCGGGATTATGGTGACACATACCAAAACTATTCCGGATGCGTTTATTTTCTGTTTTTTGGGGCATATCGGGAGTCTTTATAGATAAGGTTTGCTACCTGTTTTGCGGTGCTTTGTTTTTTAAATACCCCAATAGCAGTTGGTAGGTATTGATCAATAGAATGAAACAATTTGTATTTATTGCAATACCGCCCCTGAGTTACCTTTTCAATAACAAACAGCGGGCCGCCGTTAAGATCGTTGGTTTCGTGAGAAACTTTTGTTTTCCTGACCGGTACTAAGAAGGATGGGCGTTTATGCCAAGAAAGTAGGTTCTTCATTTTGGAGGTGTATTAGGTGACTCAGGAATAACATTCAATTTTGCAAATTCTGATCCAAATTTTTCAATTGCGGCGCGGTTGTATTCCTTTGCGGCATCAAGTTCTTCATGAAAATATCCTAAGTGTATTTTTTGGTAATTTATTTTAATAGAAGCACCCCATTTTTTTGCAAATTTACTCCATGAAACCCCCTTATACATTGATGTTTTTCCGGATGGCTTCTTTTGGCCAAAGTGTGCCTTTTGGTGATCCATCGTGTCAATATTTTCACGGCGAAGATTGAAAGGGTTATTGTCTCTGTAACGAATTATTACAGTGCCCTCTAAGTCCAACAAAAGTTTTGCAACTGGGGACGCAGTTTTCTTCCCATTCTTTGTTGTCCAAGACGCGCAGACGTGACCGCGATCTACCATGAAAAACAGCGATTGGCTACGCAATACTTCATAGTCCTGATCATCAAACTGCAGAAATTCACCTGTTGTTGTTTTGATCCAGCGAAATTGATTTCCCCAGGCAAGCATAGCTACCCGCATTTCGGAAATGGTAAATTCAGATTTTTTTCCGAAAATGTCCTGGATAATTATTTCGGGAGTTTTGATCATTCGACTTTTTTTGGGGGAAATTTTTCAGTGAACGACTGACCATAAAATTTTTTACCACACATACAGCCAAGGTAGGTAAATTTTCCATTGACCGTTTCCTCAACTGCTCGGTGATCCAAGCCGTATTTATCTGTAAACGGAATTAACAAAGTGTAGCGAAGGCAATGCCAGAATTGATTGAAGCTACCGGTAAGTTTTGGAAAACGCTTTTTCATCATACCATGGAATAGTTATGCAACAACGCTATATAATTCGTGATCATAATTAACAGCCGAATTCCAGCAAATGATTTGACCAATGAACGGTTTCCCGGGTTTGACGTTAAACCAAGAAATTAACTCTTCAATTGTTAGTCCATCGTTTGCAGCGAGTAAGTGCAATGGAATCCACGCGAGTTTTTTACGGCTATTATGAATAACAATTTCAATACCAGTATTCATAGCAACTATTTCTATATCCCAAGTGGCAATTACCGTCTGATCAGGTGCGATTATAATTTGCTTACTTTGATACGGGCCGGATTTTCCGGACTTTGGATTTATGTCAGTTCCCCAAACTCGGGGACTGAACTTGTCACCAGCCTTCCAGGGTGTCCGTTTACCTAATTTCCTAATTGTCGTATGTTTGGCCAATCCGTTAATGAAAACATCATGGTTAAATGATCCGTGGAGTTCTTCTGGGATGGTTTTCATCACAAACAGAGACTTATAAAACTTCTCTACAAAATACGTAGGTTCTCCGGCTCTGAAATGATGCGAAGGAAAATATCTGGAATATGTTATAACTCGAGCCATACTGTTATTTGAATAGAATATCGGATAACCAAAATGCGGCGGTAATAATTAGGCTGCAGGCCCATACAATTAACATCACGTAGTCCATGCCCGCGTTAAAACACGTTGGTTGTAACATTGTGGATTTATAACGGTAATATTTCAATTTAAACTTCCTACGACGGCGGTTGTCCTTGTCGGTTCGGGATGGGCGCTTGATGAAATATTTCAAAATAGTGACTACCCAGGAGAGTCCCCAGATTAAATTCAATATCATCCATAGTGATAGTAACACCTGGGCAACTGGATCAGACGTGAGGCCATTAAAAATTGTGTACATTGGTTCCATAAAAGTTTACTTTTTTAATTCGCGATAAGCGCGTATAGCGCCAATTACATATTTGAACAACTTCATCCATAACATCATTCCTAAAAAGCAAATCAAATCCCAGCACAATCGGATTAGCGGTACGCCGCCCAGCGCGATCGGATCCGCTTTGACCCAATCCCTTAATTCAGCGGTATGGACTTCATACAATAGCAGTCCCACAATGATTGGGAACAGGAAATAACACACAATTCCGGTGCGGATGACAATGTGTAGCTTAGTGATTGGTTTCATTGATTCAATGAATTTATTCCTCCTCTTCGGAAGGTTTTGAGTTTTTTATTACCTGATTCAATGCACCAGCCATTTGATCAAATGAAGCGGCTTTTGTGGCGGCGGCCTGAAGTTGGCCGATTAGATGGTTTAATGTCTCTGTTCCAACGGTGAAGCGGACTTCTTCAACGGCGGCGGATTTCATGATTTTATCTCCTTTTTTATTCAGGTTGTAAACCGGTTTTTGAACCAAAACAATAATCTCCGTCTGGGGGATCAATGTATTATCCTCATAGTTTACAGAAAAATCTTGGTTCGAACGAACTGAAATTAACTGTCCCATGTTACTTTTTTTTAAATTGATTTTCTCCCTGAATCAATAATGCGTCTCGTAATTCTACGTTTAAAAGCCCAACCAATTCATACTGATGAAAACCTTTGCATTTTACTTTCTTAGCGCAGGTGTTATCATTGTAGGTCACTACTTCGAGTTTATAAACTTGACGGCGGACAATCCGCGGTTTTTTACTGTTTTTTTTACTACTTGGCATAATTATGGTTTTATATGATTTCCGTTTTCATCAAACGTTGATCCTTTTGTATCAACGGTAATGTCAATATATCCTTCCTGAAGTCCCTCAATTGCTTTTTTCATTCCCTCACCTGGTTTTAACGCTCCGGATTTCTCTGCGTGAAGTATAGCGCCCAGCAGAGCGCCGCGAAGAACAATCAGATCTTTAACAACATCTGGTTCGTGCGGAATGATTCCCTGCCGGTGGGGAGTAGATTTACAGCAGCGGACAAGGATTACTGGATCACGATCAGTGTCACAGTCAACTTCGAGTACTCGATTTAAGCTCATTTTATTTCAAGGTTTTATTTCGCTTCCATGTGGATTGCGTCAATGTCATTGTAATAACCCCAATCTACATTGACAGATACTTTTTTCTTGCCTTGGGCTATCTGTGTATCAACCCACGTTTTCAATTCGGATAAATCTACACCACCGGACCACCAAGAATGGACATCTAAAACTGATTGATTTGGATCGATATTTTGAGGCATAATAATTGTTTGATTACGATTTTTTTAGTTGTCGTGAGCGGACTCGAACCACCGACCTGTATATACCAGTGCCACCAAGGTGAAGGGAATCGAGACCCACACTATTAAATACCGCTCTACCACTGAGCTACACAACAGAACCAATAAGTAAGTTACCCAAAAACTTACTATTTTCTTGGACCGTTTTTAAACACGCCTTTACCTTTTTTAGCGCGGGTGGATACCGGCTTCTTTTTAGCCGAAAGGGATGGCTTCCGGGAAGGTGTTTTCTTTGAAGCTGGTTTCGGGGTTGACTTTTGTTTATCTGAAGTGGATTTTTTTGCGGCCTCTTCTGCTAATCGTCTCTTTTGCATTACCCAAATAAACATCCCGGCGGATAATAATATTTCCAGCAGTTTTAATGTTGAAATTGTTTGTTTGTCTAAGCCGGTTGAATATTGCTCTGATTCAACTTTTTTGGTGTTGGTTTCGTTAATTGTAACCGTACAATTGTTGAAAGTGTAATTCTTTTTTGTGGACATACTGATTTATTTTTTGTGAAGATCTTGATTTAATTTATTGACGAGCTCAACCCCTTGATCCATTGTAAGGCCAGGCATGGTGAAATAACTATCAATCCCGTTTTCCACCACTACCACAACCATTGGGTATTGGCCGTTTGGCCCATTAGTGGTATATTCCAATCTGTATTCTGATACCCTTCCCTCTTCTGGAAGCACAACTGAACAGATTATAATTGCCACTATTCCGAGAACAAGGGCTGCATACATGGTAATTTCTTTAAAAGTTGACATATCGATTTTTTTTGGTGAATTTACAATTAAATTATACAAATGTACAACAATTCGACTATATTTTTTTCTTTTGGAACCTTGTTGAATAAACAATAGGTGAATTGGCGGGCTTAATTCGCCGGCGCTTGCGCTTTTCAGGATTCGGTTTCATCACTCTCGTTTACAATAAATACTTCATCGATAGGCCGCTTCAGTGCCTTCGCTATTTTTGAGGCGGTGGATAATGATATGCACCGCTTTTTCCCGTTGATGATCTGAGATATATGAGCACGGTTTGTGCCCACAATGTCGGCCAGCTCTTGCTGACTCATTTCTGTCTGTGTAAGAATGGTTTTAATGTTGTTCCCGTAGATTTTATCTTTCGGGCGTTTTGTTGCTACTTTTTTTGCCATGGTTGGTTATAAAAAATCATTTGATTCAATAAGGGATGTCGCTCTACGGCTATTCATGTGTTGAGTTAGAATATCAATCAGTTCTTTTGAAGGATCTGATTCAAAGACAACCTTTGTGTATTTGAATTGAAGGCGCCGTACAATAGCATTATCAACTTGTGCCTGGGTAACTGAACCGAAGTCATGTGAGGTACCGTAAAGATACAGGATGTTTTTATCCTGATCCCAAAACCAGAGGCCGCCGCCAAGTGGAGCTGGATGCAGGTCTTTATGTAGTTGTACTCGGCCAACCAAAATAAGGTTGTCCACAATTACAAACTTCTGTTTTAATTTTAGAGCTCTCATACGCTGGGTGACGGCTGGGTTTCTAAAATGTACATTGACGTTTCTTTGTGCTTGCGAGATACTGGACATCGGAACAGGTTTTTAATTTTTTCTACTTCTTCATCATCGAACCCGGTTAACACAATTGCTTTTGTGTCGGATAACTTCATTGATACGGATTCGTTCAAATCAATGAAGTAGTAATCTTTAATGAGTGACTGCTTATTATCACGCATTTGAATTTTGTAGTTGATGCCGGTTTCAATCTTTTCCATTTCCAAACGGAACGCGCGATCGTAATCAATGTAACCAGACAACTTGCGGCCTATGTGTAAAACAGTAGCGTGATCGTAACCGAAGTAATCAGCAACCCGGGATGGGCCAATCTTTTTACCTGGTGATAACTCTACCATCTTTGAGCACAAAAACACAGCAACGTGCTTTATCATCAATTTTTCACGCTTGAGGTTCCGGCTGGTGTAAATGGCAACGGTTTCACCATAATACGCA
>Ga0316626_10000010_pt1 | contig 64036 bp, 64 predicted proteins | sample OWC_Aug_T1_C1_D5_FD_207656 | JGI IMG/M metagenome (GOLD analysis project Ga0316626, IMG submission 207656) | Wetland soil microbial communities from Old Woman Creek delta, Ohio, United States - OWC_Aug_T1_C1_D5_A | ecosystem: Environmental > Terrestrial > Soil > Wetlands | place: USA: Ohio...
GAGGTCGAAGACGCTCTGCAAGCGCAGAAGCGCTTCTTCGTCAGGTGTGAGATCGGTTGTTTGAGCGGTGACACAGATGTCGAAGCTGAGGCAGAGCTTGTAGCGACGTTTCATGAAATACTCCTTTTAGTGGTGTGCCTCCATCACACGCGTGAGGGGCATCGTATGCTGGCAACGCGTGCATTGGCACACCACGTCACCGTAGCTGGGATCGGTAGGGCTTGTGATATCGAACCCTATCGCAATCCCATTTCCGTCGAACAGGAGACGCAGCGGCGTGTTCGCATCGAGCACCGTGTAGCTCGCGATGTTCAGTGCCTCAGACGCACCGCAGTCCGGACAGCGCACCTTGGGGTCTTCCCCGCGGCGTTTGCCTAGCCAAGCGTCGACCTGGAGCGTCGTCAACGAGAAGCCATCGCGTTCGAATGCGGAGACCACATCCCGCGCAAACGCGTTGTGTAGGTCAACCGCGAGCGCGTCCTTGTCGAAGTGGTCTGCGAGGATCGCGAGCGCGAGCTGCATCCGGCCTTCTGGTTTGCCCTTCTCGCCCCAGTCGAGGCCATGAGAGCTGTGCGCCACGAGATCGAGACGCGCGCTGATCGTTCTTCCGCCAGGTGCGATGGTCACGATGCACTTTCCGGGGATGCGACGGCCTTGGTAAGTCTTCACGGTCTGAGTCTCCTTTATCGATGTTGACGGATTGTACACTAAAACCAGGTTCCAAACTGCAAGTCGCAGTCAGGGTAGGCTTTCTTCGCGGCGTCCCTGATGCCCTTCACAGTCCAGCCGCGCCAGAGCACGATGCGTACGGGCAACGCGAGGTCACGCGGTTCTACCGTGACGAAGACGCGTTTCTTCTCCGCAGCGGGCTTGTACAAAGGCACACCAAACTTCATGTGGGCACGCCTGGAAGCATCCAATATGCTTCGATGAGCTTGAGCTTGCCGCGACGAAGAACTGCCGGGTACCAGCGCACCTCACGCCCCATGCGTCCCCAAGAGACAACGGCCATCTCTACCACTGTCGATGGAGAGATACCGTACTCGTTGTAGCCCTTGGTGCGGTGTACGACGTGCTCGCGAACGTACGCTTGAGCCTTGCGAGACGCCTCGATGATGCTGGTCGCGTCGACAAGGATGTTCAGCAATCGCCCGGAGTGCCGGCGCTTGAAGGAGACAACGTACTGGTCGATGATACGACGCACACGCGTTTCCATCAGGCGTTCTCTACCGGCTGGCAAAGCGCGCCGCACTTCGGGCATTCACCCGAAGGCATAGGTTCGCCTGGATCGACGCGCTCGTGGAGATGCTGAATGGGCTTTGTGTCACACTGAGGACCTTCCCAGCCACAATCTTGGCAACGGCAAAGGTCATCGTCCTTTTCGAGGGGCACGCGGTTTTCCTTTCTTTGTAGGCATTCGTGTGAGCCGATACCCGAGTTTTTCGACGAAGTGTCGCACGAGGTCAAGCTGATGGTTCTCATCGGCGGGGTTGCCTTCAGCACAGACTTGAAGCACTTTGGCAATGTGACCCCCAACGACGATGAGTCGCGTGGCATCAGCGTGATCACTATAGATCGCCAGGCCTTCAAGGAAGCGTCGAGGTGCATCTGCGCCCATCAAGGTGATGGTTTCCGCGATGTGCCTTCCGAGTTGTTCACATCGTTGTCGATCGAGAAAGTCATGGTTGATGAGCACACAGCTTTCGTAGCCCATGTCAGTTTCCTTTGCTGTGGGGATCCAAACAAACGACGCCCACCCCGGGAGAGTTGGGTAGAACAACATCCACGTTCGGATCGCCTGCGAAGAGCCGTGCGAGTGGTAGGAACGACACATCTGCGGCACTGTTAGGCATCGTACCCGTTTTGGAGAGGGCTGCGCAAAGGCACGCGACATGCTCGCCGGTGCGTCTATCCACGCCTGCGACGAGCACGAGTGCGCTGTGAGCCAGCGCTTCGACGATCGTACGGAACGTCTGCTGTTCTTTTTCACTCAGTGCCATTGCGCAAGTCCTCCATGCCTTCGATAGGATCCGGTCGACGTCCTTCGCGGAGCGCTTTGAAGTTCTCGTCGAGACGACGCAAGCCTCTGATGTGTGCAGCCGGGTCGTCCCATCGGGGCATCATGGGATGCCAATCCGCCTCGATTTGCAACACACGCAGATCTCGTTCTCGATGGCCTGGTTCCCGGTTGAACCGACGCACGAACTTGATGAATCGATCATCAAGCCAGGGCGGAACCCAACAGCCTGAGCGACAGATGTGCACTGCGTCGAGGGTGTGACGCTGTGCAAACTTCACGGGGTCGAACTTGTTACGCGGTAAAACGCGCAACTGGTGGCCCAAGCCGCCGCGACTATCTTTGTAGTCGTTCGGGTCCTGTCCTTCGGGCGTGACCCACACGATGCGTCGATACTTGCCCGCCTCGAGCCAGGCCCGGCCCCAGGTGTGGCAGTACCATTCACGAAGACACTTTTGTGTCTTCGTGATCGGCCAGCAGTCGTGATGCCGATCGAAAAGAAGAATGGTGTCGCACGTGATCAGTTGCGGGTCCCGAAGCGCGTATACGTGGGAGTCACTTACTGTTACCACATCGTTGAAGTTCTTTGTCAGCGGTTGAAGCTTCTCCCAGAACGTGGGCTCTTCATCGGAGACCTTGAGTGCATCGAGCAAAAACGCACCACGGAGATCCCAGATGGTTCGCAGATAGAAGAGAGATTCCTGGTGTTGCATGTCCAGGTTCACATCTTCGGGGACGAAGTAATCGAAGTCGACTGAGATGCCGACAGTGCGTTTACGCATGCGCAGCCTCATCGAGGAGTTCACACAGCCTGCGCAGCGCGGCCCACGCATAGATGACGCGATTCGAAACCGTGACACCAACGTTGCCGATCCACTCCCAGGCGTCACCATCGAGTTCACGCAGTACTTCCATCATCTCGTGTTGGTCGTAGCTCAGGGTCTTGGCGTGTTCGAAGAGATCGCGCACACGCCTCTCATCATCTTCGCGTTCTTCGTCGGTGGCTGCATTCTCACGCACGCGCTCCAACTCTTGCTCGAGATGGTATGCAAGGTCGTCGTCGGCAACATGGGAATCGTAAGCATCGACCAGTTTGCCCCCGTCGGTGAGCCCCAGCGAGGCTTTCTGGCGCACATAGTAGGCCACATCCGTGTGACAGCCCATCCAACGCAGTTTTGCGATGTGGTCGTTGGTCTTGTCGCTGTAGTACGCGAACACGCAGTCATCGATGTCTCCACCTACGTAGATGCGTCCTCCCCAGAGCGACACGATCTCCGCAGCGTGTACACAGTCGATCTTCCCGTCGGGGTAGCGCCGGGCAATGCGCCAGCGATCTTCACGGTTGTCTATCAGCTCATGGTTCTTGAACGCGTCAATGGCGCGTTCGCACCACTCTTTCACGAAGTCACGTTTCGACATCGTTGTCGCCACCTTCTAGATGAATGCGCAGCCAGCGCACTTCCTTCGCGATCTCAGAGAGGGCATCTGCGATGCGCTTCACATTCTCGAAGAATGCACTCAGCGTGCGTCCACTGAGCAGATTCTTTACGTCCTCGGCTTTCACAGGAACCTCACGTTCCCCTTGTCGGCGGGGGGCGCCGCGGGTGGTTCACTCTTCTTTGGCGGTATCCGGGGGTCTGCCCCAGAGAAGAACGCCTCGACGATGCGCTCGATGAAGGCGCTCTTCGCGAGGCCATGTTCTGCACAGTACCGCTCTATCTGTGCGTAGCGCTCAGCCGAAACACTGATGCTACGACGAGTCTGCTTCTTGGCCATGGATGCTCCTATCTACCGGGAATGCGATACGCTTTTCGCTTGGCTGCGCGTGCCATCCACGCGCGAAAGTAGTCGGTCATGACACCGTGTGCAGCAAGGTCTTCGAGGGCTTCAAGCACGAGCGTGGCGTGGTAGCCAGGCATTCGCGTGATGTCCTGACCCATCAAGAAGGCCGCGTGTGCTCGAGGACCCATCTTTTTTGCAACTTCTTGTTCTTTGGATTTCAAAATGGTTGCACATGCACAGTCCAAGCAGCTTTGGATGTGATCGCGCAAGAACTCTACCCTCTTCAACGATCCGTCAGGTGAGTCGTCTGTTTGTTTGCGCGCGAACTCGACGGTGACGCGGCAGTAGCCGGACTTCCAGATGTCGTTGAGCTTGGCGTGGCTCAGACGTGGTGCCATAGCCCATCCTTGCTGGTGTCTGCTTTGAAGGCACAGATGAGTTCATCAATGCGCGTTCCTGTGAGATTCAACTCAGGGAAGTTATCCGCAAGCGCGTTGAGATACTTTCGGATGTTTCCTGAGGTCGTCACGGAGAATCCATACATCCGATGATCAGTGACGGTTTTCGCAGCCAGATCACATGTGAGACACACCGTGCCGTGATAACGGAACTCGATGAGGTTACGGTGTCGGACGCACAACCGGTTTTCTTCGAGGGCTTGGGTGGCATGGATCTGAGTGCCACCGAGACAACGCAGATTTAACTCGCAGGGTTGGCAGAGATCGAAGCTGGGCACCGCAAGCCCTGTGATGACGGATATATCGTGGTTGCCGTTTCTTTTACTTGGCCTGCCGCTTCTGATGAGATCGGCCAAATCGTCGCTGCGCGCAGCAGTGCTGCCGCGGGATCGTGTTCGCATGCGCATGTCGTTTAGTGAAGTGCTCCAGGTGTTCTCGGAACGTGGGTGGACGCAGCTCAGGACGCGGTTTGGTGAGATTCCTCAACCGAAGCGTACGGCGATGATCAGTTTCTTGTACCCACACGCGATAGGTACGTCTCACGTGCTTGTCCTCACACGCGGGGCATTTGATCAGGCTCTGCGTGAAAAGCGGGCACGCTGTAGGCACTCTCTCGCGTTCCGTTTGCAGGCGGCAGAGTTGCGTTTGCAGTTCATCCAGCTCTTTCGCGAGCACGTCCTGGCTTTTGATGCGGCGAGAGCGCAGAGCTTCGTGGCCATACGCTTCCATGAAGAGAGGCGCACCGCTAGAAGAGCGACAACACTTGCAGACCTGCGGGTGGCGTCCTTGCATGCAACGGAACGAATACGCGCAGTGACCACACACGGGAGCGTACCCCGGCTGCACACCTACGATCATTGGTTCGGTGAATCCGTTCACCATGGAGGGTTCGAGGAAGAAACACTCGTCGATGGCGATGGTGCCCCAGTTCATGATCTGCGCTTTGATTGCTTGCAGGTCCATGGTGCATTGCTTGAGCGAAATGGACCCTTGGGCTTTCCCTGGAACGTACGAAGGATGCTGCGTAGGTAGGCAGGCCGGGTTAATCGACACATAGTTCAGCGGCTTCTTTGGGTAGAACATCAACGAAGGCACACCCATGCTTGCGATGATCACATCATGCATGTGGGCCAGCTCATCACTGAACTGTTTGGCTTTGAGTGTAGCTCTGGACCAGGCGATAGAGTCCGTCGCCTGCTGCAATGTTTTTACGTCTTCGTCGTATGCGCCCATCAGTTCAAGGCCAGCATGATGGTTGGGTGCGTGAACCACAGGTTGCACGCGATGTTGTCGTATGCTTGCATGCAACGGCAACAGCAGCCATGCTCGCACGGTTGCAGACCTGACAGTAGCCGCATCAAGTCACAGTTGAGACGATGGATGGCGCTACGGAGTGCTTCTTCCGCATCGGTGCGTTCCACACGTCCAAGAACCGCGGCACCAAGTTTTTCTTCGATCAGACCCAGGTCGATGAACAAGCGCGTGTAGTGGTAGAGCGAACGTTGAAGGACGCGCTCATCCTTCTCGTGTCGAAGAAGCTGCTCCGCCGCCTGGAACGTTTGGACCAGCGTGTCCCTGTTCTTTGGCGTCAGCAGCCACTTGAGAGACGCCACCGGCTGCATGAAGGCCGTTGGCTCGTGAGGTTTCATCTTCCACCCGCTTCAGGATCTGCAATGCCATGCGGCTGTCACCCAGGGCCGTGTGCATCGCGAATTCGCTGATAGCACCGAAGTAGTGCTCAGCCATCTTTTCGAGCTTGTAGGTGCGTCGGCTGCGTCCCGCACGCAGGTCGAGGTACCTGCACACCCCGAGGAAGTCTATCTTGTGATAGTGGAATGGCCAACCTTGATTCACGTATGCCGAATTCCCCGAAGTATCGGGGGTATTCGGATACGCATGCAGGTACCGCAGGAAGGCTTCATCGAAGCTCACGTTCCAACCCGTGAGGATGATCCAGCGAGGGTCTGGGTAGAACTTCGTGAGCCACGACATGAAGTCAGCCCACGCGAGTTCGTAGGGGAGCGCTGACCTGTACTCCTCGCTCTTCTTGTCTTTCACCCAGTAGTGGTTGTTGACCTTGAGCGCCTCTTCGGACACCACATGACGCTCTTCGGGCCGGATGAGCCGATGGTAGTGAGGCACGTTCTCGCGCACGTTGAGCTGGGCATCGAGAGCCATTGCGGCGAGTTCGATGATGCCGTTGTGTTCGGGGTCAAGCCCACCTGTTTCAGTGTCCAAGAGGATGAAACGATCAGCCACGGGCTACTCCTTTCAGGTCATGATCATGTGTTGTAGCTTGCTGTACATCTCGTCCAGCGTGCCGTTGTTCTCGATAATGCCGTCGAGATCCCCGTCGGGTATCTCACGTTGTTCCATCTCGGAGTTGTGCTTAGGGATGCCCGTGGTTGTCGTACATTCGCGTGCTTCACGGCGAATGCGGATTACCTTTCCATCTGCGAGACGAATGCCTTTCAGCTCGTTCTTGAGACGCACATCGCTGATGACGACATGCTCCGCAGGTGCACTCGGGTCATCCGTCCAACGTGACTCAGCGATCTTCAAACGTTCGAGGCAATCCCAGAGCGGGTCTTGGTCTACTGCGTCGAGCACGCGGTTGCATCGTTCGATAGCGAAGTTGACGTACGCTTCCGCGTTCAAGTTTCTGGCCCAGTCGCCAAGACTTTGCAGAGCAAATCGAGGGGACAGATCACTGGCCCAACGTTCGGGCGGGTAAAGCCCACCACAGCACAGACACTCCAAGGATGATGCATGAAGATCGATCGCGGTGCGGATTCCGGGCATCGTGAATCCGCACGCCGGACAGCGGTAAAACGGATAGCGGGAGTCTGGTGCATTACGGAACCGACTCTCGCCGTAAAGACGTTGTTCGGGCCAGTCGAAAAGCCACCCACAGTAGACCTTGATGGGGTCTGCCAGAGCGAGACTGTAGAACCCATGCGTCTTCACCAAGTGCTGCGCTGCCTCATCCTTCCCCGACCCCGCTTCACCCAGTATCCCGATGAGCATGACGTTAGCCCTTTGCTGGTTCGTGTGAGTCCTTGACCACGAAGCTTTTCACCTTCGTGGACTCTGCGATGATATCGAGCGGTGCGTCTACTTCAAGCCGTTTCTTGACGATCTCGACGGCTTCCTTGTCCGTGGGAGCACCATCCACGCGATAGGTGACCACGACCTCTTTCACGACATCGACGAACTTAGCCATTGTGTGTTTTCCTTCCTTTGGAAGTCAGCGTGTACTTGCCTTCGGCGAACCAGATGCGATGTTCGAGCTTCAGCGTCGTCAACATTTTTTCTACGTCAGCTCTCGCTGTCGTCTCCGCCTGAAACGACTGGTAGTCCGAGCTGCGCAAGACGGCCGCGACGACCTCGTCCTTCGTCAGGTTCTTGCTTTGCAGCGATATCAGGATGGCGCTTCTTAAATCGTTCTTGTTCACGGTCTCGTTGCTCCTGGTATTTCTGTACTTTACTCTTCTTGTCTGGAAAGAGCTTCAAGTACAGCTCCTGAAGGCGAGGATCAGCGCCACAGCGGCGTTGCAACGTGTATGCAGGCAATGCTGATTGCGTGTAGATGTCTGACTCAGGATTCGCAATCTGACGTGTGATGATCTCTTCGATGAAGTGATCGAAGCGCCCATGCGGGCCAGGGTCAACGCGTACTTCGGGTGCCGTGAAGCTACATACGCCGCAAGCACGGACACGCGCCACGATGATGTGCGGAGCCATCGCGTCACAGCGCAGCAGTTCATTGACGTGCTCCGATACGCCTTTTGCAACTGCGCGGACGGTGTCTTCATCTTCGTAATGCACGTCATCGGAAACGAACCATTTGCGACATTTCTGGCAGTAGATGATCACCGTCGGTTTACCGCGTAAAATCAGCATGCGCCACTTACAGTCGACGCATGGGATGATGTCACAGCGGCCATCACTCATGCAGCGTCCTCGATGGAAACCTTGATGCGCCAGGGCACGGGTTTGAAGACATCGATGAGTGTTTCCGGAACGCCTTGACCCAGGAGCGCGATCAGACGTGCTTGAAGATCACTCACCTTGCATTCCACGAAGCGAGGTACCGGGTCCGTGGGCATGGTGTAGCGAATGACTGCGATGCTTCCGTTGGGTTGGCTGGTCGAGTGAGGTGCTTCGGGTGCGGTAGGTCCTCCATTACGCCGCGTTTTGCGGCCTTCGGTTGGTGGGGGCGGGTTTCTGCTCAGCTCCTCACGCATCGTGAGGTATTCGTTGTAGGGCTTGATGTGGTTGATGACGTAATCGTAGTCCTTGTCGACCTTGGCATGTGTCGCAAGGGCGGCTAGCTTCACAGGCTGCGACTCTTCGAAAACGTACTCGAAGACAAAGGCATACTTGTTGCCATACTGCTCGCGTGCCGCAGCCAGGAGACCCTTGCGGACCATCTGCTCCACTTCGGCGTTGCTGTAGCTCGTCGGAATGCTCATGCACATCCGAAACTCATCAGCCACCGTGGGTCTTTTCACGAAGAACTTCATGTTTTGTACCTTTCGAAGTAGGCACTCGCGCGTGTAACCCACGCGTCGAAAGCTGCTGTACCCCCTCGCTCCAAGGGAAAACCAAAACGCATGTTGTGGAAGGCACGACCCAGGGCGTAGGCCGCCTGGGCGTTGGAAAGCCCTCCACGGTGTTTGGTCGATTCGATGTACTTGCTTACGTGTTCTGCGAATCCCGCAGCTTCTTGTTGTTCCTCCGGCGTGAACTGGGGATGTTCAGGCGCGTCCTTGACGATGTTCTTTTTGTGTAGCTCCAGATCAGCGCCACCTTTGTCAAACAGCTCATCGAAGTCGGTCACGCCTTCGGGGTAATCTCTCCGAAGGCAGAAGACGGCCAAGGCATAACCCCACACACGTTGTACGTCCTGCAACCGATGGTGGCCCATGACGTAGCGGATCAAGTCATCGCCGTATTCACACGCTTCTGCAAAGAGAAACTGCTCGTGCGCTGCGAGACGGCGTTGTTCATTCGCTCGTTGTCCCGCCATCACCTTGATCTTGTCGGGGTCCGAGCCCAGAAACGCTTGTGCCATCGGGTCGGTCGGTATTTTTCGATTGGGATCGTTTGGCATGTTCAGCCTCGATGATGTTTTTGGCAGTGGTCACGGACACGCCGCAAAGCAGTTTGAGCACGATGCCGCAGTTCTTCAGACACTTCGGCTGCAAACGCAAACACGTTGCGGGGATTTTCTTGTGTGCACGCTTCTCGCAATACACCTCTTGGATGACCGTCGAGAAGAAGTCCGCACCAGCGCGTGCTTCCATTTCAGGTGTAACAGCGATGGGTGAATGGAAGGCGCAGTAGAACTGAAGTGCGTCGTTACGGAACGTGACGAGTTCTTGTGCAGCGAGTTCGTCAGTCAAAGGCATCTGCATCTCAACAACACATGCAGCAAGGCCACAACGGATGCACCGTGGAGAGAGCAGACTGATTTCTGCGTCGGTCAGCCTACGTGCAGGAAAGCGCATGCCTTCCCATTGGTCACGACAAGATACGCTTGCCGCTTTTGTCTGTCTTGGTCTGGGCATCTTTCTTTGCTTTGACAGCGTCGCGTGATGTAGCGCGAGCATCTGCGCAATGCCCAACGATCTGGTCTTCGCGCACCACGAAGGGCTCTGCGAGCTGTCCTGGTGTCACACGTTGCACATCGCGTGGAAAGGTCTGTCCAGGTCCCTCCTGGGCAGGATACTTCGATCGTTTCGCACACCACCCTTTCTTGATGTGTTTTTCGCCCGACCCCAGGATGGGGTCGTAATTGACGCACTTACCGCAAGGAAGTTCGTTCATCGGTGCAATCTCCTCATTTGATGAGTGGAATGACTCCAGCCTTCGCAAGAGCGTCACGGTGCTCTGATGTACGCAGCGCGCGAACGAGCCGTGTCAGCCCATCAGGAACATCCACTGCGTCCGCAATCCAGAGTGTATAGTGCTCACCTTGGATGTAGAAACCCCGTGGACGTTTTTCAGGATCCTTTTCAGTTTTGAGAAAGGTGATACCCGCAGCACCTAGCTCCGCTTGTACTTGTGGCAGAGACCAGATCACACTGGTCAGCATTTCAGCTGCGCCGTGCGGCTCATCGGCGCCGTAGATGAGAAGGTCACCTTGCGCCAAACGATGGCGTAGTACGTACTCTTTGTGCGGCAGCAGGTCAACATCCATGGGATGCTGACTGCCCGGCATGCCCACACCGGTCTGGTCCTTCAACGAAGGGTCAGGTTCTCGATCAGGCAGGTGCATCCGCCAAGGGTCGTGGATGCCTCTGCGGTTGGCGTCATCAGCCATGTAGCTTGCTCGCGAGCTTCCCTTCGAGGAAGGGGTCCTCACACGAAACATGGACGAACTCGCAGTCCGTTCCAAGCTCGAGCCCCTTTTCTGTGATCTTGTTGGGGTTGCGTGCGTTTGGGTTGGTACAGATGTACGCAGCTTGTACACGATGCCCGGCTGCAATGGGCCGACGACAACGTGCGCATACGTTATCTGCCACACGCTTTTGAAGTAGGTCAGGGATCACGAGCATTGAATCCACTAGAGGAACTCCTTCACGGTTCGATACGTTCGTCGATGAAAGCGCGATACACCGTACTGCTGTAACGCGCGCTTGTGCGCAGGCGTCGGATAGCCCGCATGCTTGTCGAAGCCATAGCGACTGTCTTGTGCGTGTAGCTCTCGCATGACCTCGAGCTGCCGATTCTTTGCGATGAGCGATGCAGCACCCACTTGCCAAACGTCTTGGTCAGCATGTGCACGAGCATGGTACCGAAACGTGCAGGGCTTCCCCAAGCTGATCTCGCCATCCACGATGACGTTGTAGTCGTTGAATTCACCCGCACGCTGAAGCGCAATGCGCTCTAGCAAGCGATGTGTGACGGCTTTGAGTCCCTCGATTTGAGCAGCGTGTGCCCCCAGGCTGTCGACTTCTGCGGCGGGGCGAACAAGGAGTTCGTAGTCCACGCATGCATCCCAGATGAGTTCAACGAGTCGTGGGATGAGGGCTGCTTTCACCTTCTTTGAGTCTTGGACAGGGATGTCTGGACCCTTCTCGAAGGCAAAACGCTTCAGGACAGGCTGTCGAGTGCCTGTACGGAACGCGACCGCGGCGAGAACCATAGGTCCAGCAATAGCACCGACGCCGCATTCGTCGACGCCAATGATGAGCTTCGCTGTGTTCATCTAGTGCTTCTTCTTTTTGCCTTTGGCCTCTGGTCGAGGCATCACGTGCCATTTGTTGCAATAGGGACATGCTTTGCGTTCACCTGGCATGCCGACGATGCGACCATGACAACTTTTGCAGAAGATGACTCGGCTACCTTTCGGACGTGGCATTGACGTGCTCCAGTGTGACCATCTCAGCAAGCGATAGCTTGAATGCTTTCGCGAGCGCAAGGAGATGGTTGTAGTTGACGACGGACCGCGCACTCTCGATCGCACAGTAGTGCGGTCTTGAGATACGAATCTTCTTCGCCACGTCTTCTTGGCGAAGATGGTTCTGTTCTCGTAGTGTGCGCAACTTGCGAGCCCAAAGTTCGTACGACATCGGCTTCCTCTAGCGCGCGAGAGACTGCAAAAACTTGACTGTTAGCTCGCGTCGCGGTGTGTAGTTCACGAAGGGCAACGCTTTGAAGATGCGATACCCGTAGCCCTTCCATGGATTTCGAGGTGTGCCGACTTGCGTGGGATCGGCGGTTTTGTTCGAGCCTACCCACATCCGAACATCAAAGATTGCAAGTACACCGCGATCTGTTGCTGTACGGATGAGGCGTCCCGCAGCTTGTTGGACGTCAGTGAGCATCGACGGGTAGTAGTACTGGTCCCACCAGTGCTCACCAAGCGTCTGTTTTTTCGCCTGGCACAGCGGGTCCCCCATCTGCGGAAAGGGGATCTTGGTCAAGATCACGAGGCGTAGTTTCAAGCCCTGGATGTCGATGCCTTCGAAGAAAGACTTGAGCCCGAAGATGATGGCGTGTTCGGTCTCTTCGAACTGTCGCATGATCTCTTTGGGCCGTGCACCATCCGTCTGTGCGAAGATGGGGTACTCCAGATCGAAGTTTTGCTGGAGTGCTTCCACAGTGCGTGCGAGATCGTTCTTCGCTGAGAAGAGCACCAGCGCGTTGCCTTCCGAAGCGCGGAAGAGCTGCACCATCTCCTTCGCAATCATGTCGGGCCACTCGTCAGCATCCGGCCGCGGTAGATGCTGCGGGATGTAGACAAGCCCATTGGCCTTGTAGTTGAAGGGTGACGGCTGCGAAATCTCAACTGTGGGCGTCATCCCCAGTTCCGATTTGAGGATGGCGCTGTTGAGTGTGGCACTCGCGAAGATGACTTTCTCAATCGACTTCAGTGGCCCCTTCACGAAGGGCACCAGGTTGACTGGCTGACGTACGATCTTGATCTTGCCTGTGGCGGTTTCCTCACGACAGTTGATGAAGTCCGCATCGACTTTGGTCGTGGCGTCGAGAGCCACGTAGTGTTCTTCGACCTTGGTGTAGTGCTTGACGATGGCGATGAGTTCTTCTTCCTCGCTATCACCATCGGCGCCCTGATCTTCGAGGGTCTGACCACTGAACCCTTCGCCGCGTTCGAGAAGCTTCTCGCTCGCCTCCTTGACGAGCTTCGAGAAGTCATGCGCAGCGGCAGGCTGTGTGAGTGCTTCAGGGCAGTAGCGCTGTGCCACGAACGTCCAGAGGTCGTCCTTGAGGCGCTTCAGGGTGTCGAGGTTGGTGGCAAGCAGTGTTGCATCGAAGAAGTTCGGAGGGAGCAGGCGCTCTTCAGGCACCCCTTGGAAGAGCGCTTCCCATGCAGGTATCGCTGCTTCCGTGACGTTGGGCGTGTCGATCTGCTCACGGCCCAGCTTCTTGAGGAACGAGCGCAGCCACGTCTCGCTGATCTCCATCGAAAACGCACGTCGAAGGTAGTCGGGTGCTGCGTGCGCTTCATCAATGATCAGGATCTGATACGCACCGAGCAGCCGTCCCACCCCAAAGCGCAGGTCGAAACCCAGCAGACTGTGGTTCGTGATCACGAGGTCGGCATCGCGCATCGCCTCTTTGGTGATCCAGTAGCCACAGTGCTTCGAGATCTTGCACCGACCGATACATTCTTCGGCGGTGCACACCGTTGCGGGGAACTCCAACTCGCCTCTGAAGCTGCTCAGGTCACCGACTTCGTCCTCTTCGGCCCACGCAGCCAGATCTTTCCAGAGCTTCATCTGACCTTGTTTCTCGAAGAGACTCTTTTCCTTCTTGAGCAGCCGTTTGCAGATGTAGTTCGACTTGCCCTTCATGCTCACGAAGGTGCGGGGAACGCCGAGCTTGTCCTGCAAGAAGGGGATGTCTTTCTTTTCGAGTTGGTCTTGAAGCGACTTCTTTGCAGTACAGACCACAACGCGCTTGCGCGTGAGTACGGCGGGAGTGCCGTATGCGAATGTTTTTCCGACACCGCATCCCCCTTCTGCGAAGACCTCTGCGTGTGCAGGACCGGCCAACGCTTCTTCGATGGCGCGTGTCAGTTCGATCTGGCCGGGGCGAACCTCGCGCACGAAGCCATGCACGGGTTCGCTGAGGAGTTCTGTAGCGGTGACTTCGAGTGTGCCTCCGCATTTCACACAGGTCGCTTTGGTACCTGGTGTCATCGCGGGTGCAAGAAAGTGGCACTGCATGCAGCGCATGTGACCTCCATAACATGTTTATTAGGCCAACGTCAATGCGAACTACGCGTTATCGCGAGCGTCGCAGACGGGCAGCACGAAGCTTGGCGTGGAGTTCTCGAGCGAGCCGAAGGCGATCAATGAAGCTCTGCACAGCTTCGCCATTGCGGAGCAAGTATGCAGGGTGGTATGCCGCATAGACCCAGCGGCCACCCGGTGTGCGGAACGCGGGTTCGCGCACTTCTTTCCCGACGGTCATGGAGGTCGTTTGCTCCCAGGTATAGCCCCGGGTGAAACCAATACTGAAGCGACCCATCGCAACGAGCACTAGCGGGCGATGCTCCAGAATCTGGGGAATGAGCCAGCCCTTGGTGCACGCCTCAGTCTCGTTGGACGTAGGGTTCCTGTTTTCCGGTGGTCGACACTTGAGCGTGTTGGCGATGTAGAAACGTTCGATGCGTGCCTTCTTCAGGCACATATCGAGAAGACGGCCAGCACGCCCTACGAAGGCTTGGCCGGTTGCGTCTTCATCTTTGCCGGGTGCTTCGCCAATGAGCCAGAGGGTTGCGGTAGGGTCACCGCGACCGATAACGACGTTCGTGCGTGTCTTATGAAGCTCGCAGAAGGTGCACTTGAGCATTTCCTCCTGTGAATAGAGCATGGCGTGTTCAATCCGTCATTGCTACGACGGGTTTGAGCCAAAACTTCTGCAACAGAAATGCACGCAAGCGTTCCATGTTGGTGTGTCGTTCCTTGTTCTTGACGACCTTGCCCCACTTCAGGTGTGCAAGGTACGTGTGTGCATCATCGTTTTTGCACACACGGTTGTGGTAGTTCTTCCACATGGCCATGAGGCGTGTGCCTTCCCGTATGTTTGTACGTGGATCGTAGAGTTCCTTCTCTCGGCCTAAAAAGCGGGCGCTTCCACGACGGGCAACGTGGACTTGCATCAGTCCATAGTCGTTGGTGGGACTTTTCTTGTAGCGGTACCAGCGTGATTCGTGCGTGATCACCGTCAGGATGTCCGCGGGTTCTACAGCGTACCAACGAGCTTCGAAGGCGATGATTTTGCCATACTCCGCGATCTTTGTATGTCCAAGTTGGGGAGCAAGCCACATAATTGCGGCCAAAATGTAAGACATGGTTCACCTCGGTGAATGTTTATAGGATAAAAGTGAGCTTGGCGTCAACCGGCTTTACGTGGTAAAAGCGAGGTTGCATCAGCAACCGTTGGGGCTTTTCCATACTGACTTGTACCAGGAATAACCTCGAGTTTTTGTTCGCGTTTTCCGACGATTGGTTCTACAAACCCAATCTCTATCATTACAGAAGGAGACACCCTCATGGCAGACACAAAAACAAGTGTAGGCGATCGACCGAAGCTTGGGGACTTCACACGTCCGTCGGCGAAGAAACCTGGTGATGACATTCCAGAAAACGAGAAGATGCCTGTGACACCAAAACCTGTGGCGGCAGATCCCCCCGCAGAAATGACGCCACCCGAGACGACCGGTGAGAAGACTGCACAAGCCCGCGTCGATCTCTACACGGACATTCAAGATGCCATGCTTCCTGTCGAGGACTATCGGAAGTATCTCGAGGAGCATGACATCAGTGAAGAGGACGCCGCACGTATCGTCGATGACCTCATGACCAAGGGCTACTACGAAGAAGAGATTCCCATCACGCGCCGCGTGTCGATGAAGCTGCGCACACGCGAACAACGAGATGTCGTTCGTGTGCAGCTCGCAATGCAAGTGCAGCGTCCTCTCTTCCAGGATTCAATGAGCGAGCTGGTGAGCCGATACAACCTCGCGGCGTCGCTGGCAGCCTATAATGGGAAAGAGTACTACTTCCCGGGGCCTACGGATTCTCTCGAACGGGTGGATGAGCTGTTCGATGAGCGGCTCAAGGTGGTAGAGAAGCTGGCAGCAGCCGTGTTTTCACGTTTGACGATGAGCCTCGCAAAGTTCGATCGCAAAGTTCTGGCGGTGATGCGTGAAGGCGTTGCCGAAAATTTCTAGCACGCTCGTGGGGCAATGCACGGGCAACCCTACGAGCGCGGGGCGTCACGCTGCCGCCACGGGGTTCGGTCCAGGACTTCGTCTTGCGCGAGATGGTGCAACGCGAACGCTTCGAGGAATACCAGAAGCACATCTACCTGGGTCGGATCTTGGCAGCAGCGTTCGGCGTCACTGGCCCGTCTGTCGCGCGAGCCGAGGAACTACTGGAGCTTGCGATCTTTCAGACTGCGTACGACCCACAGGAGATTCGGCATCAAATGGAGGTTGCTCGCGAACATGCACGCCGGGAGCGTGAAGAGCGTCTACGTGACGCACGGCTGCTCGCAAAGGTTGCGTCGTACAGCGCACCAGACGAGAATGATGAGGGGGCGTTCAGAGCGGCACTCACGAAGACCCGTTTTGGTGGAGTGGAAGACCCCTGGAAGTGAGCACACAGTGACGAGGTCTCATGGCTGACACACCTACCCAGACCATCCGTGACCTCATCACGGGCTTCAATTCCATGAGTGCCCAGCTGGGCCTCACCCCCATGTCGGCTCAGGGTGGCTACAACATGCCCGTGACGCCGATGCCCTCTGTGAAACACCCCGGGCAGATCTCGGCGGAAGTCATGCAGTTTGCGTCACAGCAGATGCAGGCTACTGTGCAAGCAGGGGCACAGATCCGCCATCTTCCTTCCCCGGGTGTGTTGGGGCTCCAACCCGCGGCGCTCATGCCTTCGCCGGGTGGGGCTCAGGGCGCATATGCGGAGCAGTACCAGGCCCGCATGCAGCAGATCGAAGGCAACTACATGACGCCCTACCAGGCCCAGGGCTATGCGGGCATGTCGGGGCAGCCAGGCTTTGCGGGACTACCCTCACCGATCTTTCGCACGGCGCCCTCCATGGGCATCTACCGGCCCAGCTTGGCGACACCGCCTCCGATAGGGTTGGCGCGGGAGCAACCCTTCGTCCCAACACCTTTCACACCGGCGCTTCCTTCGCCGATGTTTCAGCAACCGTGGCAACAGCGGTATCAACAAGGACAGCTCGCAGATGAACGAATGTTCTCTGCGACCATGGCCGCAGCGCCAACCGCGGCGTACGTAGGGGCTGGTGCATTGACTACCGCGTTGGGCGGTGCCATCGGAGGTCGTTACGGCACACTCGGACGCATCGGTGGCCTTGCCGCAGGTGCCGCAGCAGGCTTTGGGCTCATCGGGCGGGGCGCAGAAGCGGGCATGGAGATGGGGGTCACATCCCCTATCGTGAACATGCGTGCGATGGGCCGGCAGCTCGAGCAGGTCTCTCAGCAATTCGTTGTGGGTGGCCAGGACCTCAATCAACTCACGGGACAGGGCCTGAGTGCGAGAGCGTCTGTTGGCTTGGCTAATCGCATGCAACGTGATGTGGCCGGTGGGATGACGGGCGGGTTCAACATGCGCGACATGATGCGCATGACGGGCATGGCCGCAGATACGGGTATGCTCGACATGGCGCAGTCGAGCGAGCAAATCGCGAACCAGATGCGAAATGTCGCTCGAGGACTTCAGTCCTTCATGCGCATCGCACAAGAACCCGACATCCGCAAGGCCATGCAACAGATGTCAGCCTTCCGGACCATGGGGCTCACGATCCCTGAGACAAACGTTGCGGCTGCCAACGCCGTCCAGTTCGCGCGCATGGCAGGAGTATCACCCGCTACGCTAGCCGCAACCGCAGGCGCACCCGGTGCGATGACGTTCCAGCAGTTGGGCATGACAGCAGGTCTTGGCTTTCAAGTGGGCGGTGCCGCTGCGGGACTGGGACAGCAAGCCATCGCGGGTGGCGCATTCAACCCCGCACAGCTCGCGATGGCAGGCGGGAAGTCCGGCGTTACACAGACTCTCACGGAGGCTGCGGGTGCAGGGCTTGGTGTCGACTTCCCGATACTGTCCATGCTGACGAGAAATTCGCGTGGTCAGCTCTCCATCGATCCCGGCAAAGCACGTGATGTGATGTCGGGCAAGATGTCTCTCTCTGAACAAGCCCAGATGGGCGCAGAGAACGTCAATCGTTTGGGTGGTGAGCGCGTCATCATGGAACTCTCGACGCGCATGAACGAGCTGCGAGATCAGTTGGGACGGCAACTGGGGCCTCAAGGGTCTGTGTTGCTCGCGATGCGACAGGCGACCAACCTCATGCAAGAGGTTCCTGGAATGTCGTTGGGGGGTGCCCTTCAGCATCTCGGTATGTCAATGCAGCAAGCTCGCACCATCGAAATCATGGGCGAGAGTCCGCAGTTCTGGAAGAACGTGCGGCAGCAATCGGATGTGAACATCAATCAGCTGCGTGAAGAAGAACGTGCTCGTCGCGAGCACATGATGGACGCGAGCACGCTCTGGGGACGCACCAAATCCTGGTGGCGTGAACCGGGCATGCTGGATTCGGCGCGGGATAGTCTACGGTCAGCGGCGACATCCGTGAGCCAGTGGTTCACCGATCGTTCCGAGCGTCTCAAAGCTGCGGAAGAGGGGGCAACATACGCTCCTCCGAGTGAGATGCTCTCGGTTCGTAGTGCGGGCGTCCAAAGCGCGATCGATCGCTTCACACGTAGCGGTGGCAATCGCCGAATGGACGCTATGTACGGCGCCGAAGTTCGTAGAGGTGCTGGTCCTACGTTCGGCGAACAAATGGGCGGGCTCTGGAACACTGCGCTAGGTGTCGGACAAGTAGCCGCGGGCGTCTTTGGTGGTCCCCTTGGAGGCATGGGCGCAGCTGCGGTGGGTGGCATGCTCGAGAGCAACGCACCTGCCGAGTCACGTTACGTGGCGGCAATGCGTGCTCGAGGGGGTATCAGTGGAACGCTTGCGGGCATGATGCCCGGCCTCACGGCGCTTGGTGGCAATGAGGCGTTGGGCGCGATGGCCGACTACGAAGCCCGAGGCGCCGCATCCGCTGCGGGTGCGATGCGTGCGGGTGCAGGCCTTTCGGCTCGAGAAGCGATTGCGACACGATCCAAGCTACGTCAAACCGCGAACGTGGTTGCGCAGTCGCTGGGCAAGAGCATCGGCAAGAATGTAGACCTGCACGGGCTCGCGGTGACGGGCGCCATCAACGTGTTCAAACAGAAGACAGGACTCACACGTTGGGGACACGAAGCGGCTACAGATGATGAACTGAAGAAAGGTGTCATCGAGTCTATTGTAGCGGGCGGGGTGAGCCGCGACGTTGCTGAGAAGTACGTCAACAGCTCGTGGGACAGCGGGTTGAAGCAAACTGTGCTTCGAAGCGCTCAACGTATTGCCCCTGATTCCGCAAAGGGAGGTATGGCGCAGACACTGGAGTCCGAAGGATACCTCGGCAAGGTCACTGGCGAGAACATCAAGGATGTGGAGAGCAAGATCGAGAGTCTCGAGAAGGGCGTTATGTGGGGAATGGGAGCGGGAGGTATCGATGTCGGCTGGTCGCGTGCGGGTGTCTCAAAGAAAGCGGAAGAAGCGTACAAAGAACACGCGATGACGCGCAGTACAGATGAGATGTTGTATCTGCAAGCCAAAGCACTGGGTGAGGATTCTGAGGAAGGGAAAGCAATCATCTCTCGGTTACGCGAAAAAATGGGTGCCGAGAAGTTCGATGTAATGCGTGAAAGTGCAGAGCAAGTCGACCTTGGGGCTGCCAAAGAAGCATTCGAAAGCGCGGGTAAGGTCTCTGCCAAAGCGAAAGAAGGTATGTTCCTCGGTGCTGAGACAGTCAAAGGTACGCTTCTCGCGGGGCGAGCACGGTCTCAAGGTCTACGGGGCATAGGTGCGCTGTCCGAGGGACTTCAGTCTAAGTTTGGTGCCATCGTCAAGGGCGGAGCGGGAGGCGCAGAAACCGCTATTCAGGGGCTCATGACGGATACTGATGCGATGCGCCAACTCGAGAAAGAGTCACCGGAGCTGGCCAAGCTCGTCGAGGCGTACAAGGGCGCCGAGGGGGATACGGAAAAGCGTGCGGACATCGCGCAGCAGTTCTATGGGCACTTGCAACGCAGCGGCGCCAAGAGCGGAAAGTCCAAGTACGGTGGTGCTGGGGCAGGCGGCGAAGCAGAGGGTAAGGCACGCGAGGAACGAGGCGTCTCGGAAAGCATCGAAGAGGCGATCAAACAAGGAAAGGTGGGTGAAGCCCTCGCGAAAGCCGTCCCAGTTCTTGCTGACGCCGCAGGCGATCTCAAAGAGAGCGCAAAGAAGATGAATGACATGGCCGGTAAGATCAGTCTGGCGATGAAGCTATGAGTACAAAAGAAACCACACGTCGCGAATTCATCATGCCGACCGCCATCAACATGTTGAACGTGGCGCAGGAAAACATCGTTGACAATCTGCGTCGTCGCCAAAACGCGAACATCGACTTTCCTAGCCTCTACCGGCTCGCGTTCATGGTGCATCACGTACCGGGCGAGTTGCTCGTTACCCGGGGCGTAGCGACGGAAGAGGAGAAGACGTAACCCATGGGCGCACCTGACCTCATTCCGGGTGGACCTCTCCTCAACTACGAAGGGTCACTCACTTCATCGCAAGTGGCAGCAGGTACACACGGCGATCCTACGTACGGGAACGCACGTGGTCAGTTTGGTAGATACCCTGCCTCTACCCCTAAGTGGGCCATCAACAACGGTAAAACACGAGACAATGAGTTTCGTGAGACAATGGCGCGGCTCTTCATTCAAATGCCCGAACAAGAGCGCGCAGCCTTCGTACAATCGTGTCCACCCGAAACGCAGGCTCTCGCAAAAGTGCTCTGTGGGGTCGATTCGGCGTGTTCGGGTGGCACTGGCTTCATGGATTTCATCCTGCAACGCGTCGATGAGACCTTTCAGGAGAAGTATCAAGTCGTCGAGACGCTCTCAGACAACTTTGTCATCTACTGCTTTGGACAACGGGCGACACCATTCACGTACAGTGGAATGCTCCTTAACACCTGGCAAGACGACCAGCGTGTGTGGATGCTCCGCATGTACAGGGACATCCTTCGTGGTACGCAGTTGGCGCGAAGGCGCAAGCTCGTGCGCATTCGCTACGACTCTGTCATCGTGTCTGGCGTGTTCCTGGGCCTGACGAACAGTGTCCAAGGTGACCTCATCGATGGAGTACCTTTCTCCTTCGTGATGCAGCCCACGCACTACGTCATCTTCACGCAGGACATCGCGTTTCCGACGGAACTGAAGACGGCGTTTACAGACGCTGCTTCTCTTCTGCTCCCTTCAACGGCTATACCTGATATGAGTCAGCTTCGCGTGGCGTCACCTACACGTGGCCAGATTCCGGACGCGAACAAGACACGACAGAACGAGAAAACTGACACGCCTTACGCCAAAGGGCTCGAGGCGGTGCAGAAAAGTGCACAAGACCAAATGAACGCACGAACCAAACCACCTGTGCCTACGACACCCGTAACATCAAAGGATGTGCGGGCCTGATCACAGGTGTGTTACTTTACCGCGTAAAAAACGCTGAGGTGATTCGATGCTTTCTCATGAAGCGGCTGGTACCGTCGGAATCGAAGGTCACATCCGAGTGATCAAGCACGACGTGAGCGGTCTCAAGGGAAGTGGTCCCAACGGAGAAGTCGAGTTCGACGATCTCTGGAACATCGATGGCGGTGGACGTCTTCGTTCACGCTATCCTGAACGACTCACAGAGGACCGCACCATCAAGAACAAGGTCACACGCCGTGGCCTGAACTATTTCATGTTCCAGAACATGCGAGGGCTGTCCGGTTCGGAACAGACCAAACAGACATCGGAGCTGACGTATCCTCCAACGGGTTCCATCAACCCCTTTGCAGCTTTCGTCTTGATCGGAGATGACGGCGCGGTTCCGACCCGTCGTGGTGATGCGCAGGTACTGTGGGACGAAAGTGATGGGACCTACGACGACAAAGTTCCAGCAGGATCGGGCACGGCAGTATATGGTCGGCGAGGGCTGGTCATCTCGACGCAGACGACAGGCATCTTCAAACGGGTGCAGATCCGCTATCCCAACTCCAGCCCCAACTACGAAGAGCTGGAATACACGTTCTTCGCGCAGGCGAACACCGTTCCACAGGATGGTCCCACGGGTGGCGATCTCGGTCTGGACAACTTCGTTTGCAAAGCTCTTGCGCTCGCCGCGGGTGTTGCGTGTGGTTGGAACGAAGCCAACAGTCAGGTAGGCATCCGTGCGGTGCTCGGACTGGCGGGCACGCAGCAGGGACTTTCTGATCGTGTCTACGTGCACGAGAACTACGTCTACGGTGATGGCTCCGCGAGCGGCCTGGGCAGTGTTACGCCCTTGCACCGTTTCACAGGTGTCGAGACCATCGATACGCGCGACGGATACGTCGCGAGCACTGAAACAGCGGATACAACGCTCGGCTCACTCACAGCCCATGCCAGCAGTGCTTTCACCATCAAGGCGTCAGGCAACATCATCAAGTTCGGAAACGCAGTCGCAGACCTTGGCGGCAGCGGTTTTACCACCGCGTACATTCGCAAAACACTCATTGTTGCCAACACCACAAGCAACAATGGTGATTTCACTATCAAGCGAATCGTCTCCACAACTGAAGTCGAGGTCTTCGAAACAGTTGTGACCGAAGCGACACCCACCACGGCAACAGCGACCTTGGTGACGCGATACACGGGTGACAAAGCTTTCGATAGCCGCGTGGAGAACGAAGGTATTGTCGACAAGGCGACCTTCGATGTGGACACGCCAGGCGCGGTCATCGCAGGAGAAAAGTTCGCATCTACCGATGTCCCTGGACCGCACTATGTTGCGCGCATCTGGCCCAAGCTCAGTGCAAAACAGATTCGAGGCATCAGGATCACGTTCCCCAAGGGCAGTATCCGTGACTTCTGTCCCGACAAGTTCACCATCAAGTACTTGAACTCCACGCATGGAGGTTCTGGTGATCCTCGGCCCGCTGACCTCACTGACTGGATTACGGTACCTGGACAGGACTACTCAGCTGTCAGTCAAGCGGCCTATATCTTCGACAACGGAGAATACGGATACGAGTATCACTTCGCGAGTGCGACACCGGCCACGTGTGGTATCGGAATCTTCGGTGTGGTTGGCGTAGACACGGCACGCAAGATCGAAGTCGCAACGGTCTACGCGTATACCGCACCCGCGTCTGTCTCGATCACGTCAGGTTTCAATGACGCACTCAAGCTCTCGATTGATGCAGGCGTTCACTACAAGACATTCCTTTGTCCCGCGGTACCCGCCACGACATCCGTGCAAACCATCTGTGATGCACTCAACCGTGTACTTTACGGTTGGGGGTTGGAGTGCGTCCGTTCCACGTTCGGCTATTTCTGGCTACGTGCAACCGTGGGTGGAAGCTACAGCTCGATGATGCTCGATGTCGTTCCAAATTCCATCTACGGGACGCTGTTCCCAGGAGTAACCATCAGTGGACCCACGACACGTACGGGTTTCACGCAATCGCTCACGAAGTTGAACACCGACGCACTCACATTCATCTACACTCCCCGCATGGCGGGCAACCTGCCGAAGCCATAAGGAGACGATCATGCAAGGTCATTTTGATATTCACATGCTTCACACTCCGGGGCTGACGCGGGAATTGATCGAAGCCGTGCGTCGTGAGGGGGGTGATCCCGAAGTAGAGAAGTACATCCGAAGTTTCCAGCAGGATGAAGAGTGGCACGGTGACAACATCGTGTTTCAGGGACATCCTGGCTATCTGTATTACTATGCTATGAACGCGCCATCGATGTACTACAGTTTGAACTACGCCTCGTCAGTCAATGCGTTCTACTGGGTGGCACTTACCTCATCCTCAACCGAGCCGTCCTATGCCACCGTGGGTACGGAACACGTCTGGACGGGCAATATAGCCCCTGACAGTCTTCCCAATTTGTTGGGCGGAAGCGGGGGACGTAAAACGTTCAACCAAACCATCGTTGATCGTGATGTCAAATCTGATGCGGGAGGTCGCGAAGCCATTTACGCCAAGTTCAAGTGGCTGTATCTACCAGGGGAATGCACGTCTGATCAGATCAAGAGCATCGATGTGTTTTATTGTTGCCGCATCGAGGATCCATCCTACTACGGCGGTGTTGGGCATGCCCGTGTTGCCCGTGTGCGTATCAAGGATAGCGGCGGCAACCCGGTGACGATCAACAAGCTCGCCACCAAGAGCTTGCTCATCGAGTACACCCACACGTTGGTCAGCCTGTAGGAGTTGAACATGTGGTACTTCACCATGCAGAAGGTGAGTGATTCCCGTCCAGGCTTACTCGTGTGTGCTACGGAAGCCGAAGCCATCACTCAGAAAGCCCAGCTCGTGTCAGACTTTCCGGATGCTGTGTTCGGCGACATCTTCGAAGCGTCCGGTGAGTACTACTGTACATTCCCGCACGTCATCGGGGAATGCACCAACGCCGACGGTAGCCTCGATCTGCTGTGGTCTGACGGCGTACGTACGCCCAAGCCGGCGTAGGAGACGACAATGGCGATTCCAGCCTGTACCGCGGGCGCCGACCAGTCTTTTGCCTACAGTGTATCGCAAGCAGTAACGCTTGCAGGCGCTGCAACGGGTAGTCCTACGGCCTGGGAGTGGCGAATGCTCTCAGTGCCCAGTGGCAGCACGGACAACGTGGGCACGAACGGCAGCTTCACCAACGGAGTTGCTACTGTTCAAAACCCTTCGTTCACCGCACACAATCCCGGCTGCTACGTTCTTCAGCTCAAGGCACAAAACGGGGATGGCTGGAGTGATCCTCTTATCGACAAAGAAAATGGCCAAACCCTGGTCTTCATTCGGACCCAGAAGCTGAACCTCGAGATCCCCAACTTCCAGGCGTATCGTTACGACACGAGCTTGCTTGCGGCGCTTCTTCTGCTTGAAGCGAGTTCAGGTAGTGGAACTGATGCAGATGCCATTCACGACAACGTGGCGTCGGAAATCGTTTTCATCACTGCCAAGGTGACGCCTAATGCTGAAGACATCGTCGTCATCGAAGACAAAGACGACTCCTTCAACAAGAAGAAGATGTTTGTCAGCAATCTACCGATGGGGTCTGATCGGTGGTTGCAGCGTAGTTCGGATACCGAGTACACCGAAACAACTGAAACCTTCACCCTGAAGGCAACTTTCCGCGTTGCACGTAATGCAGGGCGAAAACCTATCGCGTGGGGCGTAGCAGTCAGTGCGTGGTCCGAGGTCGCGTCGGGTGGCAAGCCTGAAATTCGTGTGGATGCGGTCGGTAGTGGAGGCACGGATTCCGTCACGCTTTACACCGATCAAGGGATGACGGAGACAGTGTATCAATCGTCTTTCTTGATCACGGATGCGTACGAGCCTACCGATGACCCCGTCACGATCAATGTGTATCTACGCACTACCGTGGCAGGTGATGACGCGTACATGAAGCTTTTTGAACTGTATGCCATCGTCGATACGACGGGTGGTCTCCACGGTGGCGGTGGTGGTGGCGGTTAACTTTCAGCTATTCCCGTGTCAGGAGTAACGAATGCCTGGCTTCGGAACACAGTTCGGATCGAAGCGTTTTGGGATGGAGCTGGACGATAGTCCACTCGTTGTTCCCTCCCCTTGGTTGAATCGCTTCTACACTGATTTTACGCTTCCTCCTTCGATGGGTCGTTTTCTTGGCGGTGGATCCATCACGGAAGCTTCGGGTGTTCTCACCGTGGGTGTGGCTCTGGGCGTCGATGGGGACTGGGCCACTAACGTAGCGCCCATCGCGTGGGTTCCAGCACACGCAGGACAGTTTTCTTTTGACACCGTTTTCAAGTATGAAGCACGGATGCCTTTCTTCACATCTTCAGGCGGAGAGGCACGCGCAGGAATTGTGATCTACAAGGACCAAGACAACGGTCATGAATTTGGGCACTACGCAGGGGATTTGAGGATCTACACCACGAGGTGGTACGCGGGTGCTGGTGGAAACACGGCTAACTCTGGCGTTTTGGCCACCCCCACGGCTAGCCCACACGCGTATCGCATCTACTGGAATCCAACGTCTCGCCCGATATACATCCAGGATGGAACACTCGAGTTCACGATCAACGCAAACAATCTCCAGTGCTACTACCGCGTGGGGGATTCGGGTACGTGGACGCTGTTACTCACTTATGGATGGGAATGGACTCCCGGAGACGTGCACTTCGGACTCTGTGCACACAACTATGTTGCACAGAAAAGAAGTGTATCAGCACAGTTCAGTTATGCACTGGTCTATCAGTGGGACGCCAGAACACAACGAATGCTTCCTCTTCAAAACCAGGTTAGCTTTTCATGAGCGCGACTTCTGATCCGAAAGACAAAACCAGTTTTGAAGACGCGGGTACTCCGCTAACTCAAGGCGGTTCGCCTGCCTTCGATTCACCTGACGGATATGGCGATCCTGTCAGCGTCCGCGACGGTCAGCCCCGCACCAGCTTCGAGGACGATGCAGGCCCTCTTCCGCAGGGTGGTCCTCAACCCATCGACCTCGCCAATTTACCGGGTAATCCCGACGCTGGCGTGGGTGTTCGAGAGCAACCTGCGAGCTTTGAAGACGCAGTCTCCTTCGTTTTGTCTTTGGAGCCAGAGTTCAGTACGATCACGCAGGATGTGGATGCGCATTACCACTTCGCATACACGAAACCGTACCTTGCTCAGTACTGTGATGCCACGCTCGATCCGTGGAACACACCCACGTTGAACGGGTTCACGGGTTACGGACGTGATGGGTATCGATACACCAATGGAGTCAAGGACGGAGATGCACGTCTCATTGGTGTTTCCAATGTCGGTCAGAAACTCTATCACCGCATAGCGGGTTCTTGGGCGGTGTTCCCTAATCAGCCCGTGTTGACCGGCGGGACATTGGGACATCTTTGCGTCGGAATTCCCACAGGCGGCATTGTGGTCTGGCGTGGTGTTGCAGGATCCGAGTTCTGTCACTACAACGTGACCACCAATACTTGGAGCTACAAAGCAAAAGCAAGTTCCGCAGCCGTTGGTGCATCGGGTAGTGGTTATGCTTTGGATGCCACGCATGTTTATGCGTGGGGTGGCGGGCGCGTCGAGAAGTTTGACGGTACGTCGTGGTCCAATCTGACGCCAACAGCGCTAACGAACGACCCTAATAAGGGCTGGGCGCAAAGCGCAGATGTGTTGTGGGTCTGTCCTTTTGGCTACGGCAATCTTCACCATTACATCGGCGGTGTTTGGACAGACCGCTGGTCCGAATTGGTAGCAGCTATTGGCAACATCGGTGGCTATCCTTTGACGTCCATGCGTGATGTCTGGACATACGGGTCAAATGTTTATTGTCTCTGTCATCATTCAGCCACTTCCAGATGCTATATTGTTAAGTACAACGGTAGCACTTGGACATTGCTCGGTGGCGGAGGCGTCTTCTACGACGTCACCAATATCTGGGGAACTGACGATAGCCATATCTGGGTACATGGACGAGGTCCGACGGATGCATCTCACATCTTCGTCGGATTCTGGAACGGATCGACCTGGGCAACACAACTCTCCGGTCCAGGCACCGCAGGGATTCAATACACAGGCAAAAGACTGTTCGGCACAGGGCCGCAGGTTATCGCCGGGTCCTTTTACACAAGTGCCGTCGTTGTTTACGAGACAACCGACGGTGTGAACTGGACTCAACCGACGTGGCCAGACAGCACCCCCGCACAGGTCATTTCGGCAACAGATTTCAGTGGAGTAACTGGAGGACTCACTGCGCCTTGGCGAACCGAAGCCTCCGGGGCGAATCGAAGCTCACGGGGTGACTTCCCAGTGAAGTCTTTGCTCGTGGTCACGCAGCAAGAACTTGTGATCTTCGATCTCGACACCTTCGATGGATCGGTGGCTAGTCTGCGTGTGTGGATGCGTTTCCTCCTGGGCAACGATGTGAGCAATTTCTGGGCACTAGGACGCGGGGTAGACAGCATCGTGTCCGTGGCGTTCTCTAATGGCCTCTTGGTAGTAGGCACGAAGGACACCGGTTGGGAAAGCGGTAGGCTGCACACCGTTGACTTCAAGGCTCTAACGCCTGCTACTGTGTTCAGTTTGCTGGGAAACGATGGTCAATGGATTGGGCAAGGAACCAAGACCATCGTTGATCGAAACACAAACTCAATCTGGCTTTCGAGCGGGTCTAATCGCATCACGCCGTCTGAGGTTCGTAGTGTCGCGGTTCTGCCTGAAGGAACGAACACACACTACATCGCTGTGGCAGGAGAGGACCCGGGTCCGCAGCTCGTGAAGTTCACGGGGAACGTGGTGCAGTACGTGTATTCCGCGGCAGGGGAGAACCTCGATGGCTCGAGTTTGGGGGACTATCGGCGTGTACTCTTCGACGACGTGGGATGGCTCTGGTTCTCCATCGGTAGCGTGCTCTATCGCAACTGTCGTGACTGGCGTGAAGGGTACATGTACCCCACCAAGATCGATACGCGTCAAGGTCTGGTAGACCTGGGGGTGACCATCACACATCTGGTCTACGCCAAGGAGAGTATCTACGCGGGTACGGCGAATGGCATCTATCGCATCCACAAAGGCACAATGGAGGCCTACCTCGCGTACACCGCACCGGGAGGAGGAGGCCGCGGAAGGTTGAATGTAGCTGCGTCGGGCGAACTCTTCGCGGGAAGCCGTTCCAAGGTTCAATCACTCAAGGCGTTCACGCTACTACGCGGTTCTACCGTTGTTCCGTATCTCTCGGTGGGTACCTACTTTGATGGCAGCAACGTGGGTGCGTACACCATGATTCGCTTGTGGGATGACGTTGTGGTGCGATCCTACGTTGCACCGTACATCATCGAACCGGGTACCTTCATCTCTTCTGCAATGCTGGCATAGGACGACCCGATGGCTTACCTCTTCTACGCCGCGCTTCCGGATTCAGCCCTCAGCATCTATAAGGTGTATGGGTTCGATCCGGACACAGGGGTTTGGACGTACATTCTAAGTCCTGGACCTGCTCAAGTGTCAGGCAACGGCCTTGAGAGCTGCTTGCAGCGCTTGATCGATGGGAAGACTTACCTGGCTTTGTCTTCTGATGGTTTGTCCAACGAACCAGCAAGAATCAAAAAACATGACGGGTCGTGGGGAGAGATAACTGTTAACTCGCCGGACATCGGAGGTACTTCGACTTACGTGAAGGCCATGCGGGCGTTGTCCGCGACCTCCGTTCTCTTCATGCCTTTCTCGCGGTACGACGACGGCCCAAACAACGGCCTCTTCAAATGGAACGGGTCATCGGTCAGCAAACTCGCGACCATGACCGACAACAGCGGCAATCCGTGCGAGGCCCGACGCGTTTTCGGGATGGCAGGTGATACGGAGAACGCGATCTACGTTTGCGGATACGTCTTCAACAACACGCGGGGCCTGTGGAAGTGGAATGGTAGCACCTTCTCGAATGGTGGGGCTCCGAGCGATCTGAACGGAGGTTACTGCGGAGTAGGTGTCTACGGCTCAGACATCTACGCGCTCCGTTACGTCGAAGGTGACTTCCCATCCGAGTCGCAATGCTACAAGTTGTTCAAGGGAACGTGGAGCGGGTCTTGGTCCATGATCAAGGACTTCCGCTTGACGTATCCGGCGGCGGTAGAGCCAGAGCTGAACGCTATCTCCATCGACAAGTCCAACGGACACGTCTGGGTGCTGCTCAAGGATGGATCCAACAATCCCATCGTGAGCCGGTATGACGGTGCCACTTGGACACACTGGAATCTGAATTCGCTGCTTGGAAGTGGTTTGCCAGTAAATCCTAAGGGCATCGCGGCCATGCGTGGTAAGTGCATGGTCACAGCCTCGATGTCTACCGGAGTTTCTCGGCGAACATGCTACTTCGACGGGTCTTCCTGGTCGTTGAAGGAGATGACGGACGCTGCCGCCGGTGACATTCCGATTCCCGTTACTGCCGACGAATTCACGGGGTATACACCGTGTCCAATCGTGGGCACGACTTCGCTTCTGCAAGACCCATTTGATACCGGTACGGTCATGCGGTCGCATCCGGGTAATGGCACAATCACTTACCCGGGTATCTATGCGCGTCTGACTGCACCGAATAATGCCAACTGTCAGTTCTACGTGGGGGATACCGGAGGCAAACCCCCCACGCTGTACGAGCGTCTGTCGAGTCTTCAAGCAGAAGACCAGCCGCCACAGCCCGTGGTGTTTGAAACGCGGTTGGGTACCTTCAGTGGCACGACCAATCTGCGTATCGCCGGGCTTGCGCTTTTCACCACACCTGAATATGACAGCCAAGTTCCGTGGTACTCGTATCAGTTCGGTTGGTACAAGAACGACGGCAAATTGCATGTTTGGTATGACTATCCCACAACTGAAACGGAAATCTTCACCGCCGTGACCGTCGCCGATCCCGCGACGACACCTCATCGTTATCGCATTTACTACAATCCCTACGATCAACCTCTCTATCTTTCGGACGTAGGGGTTACGCTCCTGAAAGATCAGTTGTGCTTTGCATACTCTCTCACCGAGTGTTCAACGTGGGTGAGTATAGGGGTACGCACACGCGATTTTGATTTCACCAACGCCTACGTCGGAATCTACGTACGCAAATGGGAAACCACAGCTGTTAATGCTGTGGCAGATTTTGATTATTTCTCTGCGCGACAATACTTGTCGACAAGCCAGAGACTGATACCGTCATACGATGATCGTAGTCAGGATAAGGTAGGACTCGAGGACGCGGGTAATCTCCTCAATCAAAGTAGTGGCCTTGCACGTTTCGACTCTCCGGACGGCATTAAGGATGGGGTTGATGTTCGTGATGGTGATCCCCGCACAGCCTTCGAAGACGCGTACCTGTTCCCGCAGGTCGCGGGCCGCGATGCCCGGTTCGATTATCCCACGGTCAAGGACGACTATCCTCTTCCCGTTGATCGTGTAGGCATCGAAGAGAGTCTCTTCGTCCAGCTCGACAACACAGACTACATCAAGGGCAAGTACGACGCGGATGGAAAGGAGTACCTCGGGAACTACAACGCCAGACACATCCTCTACTACGACGCCACCCTCGATCCTTGGCACGCCCATGGCGCTGGCTTCTACGGGGCCGGGCGCGATGGAAAACTCTACTACAACGGGGTGGAGTGCGGCCCCGGGACGTTCGGTACACTGGCAGGAGGAATCAATCGAACCGGCTGGGCAGCCAAGGACGGCTACCTCGACTTTGGCTGGGCGGCCACACCGACAATCTCCGCCGACGGCGAGATGACGTGCACGGTCACGCCGTCGGTTAATGCCCTCGGGCTCACCACCAATTTGCGCTGGTTCCTCACTGGAGATTTCGACATCCAGTTCGAGTATCAAATTATCTCTACGGGCGCAGGCCCAACGGACAATGGGATTGTCCTCATGGCCAGCATGGACTGGAACAACGAGTTCTACGTCCGGCGCAAGATGTGGAACACCAACCTCTACGACAAGGACGTGAAGAACAACGGATCGTGGTCTAGCTACGCCAGCGCAGCCACCGCGGACACGAGTGGCAAACTCAGACTGGTCCGAGTTGGCTCCGTGGTCTCGAGCTACTATTGGAGTGGCAGTGCGTGGGTGCAGATCGGCTCCAACTACACGATGACCTACGCGCGCCCTGTCTTCATCCAAGCCTACTTCCAGCAAAGTGGGGGCACGGCGATCACAGCCACGGTGAAGATTCGTAATTTTACGATCAACTCCGGTGCAACGACGAACCTCATCGGCTGGGCGCGTGAGGCCGCGGGCACGTACCGGGGCTCGCAAGCGGAGTTCCCGCAGCATGCACTGATCGTGTCGTCGGGCAACAGCCTCGACATCATCGATGTCGATACCAACAGGCTCTGGATGAGCTTCCGTGGCGGTACAAACAACGTTATCGGTGGGGATGCCAACTACTACGTCAACCACGCCGCGATGAAGGATGGAGTGCTGCTGCTGTCCTACCGCACAGTCGACTCTGGTGCATTGACTGGCAATGGCATCTGGATTGACTTCACGCTGGATTTCATCCGACTGCATCGAGGTCAGGCAACGGCTGATGCAGGATATATCTACAATGTGGAGTTGACAACGAGTGTGTGGCCACGAGATTCAGCGAATGGCTGCATCGCATTCAGGAACTCAGCGCGTGCGTATTATTCTTCGCACTATGATAACTGGCAGTATCAGAATCCACGCGCTAACTGGAGCGACTTTCTTCACGATAGCGGCTTCCAGTACCGCTTGATCGCTAACAACGGAGGTGTGTACCTCTGCAAATGGCAGCGATGGAAGTTCGAGGGCACTGGCAACGCACATCTCAACACCCCATACTACGGCATCGGTACGCAGACCGTGGCCACACGCTGGGCAACGTTCAGACCAACATCGAAAGACATCCTTGCACACGACCGCATCAAACTCTGGATCACGCTCTATGCGACGTGGGATGCGACTCTTGGTGGCGGAGGTGGAACCTGGCTTGAAGACTACGAATACACTCTCGCGGGTACCGTAGATGACTGGGTTTTGGGTGCACTCGCGCAAGACGCCATGGCACTGGATGATGCTGCTGGGCTGCTCTTCTACGCGCGCAACGAAGGTGTGTACGTTCTTGACCTAGCCACCGGCACGTCCACTCTCTTCTATGGCAAGGCAGGGTCCGGTGCAACGCACGAAGCGCTTCCTGACTATGGTCTCATCTCATCGGTCAAGCTCGCCACGGACGGCGCAACCTCTCTTCTTCTCGTGGGCATGGCCCGTCCAGACCGCATCTGGGCGGTGAATCGAGCCACACACACGATCTACTGGAGAGGTTTCCAGGATGATGCTCATCAACCTCTCTCCATGGCGGTGGGCGTATGAGCCTCACGCTTTTCAATAGCATTGGTTGGGCCGTAGAGAAGCAGACCATCGTTGCAGGTGGCGGTCTCACGGGCCCCGTATTCGTTTCCGCGACGAGCACAGACCCCAACACCGTTCGTTTGGTGTTCGATCGTAGGTTGATGCTCGAGTATCGTCAGGCCGGAGTCTATCGGGCCGAGACGCTCGATTTGACCAGTTTCCGGATCGCGAAGATCGTCGGTGGCGCTCCTCTCGAGATCGTACGTACCATTTGGATCAATGACACTACGATCGATCTCGCTACAGCCAACCAAGAGTCTGCTACGTACCGTGTGACCTGTGTTGCGGATGGTGTGATGGATTTCTGGGGGAATCTCATCACTGAGCAAACCGCAGACTTCCTGGGACAGCAAAAGGTCGACTACGCCACGCCTGCGGACCTGCACGTCTTCACGTCGGGCTACCCCGGCATGCAGGAAGACCTTACCAACGATTTCTACCCGGACTTGGTGCCACCCTACATTGATGATCAGTACCCTGCCGCAGCACCTCCTTGGGTACCCAACCCGCCGTCGACGAATGTACAAGTGGACATCCACGATGCCGATGATGGCGTGAATCTCTCGACGGTACGTGTCTACATCGAAGGCGCACTCGCCTATCGTGGTGACACCGATTCATTCGTGGCACCGTACAACGGTCCGTCCTCTGCGCGCATCACCCAGCCGCTGGGCTACCGCATCACGATTGACCCGACATCACCCTTTGCGTCGTATCAAGTCGTGGATGTGCGTGTCTACGCGGAAGATCTCGCGGTCATCCCGAACATCCTCGATACGCTCTATCAGTTCCGCATTGCGGACACGTCTGTTCCGCACCTGGATAACGTCGTTCCTGCGGGCGGTGATACTGATGTTGCACGCAACACCAACATCACACTCGAAATCCTCGACAGTGATTCGGACGTCGATGAAGCCTCTGTGGTCATCACGGTTGCGGGTGTAGTCGCCTGGCAATCCCAAACACAGCAGCCCGGGTTTGTTGTCACAGCGACGCACTTGCCCACGGGATGGCGTTACGTCATCAATCCGGATACGGATTTCTCATCGTGGCAAACGGTCACCGTCGAAGTCTATGCGACAGACTTCGAGTCGCCTCCCAACGTGCTGGATACGTCGTATCAGTTCCGCACAGTGGATGTGGATGCACCTTACATCGATAATGAGAACCCCGCTCCAGGACAACTCAACGTCCATCCGTTCACGAACATACAGATGGACGTGCTAGATGCCGGTTCCGGAGTCAAGGCCAACAGCGTAAAGCTCTACGTCAACGGAACCATCGCGTATCAGAACCAGGTGCAGCAACCTGGCTTCGTGGTGGCCCGGACGCCTATCGGAGGGGGATATCGCTACCTCATCAATCCAGATGCCCCGCTGCCGGTGCTCACCAACACCATTCGTGTGGTCGCAGATGACCTCGCAACGGTGCCCAATCATCTCGATACGAGTTACACGTTCCAAGTATCAGATGCCACGGAACCTGTGATTGAGGACGAGTTCCCGCTTGGGGAAAACGTTGCACCCTCTACACACATCTCGTTTACGTGTTGGGACAACATCCTGGTTGTGCGGTCGTCTATCCAGGTAACCGTGGGAACCGAAGTAGCCATTGAGAATGGCGTGTTTCAGGTTGGTTGGAATGGTCCTGCAAGTTCCATCGTGGCCAACCTATTCAACGGCTGGGATGTGGTTGTCGACAAAGAAACAGACATTCCTTACGGCAGTGAAGTGACCGTGCGCGTAAGCATCGCGGACCTCACAGGGGTACCCGTCACTTCGACATGGACGTTTCTTGTCAACGTGGACCCCACATGTTTCACAGGCCCCATCAACGACTTTGAATCTTCACTGTTGGTTCCCTATGACCATGCCGCCTCGACGTTGTACTACACGGAACAACTGCGCCAATATTTGCTGTCCGTAGTTCAGTCTCGCCCTGACCCCATCAAGTCCATTCGACAAATCTACTTGCGTGCCAACCTGGGCGAACTAGGGGCGTTGCTGCGCAACCTCGCACCGACCCCCACAGCCGCTGAGAAGGCAGCGAAGCTCTGCTACAAACGCACGGCGATCCAGATTGATGCGGCTTTACGCCGTAAACCGGGGCTACTCAATGCGGTCCTCACAGAGCTGACAGCACTGGGACTGCCCAAGGAACACCGCGAGCTGCTCTGGTCGTATTTGCGAACAGACCAACCCAACGATCTCGTGCCTCTCGCGTGCGTTATGGTGTGTCTGGCTAAGGTCCTCGAAAAGAACGAGCTGAGCTAATGCCGGGGACCACACAAAGTTACGATCCCGTCGTCTATCGCAGTGAGACACGCAACGGCATCACGACGGGTATCTTCTCGAGCAATCTGCCACACCGGGCACCCGTGCTCTGTTACATTGCAGGCATCGAGTGTCCCATCACATCCGCAACGGTGAGCTACGGGGTGTGGAAGATCCCTGAAGCTCAAGTCACGATGTTCCCGGACACTGCGCTTCAACGTTTCGGGGCGCAGGATCGGGTACCGATCGTTCTCTTTTACCTCGATGAGTACATCGATCCGTTGAGGCCTACGTGGCGTTTGCTCTTCGAGGGCGAGATCGTAGGCTGGGGGTACAGCAATAGTTCAGCGGGAAGAGCGATCACATTTCATGCGCTCATGGACATTGCCGTTTGGACCCAGCTCTTCCTGTTCTACATGACCAACGTGGACACGGTAGCGAGCGGTGTGCTCGGTGCGAGTCAGGACGCCTCCCAGATCAACCAGGCCGCTGCGGTGTTCCCATATTCGCTTTTCAAGAAGGGACTCATCACGACGGGGGATCAGGGTTACATCACAAGACCGTTCGATCTTGCGTATAACGTGGTCCGAGGCCTCATCGCAGACAACGCACCCAAAGACAAGAAGTGCGTACCCGCGGTGAACTTTTTCTCGCGCTGGACGAGAAGACAACAATTCCATAACAAGTGGATCGCGCTGCCGTTTCTTGATGAACAGCATGACGCGACAGGTGATCCCGTCGCGAACCAGCCTGCGGGGATTTTTCCCATCCTGCGCGCGGTACAGTCCGAGCAGGCGGTCAAAGCCATCGAGAACCACGTTGTGTCCGAGATGTCGGGAGGATCTATCTACACGATCTTGAAGCAAGTGCTCGACACCGTGAACATGGAACTCTCGATGTTGCCTACTGCTGCTGCGGTAGGTACGTACACGAATGGTTCCATCTTTGGACGGCCTCAACTCGTCACGCCAAAACAGACTGGCCTCTTCATGCCGGAGAGCTTTTTCAAGCCCGGCGCACATGATGCGGGACTCATTGATCCAAAGAAGCCCGTACGTCTCACCAACTATTTTGTCAAACCGCAGATGTTCTTCGGGCTGCCGCCGTGTTGTAACGTCATCTTCCCCTCGATGACACCCTCCATTCAGTACAACGAGAACTACGCTACCCAGCCTACGCGGCTGTACTTTGAGGACAGTGCACTCGTCAATCTCACCGCGGCGCAGACGAAAGCCAAGACCAAAGAGTTCTTTCTCAATGCATTGGCTCGAGCCTATCCCCCCGAAGCGGACAAAAAGTATCAAGACAAGCGCAAGGGTGTGACCCCCAACGAGACAGGTAAGAACCTTCTCCTTTGGCCCGAAGAGTTCTTCAAAGGGCCAGTGACGGCACGCTATCCAGCACCCCCATGGTTGATGTATTTCGCATCGCAGAACCAGGGGAGCGGTGTACCGACGGGAAAACCTGTGGCGAGTGCCACAGACAAGTCAGTCGTGCCGGAAACGGGAGACTCGGTCACCGATCAAGACCTGTATATTCTCTACGCTCAGTACGAGTTCTTCCGCCAGGTCTACTCACAGCGTGGAGGCGCCGCAGAGTGCGCGCTTCATCCTTATCTTGTGCCCGGATTTCCTTTGATGATCTTCGATGATTTCCAGGCGAAGATGCACGTGATTGGCTACTTGATGAACGTCACGCAACAGTTTTCTGCGGGTGGGGTGGGAACGTCCGTGAACTTCAGCTATGCCCGCACCATCTACGAGTTCTTCCAGGACATTGCCAATGAAATGGAGAGCCCCGCGCTCAAAGAGCGCATCGGACTCGCGACGGCAGCGGCACCACCAGAGCCGATCCCGGAGATTCGGGACGTCATCCAGCACTTCAGCCGGGCTGATCAGTTCTACCAGGCACTGTTCTACCGTAGACCTGACCCTGTCACGCGCCCTGCGGTGTTTCAGTACCGTGACCTGCTCGCGTTCGTGAACGCGGACGGCACACTCGAGGACATCACCATCGAAGGACTGAACGAAGAGACCATCAAGAAGCGAAAAGCAGATCTGGAAGCTGCGAAGAAGGTGCTCGAGGGGTACGGATCAGAGCAGATGGCTGCGAAGACCGCTGCTGCGGGAGACACCACACAGGGCGGGAAGATCGATACGACAAAGATTCGTGAAGCTCTTGCAACAGCAGGGTCCACCCTCACATCGGTTGAGGACGTGACTCCTGCCGTCGTGAAGGCGACGCTCGAGAGCATTACCAGTGAGATCGCGCGCATCACGGACCCGGACAAGCGCAAACAAGGATTGTCTCATAACCTGTCTGCGGCCAAAGATATCGTTCCGAAACCGGGTTACGAACCTTACTTCGATAGCTACGATGCGGCCATGCAGTACTGTGCGCGGCCCATCTGCACGCTCGAGGAGTACATCATCTTCATCAACGGACTTCGTGAAACGCCCATCGACGATGTGGCGTACGACGACGGTTCAGTTGCACACTCTGCGCGGTACTATGCACGCATCCGCAAGCTCAAGGGCGCGACAGCATCGACCAAAGCAACGAATGAAGAACAGGGACTTCAAGGCAGTGCGCCAACCGCAGTTGTTGAAGACTTTCCAGTGCTTCGTGCAGAATGGGACAAGATCTTGCTCGACTACCGTGCGAGAATCTACGCTTCAGTCAAGGTGAGCCGATGACGGTGATGTCCACAAAGGCTGAAGACGTACGCCTCTGGCAGCAATGGAATCGCACCAAGAGCGATCACGACCTCCAACAGCTCTTGAACCACTTGCAGCCGGTGATCACGCAGGCCGTGAACCGCTGGGGTGGTACGCTTGCCAGATCGATGTTGGAAACACGCGCCAAGGCGCTCGCTGTGGAAGCGATACGGTCCTACGACCCGTCACGGGGCGCAACACTGGCCACCCACGTGACGAATCAGCTCCAGAAGCTCTCCCGCACGGTGTACACGCACACGCAGGCGGCGCGGTTGCCGGAACACAAAGCGGTGAGCATGACCACGTTCACCGTAGGGCAGGAACAACTCAACAGCGAACTAGGCCGTGAACCCACGACGACGGAACTCGCAGATCACCTCGGGTGGTCTCAACAGCGCACGGAGGAGTTCCGAAAAGCACACAGTCGCCGCGAGCTACTTACTTCGGGTGAGTTCAATCCGTCGTCGTTTCCGATCGCCGACGAAGAAGACCCTATCGTAGGGTTTGTCTATCACGACCTTGCACCCGAGAACCAACAACTCTTTGAACACATCACCGGATACGGTGGAGCGCCTACGCTTTCGAATGCGGAGTTGATGCGCAAGTTCAAAATGACACAGGGTCAACTCTCGTATCAGAAGCGCAAGATGAAAGACCTCTTCGAAGACGCGCTGAAGAGGAAGCGGTAGCGTTCGATGCCCTCGCGCAAGAAAAGCTATCGCGAAGAAGGCGGCGGTCGTAGCGGACAGACCGGCGATTCCTGGGTACTCAGTAGTACCGAGATCGATCGCATCATCAGCAAGCGGATGCGCGATCTTCAGCGGTACTTCAATCGCAACAGAGACGCCTATCGTGGTGTACGTGAAGCCGCGAAGTTGTCCGCAGATCCACGTTACGTTCTCAGTGGTGAGGGCTTAACCAATCATCCGCAAAAGTTCAACTGGTCGTATCTGCCGCCGTCGGAAGGGTGTTATCGCATCACCCCGCGGGGCAAGCTCCGCGCTTGGTCCTGGCTGTTCTTTCACTCGTTCGGCTACACCTGGGATTACGGTTGGTACAAGCACAACCCCAATGGACGGCAGCCTCCAGGAGACCAGTACGGCCATCATCCGGATCGGTGGTTCGCAGGCATTCAACAGCTATGCGGGTTAACGTTAGAAAAGCCGCGACCACCACAGAGCCGCGTTTCGATTCACTGTTGTGTGAGTCGGCGTGGCGACGTGGTCTGGAGCGTTGATGCAAACGATCTCGCCTTCCACGGGGGTGGCGAGATCCAAATGACGAAGTTTGGAAACAACGCAGTCAGCATTGGCTTTGAGCTAGAACCCGCGTTGAGCAAACCCCGCCTGCCTAATGGTAAGTACAAGTCCGCAGTGGTCCTGCCCTATACGGACCGGCAAATGCTGGCGCTTGCTATCGTGTGCAAGAAGCTCGAGACAGCACAACCCGCGATTGAACACTTCTACGCACGCCGCGAAAATGGATCGATCCCTCAACAAGTCGCTGCGCACAGAGGCGGCTACATTCAGCACCGCGATGTGTTCTATCCGAGCAACTCAGCAGAAGCCGCGGTGTTCTCCGAGAAGGCCCGCGCGAAAGGACAACACCGTCTCACCAAGGTGGACGCTACAGCGCAGTTCGACATCCTACCAGGCGAACGAGGTTTACCCAGTAATGATTTCTTGAAGACGTCCATTTCCGGGTGGGACCAGCTCTGGAACATGATGGACAAGATGCGGTTCAACTTGGCCACGGACGTCTTTGTGGAGCGTCTGGACCCATCCGAGTTCAAGGGCATCTCCGACCTGTCTGCTGCGATGACCCGAAGTAGTAACCCGGGTCAACGTGCACTCCTTCAGTCACAACGAGACAAACTTGTTGCGCTTCAGCGCGCCAACAACATGCAAGCACAGAGTAGACGCGCGCTGTACAAGCAAGCCGAAGGTCAAGCGACCACGTTGAGCAGCATCACGGGAAAAAGTTCAGCGCAAACCGCGCAACAAGCCAACGCATTGGCAAGCAAACCCACGGCGGTCTCTGGTAGTATCTTGACGTACGACTACGACACTGGAACGTGGAAGGTCGGCGGCACGGATACAGGAAAGGCTGTCTGATGGCTGATCGTTACGACTTCTACTTCCAGGCGAAGAAACCTGAAGACGTGACCGGCTTCAAGTTCTTCACCGCAGGGTTCAACCGTACCATCGCAGTTCGGGGTGTCTGGAAGCTCACCTGTCAGTGGATCAAGTGCTTCATGACGCCCAAGGGAAGTGACCCCACTGAACCCGAGTACGGTACGGAGTTCACTCGCTTGATCGGGACCAACATCATCAACATGCAGGACCTGCGTGACGTGGTGATGCTCGCGATCGAGGACTGCAACACACAGATCTCAGCCATTCAACGCAAAACGCAGCCCGCAACAGACGAAGCATTGCTCACCGCAGTACTGACTCAATTCCAGGCAGATGGAGAAGATGGTTTCGAAGCTTGGGTGACCATCCGTAGCTTGGCCAACAAAGAGTTGACCATTCGTCTACCTGACCTTGCGACAAGGAAGTAACCAATGGCAATCACCGTCAGTCTCCAAGACGTAAAGGACGCAGAAGACTTCCTGGCGGAATTCGCATCGGACAAGATCGTCGACGGAGATTACACCGACGGGTCATCGCTACGCGATCTTGCGATCAAAAGCGTAGCCTACACGTTCGCCCTTTTGCGCAAGACAGACGAACAGATTCGTGCGCGGCAGAGCTTGAAGAAGATCACTGAAATCGACGTGAGTGATGACGCCGAAGCCGCGGACGACGCTGCCGATGAGATCCTTTCGAACTGGTTTGCAGCACGACATCGTGGGACGTTTGCGCGGGTCTCAGCTTACGGGCACGCATCTGAGCGGGTAGACATCGACATCGCCGCACAGACACGTTTCTACAAGTCAAGCTCGCTTACCTTTTTGCTCGACAACAACACTGAAGACCTCCACATCCCCGCAGAAGACCTCGTGGCCCAATTCGACTCGGATGGTGTGGTTATCGACTACACGTTTCGCATTCCGCTAGTCGCGTCGGCAACGGGTTTGAGCTACAACATTCCACCCGGACGGTTCTCGGGGTTCGACTCCTTCAATGCTTACGTGACGTACATCGAAACACTCGAAGAGGGCATTGGCGGAGACGACATCGAGAGCACGCCTGACGTAGTAGATCGCAGCACGAATCTCATCACAGTACGAAACCTCATCAACGCACGCTCGTGCGACGCGGTGTTGCGCGATCTCTACGGAGAGATCCGTGCACTGACTGTCATCGGCATGGGTGATAACGAGATGATTCGGGACCGGATACGTGAAGCGGCTACGGGACTCGAGCTACACGTGGGCGGCCACCAAGACATCTACGTTGACTTGCCCGTGATCGAGACGTCCTTCACCGGCGTTGTCGGGGCGAAGTTCGCGCGTCCCGACAACATCATCAACGTCTTCAGAGACCCTACGTACGTCGACGGAACCCTGGTCACCTTTCCCGGGCTGGGTGTACTTCCGGGCATGGTTCTTCGAGTGTGGGAAGGACTACCCACTGAAGCGCGAGACTTCGCCATCCGCGAAGTGCGGGATGCGGAACTCTACGTATCAGAACGCGTGCCCTTCCCTGTTGCAACGGATGAAGAGACACCTCCGGGTGTGGTCACGTGGTCCGTTGGCGCTTTGATGCCCGACTTTGAAGATGTGATTACAGCCCAAACGACCGGTGAGACGTCTCGCCAGGTACAGAACACGGGGCGCATCGTGCTCCCGGGTGGACCGCTCTACCACATCAAAGACGTGACCATCAATGACCCATCCGACCCGGATGCAGACCCTTCCGATAATCTGGTACACCTGAACGTGCGCGTGAACAGCGCACCTCAACCACAAGTAGCTCCTGATAACGAGTATCAGGTGGTGGTACACAATCCCGAAAATCATCAGTCGCTGATGAGCTACGCGGATGTTCTCGTAGGTCCCACCGGCAACCTCGGGAAGTACGACACGAAGTCCTGCAAAGTCACCTATGACACCTTGGGCAGTTTCAGCAGCATCGCAGGATACGTTGTGGAACGCCGCCAACGCATCTCTGCTGAGAATCCCATCGTGAAAGGGTTTCACCCTGCATACTTGATGTGCACTATCGAGTACCGCTTGAAGAAGTCGGCCACTACGACTGTCGATGCAACCGAAGCAGCAGCAGCTTTGGTCACGTTCATCAACAACTTTCCCTCGACCGAAGTACTGGACGTTTCCACCCTCTCCGATTTTCTCAAGGAGACGTACCCTGACATCGGACATGTCTATCCCTTCGTCATCACCTATGACGTGCATGTACCCGATGGGCGCGTGGTGCGCTTCGAAACCTCGGAAGCCGTCACCGTACCCTCGAACAGCACCCAGCTCGACGAGCTGCAACTCAACCCGGGCGATGCTGTCGACGGACTTGACAACCCTCTCGACTACGGCCTCACAGACGATGTGATTCGTTACCTGGCACTGGCGGATTCCATCGCTGTTGTGGAGCGAGCAGCCTAATGGCCACCATCGGAAACAACCTTCGTACGTTACTGCATGGCTTGTCCGATTTCTGGGTCAAGTTCTACGCAGACTACGATGAGCTGAACGCAATCTATCAAGGTTCCGAAGTGCTCCTGGCACAAGGTTACCTTGATATGCTGTCTTCCTTCCTCAACATCTCCATCGTGGAGACCCCCCTTTTCAACACAGAATTCTTCAAGCTCGTTACGCTTCGCGAAGACCAGCTGGTTTATGATGAAGCGTTCAATCCTCTCGATGACCGTTTGGTTGCAGACCTGCCTGATACGTTGGTCGAAGCATCGATCTTGCAAAACAAAGTCATCGATCCCACGGCCTCTATCGAAGAGCAAAGTGGCTATGAGATTGATGGCACGAACTACCAGTTTCGATTCAACGAAGACCCGGCTGGACGCACCATGCGCACGCTGGGTCAGTCCAATACAGGTTCGTTGCTCACCTATGGCATTGGATCGCTCACGCGGTTGTACGTGGATGTCGATGGTACTCAACCTTTCGCGAAAGCAAAGTATGGGCAGTGGCTTCAGCTTTTGAACAGTGGTTCAGGTAACAACAAAACGTTCTTGGTTGCTGAAAAAGTCGACGACTATACGCTGCTTCTGCAAGGCACGTTCACTTTGCCTGATTTGAACAATGGTGCTCTTCAGGCCACGCTTCTCGATGCTGAATTTGTTGCACGCGAAGGTTTTGCCCAGCGTTCTGTCGTCGTTGAATCGGGTGGACGGTTCGATGACCCAACACGCCGTCGCACACTTGAAGAAGGAGGCACGCTTCAGCGTGGGTCGTGGTACGCAAATTCCCCGTTGGGTTTGGGTGTCCGCAAAGGGGACATCATCCGTGTCTTTGATAATGCAGCGCTCGCAAGCGTACCCCAAGACTTCATTGTAGGCGTAGTGCGCCACGATCGCCTGTATCTGTCCACGGACACACCGGCCCCTGAAGGTGTACGCGACATCGCTGACTACGTTGTGCTTCGTGAGTCCCCCGACAGTGAGGTCATCGAAGAGCCCACGCTCTTTGCTCCTGTGAACACGGACAAGACAGGCGCGGGAGGTTCCACCCTCTGGAACATCGGTGAAACCGCGGCTACGTTCAATATCTCCCTTGCTGCGCCACCCGCAGATCAGTTTGCCGGTTCCGACAAGCAGCGCTACGTGACGCTAGGCAACTGCGGCGCTATCGCGTGGACAGCAAATATCGCCGCCGACGGTACGTTGACATGGACAGGCGGTCCGTCGCAGAACCCGCTCGTTCGTGCCATGGTCGGAGCCCGGGTCAAGGTTACAGGAAGCAGCCTTGGTCAGGACAGCATCTACACCATCGCGGAATACGACGATCCCGCAGGCAAGACCTGCAAGCTCTCTGGCGTCTTCATGGCCGAGACAGGTCTCACCTGTGCGTTGTCTTGGATCGAAGGTGCGACGCTCGTAGGTATCACCAACGCAGGTACGTACCGCGTCAAGAAGGTACTTGGTGCATTCGAGGCGCTGTTCGACTTGCCCGTGGCCTACCCAGACCCGAACAACACCGCAATCACCCATTCGGTGCATGATGGGTACATTGGAGACCTTGATCACTTCTACGTGGTCGATGGTTCCGTAGACGTTTTTGCAGGGGTGGGAGACCAGTACACGGGTGGTCTGCACGATGTGGTCGATGGCGTGGACTATCGCCTCGATAGTCGAGCGGGCACACTCATTCAGATAGGCCGCTTTGCGGGCACGTGGGCCCTCGTTACACCCGTCAACGTGAACTACTCGTGGCTGCGCATCATCCTGGCCACAGGTACAACGGGTGAACTGAACGGCGACGACCTCGAGATGAGCGTCAATGAGGTCGCGCTCTGGGCACCCGACGCCAAGGTGGACAAGTATCACCTCTATGAGAACTATGGCTACCTCATCAATCGCTTCCAACCGTCATCGGAGACCTACCGTGAGTTCATTCGCGGCGTCTTCCAGCTCTATATGTTGGGCCCCACCCTTCAACACATCGAGTCCGCGCTCAATGTGATTGGCGGCCTACCTGTCGTTCGTGATGACGGTGAAGTGCTGCGTGAATACGACACGAGTGCAACTGACCAAGACGTCATTCGTACTCTCCGTCCTGACGGGTCCACTGCGGAATACGTATATCCCAAGGACACGCCCATGCGCGAGGATATCGTCGCATGGACGACAGGAGATCCTGACATCGAGTTCCTGAGTTTTGAACCCTTGACCATCATGTTTGTGGTCACGGACTACGTGCAAGACCCCACCTGGTGGGAGAGCATCATCATTCCGCAAGAGCTGTTGCCGGGGGAGAGTGTGCTTCGTCGCACCAGCGTCCCCGCGCTCTATGAGAACGTCATTGGTGCCCTTGATGGCCCGGAGATAGGCGACCCTGGTCTTTTCATCGGTGCTGATGATGAAGGAAACGTTCCAGCAGACCCCTTGGTTCCCGCTAAACGTCGTCGGTTTGCCAACGTGGTGTTGAACACGTTTCTCAAGTACCACGTGTGCTATGTGCACGTCGATCCGATCGCTTTCAAAAAGTTCTCGGGATCGTTCATTCGAGATCTGCAAGAACTCGTACTCATCGCGAAACCCAGCTACAAGTACGTCTACGTGGAACCCACGAGTAGCTTCCTCGATGTGATGCGCATTCTGGACCCCGACGTGCAAATCCACGTGTACTTGACCGTCGACGAAGAGGAAGTACTCGTCGGGGAACAGACGCTTACCATCCAGTCGCTGTCTTGGAACATCGGTGACGTGTGGCGTTTCAACGCACCGGTACCCAGTGAAGCACTCACAGCTACGGCACCTCCCGGCTACACCCAGCTCACGAACTACCCGCTGATCTCGTGGAAGATCACCGGACCCGCCCCTCTCATCGAGTGGATTGATTTCTACGTGGATCAGAAGTTGGGTAGGGTCTATGCACTCACCGCGTGGCCCGCCGGCATCTACACGATCGCCTATAGCTCCATCAAGACCACGGCGGCTGCTAGCGCCAATCCCGCCCTCGGAGACACACCCTACGTAATCGGTGCCAACGATCCCGGATTGACACGCGTGCGCCGCGAAGCCTGGCGGGGCGCAACAATGGTCAACACCGGAGCGTATGTGTACTTTGAAGACCTGCGTGCGCAGTTCGAAAGTGGTCTGCACGACCACCAGTACATCATGATTCACGAGTCAAGCAGCGGCTACAAAGGATTCGTTCGTATCGCAAGTGTCCTCTCACCGACGCGCGTTGTTCTTCGAGAAGCTATCGCGGGTGCAACTGACATTCTTTGGAGTTTCCCCTCCGAGGAACCACGTGATGGTATCGTAGGGGGTCATGGGACTTTCAAGTCTCCTACAGCACTTTTCCGTCCGTGGCGCACGTCGGATGCTGATGCTACTCGCGGTTCTCCCTACGATGGGATGTATCTCCGTATCATGGATTCCATCGCAGGCAACAACGGTGTGCGACGCATCGTTCAGGCTTTTTCTATGTCAGAAGCTGTGCTCTCTGGTCCAGCACTGAATCCAGAAACGGGCATCCATTGGCGCCTGGAGGGAGATCCAAAGCGTATGGATCTCATTGAACGTCCTCTACAAATCAAGGTTGTGCCAGTACCCTGACCTGGCCTACCATACGTACGACGAAACGAGTCCTACATGTCAAAATCCACCTTTGTGTCGCGTCTCCGAATGATCGGCATTTTGCGTATTCGTGTACGAGACGTGGCCACGGGAAAGGTTCTGCGAACCATCATCAAGCGCAACACAATCACCTACGATGCGGGTGACATCGTACGCGCGCTCCTTGCTCAACGAGCTACAGACACACCTGCGGCTCAGTTTCAGTTCGGTTCGATGCGTTTCGGAACGAGCAGCACCGCGACATCTCGAAACGACACGAACCTCATGGCTGAAGTGACAGCGGTGCGTCGTCAACTGACAGATCTGGAAAAGCTCAACGGTGGTTCCGGGGAACTCACGCTGCATGCCTTCATGGAAGGCACCGCAGGCAACGGACACACGTACCGTGAGGCGGGTCTCTTCACACGCGGCACGCTGTGGAGCGCCGATGTGGGTGGTAGCCTCATGTGTTTCGCACGTCAACTCCACGCCGCGATCGAGAAGACAGCATCTGTCGCACTCGAGTACGACTGGACCCTTCAGTTTACCGTGTAAAGGGAGAATCTCATGCGCCAAGTCGTTGATTTCCGTTCCAGCAATGGTGACACCGGCTACCCCGAATCCGATGCGATTCTCCCCGTCGCCGACGGTGAAAGCGCGAACCAGGCCGTGCTGCGACGTCCTACCGAGAACACGCGCTTGCGCACTGAATTGATGCGCACGCTGTTGCGCGAACATGCGTGTTTGGTGGACGCGAACACGCGTTTGTACAGCGCGATCCCTGGAAATCCTGTCACCTTTGATGGGGTGTATCCCGGACAAAGTGGCACGTTCTCCATCGGCACAGACCTCGTCGTGGTCTCAATGGGGTCTCCCGGACGCTCAACGATGTACCCTTTCGTTGGGTCATCGAAAGCAGCACTCAGCGTCGGAACACCTGCGAGCAACGAAGTGGTGTTCACGTCCGTGAAGAAACAGTGGGAAGGGAGTTCCTTTCCTGCGGCAGATGCGAACGCCATTGCGGTCGAGATCGTCGCGGGACCATCAGTGACCGTGACGTTGAAGGGTCCGAACCTCGATCACATCTACATCACGATCGTATCCGGTACGACCACGTGTAATGACGTGATCTCCGCCGTGAACGGATCTGCGGCCAACACTCTTGTGCTTGCATCCCTCGGTGCCGGTTCTACCGGTACCAATGCAGCTGCACTTTGGGGGGCTGCCCAGTGGGGTGGTGACTATACCCAACGTTTCCTCAAGGGGGGTGTTGCAGGCGTCATTCACACAATCGGTTCAACTGTGCTGAGCACGTTTTTTGCTGCCGCCACTGCCAACAGGATCCAAGAAGGAGATATGATCGGGATCTGGTACGACAAGAACGTGGATACCACTGGAACCGGTGGAAGACTGCAAAGCACGTACGAGAATGGAAACTATGCCCTGACAGCTGGACAACTTTTCAATTCACGACGTGAACCTGAAAAAGTTCCGAACTGCATCCCCATCTGCAAGTGCATCAACGCCTACACACTGCTCTTCGCAGATGGATCGTTCATTCAGATGGGCTATCCCGCGCCTCTGGGCCATGACAGCTTGCAGATCTCCATGGCCTATGACGGCATGGCTGCGCTTGGTGCCTACTGTTACGACGGAGTAAATGAAGGCATCAAACGTGTCACCACCGGCACACACCCGCATAACCCCGCGATGACCATCCGGGAAGCTTTTGAGAACACCGACGAACAAGTGTATTGGCTGAGGAATCACACCGCTGCGTTCGTTTCGGTGACGGATGGCACAACTTCCACGGGTGGGCAGTACAACGGCCCCAGCGCGTTTTACGATGCGGTCAATGCGTTGAAGAACGTTGGAGGCAAAATCTTCGTACGTCCAGGGTTGGCGTACACGTTCCCAAGCGCCGTGGTTGTCACCAAGCCGCTTCACATCGTCGGCGATGGTAGTTTGATTACGATCAGTGCAGGCGGCTACGCCCTCGATTTCACCACCTCTGCGGTGGGAACAACTATCTGTGGCCTCTACTTCCAGGGAGGTACGATACGTTTCAACTCCCTCGATATCACGCTGGACAACTGCTGGCTCAACAACACTGCAATTCGCGAAGAAGGCGAACGTACGCTTCTACACAACTGTTCTCTGTCACACTCCAGCGCATCTGCGCTTGTTCTCGTGAGCACTGCAAAGCTCTTCAAAGCAGACACGTGCAAAATCTCCGGGTCGACATCGCCAGTAGTAATGTACTCGGTCATGGACGGTATCGCGACATTCGACAACTGTGCGTTCTACTCCGGAATTACATGCACGCTACTGCAAGCGGGCAACACCAGCAAAGGACTCATCCTCAACAACTGTCGTTTCGTAGGTCGCCCCTACTCGACGAGCGGTTGGACCGCCTACATTGAAGGAAGTGGCCACCACATCACGAATTGTACGTTTACCAGTGCGATCAATGGCGCAGGCATCCTCTCATCGTTGCTGTGGGTCTATGGAAACAACATCTCCATCAAGGGTCTGACCGTTGACTGGAATGGCGGCATCATCTGTGGCTTCGGCGAAAACGACAATCCACTTCGTTTCCAAGGTTGGGGTATCGAGATCGATCACCTCAACATGTACAACTTCTACTGGGGATACGGAGCCAACACTCCCGGTACGGAGTATCCCTTTGTCTGTCTGCAAGGGGATGATGGGAGTGACTTCAAGAATGGCGTGGTCACACTTCAACACTCCTACATCGGAGGTTTCGAAGTAGCAGCAGGTGTGGCTATCGGCGATGCCGTAACGGGCATCCTCGTGGGGGCCAACAAGTACATAGGCTGGCCGGGTGCCAATGGCTGGTTTGTACTTGATGATCTGACCATCGATGGCATCGGCAAGTCGGGTGGAGCAACAGCATCGAACGCCCACATGGTCAAGAACCTCCCGTCGAACACGCACATCGTCAACTGCCACTTCTGTGAAGGTGCGTGGAGAGGCATGATCTATGAGAACGCCGCCGTTAGTGGGCTGTTCATCTGCGACAATGAGATCCGCTTCTCTGGTGAAGGTACGTACAACAACTACGCGTTGATCCGGTTGACGGGTCTCAGCACCGACGCGAACATCCAACTCTGTCGAAACCGCATCTTTCACGGTTATCTGCAAGACGGTTTCGCCATCGATTTCGCAGGTGCAGAACGGGGTGTGATCACCGACAACATCATCAAGAAGACGTCTGGTGCAGCCTGGGTCGGTGTCAGCCTTCAACTTGCGAATATCACCAAGGTTGTAACGAGAAACAACAACTGCGCAGAAGGCATCAGTTCTGTCGGTGGCTACACGAGTTGTTTGCCGGCAGCCGCAGGGAACCTGAGCGTCGAGAACATCGTGATATAGTGGAAGCTGACCTCAACAAGCGTCTTGACGAGCTGATCAAGACCATTACGACACAGAACCAACACGTCCAGGAGCAGAAGCAATCCAGCAACCCTGCGGGCTGGATTGCTGCGCTCATCACTGCGCTCATGGCGCTCATCGGCATTGGTATTGCGGCCTGGCTCGCCAGTCGCAAAGCGAAAGAACTAGCAGCAGCCAAAACCGAACTCGAGCAACAAAAAGTCACGCTGGAACAGACCAAGCACGAGGCTGACCAGGCGGCTTTACGCAGTAAAAAAGACGCGCTGCTCGAGGAAGCCGCGAAGCTCGAAGCGACCATCAAAGGGCGTACAGAAGACCTACGCCGAGCAGAAGAAGCACATAAGGTACGCCAGAAACAGCTTGAGGGGCTACACGCATGGGACGACATCAACGCCGCGTGAGCGCAAGCGTTACCGTTCTGGTAACACTGGCACTTCTCTGCAACCAGGTGGTCTACGCTGACCCGCAGGTGGGCGACAAGGCACAGAACGTCAAGGTCATTCCCCCTTGGACCATGCGCATGTGCCCCAAGGAGTTCTACGCAACCTACACACCTGCGGAGGCGTTGGATCTAAAGAAGAAGGACAACGACTGCTGGCTCTGGAGTGAGCAGCAACGTGTCCTTCGTCTACAGGTCGAAGACCAGACGCGCGTCATCGAGAAGCTCAAGGGTGCGAATGCGGTCTACGAACAGAGTCGTATCCTGGACCAAAAACGTATCGACGCTCTCATGAAGCAACTCAAAGACGAGATCGCGGAGAAGAACACCTACAAGTACAAGCCTACCTATGGTTGGCTCTGGGGTGTCATCGGCGGCGGCGTGGCGCTCGTAGCAACGGGCGTCGCGATCGGGATGGGCGTCGCGTACGCGAAGAAGTGATCACGCGGCCTTGAGGTCGGGAACGTTCTTCTCCAACCACGGAATGGCTACCTGAGCAGCTTTGGTCTCAACGACGCCTTGCACGATCAGGTCTGCGCGCATGGACAGCATCTGCTGAGCCTGCTCGATGTCCGCGTCTGTACAACCGTAGTTCTTGAGCCCCAAGGCGCGTTCCAGGGCGAACTTGTGAGGGTCAAACCCAGACCCCAGCCGCCAGTACTCCATCTCCATGTCGCAACCGTAGCACTCGGCTTCGTAGCCGGCACGGTAGGAGCTGTCAGCTAGATACCGCGAACAGAACGTTGGCCAGCCCTCGCGTTCACCTTGAACGACGTGCTGGTTCTCGTGCACGGCGACACGGACCTGAGACCACAATGCCCAGCGCCCATCAGGTCCTTCGACACCGATCTCGAAGGGAATGTAGATGGTCTTGTAGAGCGTGGTCACGTAGTCCTTCATGAACTGCTCTTTGTCCTGAATGTTCAGAGCATCAAGCAGCTGGGCGGCGACCTGCATGACCAACGCATCGTTCTTCTCTTCCACGGTGGCCCCGAACTCGTTCTGCATGTAGGCCCAGAAGGCTTTGACTTGTGCAGGTGTGAGAGACATTACTTGCCTCCTTTCGGCACACAGGTGCAGCCCGTTGTAGTCTCGCCACAGACCCATTCCGTCGGCACACCTGCCTTGAGGGCCTTGACTTGGGCGCAATCCATCACGCGTTGCCACTGCTTGTTTGAACCGCAGGCTTCGACCACGCTGCCGTTACAGCGCGTGGCCTTGACTTGCTGACAGGGCGAACCGCATCCCGCCCAGAGTACCAGAGCTGCGATAAGCATACGCACGGTGTTTCTCCTTTCAGTCGACTGCTTGAATGATAGGCTTCCCACCGCCACCCACAACCTGGCAACGGAACTCCACCCACTTCACGCGTACCGTTCCCAGAAAGAACTCGACGATCGTACCCCCGGCGTGTTCACCTGGTACCATCGGATTTTCTGCGAAGTCGTAGAGGGAACGAACCACGATCCGATCGTAGTGCGGATGTTGTGGTTTGTACTCACCGAATCCCAAGCACAAGTAGTAGTGCGCGATGCGCTTGATAACCGGTGTTAGACCGAGGAAGCGTTCTATCTTCGTCTCGGACATCGCATACCTATGTCTCCACCGGGAAGTACTGATAGAAACTCCATTGCTGCTTCTTCTTGACCAGCGTGAGCTGGATCTTTTTCGCTTGCTGGCACTCTTCGCAGATCACGGCGATGAGTCGACCCTTGTCGTTGATCACCAGTGCTTGGTCAAGTCGCGTCGCTTTTGCACAGTTGCTGCACGGGCGCTCATTGCCGTTTTCAGTTTTTGCAGTTGGCATTGTGAACCTTTCTAGCTGCATCCGGATGTGGCGCCACATGTGGAACAACTGTAACACGACCCATTGCGAACCATGATAGCGCCACACTCCGTGCATGGTGGCGCATCCATGTAGGAGCCGACGGGTGCTACGGTATGTACTTCCAGTTCAGGATCAGCGTCGTTCTCAACGATGAAGCCTTCTTCAGCAGGAGATTCGCTGTCGGTGTGACCATTGCTCATCTGTGTGTGCAGAAACACCGCACCGAGCTTACGCACAATCGCATCGTAGATGGAGTGTGCAAAGCGAATGTCCGGGTCCGTGGAATAGCCCATCGGCTCGAACTTGGTGTGACTGAACTTCTGCACGAGCACTTCCAGGGGAACACCGTACTGCAAGCAGTAGGAGATCGATTGAGCCCACCCATCCACGAGTCCCTGCATGGTTGAGCCCTCTTTCGAGAGTCGCACGAAGATTTCGCCGGGCATCCCGGTATCCTCATAAGGCGTGGCCAGGATGTAACCCTTGATGTTTTGAAATGCGAACCGAATGCGATGCATGTTCGTTTGGTGGTTCGCGAGCTTGCGGCGTACGATGCGTGGTGTTGTCTCTTCTACTGCGGGCGCAGCTACCGCGGTAATCAAGGGCTGACTCTTCTTGCAGTTGTCACGATACACGGCAATGTTTTTGATCCCTCGTTGCCAGGCCTTGATGTAGACCTCTCCGATCTGTTCGGGTGTTGATTCATTCGGAAGGTTCACCGTCTTGCTGATAGAACCCGAAATGAATGGCTGGATGGCCGCGAGCATCTTCACGTGTGCCATGGGACTCAGTACACGTTTGCCCGCAGATGGAATCGCACAGTCGAACACCGGTAGGTGTTCCTTGAGAAGTTGACTGCATCCGTCGAGATGTTTGTACCGCGCGAGGTACCGCATGATCTCGCGACGCGCCGGAGCCTGATACGTGAGCTTGTCGAGCGCCATCTCGACGATACGATTCTCCATCACAACCGTGCCACCTCCTACCAAGCTCTTCATCTTGTAGAGGCTGGCCTCGGGTTCGATACCCGTGGTGTCACAGTCCATCATGAAGGAGATGGTCCCAGTCGGGGCGCATAGCGTAACTTGTGAGTTTCGAAAACCGTGCAAGGCACCTTGTTCGATGACCTCGTCCCAGATCGAAACCGAGCCCAGATCGCGTTGCTGCGCCGCTGTCATGTGCTTGCGCATGACCTCGAGCATGGCAGCACGGTTGCGATCGTAGGCTTCGAAAGGACCGCGTACGAGAGCCAGGTTCACCGAGGCGAGATAGGCTTGTGACGTGATCACCGACGTCACTTCGGACGCAATCTGCCGACCCGCATCACTGTCGTAGGGCACACCTATCGACATGAGATATGCACCCAGATTGGCATAGCCAAGTCCCAGGGGACGATACTTCATCGAGTTCGCTTTGATTGCGGCAGTGGGGTAGTCTGCTTTGTCGATCAAGATGTCTTGCGCAAGCGCGAAGACATCCACGGCTTGTTTCAAAGCTTCGATGTCGAGTGTGCCGTCGATCTTTCGGAAGCGCATCAAGTTGAGACTGGCAAGGTTGCAGGCACTGTTATCCAAGAACGCAAACTCACCGCATGGATTCGTGGAGTTGATACGTCCATCGCTGGGACATGTGTGCCAGGCGTTGAACGTGCTGTCGAATTGAATGCCTGGGTCTCCACATGACCACGCGGCCTGACAGATCTTCTCCCAGAGAGCGAGGATGGGGATACGGTCAGTGACTTCTTCCGTTACAACCGCGTGCAGATCCCAGAGGACTTCTTCGTCGGGGTGTTCCATCGCGTAGAGCACCTTGGTCATGAACTCGTCGGTGACACGGATGGAGTGATTCGCATTCTGAAAACGAATGAGCGCGTACGCGCCCTTGGGATCATCGAAATGCGCAGAGAGCCCCGCTTTCACGAGGAGCTGTGCGACATGTTCTTGTTCCGCTTTGCAGGTGACGAACTCGACGATGTCAGGATGATCCGCGTTGAGCACACGCATCGCGGCTGCACGTCGCGTGCCCCCACCCGATTTCACGATGCCGGCCCATGCGTCGAATCCGCGCATAAACGATACGGGTCCGGATGCAATGCCCCCACCCGAGAGGCGCTCTTTGCTGCTGCGTAGCGCCGAGAGGTTCACACCTGAACCACTTCCCTGTTTGAAGATGATCGTCTCGGTCTCTTGCAGCGCGGCGATCGACCCCATGTTGTCGTCGACAGAGTTGATGAAGCACGCACTGACCTGTTGTTGTCGTGCATCGATGCCGAGATTGAACCACACCGGACTGTTGAAGGCGCCGCGCTGTGTGAGCAGCAAATATGCGAGGTCTGCGGCAAAGGCTTCTGCATCTTCCGCACACACGAAGTAGTTTTGTTCAAGTCCCCAGAGACGAATACGGTTGACTACGCGAGCCACGACTTGGCGTACGCTGGTTTCACGTTCCGGTGTCCCTTCTTTGCCGTAGAAGTACTTTTGCGCCACGATGAGCGCAGCACGGTCAGACCAGGTGATGGGAACTTCCACGCCGAGCTGTTCGAAGATGACGGCGCCGGTGTCTTGATCTTTGAGTGATACGTCGGTGGTCTTCCACTGTACCATCGTGTACGGGTCTTGCCCATCAGGACAGAAGCGCGATTCATATGAAAGCAAGCCGCGCTCCTGCGTCGTAACTGATGTGATTGTCTCCAAAGGTGCACCAACAAAGATCTCCATGTCCGGCATGCGCCATCCTCCCAGAGATTAAAGCGTGATGTCGTGAGCGTGCTTGCGTCGAAGACGTTTCTTGCGCGGGCGGGTCAGACTTTGTGCAGCTTCAACCTGATGGCGGATAGTGGATTGTTGCTCATGAACTTCTTCGGCAACGCGTGCAAGGCCGTGCGCATCACAGAGGTCGTCCTGGTCTATGGTGACGCCCCAGTACTTGATCGATGCCTGCATCATGCGCGACTTGGACGCATTGCCGTGACCGGTCACGAACTTCTTCAAAGTGGCGGGAGGAACGAGGAGGGGATGCGGGACACCCAGGTCTGCAAGCACCACCTGCACGATGCCGTTGATCTGTCCGAGTTGGTCAATGTCGCCTAGCGAACCTAACGACTGTGCTTCGAGTGCTGCGTGTGTGATTTGACCTTGGTACTGTACGAGCTGTGTTGCGAGTTGATTCCGGAGAAAAGTGAGCCGTTCCGTTCCTCGCAACTGGCGAGGTGTCTTGATCAAATGCAAGCTCACTGAAACCCCGCCCAGGAGGACGCAGACGCCGATTTTGTTCAGTGCCTGGTCAATCCCGACGAAAATCGCCATCGGCCCATCAGACTTGTGTACGCACTCACGGTGACTTACTATTCGTACACGAGTTAGCCTGAGAGATCAAGACAATGTCCGTGACGGTGACCCTCAGACAAGAGAAAACAGTCCTCGCAGACAGCTACTGCGTGACGTCGTGGATAACAAACGCAGATCCCTCTGGCATGTACCCACTTTTTGTTGTTCAGCCGGGCCCCGTGCCTGAACAAGAAGAATGGGAACGGGTGGCTACTCTCGACGATCTTGCTCAGTACGTCGAAAATCCCTTGGTGCGAATCGAAGCAGCCACCCCGGGTCAATTCACCGCGATTGGTGCCATTCCCAGTGACCATCTGATCATCACGAATGCACCTGCGGCCTGGTTCACAACAGTATTCATCCAAGCCGTTTTCCGTGTTGCCTCTGTAGATCCCTCGGGTAACTACCTACTTGTCACCCCGTCCGGACCTTTTCCACGGGCTGAATCCGGGCTGGCGTGGACACTCAAGGATGAGTTTGAAGTGACCACGCGTGGGTCTGGTACCAACGGAAAGTGCTACCGTCAAACCACAGGGAGCACTGATCCTTTTCTGCGCCGACATTGGACAGAGGAATTCGCGACGGTACAAAAGGCACTTGATCGCGTCACATCGAACAACACGTACGTCGAGTCGCTGGTGACACAGGCCAACACCTACGGCGCAACATTCGCTGGGGTGGATACGGAGACCTATCCCCAATGAGTGTATCCATCACTGTGACACAGACCAACACGGTCGTTCCGCAGACCGATGGGACTGTGAAGTATCAGGTTCGTTTCGTCGTCGACGCAGCCGAGGAGATCCCTCTCGCGCTCTTCGTCTTTGAAACAGAGGACGATAGCTACTGCTTTCCTGCAACACTCTACGATCTCGAAGCGTACCCCGACACAAAGAACGCTGCGATTGCTCAGGGGTTGGACCGCTATCGAGCCAGTGAAGTCACGCGCATCTACGAGTTGCTCCTTGATGCACTGGATTTCATCAGTGTCACACACAGCAGGCTCCAGAGCGTGGTCAACGAGTTCAAGAACGCTGAGGATGCGTTCGCTGGTACTGAGACCTTCACCCTCACGCAGAGTTGACCATGGCTGACACGATCACCACTCAAGTACGCGCTGCCGAGACCATCGAAGATGTCGAGAAATTCGTCATCACCGTCACGGTCACAGACGCGGGCGACCTTCCCACAAAAGCCATCTTCGTGATGACCATCGCGGATCCCAGCGATCCCAAAGAAGACACGTTTGCACGTGTTGCCACCATCGCGGATCTGACCGAGCTACTCGAAGATCGTGCGGCAGCGGTCCTCGCCGAGGAAACGCTTTACCGGGTAATATCGACGCGCTTTATCTACGACAACCTGGACACAGGAGTCGCGGCCCAAGACGTCCTCAAAAGCCGTATCGACGAACTGGTTTCGGATTGGCAGACGTATTCAGCAAGCTTCGTCACCACCAGCGAGGTGACGTATCACCCACGCGTCGATCCGAGTGCGTTTGAAGCGCTGGTCAACGATTACACCGCGGCGCTGGCAGCGGAAGAAACAGCTAAAGAAACGCGCGACAGCGCCCTCACGGACTACAACACCGCCCAGACCGACGCAGACGACGCTGCGACAGCGCTCACCACCGCACAAACTCAACGCGACAAATGCTACCAGTTCAAGGGCTACTTCCAGACCTTCTATGACTCCATGAAGGCCGGAACAGGCTTCTACCAAGACGCGGATACGTTCCGCCTTGCAGCTGAGACCTACCGCGCCGCGACCACCGGCCTCAATCCTTCCGCCGAAAGCGTTTTCATTGCTGCCCAAACGGTGTTCGGCACCAAGCAATCCAACGCGAACACTGCGCTGACAAACGCCTCGTCCAACCTCGGGCTCTTTGCTGCTGAATGTGCGGCCAAGGACGGAGCCGTGACGTCTGCGCAGGCCGACTTGGCAACTGCGCAGACGACACTGGCTCAGAAACGCACAGCTTACGAGGATGCACAGGCCGCGTACGCCGCAGCTCAAGCCGCGTCGGATGCGGCCCTCACCGCTATCAAGACTCTCAAGCCTGACTACGATCCCAACGCCTAGCGCACCCACGCATCAAACTTCGGATTCTGCCGAGGCTCTGGATCATGGATCCCGAAGAGCAGCAAATTTCCGAAGTGGTGGTACATGTCCGAGAATGTCCGAAAGCGTACCGTCCTGCGTTTGCGCGACATAATGGTCTCGTATTCCACGGCTCCATAGGTGTCGAGACGCACGGAATGAATCGAAGGTGTGTAGCCTCCATAACCACAACACTTGTCCGTGCTGAAAAAGAATGAATAGCTCTTTCCGTGTCGAGCGGTAGTGAGCTGCAACCACAATGCGAGCTGGTCTTCATCGATAGGGGGCTCTGGTCGTTGAAAGTGTTCCCAGAGAAAATCAGGAACGAACGCACGTAGCTCTTCGAGCGAGTGAACGTTCCGATGGTCACCCCGCGCATCCGAACTCATCGAGGTGCGCGTCAATTGAATCGAGATGCGTTCCCCTGAATCTACGAGGCGTCCTACTTGCCATTCGCGTTTGCAACCGGTGTTGGCGTCTTTCACTTTGAAGGGGATGCCCGCAACCCGCGCAATGCGCCAGACGTCTTCCAGGGAGAAAGGTGAACGTGCTTTGAGGGCCATCGTGGCGAGTTCCAGCGTATACGCATGCAAACGTTCACTGGTCCATGCTCCGTGCTTGCAGTGACGCGGTGCCCACTGATTGCACGACGTTGGTCTAGTCTTCTCGCTACCGTAGCGTTTGACGGTTCCACCGAAGTAGCACTGGGTACACTCTCGAAGCTTGAAGAGCGCGGTCTTCCGCCCCGCTGCACTCCTATCCGAGAACATCCCCTGCACGTCTTCCACGCCAGAGAAGTTGACCTGGTAGGGCGCCTGGATGGCATCGAGACCCGGTTGCAGAGGGTTGCCATGCCCCGCCGCAGGTGGCACGTAGGTGAAGCCTGCGAGAGTGTCACGCCACGTGCGAACCTTGCGCTCTTTCCAATCATCTAAGTCCAAGCGCTGTATGCGCTCGAGAAACGCATCATCCCAGGAAGGTCGTCCGTGCATGAATGCAAATGGAAGTTGTGCTGTGAGCGCATGTGCTTCGGTCACAGGGTCATCTTTGCGAAACGTGAACGTGCATCTATCGCCATGCCAGGAGCACGTGTCGCATCCGACCCACTTCTGCATCAATACACAGCGTGTGAACAACTCTTTGCGGGTAGTCTCAAAGAGTTTGTCCCCTTGCATGATGAAGAAGGGCACCTCATCCCCAATCGCAAAGAGCCCCTCACCACCCGCTACCACGTAGAAGGCTTGTGGGAAGTCACGCTCCTTGTGAACACTGTTGTGGTAGTAGTGCCGTGCAGGTTCGAATGTGACAAGCATTCCGTAAAAGTAGTCGCCGAAGATTTCGCGTACCTCCCTATGCACCATGATGTCGATTTGTTCAGTACGCGTGAGATCGCGTGTACGGTCACAGAAGACAAGGCCTAGCCGGGAAGTTGACTGGTTGTAACGCGTCTCCTTCCCGGCACAGATAGTCACGACGCGATCCAGGTCAGGTGTAGACGTCTTCGAAGTTCTCATTCTGATGTCTCTCGATGGCACGTTGGAGCACTTCGGCGAGCTGGGCTCCGTGCACCGGATTGATGCTTTGGAAGTAACTCACTTTTCCCTTCAGATGCGATGCGAACGCTTGAGGCGCATCAATGAACTCTCCGCCGTAGCGCAGAGCGTTGGGAAAGAAGCCGTACTCAAGACAGTTGAAGATGATGTTGCGGTAGCGCCGGTACACATCGCGCGGGATGTTGGGGTGTTGATTCACCACCATACCCAGCATCTTCTGACGGGTTGGAGGTCGCTGGATACGTAACTTCTTCCAGTTGATGCGATAGCCTGCACTTTTCGTGAGCGCATCGACACGTGCGATGAGCGCATCGACTTCGCTACGCGTAACAGCATCCGCGTGACTCAACGCGAGGTCATCTGAGTAGCGCGTGTACGTCCATCCCGAACCCTCGAGCGCGGCCAGAAGAGGCGCGTCTAGATAGCGCTGTGCGATGTGATTGCATAGCGAGGGTGATGCCGGACTGCCCTGGGGAACAAAGTGACGTCCGTTCTCGTGCACGGTACACAAGTCACCGATCAAGCCCGCAACCCAGTGACTGTATCCCAGGGCTTTGAAGAAGTTACGGACGCGCGTGCGGGTGTGCGAAGGAAAGAAGTCTTGCAGGTCGAGCTTGATGAGCACGTTCTTCTGCACGTGCTGCTCAGCGCTATCGCGGCAACTCTTGCCTTTCACGTACGCACCCACGCAGGGAAGCACGGGGAGCTTCGATAGGATGACTTGCGAGATGCGCCGCTGCACGTATTTCAAGATGCGCTTGGGATGGTGAATGGGCCGGCGCTTACCATTCGCTTTCGCGATCGTGAACGTGGAGTAGAGGTCTTTCTTGGCGGTCACGCAGTACCAAAGCGTTTTGCAGCGTACGCCTAAGTAGAGTGCAAGCGCGAAGTCGTCCAGGATGAACGGAAGAGGTTGCTCAGCCAACAGCAGGTGGTTCGGTATTGGGAACGTGGTCAGTGTTGTCTGTAGGTAACTGCTCATAGGGAGACCTCTTGAGGACGAGTTCCTCATAGCAAGGACGACTTCCGAGTTCGCACTTGCCTTGCACATGTAGAAGGTGCCGTGGGCACTTCAAGCACACCGGACGGAAGGGCCCGTCCGGTGTGAAGAGCACCACAGCATCATTCATGACGGTCTGGAATGCGCCTTTGTGCGTATCGTTTTCAACACGCACTGCACGATGCCGCTTCGCAAGCAAGTATCCTGGTAGACGTTTCGCTTCTTGCTTCTTTTTTGGATCGGGTGTTCTTGGCGTCATGAGCGGCAGGATGGGTACGATCATGAACGTGTACGCCAGATCAAATTCGATGCTCGTCATTCGAATCGCTTTGGGTTGCCAGAGTGCATCTTTGATGCGGTCCTGCCCATGAGGCCGTTCTTCGCGTTTGTGCACCTTCAATGCGGTCACGAGCAAGACCACTTCTGTTGTCATGGGTACGCAGAGGGACCAAGGAAAGAGCTTGGGGAGCACATCACGGCGTTGTATGGGTACGAGGTAGAACACGTCGAACGGAAAGTTGTTGATCTGATTCCGTGCTACGCGAATCTTGATGATGTCTTTGGGGTCCATCAGAAAGGCTCCATGCGAATGTGATGTCCATAGTCTTCCGATGGGACTTGTCCCGAAGGTGTGATGAGCCAGACCACCGGAATAGGTACACGATTGTCTGGTTCGGGCGCAGGAGCGTAACCGTCTGTTGCGTAGATCAAGATATCAGGGGCAGACTCTCCGCGAAGGAGTTCTCGACAGCGGATGAACGGAGGATTGAAGTCAGTACCACCGCGGCCCGTGATATTGAAGTCGATCTGGTCCACTGACTCTACCTTGTAGACGGTGTGCAATTCTGCATCGCAGTACATCACGTGCAGAGACACATCGGGTTCAGCCTGAACAATCTCTACGAGTTTGGAGAGGCCGAGTTTGCAGTCTTCGGTGCTCATCGACCCCGACGTATCGAGTGCGTAGAGGATGGTGAACCTGCGGTCGTGCTCGTGACCCGGAAATGGAAGGATGTCCGGCACACCATGTAGACGCCGGCTGGGACGCGACATACCCCGTTCGAGCTTCGACTGATGCGTTCTTGACACCCAGTCTCGCAACGCCTTGGGCCACGGGATGGTAGGCCGGGCGAGCATCACTTCAATGTACTCTTGCAGCCCCGCCGGGATCGTGCCGCGAGATTTGATGTGCTCCTCGACAGCCTTCCGCACGATGCCTACGGCTTCTTGGCGCAGCTTGTCGGCCAACCCTTGCAGCTCTTCGGCGTTGGGCTTCGTTTCGTTGAGACCTTGACCCCAGAACTGATGGCTGTTGTTGGTCTTCTCGTTGAAGTACGCGGAGAGCATTGCGGACGGTGACTGGTCTTCTTTCTGTTCCTGGTCCTGCCCTTGCCCCTGTCCCTGTCCTTGCCCTTGCCCTTGCCCCTGCTGCTGTTCTTGGCCCTGGCCCTGGCCTTGTCCCTGCCCTTGCCCCTGTCCCTTCCCGCCTTTCATGGGCAGGGAGTAGAAGTCCATCGATGCTCCATCCTGGAACTGCCGGGTCGCTTTCTTGACCTGGGCCATGAGCTGGAACATGTAGATCTCGAAGGGCTGAAGACGTGCGAGCTTGAAGGTCTCTGGGATGAGGAATGCACGGCCATCCGTAGCAGCAGAACCGTAGAACCAGTCTTTATACTTGTCGTCGAAGCCGTTCTCCGCCCGCATCAGCTCGTTGCCTGCGCAATCCGCGGCAATGTTCATGACGGACTTGAACCGACGAGTCTCCTCGTCGTCGACGAGACTGCTGAGGAGGTCCAGATAGCGCGGAATGTGATCAAGGATGATGTGGTAAACTTCGTGTTCCAGAGAGAGCACCAGCTCAATGAAGTGGAGTTTCTCCAAGAACACGGGGTCATAGTACAGGATGAACTTGCCCTGCCGGTTAACCCCGACAGCAAGCGTACCCAGACCGGGCTGCTCAACGCGGGACAACGCGCTGATGATGCGCGCGTAGAAATTCCGCTGTTTCGCAGACTGGAGGTACGTAAATGCCTCGGAGAGCGAAATCTTCATGAATTTCCTCTTGACAGATCAGGGGGATCCACCATCCAATTAGGGGACGTTTCGTGTCACTGGAGGCTGACCCCATGGAGACTCGTGATCAGTATCACGACCCTGCGTACGCTACATTGTACCTGCTTCTTCAAGAAAATCCGCAAGCTGCGGATTTCGTGAAGCACGCTGATCTCGACGAACACCAGGTCAGCACCCTTCCGGACTCCGCTTTTGCGTGGCCGGAACGCCGTCTCTTCCCCATCAACAACGCAGAGAACACCGTGCTCTCACAGCTCTACCGTGAGAAATGCGCGGCTGTTCCTATCGAAGTCGACGAGAACCTGAAACGTGCCGTCGAGATTTACGGGGTAAACACGGCGGTAACGCGCACCAAGATCGCTGCCGCTCCCGTGCTCGAGCCCGACGATGTGTACCTCCTGCCTCGCCTGAAGCGCCTTCGAGTCAAGACCGCAGAAGATGTGAAAGTCGCCGAGAACATCCTTCTCGAGCAGTACTCGCGACTCGGCATCGAAGACCGTGCCGAAGGCTTCATCAACCTGGTCAAGAAGGCACGGGACATGGGGGTGGCGCTCAATCCCGAGACACATCGCATGGCCGGGATGACCGTCTGCACCACCAAGCTGGCCTGCGACTTCATCGAAGCGCGACGCTGTGCCACCAAAGATCCCCTCTTCCAACGCGCCTATGAGAAGCTGGCTTCGGCGTTTCAGAAGGAAGAGATCCAAGACCGGGATGAGCTGGTCACTGCCGCAGACACCCTGGCCAAGCTGGACAAGATGGCGGGGCTCGAGAAGCACTACGACAGAGACCTGCCGGACCCGATCCGAACCGTGTTCAACACCACCGTGAAGATCGCCGATGACAACGTGGACCTCGCTGGCCGCCTCGTTTCGATGGCGAAGCTGGCCGCGCTACCTTCCTCGTTCTGGGGCGACGTGGTAGGACCCGAGATGCTCAAGGAGATCACAGACAAGACAGGGAGCGTGGACGTAACCAAGCTCGCGCAGGTCGTGCCCACGCTTCCGCTGGATCTGAAGATCATCCTCAGGCACCAGGTTCCATAGCGCACGGCTCCCATGGAACTGGCTGATCTCGAGCAATACCTGCTTCGCGTTGCCGCAAAAGTTCCGCGCGCCAAGCTCGCCGCGCAGGAAGAAGGCGATTCGGAGCAGCAAGTCGTAGCAGCAGAGATGCTGCGGGACCAACACACTACCGCAACAGGATGCTACCGCGCTGTCGGTGTGGTCTGTGGTCCCAGCTTCCGAGCATGGGAACCGGAGTCCATCTGGTTGACGCTCGAACGCAAAGGAATCGACGTTTCGGTGTTGAACCGTGACAAGATCATGGCGGCAAGCACCTTGACGATGATTCCTGCGTTCTGGTTCGAAGTGAACGCCTTCGAAAACACGGTCATGGCGTTCAACAACGTGCTCAGTGACGGCGAGGTCCTCCAGGAAGCTACACCTGCGCAGATCAACTGGGCGGTCTACGAAGCAGAAATGCTTTACGGACAGGCTGACGATGTCCCAGAAGCGCCTGCGTTTGATCGGGAGCCCATGCGCTACACCGCAGTTGTACTACACCGCGCAGGCTTCATCGTGACACCTCAACTCCTCTCATTCGCCCAAAAAGAGCTGGATGCGCTGAGCCGTAACGGCGCCGGGGCGAACAAAGCTGAAGTGCAGGATGCGTGGAAACGCTTGCAGAGAGTTGACCTCCGCAAGCGTCCCTTCAGCGATTCAGCACTCGACGTACAACTCGGACGACTCGCCGCCGTGCAGGTGTACATGCTCGACCGACTTGTTCAATACGAGTCGGACATCAGTCGGCTACGGCTTTAGAGGATCGGGACTCTTTTCCCCGACCTCTGCGCGAGCCTTCTCCATAGCTGCTGCGATGTCCTCGAAGAGCCGCTGATATGGCTTCTGGTCGTGCATCGCGATGGAGAGGTTGTTGAGATAGCTCTCGGAGTTTTGTGTCTCTTCCGCAGCCGCACTGAGCTTGTGTACGATCATGCTGACAGCCATCTCGGGCTGAAGATCACCCATATAGAGCGCGATGTTGGGTGCGATGCTGGTGGGGTCCGGCTTGGCGGTGAGCAACGTGATGGCCACACCCATGCACAGCTCGTTGAGCACGTCGTTCCGTGCACTCTCGACGAGCTTCAGCACCTTCTTGCGCACGGCGCTCTTCTCCGTGTACTTGTGGATGACCTCGTCCGGATTGATGACGGTCTCGTTGTCCTTCACGTAGGCCATGAACTGCGTACCGGTGGCCTGGCCAAT
>Ga0316626_10000012_pt1 | contig 60789 bp, 130 predicted proteins | sample OWC_Aug_T1_C1_D5_FD_207656 | JGI IMG/M metagenome (GOLD analysis project Ga0316626, IMG submission 207656) | Wetland soil microbial communities from Old Woman Creek delta, Ohio, United States - OWC_Aug_T1_C1_D5_A | ecosystem: Environmental > Terrestrial > Soil > Wetlands | place: USA: Ohio...
AAGGTCTCTACAAATCAAGAGTCTTTGGACGCCGAACGCGACCGACCCAGCCGCCAAGCCATCCGTAACGGATGTGGCATTGACAAGAAGGCGGAAGGCGTGGTACTCCGTCCGCTGAAGGAGCTCACCGATAACCGCGGCAATCGAATCATGTGCAAGCACAAGCGCGCAGATTTTTCCGAGCGCGCATCGAAGGCGGACACTGTAGCACCAGAAAAGGCCAAAATCCTCGCAGATGCACAAGCTATCGCAGAAGAGTGGGTGACGCCGATGCGCCTGGAGCATGTTGTCGACCACCTTAAGGCCGAACTTCAGCGCGAACTGACAATGGCGGACCTCTCGACCTTAATCCAGGCCATGGTCGAAGATGTGTTTCGTGAGGGGGCCGGAGAAATCGTCGAGAGCAAGGAGGCCCGCAAGGCTGTTGGTGCGAAGTGTGCTATATTGTTCCGACGTGGAGCTCAATCTGACTGAACAAGAAAAGGATTGGATGTCTAGGATGCCTTGGGAGTCGCTGGCGGTATGTGCCAAGTATGGCGTTAAAGAAACAGGCCGCTACGTGGCCGAACATCCGACACGTCCTCCGCGAATTAGGTTGTGGATTCTGTCAGACTACATCAAAACTATGACATTGCCCGAGTTCTTGGAGGCTACAAATGGCTAAACGTCAATGGAAAACATCCGTCACAATGTCGCGCGAGATTGATTTAGGAGATGACTACCTCTTCAAACAAGTGATTGAGTCGGACGGCACGTCCGCGTTTTTGGGATCGATGGTGCTTTGGAGGGGCTGGCATACTGCTTGGCTCAAAAATGTGCGAGGTGTTTCGTTGTTCGAAGTCAAGGTGATCGCAGAAGAGCACCTGAAGGAAGTTAGGTCGATGTATGCAGAGTAACATTCCAGCCGAGGCCATACATGGCAAAACATAAGTGGAAGAACTCTTGGCCAGGAAATTGCTGTCTTAAGTGTTGGGCGCCGGACCCGTTCGAAGACGACGACGGGCTCGTCCCATGTCCGGATTGCGCCAACGCCCTAACCAACGGATGTAAGAAATGTTGTTACACGGGATGGGCTCCGAATCCGAGCAAATCGTACGATGAAGAGTGTCCGGTGGGACCGTGATCAAAAGATTCGCCGTGAGCAAGCCGGAGGTGACAATGTATTTTTACCAACCCACTCCGACTTGTCCGTATTGGACTTATAGTTATGAGTCGGGCACCACCACCGCCTCTCCCGATGAGGACGTGGCGTTCAAGCAGATCAACAAAATCCTCGGATGGCTCAATTGCGACCCGCCCATTCCGGCCGTCAAAGCGTGGTTGACTTCAGAGTACAATCAGAGTATGACGCTGGAAGAGTTCTTGACTCAAACTGGAGTGTTGCAGTGAATACAGAATATTGGGTCGCACTGCTGGTCGTGGTCGTCGGTGTGATTTTGGGCGAAATCAAGCGTAGATGTGACGCCGCCTACGAAGCCGAACGTGACCGGCGCAGAGATTGCCGCGGGTATACCGCGATTGATTATGTATTTGATGCCATTGAAAGGAAACGTCGTCCATGTTCAAGATAGAACGAGACCTCGAGCTGGCATTGGATCCGCGCACCACATCCGAGGTTTTGGTGGGTTTATCCAAGAGTCGAGATGTTTACACCAGATTTAAGGTGGTGCAGCACCGCAATACACCACCGTGGGTGCTAGGGGCGATGTCTGCAGACAAGAACGCCGAAGTCAGGCAGGCTGTGGCGCGGGACCCGCGGACGGCGCCCGAAGCGCTGATGATTCTCGCAACCGACAAGAACACCGATGTGCGGTGCGAGGTGGCGGGGAATCGGAACACACCATCCGCCGCGATCAGCCTGTTATTCAGAGATCAGAATAAGCGCGTCCGAGAGTCTGCGAAGCGATGGCTTTCACAACAAATCCCGTTCTAACATGAAATACGCACCCATCAAGAAGGAGAAAATCACCCTCGCGGGGGTTCGGTATGAATTGTGTGAGTTATGCTCGTCGATCCCGCGCGACGGGCTTTACGCCATACAACTAAACGGCCTTGCGAACTCTTGGTGGAGGATGTCTGTGGATGGTCGGGTCATACGTACAGATTCATGCCGGTCGATCCCGGAGGGATTCGAGGGCGCATGTCGAATGTGGATGGCCACGGACGAGGCATACGGTGGCATGACTTTGAAGGAGTTCTTGACATCTACGGGTGTTTTGGGGTAAGGTGGCACACATGAAAGCTTCAGTGGCAGCGGCGCGACTGGCTGTACAGAATTGGCTTGACGCCAGACAGTATTATCATTTGCCGCCACCGCACATCGAAATGTTGGTCCGCGAATTAGCGGAACATGACGGTCGACCGAGCAAAGTGACCGCAACGTTAGAGGACTGTCGCGAAGCCGCCCGTGGGAAGGCCGAATGATGGCCCCCAAAACCTACAGCGGGCGCAACATGAGTATTTCGTACTTGAGCGTTACACGGACAGACACACTCGTCTTCGACGGGGTAAAATACTTCGCACAACACCTCAACGAAGAAACGGTCGGGAGTCGGCCGGTCAAGCTTTCGATTGAGCCCGTATACTATCCCGGCAACTACAACTGGTGGAGTGTAGATCGACAAGGTCAGATAAATGCCAACAACCAACAAGTCCCACGTGTTCTAGCCGAAGGGTGCCGAATTTGGATGACGGGCTGTTACCAAGATATGTCTTTGATAGAGTTCTTGACAAGCCTTGGTGTTTTGGGTTAGAGCTATGTATACATCGGACAGAATCGAATTCGAAGGTAAAGTCTACGAACTCAAATATCTACGATTGCCGTCTTGGTGCTCGAACCGCCCATCGCAACTGTCTATCCATCTACTAGACCCGATGCGCCCTTCTCGTCAACTTGGTTGGTGGAATGTAAACCGACAGGGAGAAATGTATTCTAGCTATACTCCCGCTGGCATCCCCGCCGGCCTTGCCGAAGGTTGTAAGATATGGATGATGACGGAGGATGGGTATAACATGCCTTTGATGGAATTCTTGACTAGCCTTGGTGTTGTGAGTTAGGGTGTAATCCATGTCCAGTCATATTGTCATAGACGGCAACGAATTCTCCCTAAAGGAGCACTACAAAATGTCTTGCAAAAACCCAGATCAACCCGCCATTTGTTTGTGTCCTCTTGAGGGCGCTGGCTACGGGGTACGCCAGGTACTCGCGAACAAGTTCATCAATGGATGGCTTGATGGCGGGTCGGTGCGGCTGGCTAACAGATTGGCAGCCGACGTGACAGCGTCAGAATTCCGTCTATGGGAGATGCTCTTCAACTTAGAAGAAGAGGCAAGTGGCGCCATGGAGATGTGGCGGTCGAGTTTGTAATAGGTTTTCGGAAAATTTGAGCGGAGAGACTAATGGAGCTCAAGGATCTGGGCTACGTCTTCTTGGCTGGTCGTGAATTTGTTCTATCCGAAGTCTACTCGTTGTCGGAGTCTAGAAGGGGTGAGCCGTGGGCCATACACTTACGCGCCGCTGAGAACACTCAGATGTGGTATCTAATGGAGGATAACGGTCGCGAACAGTACAGTCCACATGGAGATAAGGTCATTCCCTCAGGGTTTAAATCGGCATTGAAGATGTGGTGGGCGACAGACGGATATGGTGGTATATTTTTGATAGAGTTCTTGGCTAACCTTGATGTTATTGGTTAGAATTTTGTAAAATTTTTTGAGCACGCACTGGGACGCACTCTACTTTTGATACGCCCGGGTACGATGGGACCCTAAACCCCGTTTGACCCCCGGGAGGGTGGCGGGTACCCCGAGCTACCACCGGCATGCCTCTTGCACTACCACGAATCATGCCACGTACGCGCATGGATATTGCATAGAGCCACGCACAAGCCCTGTCATCCCCACCAAGACCCCTCTTGAGATCGGCGCCACCATCACCAAGGCGGACCGGGTTGACAACTCGTAGCGGCCCGTGTTATGTTTAAGGTATGAATACGATGCTTGAAGGGGTTGTCGCCAAGCTGACTCACCGCAACTGCGGTTATGGTGTGTGGGTGACTGACGTGGTTGCCCAACTTCAAGCAGAGGGATACGAAGTCAGCTTCTCGGAGTTCGCAGAGTGGGCCCTGGAAGCTCACCGGGCCGGTACCGTGACCCTTCGTAGGTGCGACTTGGTGGTTGGTCGCGACGCCTTCAAGCTCTCGGCCAGTGAAATCAAGGGGTTGGCGGGGTCGACGTTCCACACCATCGAGGCTTGACACGGTAAATCATCGAGGGTATATTTGTTGTGTAGGGTGGTTCACAGGAGATTCACAATGCACTTCAACACCAAGCCCAGCTTCTTCACCCGCTTCGACAACATCTCCATCGCGGTCATCCTCGTGACGTTCCTCGCGCTCGCTTTCGCGAACTGCTGAAAGAGCTTGACAAACCCCACACCGCTACGTTACACTTGAGGTAGGAGAAACAAAATGCTCGCACTTGCAGCCTTCGTAGTCGGTCTCTCGGTGGTCGGTGGTTTCGGCACTCTCGCAGCGCTCGCGTTCAAGTGGAGCTGAGATGTCCCCTCAAGAATTCGTCATCGGCTTCGTGGTTGTGTTGTTTTTCGCCGATTGGCTTGTTAGTATCTGGCGCGATTAGCACCCCCACCAAGCCCAGCATCGGCGAAGCAGTCGACCCGAACGATCTCACGGAAGACGAGAGGTGGTGACCTAGGGGCGATTCCCTTGGTATTGAAAAAGGTGTAGACCGGATTCCGCTAGCGTTCGGACGACCTCCAACTCCTCCCGTCGTAGGTCTTCGACGCTAGAGGTCAGGGGAAGAGTCTTGAGCGGCTCTATGGTCAGAGCGGACAAGTCCCCTCTGAATATGAGGGCCGAGATCATGTCAGACGGTCTTGCGCCCCGTCTAGGCCTGTTGTTTCGCTTTGCCTCTGATTTGCTAACCGCCTTACTAACATGCCCTGCCAATCGCACAGAAAGGGGCCTTATGGTCGAACCTACGTAGAAGGGCCAGCCACACACCGACAGGCAATAAATGGTGCGGCCGTCTCTGAGCCAGTGATCTCTAGGAGTGGGCGTCATCACCCTTTTAGGCGGGGACTTGATTCGGGTTAATCCATTCATTCTGTTCTTAGTTGAGCGAAAAACGGTACGCTTTTGCTTCCGACCGCGCTTCATTACGCTTAGAATGGAGTGAACTTCATCTCCGTTATCCAAAACAGACGGCTTGTTTCTCGGAGTCAAACACTCCAAGCACGTCACCATGGGCGGAACCACCACCCTGCACCCACACTGGAGACAAAGATTCTTGAGAGCTTTAGAGGCATATCTACTTGCAAAATTGGTCATGCCGTATTATACCATATGGGGGTCGACTTTCGACATTCGGTGTGTAGGGATTGCGTAACTCTTCGAATTCGTTCGAGTGAGACTCGTGACCACACGTGAAAATGGGGTCGTTTCGGGACCTAGCGGAACAGCGCGCGCCAAGAAGTCGAAAACGTAACCTCGCGGAATTACATAGTCGCTCAACCGTGTGTTGTACAGACCCTAAAGGACTCCATATGACTGAACTAGTTGTCGAAATCAGCCTGGCATTTGTCCGGTCGGCTCTGCTTGCAAGCTTCGTGAGCTTTGTGTTATTGCTCGTCGGGAACTTCTACTCTGTTTTGAGGGACATGTGAAAGTTGGCTCAATCGTAGCCATCAAGGAAAACGGAGATCTCGGGGTTGTAGTGCAGCTCAGCAGTAAGAACCCGGATTGTCTGTGGATTCGATGGGCTACCAACCCAGAACCTATTTGGTGGGATTGCTTTTACCGTAGCGAACTCACACGGTTGCCCGGGTCGGTTCTTTAGTCTTGACGCGGTAAATCCACGCTGTTATACTTGGAGTATGACCATGCAGCTCACCAAAGTCGTCACAACGTCTTACAGCACTTCCGAAGTCAACCCCGCCCATAAGGTGTCTACCGATACGGTATACATGTTGTGCGGCCACAAACTCTCCCGTCGAGACCTGGAAGCACTCTACAAAGACATCGGGGTTGCCCTGAACGGTTCTCCGACGGCAAAGGAGCCAATTCCAACCGAGTTCTACGGCGAATACATGGCCCGCCAGGGGAAGTTCTAAGGCAAACCAATTCCAACCCCGTGACTATACGGGAAATTCTCCGAATCGATTTTGGGGGTTTGGAACGGCTAAGTGATGTGAGCTTGTGTGTGTTGGTGTACGAATACACTGACAAACAACAGCACCCCAGCGTGAACACCCGCTAGGGACATCTCTCGAACGTACTGCGGGCTAATAACCCATTCCATAACATAAGGCATTGTGTGGTCATGACCATATATCGTCACTGCCATACGTGACGATACATTACGACATATGGTCGCTGGGGGGGTGTTCGAGGGACTTGACAACGAATTTCGGGGTTGTTATATTTGGTGTATGAACAACACGATGAAGAAACTGGAAGAGGTGATCGCATCTTACCCCGCTGGCACGATTCGCTGGGACGGTGATGAACTCGTAGGTGTGGCCGCAGACGGGGTTGTGGTGAACCTGGGTTGGCGTCAGGCTCCTCAATCCGCCATCGACTATCTGAAGTACCATCCTTCTCCTAGCGCCTGGTGATTCCGGGGTTGTACAGGCCCACCTCAGACGTGGGCTTTCTTTTTGAGCTTGACAGCCCATTCTGAGCCGGTTATTGTTTAAGTATGGAAACCAAGATGACCTACACCGTTCAAGCCTTTGACGTCGAAGCTGATAGATGGAGGATCTACTTGGTCGACTCGGACTCCGCCGAGTTAGCTGTACTTGAGGTGTCTACTAGGCCCAATACCCATTTCGACATGGAGATGGGTGTTCGTGTGATTTCTGCCACACCTTCGGACCGACCGCGTTGGCCCGTCGAAGGGCTGTAGGGGTGCGTCCAAAATGCATCTACTTGTGCATAAGTAGATACATTTTGTCTGGAGCTTGACAACGCATTCTGAGTCTGTTAGGCTTTGAGTATGAAAACCACTCTCCTCCTCTCGTTGGTGGTGTTGACCGGGTGCTCTGCCTCTGACACCGTGTGCGGTCAGTCCCTCGACTCTTCTATGTCGGATTGGCTGACAGTCGAAGCGCTGCAAGAAGCGGAGACAGCCTTTGTGGGGGGGGCTCTGTTGGTAGCAGGGGACTCCCGTCTCTCTGATGTCGGGTCAGCGTGCAAGTGGCTTCAAGGGGTCAGGGTGGTTCCGATGCCTGCCCCCACTTGGGTTGATTCTTGGGGGCGTACGGTAGCGGGGCTCGCTTACCCTGCGAAGGACTGGTCTTTGACTTGGCATGCCCCGGGTGGGGTTGTGGTGGTCGGTCGGCAAGTCGAAGGAACTTGGAAGTCATCGGCTTTGGTTCACGAGTGGATTCACATCGTACAAGGTGGGATTCCAGCTGCGCCATGTTTGGCCACAGATGACTCTCATTGCGGTTGGAGCCGGGTCGGTGGGGAATACGCTTTAATAGACGCGCTTAGTCGTTGACTTCTTTCGGCGGGGTTGTTAGATTTGAACATGAGCTCTCTCGTCTTGGTGTTGATGGCCAGCCTCCCATCTTCCTTCTCTTGGTGTGGTGCAAGTGACGGTGGCTACTCGCAGTGCACGCCAGTCAAAGACCAAGGACCGTGTGGTGGATGTTGGGCTTACGCTACCGCGGCTGTAGTTGAAAACCTCATCTTCTTGGCAGACTCTTCGAACGTGCCTGACGTGTCAGAGAAGCACCTTCTCGAGAACAATCCATGGGGTTGGAGTTGCGAACTCGGAGGTGGTAGGGCGTTCGACATGTACGTTGATGGAGGTGTGGTTCTCGAAGACGGCTTGGAAGTCGATGTCCACGTTGCCAGGTGGGCAAGTCTCGGGGTGGCGCCAACGGTCGAAGCCATCAAAGCCGCCATCTTTGAGCGCGGTCCGGTATGGAGCGCCGTGTATGCAGACAGAGCCTTCCAGAATTACGACGGTGGGGTTTTCCGTGGAACTCGAACCACGGTTCAACACGCGGTCGTGCTCGTCGGTTGGGACGACAACGATGGCGACGGGTATTGGATTCTGAGGAACTCTCGCGGCCCGACTTGGGGTGACCAGGGCTACATGAAAATCGCCTACGGGGCGAACGCAGTGGGCTTCTGGGCGACTTGGGTCGAGCTGGAGCATGAAGGTCTGACCCCTGCAACAGGATGCGCTACCAGTCCGGGCGGACTGTTGGCGGTCATCGGACTCCTCGGGCTTCTACTTCGAAGGGCTTGCGCTCGCGATTCGGCGGGTGTAGTCTATTAAGCATGAAGACGGCAGTGATTGCGGCAGTGATGTTGGCGACTATTGGGTGTAGTGGAGAAATGTCATACGTCTGCTCGGACAACGTGTTCGCCGAAGTCCGATACTCGGAGCCGGTAGACTGTACCAAGAGTCGCGAGGTGACCGACAAGGCATGGCACTTCATGGTTGAGTCCGGGCTTTGGGGTGCTCCATATCTGAAGTCGACAGTCGTGGTGGTTCAACCCGTCAGGTGGTGGCACGACGATTTTGTCGACCAAGACGTCTCAGGTATGTTCTACCCAGGTCGGATTGAAGTCGGTCGTGACTACGGCGCCTTGGTTCACGAAATGTTCCATGCCAAAGACTACCTCGAGTTCGACCTCCCTCGGCTTCTGGCGCCAATACACTCCAACTGGAATATTGATGGGCGATATGTGGCCGACATCAAATGGTGTGAATCTGTGACCAACCTGAAGTGTCGACTCTTCTAAGGAGCACGCGATGACGCGAACGATCGTAGTGGCAGTAATGGCGACTTTGATGTTGGGTATGGACGAACAGGGCTGTGGCGGCGACTTCGACGCTGCGTTGCAGCGGTGTATCGCCCAGGGCCGATGCCAAGTCGATGGAGGGGTATGGAGGGGTATGGAGATTATGACGGGCGGAGTTCACGAAGGAACTCCCGAATCTATGGGAAGGAATAAAGTCGAGGGCTGAGTAGCTCATCTCGAATGATGTGGGGCTTTTGTTTGACACGGAATTGCTGGGTTGTTATGTTTGTGGTAGGGAGAAACACAATGACTTGCAACTCAGCCACCGAAGCGCTCAAGAACATCTTGGCTCAAATGGGTCATGTGGACTCACAGCGCACCTTCGACGACTTGACCCGGTTGGTTGAGGCGTTGGAAGCTGACACACCAATTCCCACATCTCACAAAGACGTGCGGACCCCGTTCGAGCGGGGCTTTTGAAGGACTTGACAACGCATTCTAAGTCTGTTAGGATTAGAGTATGAAAATCAAGAACGGTTTTGGAGTTGAGATGGAAGTTGGACCTGGCGCTTACTTGGGTGGCGCTCACTTGCGTGGCGCTAACTTGGGTGGCGCTCACTTACGTGGCGCTCACTTGCGTGGCGCTCACTTGCGTGGCGCTAACTTGCGTGGCGCTGACTTGGGTGGCGCTCACTTGCGTGGCGCTGACTTGAGTGACGCTAACTTGAGTGACGCTAACTTGAGTGACGCTAACTTGAGTGACGCTAACTTGCGTGGCGCTGACTTGCATTACGCTCACTTGAGTGACGCTAACTTGCGTGGCGCTAACTTGAGTGACGCTAACTTGCGTGGCGCTCACTTAGGTTACGCTAACTTGAGTGGCGCTAACTTGCGTGGCGCTAACTTGCATTACGCTAACTTAAGTGACGCTAACTTGCGTGGCGCTAACTTGCGTGACGCTAACTTGCGTGACGCTAACTTGCATGGCGCTGACTTGCATGGCGCTGACTTCCCCGAATTCCAGATCACGCCTCCACACTGGCCCTTTACGGCCTACAAGAAAGTGCAAGGTGCGGTGTTGGAACTCCGTGTCGTGGGACGTCGAACGTCAAGTTTGGTTGGACGTAAGTGTCGGTGCGACAATGCGCTTGTGGTCAAGGCCTACCCACTCGGACCTGACAATACTTCGACTGAGTTCGGTTCCACGTACGACCCGAACTTCAAATACCGAGTAGGTGAAATGGTGTCGGAACCGACATACTCCGATGACATTCGGACCGAGTGTGCGCCTGGCATTCACTTCTTCATGACACGTGAAGAGGCCGAGAATTACTGAGATTGACAACGCATTCTAAGTCTGTTAGGTTTGAGATATGAAAAAGTTCGAAGCGGGTGATGTGGTGTCGGTGTGTCGTTTGGGTCAGTCAACCATGGGGGTTATCACGGGGTTCTTCGATTACCCCGCTACGGGCGGTTACCCGAACGGAATGACTGATTACAGTGTGGCGCTGGTGTCGGGTGATTTGGTGTGGGTGCATGAGAGTCGCTTGCAGTTTGTTCGGTAACTCAAATGAGTCACGAAATGTTGGTCAAAGTCAATTTCTTCAAGCCGTCGGGCAAGTGGTATACAGACAAAACCATAGAAATCCCCCTGGAAGCCGCACCACGAGACTTCGACATGTATTTGCCCTCCGAGCGACTGTGCGACATGGTTGCGGTCACAGAAGGTGACACACCTTGGGGTTACCCTTCGCTGTCTACCGCAGGTAGCGCTCGCGGTACGTGCTTTTGCGGTTGTTGTTTGGCCAAGAAGTAAAGGAGGTTGATGACATGTGGTATAGCGTCGTGAATCCTAATAGCCCTGGCTTCAAGAACAAGGTCGTAGCGTCGTTCGTCACACAGAAGGAGGCCCTCGACTTCGCTTGGGAACTCGAACTCTCCATTGACTCGGGCCCGTTCTTCGCCATCAGCACCCCGACTAAGCCGAGCATCGGCGAAGTCATCAACCCGAACGACCTGACTGAAGACGAGCGTTGGTAAATCTGGGCTGTTACACTTGAGGTATGAAAATGACACGAAACGAATTCATCTCGAAGTTGGTTAAAATGGGTGCTTGCGAAGACTCTCTGGAGTGGATCGAGTCGACACCTGGCACACCAGAGGAGTTGTGGTCGAAGTGCAACAAAGCAGACTGGCTTTTGTGGTTGGTCGACAACTCCGAAAAGGTATCGATCGAGGCTGACTACGACGCGGAGAAGGCCTCGATCGAGGCCGACTACGACGCCAAGATGGCACCGATCGAGGCTGACTACAGATCCAAGATGACACCGATCTGGGCTGACTACGACGCGAAGAAGGCCTCGATCTGGGCTGACTACGAGGCGAAGAAGGCTTCGATCTGGGCTGACTTCGACGCCAAGATGACACCGATCTTGGCTGACTACAGATCCAAGATGACACCGATCTTGGCTGACTACAACGCGAAGAAGGCCTCGATCGAGGCTGACTACGACGCGAAGAAGGCACCGATCGAGGCTGACTACAACTCCGAAAAGGTATTGATCATCCGGTCGCTAGTGTCTTGGTCAGAAGTCGAGGCGGCTCTGAACAAGATGTAAGTGTGATGTCCAAGCCCACCTAAGACGTGGGCTTTCTTTTGAGCTTGACAGCCCGTTTTGAGGCTGTTACATTTGAGGTATGGACAACATGAAATACACCGACCAAGACGTAGCAGCAGCCTTCCACCCCGACATGCTGGCACTCATCCACAAATTCAACGAGTGGTTTGAGATGGAGGCCGCTTTGGCCGGAGAAGGCAACGTCTACAAGAAGCGCGCCGCGTTCTTCGCAATCGCGGAACAGGTCTACGGGATTTCTGAAGTCCAGTTCGAGCGGGCGCTTGACGTTCGCCTCACCGAGAAAATCCAGGCTCTGAAGAGCGACATTGAGAGCCTGACGGTCGGAGCGCGATGAAAAAGGTGCAATTTCAAGCGGGAGATATCATCGTGAACGCCGCGGTCGTCGGAGGGCACCGTTACACATACATCAACGAAGACGCCCGAGGGTTGATCTTCGGGTATCGCATCGGCTGTAAAAAGGAACAGATTTTGCAACTCGGGGAACGCGCAGCGTACGAACTCTACACGCCTTGACAACGCAAATTCACTCGGAGATACTTGAACTATGAAAACAACCTACACTTTGATCGTTCACTCTTTCAAGACTTACGTCGACAGCACAGATCTCATGGGTCTCACCCATCTCTGCCACGCTGGAGACAAAGCCGAAATCAAGTCGGATCGCGACCACAATGGGGTTTACCGCGGGATTGGTCTCGGCCAGCTCATGGCTACCTACGACGGTAACACTTGGACACACTACTACTGATTCTCAAGTCGGGGTTTCACTTCGAAGTCATTGGGGTCGGAGTATGAAAGATCACATAAATGGCGTTCGAGTTGGAGACACACTCTTTGAGGTTTGTCCGAGATGCTACGGGTCGGGCGAACGTCATTACGAAATAGCACCTTGGGTGCGGCCGGTGGCTGAGGTGCTGGTGCAGTTGGTTGCGGCTGAAGTTGTGGTATGTTGTGATAGGTGTAAGGGAAACGGAGTAACAAATGTCATCCAAGCGGCCTAAAATCACCAGTCGAACAAACATCGGGTGGTATTACTCACACGTACCCAAGAAGTGCCCTCGGGTGGTTGAACAGCCCGACGTCATCGCCACACCCGGGCGGTTGGACGGGGAAGTTTCTCTCCATAAGATCCAGTGGGGATTGGGGCGCTTCGGTGTGGAGTATGGGACTCAGCTTTACCGCAAGCTTGACGGCCGGTGGGTGCAACTGACTATGGGAGAGGCTGTGGATTTAGCCGAAAAACGCTGGTTAAGCCTTCTGTCTTGACACCCACGACCGGACTCGTTACATTCTAAACATGAAAACAACTCTGATGTTGGTTGCTGTGGTGTTGTCAGGGTGTGTAGGGCAAGCGGCGTATTACTGTGACGATCCCATTTTCGATGTGGTTGAAATCGAAGACGGCGCCGCTGTGACTTGCGAGCAAATTCACATGGCGACGCGCCTGGCTCGTGACTTGGCCATCGACTCTGGAATGATGAAGGACTTCGACGCCCGGGCTCGCGGGGTCATCGTGTATGTACGCAAAGACGTACACTGGTACCGAGAGGACGGTAGCGGGGTGTTGGGGTTGACCCACATGTTCCCTGGCGACGGCCCTTCGTGGCCCTACGTGCAAGTAGGTGTCAAGATGGGGGCGTTGCTTCATGAAATGTGGCACGTCCAAGACGCACAGAATCTGCATGTCGGAATGCACGAAAACTGGGAATACAACGGGCGTTACGCGGTGTCGGCCCTGTATCAGCTCGAATTGACCGGCTCTTTCAATCGCGGTGCCGAGAAGCAAGATGAGACGGTACTCCCGAAGCCGATTGAAGTGGACCTTCGAGCGGCCGGTTGGGGTGATACGGTGGACTCGTGGCGCACGAAGCAACACGACATGTACTCTAAATAGGACTTGACACTGAATTCCTAGGTCGTTACACTTGTCGTAGGAGAAAACACAATGCCTACCGTTCGACGCCCAGTTCACCCCGCCATCAAAACCACCCGCCGAGTCAACGACATTCGAATTGCTCTGGCGATGCGGCATTCGACGGCACCTCTTCCCCCTCCGATTCATTTCGACCGTTGCGACAAGTGCGGTAAACTCGAAGACTGTGATGAAATGTGCGAAGGTTCTGAGGTCTAACGTGAAACACCAACACAAAGCGGATCCCAAGTTGTCGCTCCAAAACGTCGAAGTGTGTAGGTGTGGGTGGCATCGCGTAACTAGAGGTGGCTATTGGCCGTTCGCTGAATGGAAAATCCGCCCTCCATTTGGATCTCGCCCATTCCGAAAGTTCTTGGAACGGCTCAATGGTCGATGGTAACTTGACTTCTAACCGCTAGACCGTTACACTTCAGACATGGGAGCCAAGTTCATTGGATGGATTCGCCCAGACGGATCGTTGCTCCCGTGCGGCAAGGGCGACCATCTAGGTGTCGCGAGGGCCGTGGGCGTCAGGTTCCCTGACGACTTGGGTTGGGTGCACGTCGATATGCAGGCGTCGGGGGAGGGGTACGATGTTGCCGTGCAACCAGTCGACCGCATGACAGCTAGACAGCTCGAAGCGTTGGGGGAAGTCCACTTCGAAGCAGATCAGTCGTTGCCGATATGGGTGTCAGACGTTGCTGTGGAGTAGGAGAATACACATGAACTCAAAAGTCGCGTCGTATGAAGCGCCTAGCGGTTGGGTCGGTCACCCGGAAGGTGCCGCTTGGCCGACATCTTTGGAGCGCCTCGACTCCGATACTGAGACGGTTTGGGTCGCAACGTATTGGGACGGCACTGTTGTTCAAGCCGAGTCGTTGGGTGACATTGACCCACACTTGAACTATGACGTTTTGTCGACCTACCTCCAAGGCGCTTGACTTTCTAAGTCGAGGTTGCTATATTTGTGGTGTAGGTAACGGAAAGGTCGCAGATGCGGAAGGTATACCAGGTCGTAGACGCAAGTACGAACGAGGTCTTGGAGGGCAAGACGGCTGCCGCTCTGATTCGAGCGTGCACAGCAAGTCTCGGCGCGGCGGTTGACGCCTATTGCACCAAAGGAACCTGGTACTACCTAGCCCCCTCGGAGGTAGAGGGTTACAAACAAGACCTCGGAGTTGCAGTCAAGCGCGTACATGTGGAAGAGGTGTAATGTGTCATACTTCGGAGAAGATGAAGAATACCCCGGGTTGGCGCGGTACCAGAGGGCTAGCGAAGAACTGCGGAATTCTCAGGCACAGTGCGCTTGGGCTGCAAGGTTGTATGTCGAGGACCTTAACCGGCCCATTCAATGGGTCCACCTCCAAGATTTGAAAATCTTCGTCGAGCGACTCGCCAGGGCCGAGAAGGAACTGAACGACGCAGAGTTTTGCTACCGACACCTAGAGCGGGCGCATGAGCGCGGGTAAGCGGGCGGATACACAGCACCTGTACGCCCCACGTTCGAGCATGGTGCGGCGGTATTGGGGCGCGGCAGTGTTCGCGGCAGTCATCGTGTTTTACGCCTTGAAGTTGACGTGGAATGCTGCTAAAAGGAGCTGATATGAAAATCAAAACCGTCAAGCGCTATGAGCTGAGTTTACCAGAAGGATCTTCGGTGTCGGTTGGTCGTGACCTCAGAGTGTCACTCACTTACCCACAGCTGCAAGGGTTGCACAGTCTGACTTCAGAACTGTTGGGTATGGGTGTTGTGACTAACCTTCCGGACAAGCCCTCGTTCCTACCAACCATGACTACCGACGCTGTAACCCTCACTAGGAAAGGCGACTTGCTTGGAGCGATCAAAGCAGTGAGGCACGATTCCAATTGCACGCTCATGGAAGCTAAGAGGTGTGTTGAAGCTTTCTGTCGTGCCGATGACATCAAGGTCGCTTACCCCAAATTGGATTGACACGGTAAATCGGGGTCGTTAAACTTGGCGTAGGAGAAAACGCTGATGATTACCAACAACCCATTTGTGATGCACACAGATGAATCCGAAGAAAACTTCGACCCCGTCAACGGCAAGAGGTGCCAACGCTTCGTTCTCGAGGACCGGAATGACGAAGTCTTCATGTACGTGTCGCGCAAGGATCTGGAAGCTCTCCGAGAGTTGATTGACATGGCATTGGAGCGCTACTGATACTTGACGCGGTATTTCCCGCTCGTTAAACTTGGCGTAGGAGGATTCAAAAATGGAAAAGCCCACCCCGTCTCAATACTACATCGACCGGCTGAACGAGATTGCTTCACGGGTGGGGTGGGCCCTTCCCGAACAGACCACCTCGGACCTCAAAGAGCTTGCTGCAAGGCTGGAAAAAGACAACGCCACCCTCGTCGCACCCGTCGCACCCCGCCGTTTCTCGCGTCATATCCCGTAATACCCAGAAAGCACACACAAAATGTTCGTCCTTCACTTCAATGGTAGTGTCCAGTCGTTCCCCACTCTCAAGCGCGCGGTGAACTTTTTGTCGGATCTCCGACGCAAGGCCCCGAAGCCCTGCGGAGTCTTCATCGTGGATATGAAGGCGACCGAAGACTACACCGTGCCGCACCCCAGCGACAAGAAGAAGCCAACGGTTTTCGTGCGAGCGAATCCAACGTTGGAACTGGAGGCCATTGAGGCTCGCGAGGTCGCTGGGCTGAAGACGGCCTTCTCTCTCGCTACCGGGTTGACCGCCGAGTAACCCTCACCAACCAGCAATCACACCTACAGCTTATGCGCGCCCACCCTCTCACAGTGTAGGCGCGCATAGTTATTTAAAGGGCTTGACGTGGAAATTCGAAGCCGTTACACTTGGTGTATGAAGATTCCAATCAATGCCATACCGGTTGAGTCGAGCGACGCTCCTGTTGCTGTCATCATCATACCGAATGCGACAGAGTGCTACTTCCGCACCGACTGGCGCAAGACAGATGACTTTGATCAAGCGCCGAATCGTAATAAGAATTGACTTGGCGGTTTTAGATTGCTATACTTGTGATGTAGCGCTTCTGAAAGGTGTCAAATGCAAGTCAAACTCTTGCGCGATGTCACAATGTATTCCGGTCCAAATGGACCCCAGACGTTCACCGCCGATACCGTTTTGGATGTCACCCCCATTAGCCTGACCATGTTCAAAACCACATGGGGCTACCTGTACCGCAACGACTGCGTTGTAATCGAGACAAAAACATGAACCGCCCAGACTTCTTCGAGCGCGCCCAAACAGAGCAGAACCTTCCGCACTACCCCGGCGCTTCCGAGTTCGAGATGGCGACTCTCTTGGGGTTGGCGCTGTCGCGCCCCTGGCAGACCAAGGGCGAGTTGGCGGGTTCGGCCCTGACCAATCTCGGGCGACCGGTCACGGACCTTCGCCCCATCCTTCGGTGCATCGATGGGTTGGTGTCGACGCACATGCTACACCGACACGACTTCCGCTTCGAGGTTACACCCATGGGACGTCAGACATTTGACGTACTGCGAAACAAGAGCATGGGGGCCCTCAAGATGTTGCTCTATGGGGTCGGTCAATGACTGCCATCGAAATGGAGGCCGTGCTCAAGACGGTGTCCGAGCTCCAAACCAGGATCGACGCGCTTGAAAAGGCATTGTACGACGCGTGTTTGGAGAAGCATTTGCACGGGCACACTACGACCATTATCTCAACTGCAATCAAGTTGAAGGTCCCTGGCGTCAAAGAGTTGGTGGGCTGATGTCGCGGATCTACTCACCTTCGGGGCTCGTGGTGGGGAGCACCCGGGATTACGTCGAAGTGCGCCGACTGCGAGCGGCGTTTCCTGTGTGCGTCAAGGTAGTTAGCGACAACACCAAAAATCTAACCGAACCTACCCAAAACCGCTTGCAGTCTCGTGAAAGACGTGGTATGCTGATTCAAGGTAGCGAAAACCAAGTTACCTAGTAGTGAGTGTAGTTTAACGTAGTGGTAAAACGAAACAAATACCGTGAGATGCACGGGAATTCAAGCCTGTGGAGACGCTGTTATTAGCGCCGTAGAAGTAGGAAATAAGAACTCGCTAAGACCTACGACGAGTAGGTTTGAGCAGGTTTGAATACATCGGAGTAATACATGACGGTATACACTGTAAGACTCAAGCCTCCCACAGACGTCGACCTGCGAGGTCGTTCTGATGTTGCCGCCTTGTTCAGTGGGCCTATCGATGTCCGAGTTAAGTCGGGTTCGAGGGGTTACGCGGCAATCAAGGGGCTTGCGATGGTTCCTTGGATTTACGTTCAACCCTTCGCCGCTACCGTAATCGACGCTTGACAACCAAACCCCAACCCGTTACACTTCCCATATGAACACGATGCCACTGGAAGTCTTGGAAGCTTCGTTGAATGAAGGTCGCTACACCTCACTCGGGGGTTACCCGAAGTGCCTGATCATCAAGAACAACCAGTGTTTGTGTTGGGATTGCGTAAAAGAGAACGAGGCGGAGATCCAGGAGTCCCTCGCGATGGGCGAGACCTCAAACACCTACTATCCTCTACAGGCTGAGGTGAACTGGGAAAATTCCGAGCTGTATTGCGACGAATGCGGCGAGCGGGTCGAATCGGCGTACGCAGAACCCACGGAGAACACACAATGATTCGCGAATTCACTCGGGAGCAAGATGGCAAGTGGTGCTCGATCAAAATCAAGCTGAGCGACCCCCCGCTGACCCCCGAATTGTCCATTTCCGGCTCCTACGGGTCAATCGTGCCGCGTAAGACAGCCGAAAAGATGGCGCTTGATTATTGGGTCTCGTTCTTCGAGGATTCGCCCGGTGAGATCTACGGCATGGGCGAACGCTTCGGGAAGCATTTTTGCAACGCCAAGCAAGCGGCCAAGTTCGTTCTCGAGATGGACGGACCGTTGCATGGGTTGGACGTCGAATGTAAATTCGGCAATATCGTCTATCTGACCGAGGGTTGCGGCCAGTGCACCGACGAACTAGTCAAGTGGTTCCCCGAAGTCACCCCCTACCTCAAGTTTCACTTGAACGACATGCAAGTCGGGTGCGAACACCAGCGCCAGAATCTCCGCGGTTGGGAAGTCGGTGAGGTGTGTGGGGAGTGTGGCTACGCGTACGGCTCGAAGTGGCTCCACATGGAGTTGCCCGAGTCCGTCATCGACTGGGCCGTGACCTTCAATGGGTGACCGGTTCTTCGTGGTGCCGTCAACCGGCCACTTCGGCGACCGGTCGGTTGTGGCAAGCTCCCATCGCTCGATAGAGGCCGCGCAGAAGGCTTGCAAGGCGGGATTCGAGGTTCGGGTGGGGAACAAGGTCAAGGGCGAAGCGTGGTTTCGGTCCGCGACCCGGATTTACTCGAAGGTGAATTTCGAGTCGTTTCCGGTTGACTCGATAATGCCGCGTTGATATGTTTGTGGTATGAAGACAATGACCGACGCGGAAATGAAAGCGGCTTTCGAGGGATTCTGGAACACCCTGACCAACACGCTCCCCGAAATGTCCCTCGAGACCTTCATTCTGATCCGAACCCAGACCTTCGCCGCATTCAAGGCTGGTCACGAACTGAAGTAGGTGTAAGCCCGGGTGATGAAACGGTAGCCATAGTAGACTTAAAATCTACATCTCCTTACAGAGAGTGCGAGTTCGAGTCTCGCCCCGGGCACTGTAAAACTCTAACAATCGAGTGACTAATGGTCATAGTTCAAGTCGTATCTAGCAGCGGAGCGCAGTCTTACTTATGCGACACGCAGACCTGCTTTCCGCACTTCGTTGTGGACTTGCACGACGCGTCCAAAATGGATGATGCTGTTGCGGCACGGTGGGTCCACTGGCTCAACTACAATCTCACGCGACATACCGCTTCCGTGTTGCGCGCCACAGAGTGACTTGTTATAATTGAACATGAAAAACAAGAGAGACATCGACTTCGACCTTACCATGGCGGGTATCTTCGGGTTCCTCGGTTTGGCACTTGCAGTTTTGGCTCTGTTGGCGTAAAAGGAAACACACAATGGCTACCTACCGCGCTTCAATTCAGCCCCACGAAGTTGACGCTCTTCCCATGATCCTCGAGATCGAAGCCGACACCGATGCAGCGGCTCTTGAGCGCGCCATCAAGTGCACCGTCGACCCCAAGCGCGTCATCGGCCTCAAGCGACTGGACTGGGTTGATGTGTTGGAGGGGGCGAAGGTTGAGAATCTGGCGCAGTTGCATTCGTTCCGGGCTACATTGTCATGGCGTCATTGTGACGTCTTCAGGAATCTTCGTTTTGGAGCCACCTCCCCTGTCGCGGCTTACAAATACGCATTCGAAGCTTGCGATGGCGACGAAACAGTCACTGAGTTGATGCAGAAGGCGGGCGACACCTGGAAGATTGTCAAGTTCGCAGACATGTGACTTGACTGCAAAGACGAGGTCGTTACACTTCGGTAAGGAGACACGATGAAAACTGTAGGCGACCTCGTCAAGCAACTCTGCAAAATCCACCCGTCGACCCCCATATCAATTGACTTGAGTGCGTTCGACCTCGACATGGGGGTTGTGGTCAGGGTCAAGACGATTTCTTCGAAACACGGACAAACCGCGGTTTTGGTTGTCGAGGCGGAACATGAATGACCTGCAAGTAGGATGCCATCTAGAGAAGCTGTATGCAACATACCTTCGCCGTCTCGAACTCTTGATCGCAAATGAAGCCAAACCCGACTCACCCGCCATGTCGTTCACCTCCTTCAAGGTGCTTTGGGGTCGTTGGATTGACCGCTACTCACAGGGCGAGGACTCCCCGGAAGCTTGGGGCGAATGCTTCCTTGAACACGAGTTCGGACCGTTGGTGTAAATAATATAGTGATTCCGGGCCTATAGCTCAATCGGTTCGAGCCAGCGCCTCATAAGCGCCTAGATCTAGGTTCGAATCCTAGTGGGCCCATGCAGTAATCAACGCAGCAACCCAAGGAAAATTATGTCCACACTTGAAACCGTTTTCGTGGCGCAAGTCGGCAAGGTCGGAACCCCGTTGACGTCGGGTGAAGTGTATGAGCGAGACCTCCCGTCGTGGGCCAATGAAATCGGTTGGGCTGATGGATCGGCCGCAGAATGGTCGCCAGGCGTTCTAGATGCCTCCAAGGTGCGCGCGTCGACACTTCTCGGAGTTCGGTACCTGTCCGAAGGACGAGCAAATGTGTTCCAAGTAACACGTGAAAGGGCTTGACGGAGTGAATCAAAGTCGTTATGCTTGGTGAAGAAGAAAGGGAATTCAAATGCATGCAATCATCCTCGATGACTTGACCGAACGCCACGAACAGTTCACCGCCCGCTACCCAAGTTATGACATCGCCCACTGCTACAATGTAGCCCAGTTCGTGCATCACCTCGTAACCTATCCTGGACATATCGACTTGGTGTCTTTGGATCACGACCTTGGCAATGAATTGGACGTTGGAAACGGCATGGATGCGGCGAAGGTTCTCGTCAATTACATCGACAAAGACACCACTCTGCGCGTGCACTCCTTCAACACTCCCAGGGCACTGGCTATGCTCGAATTCTTCAAGGCTTGTGGATTCTTCGGCTGTGGGCTCGCGAGATTGTAAGAAGTAATGGGACTTCGTCCAATGGTAGGACAACGGACTTTGACTCCGTTTATGTAGGTCCGAATCCTACAGTCCCAATTGTGAACACCAATAGCTCAGAGGTAGAGCGGGGCACTTACACTGCCTAGGTCGGGGGTTCGAAACCCTCTTGGTGTATGTAGGTCCGGTCGCTCAATCGGCAGAAGCAGACGGCTTAGAATCGTCACAGTGGGGGTTCGAATCCCCCTCGGACCATGGTTGACAAAGCAGTGCACACCCGTAGCTCAGTTGGTTAGAGCGCGCGCCTGATATGCGTGAGGTCGGTGGTTCGAGTCCACCCGGGTGTAAGTAGGTCCAGCGACTTTTGGACTGGATAAGGAGTAGGTAAATGCTAAATTACAGTGCAGTAAGAAGGGCCATTCAAGTCAATGGCGAGGTAGAGCTCCCACGACACAAGAACCCTAAAAAGCGTCGGTTCGATGAAGAGATGTTGTGGGCGATTGTGGGCAATAGCGACACCCCGACTAGCTTTTGTAGAAAAGATGGCAAGGCGTATCTAGTTCTAAGTCAAGACAAGGCGCTTCAAGCAAAACTCTACTCGCGTCGCGGTTGGGTGCCACCCAGAAAACAAAGATCGAACTTCACGGAAGAGGGCCTACGAGCCATCGTATCTAAATACAACCGCCCCGTTGATCTCGAAATGGGCGATCATAGCGCTCAAGTTATTCTAGCCAAACCGAAGAATCGAGCCCTTCGAGCTAAGCTGTATGCGGAACGCGGGTGGGTCGCGCAGCCCCATCGAACGCCTATCAAAACCACAGAAGCGGGTTTTCGAGCTATTCTGGCCGAGTATCCCACCTCAAAAGACTTCCGTAAAAGCGACCGGAGCACTTACAAGTTGCTGGCAAGTAGCGCGAGACGTGCAATGCACGTCAAGTTGTACGCCGAACGCGGCTGGAAGGTTCGTGCCGCTAGACCCAAGAAGCCGAAGTCGGTCGAATCCGAGATTTAGGAAGAAGTCGACCTGTCAGACTGACCCCCCCATTGACTTTTTCTTAGATCAGCGTAAAATACCCCTATGGATCCCAACATCAAACTGCTTGTCGACATTGTTTTCTACAGCGCCGTGGCATTCTGCGCTGTTGCCGCGCTTTCTTCTCGACGCAATTGAACGGAGATTTGACAATGGACATGTTCCCGATGTATTACCTGTTTGGCGTCATTTCCCTCTCCATCGGGTTGGCGATCAACCTCGATCTCTACCTTCGTCACACTCGTTCACTTCAGCGGCGCGCATACAACTTGGACGCATGGGAAGACGACCTCCTTCGACGAGAAGAGGACCTCTGCGAACGGGAAGCTGATTTGATGCAGCAAGAGACTTACGCAGTTCATGACGGACTAACCCGAGCTGGAAAGTGACCCGATGACTCGAAAAGAACTAATTCAGCTTTGTCGCGAGCACGGCGCTTGTCGACGCGGAATCCGATGGCTCTCTCGCCACCAGAAAAGCCCGCGAGAGTTATGGGCCACATGCAGCGACCTCTCTTTTTTGTGGTGGTTCTCTCTTGAGTTCGGCCTCTTGACCGTCAACGAACAGAGCGAGGTCGACCGATTCGAAGAAGAGTCTGTCAAGATCTATCGTGGTGAGCGACATCAGTTATGCGGCGCTAGGTTCTGCCAACTCGACAGAGCCTCTTGGGCGCGACACGAAACTCGATGTTGCGACAAGCTTCGAAGTGTGGTAAGTTGGGCTGTAGTGGTGGAGATCCTCAATAACTAGAAAGAGCAGAATCGAGCCAACAATGCCCAATAATACCTACATCACCCCCAATGACCCCCATGACGTGATTCTTTGCATTGCACAGGGTCTGGCACTAGTCGCCCTGATCGCCCTACTCTTCTTGGTGCTGACATGACCCCGATGGGTGCCAAAACGACAACTCACAGCGTTACAGTATCACCGCCCGAGAATTCGAACCCTACATTGGACTCGCTAAAATCCTTGTACAGTGGCCCCATTACCATTGCCGTACAGGCAACTTCGACAATCGAAGCGCTACGAATGGCACGGGCCATGCTTCCTTGGAAGCTACACCCCTGGACGTTCGACATGTCAGCTGGTGTACGATGACCCCTATGGAGGCCTACAAAGCCTACATCGTCCAATGGTCTCCTCCAAGAGGGCATAGACTCCACTTCTACGCTCGTGGGTGGACTCCGCTCACTCGAACGCAATTTGAGGCGGAATGCGCTGCATGGGACATGGAGCCGCTACGACTCTTGACGCGGTTGTTGCTAGAAGAGGGCCGGTCGTGATTAATTCCATCGCGTGCTTCATCATGTTGTGCGCCATCATGCCTATGGTCGTTGTATTCGCACTATGGGCGACAATCGAGATCTACTCGTGGGTGTCCGGTAAAAAGTGACCCCTGGGGTCGAAAATAGGGGTGTTGTTTGGAAACACCCCTATGGATCGACTTTTTTGGATTACAGCGTAACCGTAATAGGCAACAACACACCCGTTCCAGCCACTTCGACCGTCAAGGTGATTTCGCATACGGGGCCATTGATGGCCACCGATACCGAAGACACACCTCGGAATGACGGATCTCCTACGAATAAACTCTTGCAGGCATCAAGAATGTCTTGGGCTGAAGTGTCGGCCACTGAAATCCCAACAGAAACGGGCAATCCGTAATCCGGGTGCCCCAAGACGCTTCCCCTACGCGTAGCAATGGCCAGACGAACCTTCTGAACAATGTTGTTCAACCCAACAGCCAATGGAGCTTCACCGGTGTCGGTAATGACCAAATCCCCACTGGAGTCGAGCAACAGATCGATTCCACCCACTTGCAAGTATGGGTCCGCGTAGTCTATGCCCGGAATGTCGATTGTGCGAACGTCGAAGGAGTCTGGCGGCATGTCCGAAGGGATGAACAAACTCTGACGCGAATTCACCGTATTGGGCAAAAACGCCTCTAAAACCGCGTTAGCGGCCACTTGGTAACCGGACACGTCTCCGTCGAGATCTACGCGCCATGAAGCGCCTAGGGGGCCTATGGCTCCAATATGGAACTGCACACGGGGGGTGTTAGTGGAACTCAACCACACTGTTTGTCCTGGCGTTAGATCCGTAACGTCAGACAACAACACTGAGTGGCCGTTCCCGTTGGCTAGCAATGGTCGACTAAAACCCACTTCATCGACATACGGACTCATCAGGCCGTTCAGTGTAGCGATTTCGTGCCATCTCGTGGCATCACCCAAGTATTGTTGGGCTAACTTTTCAAGGGTGGCCCCGTATGAAAATGGAGCAAGGAATTTACTGACAGGCCTATGGTAGGCAATTCCACTACGTTGGGCAAGCCCAGCGACGTAGTCTTGGCTGGCGGTATTCGGCTCAGAGTCAACCCCAACTGCGCGTTTGTTGTATTCGGTTATGAGGTCGTTGAAGGCGCCACACGCTTCGAGGTCTTCGTCCGAAGGTGCATGTGGGTCAGTCGGGAGTTGGACGTTATAAACGTTTTGAACCGTAGTTGAACTCAATCCCAAATACGCCTCGAAGTCTCGGGCGATGGCGGCAATGGAGTCTCGAGCCGCACGGAAGTCTTCGGCCTGCATATTCCGGGCCAAGTCTCGCTCGTCCTCGATTCGTCTTCGAGTCGATGGGGGTAGAGGTAGGGCCGATGGGTCGATCGTATCGAAGTAGTCGGGGTGGTCCGAGGGGGTCTCAAAAATTTTGTCAATCACATAAGAGTTGTTGGATGTATTCGAAGTGCTGCCCGACCCACTCTCTCGCGCGCCGGTTGCCGTAGCTTTTTCAGTTACAGCTTGGCGGGTTACGCCGATTGGCTCTGAGGTGGTGTCTCCAATTGGCGTAGACACTTGCAAGAGCAGCGGCTTGAGATCTCGTAGGATGGCATCGGGCAGATCCAAAGCCGTCAACCCGACACCTACGGCTTCTTTGTAAAATAGAATGGACTGCCTGATCGGCTCGAAGATGGAGTTAACATCTGAGCGAAACCCCTTCAAGGTGTTGCGCACGGAGTTCAACACTCGTCGTGCTTGCTGTAGCTTGGCGAGCGCCATGGATTGGAACTGACCGCTCGCCCAGTCCACCGGAAGAGACTGCGTGACGTTACCCCAAAAAGGAACGCGCTTCCAGGCCAACAGGCGAATCGTGTAGGCGTATTCTTGGACATTTGGAACAGACCTACGGCAACTGAAAGCCTGTGGAGTGACAAGATAGACTTGATCGTCCTTCCACATTTCAAATGCCAAAACCAACCCCTTGCCCTTGGTGGTCTTCTTGAGTGCGCAATAACTCTCGAAAAACCGCTCTAGAAGCTTGAATTGGTAATACCCCGATGAATACGACAAATCGCCCGTATCAGTCTCGGACGAAGGAATTACATTGGGACTAGAAAAAGTTCCAGATCCCAAAGATGTAGCGGAGTTGATGGTCTGTTGGGCTCCCGCGATGGTTCCTCCGAAGATCCCCTTGAAGACATCTCCGACAGGTCCACCTAAAAAGTCACTGCCGACGGACCCACGCAACGGCAACACACCTGTAGTGCCTTGCAGGTTTATGTGTTTGAAGGGGGCGCCGTTGTGCTCTTCCAAAATGCCGCCTAAGGTGGCGGTAGTGGTGATGGCGAACGGCGTATCGGTCGTCATCGCTTCGGGAGGAATCGGAAGTGTAAAGGGCGGTAGGGTGACGTCATCGAGCTGATACGAATCTCCCACCTGGCGATACAAGGCTAGGCGGTAAGGGAAAGACTTGTTCCAGCGCTCCCTCTTAATCGAGGCGTAGCTCCAAAAGGGATCTTGGAGGGCTTTAGTGCCCATCGACGCTGTTTCGATGGCGCGATTGGTCGCGCGCGCGGCCTCTGGAAGGTCGGAGTTCTGTCGCGTATAAGTAATAGCGGATGGCATACAACAAAGATTGGAACCGACGGCAAGGGCTTCAAAAATACCCCCCCCGGGGGGGGGTCAAAAATAACACCCATTTTCAAAAATACCCCTATGGATGCTCTTTTTTGACCCATGGTGGTGCTTGACGGCAGAAGTCGAGAGGTGCTATTGGTTACCCCATGGCAAACCTCAAATACTACGACGTAGAGCGGGAGATGTTCGGCGCCGACCTGAGAGGCACCATTCTTATACAGGACATCTCAAAAGAGATTCGTAGGATTTGCCGACACTTTCACGTCCCGACGATCCAACACGAACTGTGGCGTGGGAGGTACTCCTTTTACGACAGAGACGGCAGGTTCATCCGATTCGCATACTGCGATACCCGTAACTGGGGAAGCGGTTACATCTTCGTATCGAGTCTCTTACACGAGATCGCACATTACCTAGACGACTGCCAGCGCTCCAAGGAAATCGAAGCCGTCTTTCGAAATGATACTCGAAATTACGTGCGGCGGTCCGCCACAATTCGACAGGCAAAGTGGCATGGGCCTAGACACCGCGCCCAAATGGTGGCATTAGTCAAGTGGTGGTTGGACTAAGAGGAGATCGATAATGTGCGACAGAAAGTGCGATTCGTGTAAGTGTAAGGTGGAGCTCACCCACACCCAAGCTTTGAAGGTCAGCTTGCAGCGCCGGTTGCTGCGCCTGACTCCGTGGTTGTTTCCTGCTATCTGGCTGTTCGACCGCATCGGACATCTAACCGGCATGTGGTGTTTGGGGGTGTAATATGGCGAAGACCAAACCGAAGATCATCAAAATCGACAATTTGGAGATCACAGAGCACAAGGACAAGCTTTGGGTGTTTTTCACCAACGACGAATTCGAAGCAGCGATGGACATCGACACGGCGCAAAAATTCGCGCAGTATGTACTGGAAACTTACGGAGAGTTGGAATAATGAGCCACTACAACATGCAGTATGACCCCGACATCAACGAGAAGTTCGAGAATTTCACCATCAAAGAGGTCCTTGCCGACGACGATCGCGTGCGATTCCACTCGCGAGACGGCCGAATCCTCTACGTCGAAGTCTCGACGGATTGTTGCGACGATTCTTACTTCGACAAAGATTCCATCGAAGATATGAAGTGGCTTGTGGGGCAGACTCTACTCTCCATTGAGTCGGTCGAGACAAGCGCCGAGACCACAGATCCGCGTCCAAACGACGACACCTTCTATGACTGCGGACATCAGCGGGTGTATTGCTTGGTGTTCAAGACACTCTCATCGGAGATTTCGGTGTTGTGGCGCAATGATTCTAATGGGTGCTATTACGGCAGTGTCGAGGTCAAACTGATTGCCCCCTCACCGCTCGCCAACTGAGCGCTTGCAACACCTCAAACAGTCTGATATAACACCCCCATGGACCCGAAAAAGCTGGCCGCACGCATCAAAGAAGAAATCAAACGCTTGATGTCCGAGACCGAATGGGTGGACGGTGTCAGGCCGGCCCCATTCTACTTCGAGACGAAGTGTGTGGATTTGGAGATTGCCTTGACGGCGGTTGAGCCACATGCGGCGTTCCGTCAAATGCACATCTTCTGTAAGGCGTGTGGGTATGCCGCATACTACTCTGACGGAGAGCTCGGGTGTATCAACGGCAACTGCGCCAAGCGCTGGTCTCGTCAAGATATCGACACCATGGGGGCGGTGGCAATCTCCAAGGCCTTCCGCACCATGGAAGACACGACAAAAGACGGGGCGGACTGGCCCGACACCTTACATGACGTCGTTCAAGAGCGTAAGATGATTACAGTGATGGAACCGATGACGAAAGAGGAATTCATCCGCGCTCGAGTGGAGCGCTTCTACGCCGCACGCCAATCATTCCGGAGGGAGTTCCCATGTCGGTGACCGCCAAAGTCTTCAACTACATCCTAAAATATCCGGGCAGCCATGTCATCGACATCGCCCGTGAATGCAAGCTGAAGCTCCGGCCGACCCTGCAAGCTCTCAGCGCTCTTATGGACTACGAATTTGTGATGCAAACAAACGATCGCACACCCAGATATCGAATCGTCGAGACGGTTCAGGTGCTTGACCTCATTGAATGCGGTTTTCAGGTAAAAATCAAATGATAGACCTCGACACCCCCATTGGATACCGTTTTTCGACCGACCCTGATGTAATGGGCTACAACGGCCGCGCCGCACAAGATGCGGCGATGGCGGATTTTCAGAACTCCATGCCGTGTGTAATCAAAACTTGGCCGTCGATGCTAGAGCGTGAAAACCAGATTTGGGGACTGTTGGGGTGGCACGAGGGTGGTTATGGAGAAGGCGTTGTGGTGTACCATGAGCGCTGCGTGCAAGATGGTGGGGTGTGGCGTAAGCTGACTCAATCCGAAACAGACCATTTGACGGTGTTGTCGAATTCCAAGAAAGGTGGCGCGAAATGTTTTGGCCGTACTTGATTCTAGCTGGTGCTTGTAACGTGATGTTCACCACACTCCCCGCCCCGGTATCCATGGTGTTCTTCGGGGCTCAAGTCGCTTGTGCTTTGGGCGCCACACTCACTTACATCAACGAACCCTTGCAGTAACCCAAGAAGTAGCGTATACGTCAATCACCCCAAACCGGAGAAGTAAAAACACAATGGCTACCATCACATGCAGCGTCCAGAACGGCTTCGAGTTCCCTAAGCAGGCGGCTTCGTTCGAGGTTTTTCTCGCTCGATGTCAGAGGTCGCTGGACTGCACCGATGACGAAGAGTTCCTGATTGCGGCGTTCCTTGATGGCGGATACGACAAGGATGTCGACTACACTTACCGCGCCATGGCTGATGTATGCGCGATGTATCCCGACTTGATTTTCGTCATGGAGGTCACGCAAGACGGCGAACTGTTCGAGGTCGGCTACTTCCAGGGTCCTACGTGCAAGGTTGTCAAACCCGAAATCGTCGATGGCGAAGTGTTCGTGCCGTCGTTTAAGGATGCCCCTTGATCAACAAGCGAGCCCCGATGGAGGTCCTAGTCGGCAAGGGTATTGTTCAAGTGGCCGTGGACACCACCTACGACGGCGTAGTGGTTCCGCCGAGTTTTGTTGGCGGACACATCATGCTCAATTTCTCCTACCGATACCGCCCAGGAGATTTGACGATTGACGACTTCGGTATACGTGCTACGTTGTCGTTCAGCGGCCAGTCTTTTAAGGTGGAAGTCCCTTGGGGTTCAGTCGCGGCGATGGCCAGTCTGGTGACGGGAGAAGTGGTCGAGTTTGAGCTAGAACCCCACGAACCGACGTTTCAACGAGCCTCGGGTGATATTCAACCTACCGAATCGACTAAATTCAAGTTGTATGTCGTGCCAGATGAACCGGGAATCCCCAAGATGTTTTCCACGCCCCGAACCGGGCACTTGCGCTTGCTCAAGAACTGACATGCTATTCGACGAAGAACGAGACTCCCCGATGCCCGCCGACATGGAGCAAGCCACCGCCGAAATCATCGCCTTGAGAAGGATCTTACGCAACGAACGGAACATGCTCGTCAAGGTAGTGGAAGCTCGCGAAAAGTACCGGCGAGAACTCGGTACAGTGGCAAGGCGATCGTGTGAAAAAGACAAAGAAATCGCACAGCTGCGACGAGAAGTCGTTCATGTGCAGGAAGCTTGCAGTCGAAGTAGTTGACATACAACAAGAAAGACAAAATGGACAAAATCTATACAAATACACTCAAGGCTTTGATGGTCGAGAGCGGCGGGGCTCCCGTATGGCTGTGTGACGTGGCGCAACGCTTGGTGGACGACGGGTTTCCCGACGAGTATTGGCGGGAGTTTCCTGATTGGGCGTTCGAGGCTCACGCGTGTTACCGGGTGACGCTGCGTCCGTGCGACGTCACATCAAGCATGTGGACTGCACAAGTTCAAGCTAGCGAGACCGTCAGTCCGAGTGGGGCTGTATACCACACTATTACGACGCCTTAAGGTGTGATGAGGTGGGCATCATGACGAGAGGGCTTAAACTTGTAGTACTTTGACTCAGGTTTACCCACAAGCGCTTGCACTTCGGGGTGTACTGGGCCTTCCGGGTTGTGGCCGAATGCCTTGCAGTGTAGCGCGTACATCACGCTATGTTTGCGGGCCTCGTCTGCATCGCCTGCGGCTTGTGCGGCCTTCGATCCTTGGAGGTGATGAGCCGCGCCCTTTTTGTGTTGCTCCACACGGTATTCATCATGTGCGCGCTGTTCGGCGTCATGCTTCGGAAGCCGGTACACCATCTCAAGCACGGCCGCGCGGCGCTCCAAGTCGTGGGCGTCGTCTGGGTGTGCGATCGTGCGGTCTTGCCATTTGTGCGATGTAGCCATACGAACAAGATTGACTCCGAAACCCGAAAGTGCCATAAGGGTCTTGCGGATGACCACCGCGCAAACAACGGAGACGTAAAATGCAGCTCTCGACCAATGACACTCCATCTACTTCATATCTAGACGCCATCTTGACATCACAAAAGACCCAGCCGGAGCACTCGCTGAAGGCGGCATTGGCCATCTCGCCTGTCATTGATACAATTCTCAAAAACAATGAAGCGATGCGTAGACGAGAGTCCATCTACACGGAGAGGTCTACAAAACTCGTAGAGTTGAAAAAGGCCATGGAAGAGGTGCGTGCGCGCCAGGCAGGGTTGTTCGGGTGTGAGGCACAACTACGTGATATTCTTCAGACACAGTGGCAAAAGTTGGCTGAGCAGGCCGAAGCTGTCACCGAGGAACTCCCTACACGCGATATGGATTTGGATTTCAAGTATCCACGTAAACTCAACAAAGAAGTGCTTCGATGGCGCACAGCAGACGGCTGGCCCGCCCTTGGACTTTTCCGGTTAGATGAACCCACCTTATCTTTTGGTCGACACCTCCGAAGTCATATTTACAACGTGAGCCACCCGGAAAATATCAAATACGATCGCAAGACCAACTCCCTCACATCTGCGCACCTGCGCGGTCGGTTTGGTGAATATTACCAAGACGTTATGCAGCATGTGGACGAGATCGCCCCAGAAATAAACAAACATATCTCGTGGAGGATGACGGATGCAAAGATGTACGTGCGGTGTACGTTTAGCGGGTATATCCCCGAATCGGCTCGACAGGACATTCGTCAAGCAGAGGCCTCCAAATACTTCGACGGCATCTACCTGTTGACCGAGACACCAATGTGGAAAGTTGTGACTGAGGAATCCGAAGGACCCCCGCCAGCAAGAGACCCCATCGCCCTTGGTTGGGACGGCAAGGACTTGCGAGTCATCTGCGTATTTGATACAACTTCATTGGAAGAACTCGCGCTGAAGACTCGTTAAAAAGGAGATTTATCATGCACAAAGAGAACGATCGTATTGAAATGCAGCGACGCGCCAACAATAATCCATACATCACAAAGCGGGTGCTTGAGGCCCTTGAGTCTGGCGATGAAGCATTGGCGATTCGCGAGATCCGTCAGCTGGAGTCGAGGCGAGGTGAGGATGGTGGTGGCGGCAGCGCTGAGACCCATCTCGAGACAGTTAAGTGGCTGAAGAGGTGGACGCAAAACTCACCCAAACAAGCAGAGCGCCTTGGCGTGACAGGAGCCCCATACCCCGCCTGGCTTAAGTAGCTTGACTTCGAAGCCCTAAAGTGTCATAAAGCCCCCATGGACAACATCAAAGTTGGAATGACCGTAGCACTCACGCATTACCCGAACATCCCGCTCGTTGTTGAGGCGGTGTTTAAGAACGACTTCTACTGCGATCCAGACAAAACGACTTGGTATGTTTGTCCGCAGCGAGGGCCTATGTTCCGTGTGCGGAATCCCGTCAGCGGCAATTGGGGGAATTGCGAGGCGTGTATGTTGTGCGAATACCGACCAGATGAGTCGCCCCACTATTTTGTGGATTGACTTTCTCTGTTAAAAGAGCGATAAGGATCCGTATGAACAAGCTCACCATCGACGACGTCGTTGACATCACATGGAACTTTGGAGATCGTTTCCTTCTTCAAACTGCAGATGCGGCCTATGTTTGGTACTCTCCAGACTACGGAGGAGACAATACGATTCATAAATATGGTGGCGATCCATCGAATTTTACGGAACCCGGCTTCGCTGGACGATACAAGGGGCAGCACACCATTCGACGCTATTGCGGCCCTGACGTTAAAATCGTAGAGGATTGGTAAGCATCAATAGCGCGGTAGATCCCCAACTCGGCCCATGCGTCATGGGTCGGGTAACGCGGATCCGCGGTGACTTGCTGGTACCGGTGGGCGATTTCGTGACACAGCGCGGCAAACGATGGCCCGACTCTGATGCCGGAATCCATCTGCAGCCCAGCCACCCCGCGAGGCCCCGTGCCTGTGTCTTCTGTCCAAGATTCGGTAGACTTGACGTGGATATGTAGGTCTACCAACGCTTTGCCGATGTCGTTCCAGCCCGCGTTAAGTGTTAGGCAATTGCAAGCGGACGCCATAGCCCGTGCCAACGCGATTCGATCGGATTGTGTGCCACCCCTTTCGAAGTGACACCACATGCCATCGCGGTATTCGGGGAAAGCTTTCCAAGGCGTGTGGGTTTGGCACCACTTGACAATAAATGTCGTCACCAGTGCTACGACGATGCCTGCAGCCATACATACCCCGATGAGTTCGCCTGGTTGCATCCTAACCCTTCAAAGCCGCCATCAGAGACCTGACCTCATCAACGTCCACATCTAGACAAAAATCCAACACGTAACCATCGCTGTAGGCGGTGGTGCGCACGGACTTGGCGAGCTCCGAGAAGCAAACGCATCCAACAAACTTGTCGCCGCTCATGAAACCACCACCACACAGCGGACACTCGGCCGAAGCTTCTGAACGCGTCAGCGGCAACGACGGGATTTTCGGCTTCTTAGCAGAGGACTGCGCGGTGGACGGGGGAGTGGCTGCCATCGGAGCCTCCTGCGGTTGTGGTGGGTTGGCGGGGCCAGCGCCGAGAGTTTCGCCCTTGGCGACTGGGGCCGCACCGAATTGCTGCTTGGCGGCGTTACCTTGCCACAGGGCTTGCCCGGGGGCTTGCTGTTGTTGGGAGGGGACGACCGTCTTGCCTGTCACTTTTTCAGCGTGCGCATACATGGCGCTGGCCAAACCTCGACGTCGGTGCTCGGGGTCCACGTTGACATCATCTGGATGTAAATTAGCACCTTGGTGGGTCATCAAAGCCCAGCCGACTCGCTTGCCGCCGTGCATGGCGTTGATTTGAGTCAACATCTCGCCATCACCCAAGTCGTGATGCTCGTGGGTGATTTGGTATCCAGCGTTGGCGTCCAACACCTTCTTCTGGAGTTGTGATTTAATCAGCAAATCCAACGACTTACCCAACTTCTCTAGAACAATCCCGCGCAATGCTCGGTCGAGTTTGCCCGGTTCCAGTTCGAGGGCGTTGGCTACTGCGGCGGATACGTGGTATAGGGATTCGTTGCGGAATGAATATTCTCCTACATTGCCGCTGTAAGATTCTTCAGATTTATTCAGTTGCAGTTGACTCGCCGTCCCCGGGATGTTACCTTCATGGGTGTCCAAACAAGAAACCCACCCGATGATCGTCCGCAACTCCAACGCCGACCCCAATGACGGCTCGCGCTCTACAGCTTTTGATAGAGCGGCAGCGCCTTCAACTCCAACCACATCGCGTAGAAAATCCATCTTCAGGGGCAAAGCATTTCCGGCCCGTTAAGGCTCGGCTCCTTCATTAAGGGCTTGATGCTTCAAGCCGCGTTTCAAGATGTTGATGGCTGAGTTCACGTCACGATCATGACGCGCCCCGCAATCACACACCCATTCACGCTTATTCAAACCCGCCAATCCTTTCGGACCGGTTTTTGAACCACAGACGTGGCAGGTTTGGGTTGTAAAGTTTTCCATGACCTCAGTATAGATTGCGCCGTTCCTAATGGACTTGTAACGCAACATGCTTCTGAAGTTAGACCAACCTACGTCCAACACGGACTTAGCTATGATGGTCTTGGATAATTTACTGGATGAAACGTCTCCTACGAAAATGTGGTTATATTTCTTCGTTACGTTGTTAGACAACTTGTGGTGGAAATCCTTGCGAACAGCTTTGATCTTTTGATGGATTTTACGGACTTGTTTACGCTTGTTGGCTCGTTGGGCAACAGCTAGCTTACGGGCGTACTTCGATAAGATCCGGGGATTGGCGATTTTAGTGCCATCAGAAAATGCGGCGAAGTCTTTGAGTCCTAAGTCGACACCGACAGGCGAGTCGCCTTCGCGGCTTGTCGGCGTAGGTAACCCTACCTTAACGTTCAAAAACCATCGCCCTTGCGAGTCTTGACTGAAGTTGGAGCCGAATAAGATCTTCGCCTCTGCCGGTAGCGGCCGATCGAGGAACACCCGGAAGACGTGTCCCATGAAGATGAAATCGCCATTGCGATACTTAAGTGATGCGGACTTAATCGGAACCCAACCCAAAGATTTCCGACTCCGCCACTTCAGCCAAGGCTTTTTGCGTTGCGTGCGGCTTTGAACATATTGCCGAGCTATAGCTTGAATGGAATTGGAGTTTAATCCGAGGCCCTCAGAGCTTCCCGCGGTGAGGTGGTTCAAATCAAACTCACCTAGCCACTTACGATGCGCTTTAACTGCTTGGCGCTGCACGTCGTTGCAGTAGTTCCATACAAAGTTGACTTTACGGGCGAGTCCGTTTAGGAACCCTCCGTAAGACTTGACCCTGTAGTGGTAGGTGAGTTGCATTGGTAGAAATCATTATATCATAAGGCGCCTAGATGTCACGTCGGATTGTTCTTGCGGTGCGACGGCCACATAATGTACAATACTCCACGACAGCCCAATAAAGTATGGCACTAGAAAGACTTCCTACAACACACTGGAGAAACACAATGACTGTGCTGGATAACGGCGACTTCAGGTATGTTTTGTCCGTCAACGATTACGCTGTAGGTGTGGTCTGTCGAAGTGAGTTGACTCGACTCCCGCGGTCTGATAAGGACTAATCCATGTTCACAATCCCAGCCGCAATCCTCGGAACCAAACACGATGTAACCGTCCACGATGTGGGCGTCAATTTCGCAAGTGCCCTCTTCGGATCTCCAGGGCACTGCCAAACCCTGCCTCATGTCACAATGATTCCGATAAACTCCATGGGAGGTTTGTTTTCGTGGACGTGGAAAATTCCGTTCGCCGACCTGGATCGTCTGGTAGAAATCTACTTGCCAAACGTCCAGTACTCCGCGCTCGAGGCGTCTTGGAATGCTTATGGCAAGCCTACGACAGTTGCACCTACGCCGACCACAGCCTCCGCTTTCAAGGTGGGCGATTTGGTCGTGTGGAACCCACAGCCGAACCGCAAAGTCTCTTCTATTTTGATTGTTGGGGCTACGTACCGGATTCTCGCTTGCACTTGGGCTGGCCCGCCGGCAGTTTGGAGCTTGGGGTATTACAACAGCAATACACATATCGACGTAGCGGACGAGAATGAGTTGACGCTATGCAGTCAGCAACTTACATTGCCACTGGAGCCCTATACTGTTAGTAGCTACACCCTGCCCGCCAAGAAGTGTGAATGTGGCGCGATGAAATGTAAGTCGAATATCCACTCAACTTGGTGCCAGCTGTACACACCGTAGAACCGAAAGGGAATTCAATGGATCTAGATCTATGGAAGCAGCAAATGATGGTTGCTATACAGGCTGCATCAATCGTGCAGAGTTGTCACACCTACTCGCCGAGTGGTATGTATAGTCCTATCGAGCAGCACATGGCTGATTACATCGACCGCGCTAGAAAGATATCGAATCTGTGGTTGAAAACATACAACAATCAACTCCAGTGTCCGGGGGAGTGACCTAACGCGGTCCGAACCCGCCGCTCTCGGGGGATTTCTGGGCCCGAGGGCTGCGCGGGTTTGACATGTCATCTGCTTCTTCATTCAAGAAGAGATACTCTCGTTGCAACATGGCCTGTTGCGGCATTCTCACAACCCCGCGAGATCCATCGGGTAAATCTTGCTGAGATAGTCTGATTTCGTGCACCAACCGCAAGCAAACAAAGTATGGGCGGTAAGAATACCTGATGGAGCAAATCGTCCCGCTACCGGAATCCAAGTCGATGCCCGGGCGCTTCTGGCCCAGCCACTCAACTTGCCCGTCGGCCGTGACGCGGAAGTCGGTGCAGGGGGCGTATGTAATCCCACGCGCGTCGATGATTCCTTCTACCGACACAGCGGGAAACTGAAGGCGCTCCAAACCTGTTTCATGGCTTTGGATGAGTTGCCATGTCGGCACGACGATGTTTTCATCTACGTAAAACCGATCGAAAGGGCACAACGAGAATGGCGTGGTTGAGTCGTCGTAGTTTTGTGGGAAGGTTACCATGACGCTGGCGCCGGCAATCCACCCTATGTCCTTCAGACCTGGCGAGTTGGAGTTCCCCAACATCATAGCCGTGATTGAAGCCGATGGGGTGTAGATGAACCCGTTCGAGCAATTGGTATGGTGATCGTGTGGCCGACGCCCGTCCCCCAACACCGACATCCCTACTGGACACCGCTGGCCTTTGTAGTGCACGAGCTTGATGCCAGCCCCACGGATGCGGTAGTCGAACGCGTCCGCGTCGAAGTCGATCCCGTAGTCGGGGATGTCCATGCCAAAATTGTCGATTTTGCTTGCCACCTTAAGGTTTCCTAAGTAGGGCTGTCACAGCCTCGTAGCGGGGTAGAAGGTGCTCGAATGTGGCTACATCGCCGTGCTCCGACTTCGAGAGCTCGGTGAACACCATCTCGGGTTCGTTCTTTTGGGCAATGAACAAGGCGATTCTCTTGTTGGGGCCGACACCTGATGGGATTCGTTGCCCTTTCACGCGGACGATGTGGTAGCCGCCCTTGGTGCGCATGTGGATGACGGGCACGCCCTTGAGCTTGCCGATGGTTTTTGGGGGATCGCGCAGTTGATTTTCCGGGAATTCCATGATACACCTCAAATACAAGATTAGGAGACAAGCATGACTAGACAAGATAGATATGAAAAGGAGCTTCAGAAACTCCGCGCAGACTACGACGTAGAGGCCAGCCTGGTGCACGATAGGTGTCTAATCGCTTACATGAAAGCTCTCCGGCCGGCGCTGGCGAACGTCCAAGCCGCCTACGAGAAGGCGGCCTACGAGCTTCGCAAGAGATACAACCTCTAATCGCTCAAGTTCTTCTGTGACAAAAACCTCGCCGACTGACTCTCGAATGACGTAATCGCATTCCCCAAAGAGATGATCAGCGGCACAATCGCCGTGACCGATGGAGCCGCGGCAGCAGCCGGAGTGTCGGCTAGTGCGGTTGCGAGGGTCGTCAGAGCGGCTGAGATGCCGTTTAGCACGCCAGACATGGTGGAATGCATGGTTTGTTGTGCGGTGCGGTAAGTCGTGCCCATCATCGTAGCGTCGGTGGCTGAGCCCGTGCGAACGCCACTAGACTTCAATGTCAACCCACCGGATACTTGGAGGTTCCCGCTGGATCGACCTTGGATGTCAATGGTGTCGCCCACGTCAAACGACAACTTCTTGTTTACCTTGACATTCCAGGCTTCATCCGCTTGGAATTCCAAGGTTTTATCGGCGTGGTTGAGGAACAGGTATTGGGCCGAATCTTTCGTGCCGACCTTAATCCCGCCATCAGAAAGCATTTGCAAAAAGGAGTTTGAGGCGTCTTCGTCGACCCCGTCCAGCAATTTGTTAGTCGCGTCAGTAGCTCCACGGAACTGGAACTTGAGGGCCCCTTCGGAGTCGACCGTGCAGCTCGTGCCGTTGAACTCGGCGAACAGGCTGTGGCCGTCTTCTTCCTTGGCGACCGGCGGCGAGTCTGGAATACCCCCGATGATGAATGGTTGTTGAGATTGCCCGTTGATGCACAAAATCAGCACCTTAGAGCCACTTGATGTGACCTTGTGTGTTTGCGGATCGACTACCCGTGCACGCAAAGTATAACGAAACGTATCTGCCCCACCACCGAACAAGTTCGCTATCCGGCAGTTCGGATACGATACCGTGGCGACCGCACCCGCCCCGTCTCGAGTCATTACAGCTACGCGGTATTCTATCGCCGTTTTCGTCTTGGATTGCTTGGACGCCGGATAGATGATTTCTTCAATTTCGCCTACACGTAGGGCGGTGTTGTCAAATTGTTGACTCTTAACCACTTGACCCCATACCGGATTCAAGAAAGATGGAATCACCGTGCCGTCGCTTAGCTCCATGACGAGCCTCCGTCGGGGGCGTTAAAGTCACCCAAAATAATAGTTTCTGTTTGACTTAAGCTTGATGGGTAGCGCGAATCCACCGTTTGAGGCGGGGCGTATCCGATGTTATCTTCTGGCTTGACGCAGGAATACAACTCGAGTTCCGGGTTCAACGTCAAATAGTCTCCGCTCTGAGTCACCATCCGCGTTTTGCCGTCCACCGACACGGTGCTATTGGTACGGCGGCGGGTCTCACTGGTGGTTTTTTGTGTGGGGGTGTCAGTCCGTAGGCCGTTCGACAGCGTCAGACGAGTTTCGAAGTGTTTCCTATCGCCCATCAAACCGCATATATGAGTAACACTTTCGATATGGTATACGACATCGTCTGTCTCGAAATTGTCACCAACACAAATCGGAAGGCTCGTTCCATACTTCAGCAAGCATGATCCGGTCAAAGTGAATTGCTGTCCCATCAAAAAGTCCGTGGCGATCTCCATCCACATCCCGGGCTCTTCGATGGTCGACTGAATACTAGCCGAAACGGTTTGCATGTAAATGCTCAATCCACTACGCTTGATGTCTTGTTCGTCTCGCTTTGGGTGGTATCTCACCGGTCCCATGGTGTTGTCCATCACGTTGCCGGCGGCGGCATCTCCGTAGATGTGGACGAAATTGAGGCGGGCGGAATCGGACTTGCCTGTTTTGAGATTCTGAATCAGAACTGGATGTGCCACCCACCGAGGAAGCTCGAGGAACCCGGTTATGCGCGAGCGGATCACCGGAGAAGCGTTCTGCGTCATGTAGGGCGTAGACAACGGCAGTGGCCGAACAATCAACGTCGGAACCACATCGCCATCAGCATTGAGGCGTAGCGTCGTATACATCTCGTTGACGGCTGGGTTCAAGAATTCGTTGATTAGCGACCATACCGTTTTGTTGTCGAAGGAGATTGGCAACGGCATGAACGTCGACAACATGTCGTTGTTGAGAAGACGGTATGACGTTGGAGATCCAAGCGCACCTTGGGGGGAAAAGATTTCCTCTGGGGTTTGACCGCCAGAATAACGCTGGACGCCGAGGTTGAGTTCCATCAAATCCGCCACCGACGGAACCGGCTTGGCGGCGGCTCGACGCCCAGTCAATCGCAGCACCGACTTCGGCATAACATATGCATACGGTGCCGTTTCGGTCGACGTGGGGCCAGTTACGATTTGGACTCCACCCTTGGCGGCGTGCAGCGGAGGAATCCCGCGACCCAACAACACTTCGAGGATCCGTTGGATGGCCAGCACCCCGGAAATCCCGCCGCCTACGGCTGAGACCTGCAGAATATCCTTGAGTTGGATGTTGAGTTCCAACAAGAATTGGCCGATGGAGGGCTCTTCCACCTTGAGTGCCGGATCGTAATAAACCTTGGAGTTGAATTCCTTGTTGCCGGTGGCCGTCAAGTCGTAGCGAACGGTCCGCTTCCCGTCGTCCGATTGATTGATGTCCTGCACAATGCTTTGGACGCGACCAATGAACTTGAGGCCGTCTGTAAACTTGTTGCAGGCCTCCAACTTCAAGATGCGGTCGAACAGATCCTTGCCTTTGGATTCGTCGTTGACAATCCACGCCATAACCCAATCATTCGCTTGGATTTCCGACAAATAGTTTATGTCACCACCGGCGAAGGTGACACTCATAGTCGGAGTAGGCGAACCTTTGGAGTTGGAGATAGACATCGACAACACATCGTCCGACACCACCAGCACCGGCCTTTCTCGGATCAACGACTCGACATCGGCATCGAACTGGACGTCCGCCTCGTGGCTCAGCAACTTGCTACGAGAGAACGTAAGCGGCTGCGCCCAACGCACCACAGCCAACACCCAAAAAGGGCTGGCGGAGATGTAGTCGGGTGTAGTTTTATCCGAAAACTCTTTGACTAATTCGAAGGTTGGCGCGGTCATTATTTAGGTCCCGTTGTAACGGTTGTCCCGGTGGGAGTTCCGGCCTTAGGGCCACCCAAGCTTTTACCGACGGCGCTGAGGGCGTTGGCGTGTCGAGTAAGAATGTCGGCGAACTGTCTAGAAGCCCCAGAAGCTTTGGCGGCTTCGGTCATTATGCTTTGGTAAGCTGCGGCTAGCGCCTTCTTCTCTCTATCGGTTTGCTCCGTGAAAGCGTCTTGCCATGCTAGATCCTTCTTTCTGAGTTCCCCTTCGGTCTTGAGTTCTACCGCAGCGCGCGAACCGCCCGCTACGTCAGCGACCCCCTTGCCTTTGACGGATTCTCGCCCTAGAGCGAACTCATCGCGGACGGCGCCCTTGGCGGCCCAATAATCGTCACCCGTTTGCTTGCTGCGCACCAAACCGGCCACCTGGAAGTATTCTTCTCGTTCGGCATCCGACCATTTCATATCGGTGCCGCCGAACATTCTGAGGGCAGCCTCGCTAGCGTTGAAGTCGGACTTTTGCATCTCTTCAGCCCACAACTGGTGTTTCGACCCCTTCGTGAATCCGGTCGTGGCTACGCGGTAGGCTGAGGTTTGGCGGATGCCGCGGCCTGCGGAAAGGAGCTGCTGGCGAGCCTCGGCTTCGCTCATGCCGGGGAAGTTGTTTCGCTCGTCTTCCGTCAACGGCAACCCGGCTTCTAATTCGGCCGTCCTGGTCGCCGTCAGTTTAGTCGCCATGTATTGCTGGGCGTAATAATTGGCACCTGGTGCGGCCGCCATGACAGCGCTCAGGTTCGCGGCCTTTTGCCATCCATCTCGGTCGCCGGAATAGACCTTATCCATGGACGCCATACCTAGAATGTTCTGACGGGCCACCATGGCGCCATCGGGCGCTTTGATCCCGTAGCTCAATACGCCGAGAGTGCCAGCACCTACAGCATTCGCCATCAGCATTTGTTCTTGTTGTTTGGCCACGTAGTCTGAAATTAGACTGGCCGTTCCAACGTCGGATGACGCCGCGATAGTCCGGGCGATATCGACCATGTCTCTACCGCGTGTGCCACCTTCACGGCCAAACACACCGCCGAAGTGAGCCATTCCGGTCATACCGGCCGCCGTGGCTTGCAGGACCGAGTCGAACATCCCTTCTTTGCCAAAACGAGATCGACGACCACCGGCAGCGGTAATGCCGGTCGAAGCGGCCGCCAGTTCCTCTTGCGAGAACATGTTGTAATTCGCCGCAAAAATTTCAGCGTTGCTGACGTATGTGTTTTCTATCGGCTTGCCGGTCTTGTCGCGCTTGCGGCCAGAACCGATCCCCATCGCACGCTGGAACCCTACACTACCTCGGGCATTCGCGTAGCCTTCTGTGAGGATTTCATCTCGTAAGCCTTCGGCGCGAATTTCGGCATCCTTGAATTCTTTGAGGGCCGCGTCGGTTTGTTTTACGACAAGAGGGTTGGTACGATTGCCTTTCAAAGCATCCCAAGCTGATGCGAATTGGCCATCCCAACCCGCATCCCACGCCGCCCTTCCACGAATACCTACCTCACGCATTGACGTCGGAGAGTTGAGGAGCGCCAGTGGCCCCAACGAGGCCATGATAGCGCGGTTACCCCACTTGCCATACCCTGCGTCCTTCCCTTCCCACTGCGTCTCCCACAAGCCCGCCCCGCCCGTACCTTGCGAGGCTTCCAGGTTGGCCCGCTTGGTCGGGTCCGCCTTGATGCGCGCCATGGCGCGCATGTCTGAAGTATCTCCCGCGCGCATCTTGCGGGCGTACGCGTCCCGTCCGCTTACAATATCGCCCGTGAGTTGCGACTCATACAGGGGGGCGTTATAGACACCCCTTGCTGCGCCAGTTCCCGCCCAAACCCCAGCTGCGGCCAGAGCTGAGGCCGGATTCATGAACCGAGAAATCAAAGCCCCACCCGGGAGCATTGACAGGGCTTGCTGTGCGCCAGCCGGCAAAGACGCGCCGCCGATGGCATTGAGCCCGCCACGCGCGCCAGCGAAAAGCCCCCCTAGCCCGGCACCACCACCGAATCCTCCTTGTGCGCCCATCTGCCCCATGAGTGCGGCCATACCTTTGGCCTGATTTTGCATGGTGAAGTCGACTGGCGAGAACATTCCAGTCATACCACTGGGAGTTGGGTAAGGGACTCCGGGGAGTAATCCACCGCCGGTTGGTGCATTGTAATAGCCCGCCCGTGCGGCGCTTGGCATCGTCTTCGAAGACAAAGTTCCAGCAGCGTTTCCGGCTCGGACATACGTCTTGGCCAGGTCGTCTAGCGAATTCTTGAGGCGGTTAATCTCAGTTTGCTGACTGGAAACACCTCTGACTACAGTGTCGCCCAAAGACTTCATGGCGTTTCCGCCGTCTTGGGCTAGTTTTTGGAAGGCGGAAGCTTGGCTGGCGACCACACCGACGAATGACGTCTGTGTTTGCGGCCCGCCACCGGGTTTACTCGGACCTGAACCAGACTTACCCACCTTGCCCGACAGCAACCCGCCGCCGCCCATACCGCCAAGGGAGATGCCATTCAAACTCTTGGCCAATTCCTGCGATTTTCTGATCAGTTGGTCAAGAGCACGTTCGACGCTGCCCATGCTTTGAGCATCGACGGCGAACCTGAAGCGAATATCGCGCTGGTCTGGCATGATTTTAAGATTGACCCTTCCGCTACTCACCAAACAACATGGCAATATCCGGGGGCACTTCACGCATCTGAGCTAGCATCGATTTACTAGGCGTGCCGTCGACTCCAGGCGTCGAGTCTACTTTCGGTGGCGCCCCAGCCTTCGGAGGGCTCTTCTTGCCACCGACGACCTTGATGGCTTCGAGCAGAGCTGCGTCCTCGAGTAGCGAACTAACTGAAGCCAGGTCCGCATCTTTCTTGGCGACACGCTCCTTGCGCTGTTCGTCTGTCTCTAGTAGATCCGCGACTTCGGCGTCGCGCTCTTTGGGATCCATCTCAGAGTACAGATCCTCGTAGAAAGCCTGTAAAACCACCTCGTCCGGCAATTCATTCACCACATGTAAGGGCGTGTGAAACTTCTGTGAATACGCCCTGGCTACACGCCGCCAACACGCCTCGTGGTCCGGTTGCTCGACCGCCTTCATTGCAGAAAGCTGTATGGCGGTGAGCAAATCCATTAGATCACTTCTTGGGGGTCAGCGCAGTAGCAGCGGCTTCGCCGGCCTTCTTGATATCGGCGTAGACTTTCTCTTCGAGGTCCATAATCGCCTTATATACCGCGCCAACCGGGGCTTCATCGACGAGATTGAGACCGTTGTTGGACTCCTTCCACCATGTGGGCGACGCCTCGAGGTGGTGGTAAATATACGAAATCGCCACGGCGGTATTGATGGTGCTCTCGGATGCCTCTTCAGGCTTCTCTCCAATGAGGTTCCGACGCATCTTGTCTTGGTCTAGACGGGCGCGATGGGAAAGAAGCGGGCGGGCCTTGAACACACCTTGGAATGTCTGGCCGGTAAGCTCTCCCTTGACGTCGATCGTGAATTCTGTTGCTGAGTTTGAAATCATGCGTGCTCCTTTGTTGAACGACTTGAAGATGATGATACCACACTTCGAGGTCCTTGCAACGCGCAATCGACTGTGCTATACGTTTCTCATGACCAACAACGACCGCCTACACAAACTTTACGTCGAAATCCGTGACCTCGCCGTCATCATGGACCCGTCTCAAGTGGACAACTTCACCGCCAACGTGCGGTTGATGGCCGGAGAAAACCTCTCACCTCAGGCTTGGGTGGATGGAGCCAAAGCGGCATTGGAATATATCGAGCGTCAGATTTTTGAGTCCGACACGGGGTGGATTACTACAATCAACCGCAGATGCTACCTTCAACAGACCCGGTCCGTGGTATTCCGGGAGGGTGTTACTTTTGGGGCCCGATCGGCTTTTTTTTGTTACGAACGCCTGATTTGGGACGGCCAAGAGTTTCGAGCCGAGGGCGGCTTAACTAGCTTTCGAATGTTCCGTGCTATCGACTCGGGAGACTGACGTGAGTTCCGCAAAAGGTGGGTATCGTTCCAGTGGCGACGTTTTTGCCCTAGCGAACTATGAAGACGCGTCTGGTGCCGATTTGGAGACTCTCTCCACCGACAGAAGCGAGCACGTTCGTTGGGCTGTGGCCAACAACCGCAACACATGGGCGTCAACCTTAACTTACCTTGCCGAAGACAAAAGCGAAACGGTGTGGGCTGAAGTCGCTCGAAATTCAAATACTCCACCTGCTGTCAGACTTTGGCTCAAAACTCGCTTTCAGGGAATGACTCTAGAGGACTTCTTGGAAGCGATTGACTCAGGAACTTGAAGATGAGCTCCCAACGATATCAAGACTATCTTAAGGCCGATTCCGCCGACACCATCGAGTCGGAATTGGATGTATTATCCACCCATCCCAACCCAGACGTGCGATGAGGTGTAGCGAGCAACCCAAATACGCCTAGAAGCACTCTAGCGTATATGGCTTTGGATGCGAACCCCACCGTTCAATGGGCCGTCGAGCGCAACCCCCACACCCCACCAGCGGTGAAGCTGTGGCTGCAAACTGGATATGGTGAGATGTCACTCGAAGAATTCCTTAAAGCTGTTGACTCGGGAGACTGACGTGAACCACCCATCCGTGATGGAACCTTTCATCAAAACATACGACTTACTCTCCGAGGCCGAGTCCGAAGTCGACCCAGCGCAGTTGACTTCTCTAGCGACATGTCGCAGCTACGTTATCCGACAGGCCGTCTTCGACAACCCGAACACTCCTCCGGCCGTGAGGTTGTGGTTGCGGATCGGGTATGGCGAAATGTCTTTGCAAGATTTCCTTAAAGCTGTTGACTCCGGGACCTAAATCCGGCATACATCTCCCATGCGCCTGCCCGTGTCGTTCAACATCCTCCGCAAAATCGCCGCAGAAAGCCGCGCGGATTGCCCCGACTTCCACCACGTAGCTGTCGTAATGCGCGGTGGGGTGATTCTGGCGATGGAGTGCAACCGCGTGGGCCACCACGCCGAAATACGGGCACTTGAGCAGCTGTGGCCGTCGGACCGGGCTGGTGTTAAAGTTTTGTCGTTGAGATTCACGTCGTCCAGGCAAGTTTTAACTTCAGCAAAGCCGTGTAGTGAGTGTGAGACGTACATGAGGCGGTACGGAGTCAAGAAAGTCGTGTATTCAAACGAAGACGGAACGTTATCCACGGTCGAATACCTCAAAGGAGCTCAAAATGATTCGCTCGCCTGATTTGTCCATTACACAGCTCGAAGCACTTGAATTGCTTTTGAAGATCAACTATAGCCGCAATGTGCGCTCACAACTCGAGTGGATGGTGGAGTCTCCAGTCGACCTCGATGGCGTGTTGGCGGCCATCATGAAGCTGACCGACCAATACAACGACCGCAACACCCCCATGGTGGTGGCACGGGTCTTGGCTGAAGAGGGAATGGGGCGCACCAAGATGGCGCTCAATGATGAGAGATTCGACTATTACGTCAAGCTCGCAGAGATGGTTGTGACAGACGACGATTTTCCTGGTGTGGCGCGCGGAACTGTGCTAGAGGTTTTGCCGAAGCTGAAGTCTACGCAGTTCAAAATCCAGGCGGAGCTCAAAAACGCCGAAACAGTGCAAAAGCGCCGCAATCCGAATAAGGTTGTATTGAATTAAAGGAAAAGTCATGGATATCAACATCAAGAGCAAGTTCAATGTAGGCGACAAGGTGAAGTCGAAGTACTACAACTTGGAAGGGACCGTCACGTCGATCCGAACTGTCGTTTCCTATACGGCGGCATGGAGCGACAACACCTACGGAACGATATTTGAAGACCATCTAGAGACGGTCAAGTTGGTCACCCCAAAATTCAAGGTCGGAGATCTGGTGGTTCTAAAAAACACCGAAAAGATGGCAGGGCGCGAATTCGGAGAAATCATCTGTCATAAAGATACAATGTGGGGGATTATGCTGACTCCAGCTATATATCGATACATCTACAACGAGTCCGACATGCTGCCATACACTCCGACCTCACCCCACTACTTCCAGGATTGACCATGAACATCCCAGACTTTTTTCCGGTTGGCTCTCTTGTAATAGATATTCACTATCCAGAATTCCCGTACGAGGTCCGAGCCGTAGACATCCGCGTGACAGAAAAGGGCGCAACCGTGCTGTACTGCTTGCTGGAGGCGAGGTGCGATAAAGACACGCCATACGAGTTTTGTCGCACACTGTACTCGGGTGACATTGCGCCTTACGTAAAGTTCAAGGTGGGCGATCAAGTCGTCCACCACCGAGGCGGGGATGTAGGAGTGGTGACGCAGATCCCATCCGGATTCGCACCCAGTCGCCTGTACACCGTGCGACATGCCGCTAGCCGGTGCGCCTACTATTACGAGGGCGAGCTTCGAGGCGTCGCTAGCACTTCACCCCATGACTGCCAGGACTAAACATGCACACTCCACAATATTTCCCAATCGGAACTCTCGTAGTCGAAGCTGGCTATCCAGACCGACCACTAGAGGTTAGGGGGATTGACATCAATATGACGCGAGCCGGCACGAGAATCTACTACTCCTTAGGTAGTCCGCATCACTACATCTACCTGCCAGCAAAAGATGTAGAACTATACCGAGAGCGAGATTGACATGCACCAGACTACAATCGACCACAAATTCAGTGCCGGAGAGCGTGTGGTTGTTCCAACAAAATACGAGCCGCCAGACAAGGGTGAAGTTGGAGATATTACAGTCCACCTACGGAGCAGTGGCCGCTGCCAAGTATTCTACATGGTCACCCTTGACGACGGCCGAAAACACCCCTACGAAGAGTCTCAACTTAAGCCGGAGTGATTGATGTCCAACCACTTCACGGTGTACGCAGATGGCTCCAGCGGGGCTGGTGGCGGCAAACCCATAGGGTGGGGGTACGTGGTGGTCTATAACGGTTTCGTCGTCACGGCAGGCAAAGGCGGCCATCCTAGCGGCACCAACGGACAGGCCGAGCTCATGGCGGCGCGGGAAGGACTCCGAGCTTTGGTGTTTCACCCAATGTTTTTGGAGATCTCGTCACACATCATCGAGCTCGTTTCAGACAGTCAAGTCACGCTAGGTCTGGCCAACGGTTCGATGAATGCATCCAAAAACGTTGCACTGGCAACACATTTGCGCGATATTTGCATCAAGTACAGTGTTCGCACTAGGTGGGTGAAGGGCCACAACGGCGAGCCCGGTAATGAAATGTGCGACAAGCTCGCAGGTCTCGGAAAGGCGGAGGCGAAAAGGTTGTTGGACTCCGCAGGAGAAAGTCATGAGTAGGACATACCGCCTTCGTCACGAACCCTCGCTGGTTGCCCATAAGTTCGCTGACGGCAACCTCAGAAAATACTACTCAACCAAAAACGATCACTTGGCGTCGGCGATCGTGCATGGTGTTTTCGGGTATCCGTGTAATGCGATAACACCGCACACGCATTTCGGCGGATGTCTATCTCAAATTATTCCAGGCTGGGGAATGCGCGGACAAATCATTCTTAAGTTGGCAGGAGATCGGCCACTATCGATAGCTCCGATGTATATTCACGAATACGCCAATCACGGACGCAAGGCCAGAAAAATGACACACTACGGCAAACATTCCGTCCGACAAAAAGTACGAAGGGCGGTGCGTGACGGCGACTTCGAAGGGGATTGGGATACCGAGCTACACGACAAGCCCTGGAGCAAACATGACCACTGAAATCCAATTTCAGGAATGGCCTAAATGTTCTAAGTGTGGACATGCCAACCTCAAAATTGCCGGTCATGTCTGGCTTCTTGGCTCCGACCACGCTGAGATCTGCGAATATTTGACGTTTCGAGGCGTCACGGCGCGTCAAATAGGGTGGGCTTCTATTAAGGCCGAACACCCGCGGTACGTTCAGGTGGTGTTTGATTTATGCAAGATCGAATACCGATCGTTTGCGGTGTCGTCGATCGCCGGCAACTACGTGGAAGTGTTCGCTCCCATTAAAGTCGCGGCGCTGGTAAAAATGTATTACTCCGACAAGTCGCCTTATGGCGGAATAGACTTAGGTGAATTCCTGAAGAGTGCAGGGTGCGGCAGTGGAACCTGAACACTATTTCGTGTCGTACCCCAAATGCCCTAAGTGCGGGAAGGACAATAAGAGGTTTCACGGCTTCGAACACGTAGAAATCTGTGAATACTTCTTGTTCAGGGACGTTACGGCGCCACAAATTAAGTGGCTGCCTTTAACAAGGAGACAGCAAATCAAGTGTATTAAAGCGGCCTTTGATATGCTCCACATCGAACATCGCTGCTTTAAGATGCGGTCTAATTCTGGGTGGGCATTGTACTTGTTCGCACCAAAGACTACAGTAGATTTGGTGAATTTGTACTACTCCGACAAGTCGCCTTATGGGGAAATGTCCTTGTCGGAGTTTTTGGGCGCTACGTTAGGTGTTACGGGAGGGTCGTAGCGTTCGTATCAGGGGTTTCGTCGTTTGTGACGGATTCATCGTCGCAACGAAGCGCAATGTAAGTCACAGTGCACGACTCGGGCTGACGGTGGGCGAGTGCTGTGTTGTAGCCAGTAGGTCTGACCGAGCGGAATTTAGCCATGACTTTGTGCGTCTGGCGGTCAAGCGCCGTCATCGAAATGTACTCATGATTCAATAGATCGGCCAGCTTCGGAACTCCGCCTTCAATATGGGGTCCGTGGTCGATTACGCGATAACCACTACAAGTGAGCGTGGTGGCATCCATAGAGGTGTAAATGGATTCAACCGGGCCGTACGAGCCTAACACAAAAATTGGTTCGACGGAATAATTCACACCCCATGAGATGTCAGTGAAAATGCCTACAGCACGCGACGTGTTGGTTGCTGGGTCGTCAAGGAAAACGACTCCTCGCGCACCTGTCATTACTTTACCCGACATTATCCTACTCCTTGCCGGTATGCCGGCGGAAAGTTTCTATGGACAAGATTGGTGCTGCGTGTGTTGATGCTCCAAAGGACGACACCTTTGAATTCCTGCTTCGATGCTGGCAACATCACCAGCTCCACAGGCTTGAATTCCCGTGCATCCCACGGTATTTGCGATTTGGTGGGTACGAGTCTGATTCTGTGGGCGACGATCATGGGATTAGTATACCACGTTGTTGTGAAATCGTAAACCCCAACGCGACGCCCGCAAAAGCGAACAGTGCACCCAAGCCGGGATCCAACTTTTGAGGATCCCCGAAGCCGAATACGAATCCAACCCCACTGGAACTATCGCCAAAATTATCCGGTGGCTTGACACTCCACCCCAGCCCATGCCATAAGTAGCCCCAAGGAGAAATACCACATGTGCATCGAAACATTGCAAGCCCTTTTGGAGACCGCTGAACTGCGAGCAGACTTGGCCGAAGGTAAAATCAAAGCCCTTCGCATGAAGGTGGCGGTATCATTGGAAGTCGTCGAGAATCTAAAGGATCAGATCCGGCTGCTCGAGGCCGAACTCGCTGACGTACGCGAGCTCGTGCCGGTGGACCACGTAGACGAGCCCTGTGCGCTTCACAATACGGAAGGGTGCTGCCACGTGGAATGTATCGCGGCCGAGCAAACATCTGATGTCCAGGGACGGAGTGTCGGCGAAGAAACCTACAGTCAGCTCTGCGAGCGGTTCAAGAGGCAGTGGGACGTGTGCATCAAGCAAGCCAAAACGGAGAACTAACATGGACTTCCCTACACTATACAAGAAGACGGCCACTGGTGCCTTGCAGTACTGGCGCATCTACACTGAAAACAGCACTGTCGTGACCGAATGGAGTCAAATCGACGGAGCGGCCCAGGTGACTACAGACACCATCACCAAAGGCAAAAACATCGGACGGTCTAACGAGACCACCGCCACCCAACAGGCTGACGCCGAAGCGCTGTCTCAATGGGAGAAGAAACTCAAGAAGGGGTACTGCAAGACCTTGCAGGAGGCTATCGCCGGCAAGGTCGACGAGTGTGTTGCTGGCGGTGTATTCCCCATGTTGGCCCACAAGTACTCCGAAAAAGCCGGCAAGATCCAGTGGCCGGCGTACGCCCAACCCAAGTTCGACGGACATAGGTGTATTGGTGTAGTCGAAAATGGCAAGGCTTCGCTTTGGAGCCGGACGCGCAAGCCGATTACAGGGCTGCCGCACATCGTTGCCGCTCTGGAAAAACTCGGAGTGGATTGTGTGGTAGATGGTGAACTTTACAATCATGATTACCGACACAACTTCGAGGAGCTGACGAGCTTCATCCGCAACGCCAACCCCAAACCGGGCCACGAAGTCGTGCAGTACCACATCTATGACGTCGTCATGGACGGATCGTTCGATACACGCCACAAGTTTATCCGGTCGCTCAACTTGACTCTCCCTCTGGTGCCGGTAGAGACTGTCGTATCGATGGACGAAGACGCACTCATGTTGGAGTTCGAGAGATTCCTCTCGTTGGGTTACGAAGGTTGTATGGTTCGTAACATGCAAGGGCCATACGTCAACAAGCGATCGGCAGATTTGCTCAAGGTCAAGGAGTTCGATTCCAGCGAGTTCAAGGTGGTTGGGATCGAAGAGGGACGTGGTAAGTTGGCTGGACACGCGATTTTTGTGTGCGACGCCAATGGCACTCAATTCCGCACCAAGATGAAAGGCGAAACGTCGCGCCTCAAAGAATACTTCGAGAACCCCACGTCGGTCATCGGACGGATGTTGGAGGTGAAGTATCAAGGCCTGACGAACAAGGCTGGCGTACCGCGCTTTCCGGTTGCACTCCGCTTTCGAGATGACGTATAAGGACCACCATGAATTGCTCAGATTTACACAAATCCGTCATGATTAAATCACTTCCACCCCACAAGTCCGAGAATTGGTCGTTGTATCAAGGCGATTCGATTGGCATTCTCGACACCTTCAAGCCTCAAATTTTCGACATGGTATTCGTCGACCCGCCGTACTTCCTTTCGAACGGTGGATCCACGTGCCAGTCCGGGAAGCGGGTATCGGTCAATAAGGGCGATTGGGATGCCAGCAAGGGGGTCGACGCCGATCGCACCTTTGTGACATCTTGGCTGAAGGCCTGCCAACGCGTGCTGAAGCCCTCAGGAACGATCTGGGTGACCGGTACACAACACATCATCTTCAACATTGGATTTGCTATGCAACAGCTGGGCTACAAGCTGCTCAATACTGTTACTTGGTACAAGCCCAATGCCAGTCCGAATTTGGCGTGTCGGTACTTCACCCACTCAACCGAGATTATCGTTTGGGCGTCACCTGGCGAAAGCAAGCCTCTGAAGCACACCTTCAACTACCAGGATATGAAGGCCGTCAACGGTGGCAAGCAGATGCGTGACGTGTGGACGTTCCCTCGCACAGGTGAAGAAGAGATCTCCGACGATGGAGAGGGTCGCATGTGGAGTTTGACGGCCCCCAAGCCGGCCGAGAAGAAGTTCGGCAAGCACCCCACTCAGAAGCCCTTAGCGTTGCTCGAGCGCATTATCGCAGCCAGCACTACTGAAAACGCCCTGGTGCTCGACCCGTTCTGCGGTAGTGGCACGACCGGAGTTGCGGCGGTAGCCCAAGGGCGGCGTTTCATTGGAATTGATTCCGATCCTGACTGTATCTCGCTTACACAGAAGCGGCTGGAATTTAGCACATCACCATGATTACCTTAAAGCCGTTTTGCGAGCCGACCCAGAAGGAATATTTATCGATACCAACCGAACGGCTCGAGCAGATAGCTTCAGATCCACGACCGCTAATGCGAGGGTTCATCGAACGACATCCCAACACGCCACCACTCGTGAGGTTGTGGTTGAAGACGTACAGAGAAAGTGGTATGACTCTTCAGGAATTTTTGGAGGCAACACATGAAAAAGTCCGAGTTGCAGAAAGAGCTGAATGAACTTGCAGCTCGTTTGAATGACGCCAACTTCTATGGCGACGACTGGCAGGACGTAGCTGCGGTCAAAATCGACCTATTGGCCTTGGTCGACAAGTTGCAGGGTGTCAACATCGACAACGAGGACGACTATGACTAATGGTGTTACTGACAGCAATCCGGCGTACCCCTTTGGAGTCACCGTCGAAGCGGTGCGTCAAGGCATCATTGTCCGAGGGGTGGTTTCGGATATCTACGGCAAAACACGCTACCGCATCCGCGGCGAAAGCGTGCATATCTGGTGGGTCCACGTGGATCAAATCATCGGGTATTCCGAATGACCAACATTTATTACTTCCCGAAGGTGTGCCAGAAGCACTACAAGCCGATTGTGTACGAAATCTGTCACAAGAGATATAAGGGAACCGGGGTATTGCGGTGCCCGGCGTGCTATCCAGATCAGACAATGACTCCCGCCGTGGTGTCCGACAAGTATGTGACGGTGGATCACACGAATAGGGCCGCGGATCAACATGGTAGATGTGGGCTGGGAAGTGCCAAATTTGATGTGTCAGAGCCCGTATACGAGGAGTTTGACGACTTAGATGACGCTCGGAATTACCCCCTGAAAGAGGGTTTTGCACAGCGCCAAGTCGAGGATTGCAAAGTCGAGGCCGCGGGTTGGCCTGATTGGCCCAGGAAGATTCGCGGGGTGTGACATGCAATTAATTCGCGACATCGGGGTGTTGGGCTTCGTAACCGCCGGGTGGGTGTTATATGCGATCTATTTGACGGCAAATATACTGCTGGGACTGTAATGTCGGGCATCAAGCCAAATTCTCTGGCCGTGAAAGCTCCACACCTTCGAGGCGAGTGGAGCCCGGAGAATACTGTCAGTTTTGACGATGCGACGTGCGGAGAGCACACGAAGTATAAGTGGGTATGTCCTGCATTTGGACATCCGTATGAGGCGGCGCCGTACAATCGAGTCGCCAAGAAACCCAAGGGGTGTCCGGAGTGTTCTGGTCGCCGCACATCTATCGTCAATTCGCTGGCCACAAGAGCTCCGTGGCTTGAGTGTGAGTGGCACCCGGACAATAAAGAAAAGTTTCACGAAACGGCTTATTCCTCTAACAAGAAATGTAAGTGGGTTTGCCGCAAATACAAGCATGTGTGGACCGCTACTCCCGCCAATAGAACTGGGAAGATGCGAGGCGGCTGCCCAGACTGCTCACACAGACGCGTATCTGAACTGAACTCACTAGCCACAAGAGCTCCGTGGCTTGAGTGTGAGTGGCACCCGGACAATAAAGAAAAGTTTCACGAAGTGGCTTACCGTTCAGGTAAACGCTACAAGTGGAAGTGTTCAAAGTGTCAACACGTATGGATGGCAACTCCATGCAATCGGACTGCCCCCAACCCTAGAGGGTGTCCAAGGTGCCCAAGAAGACCTAAACCAGCATCCGAATACAACTCTCTTGCAACAAAAGCGCCGCACTTGGAGTGTGAATGGCATATCTCCAATCAAGTCAAATTCCGAGATATGGCATTTAGGTCTGGAGTTAAGTGCAATTGGATATGCTCCAAAGGGCACGTCTGGGCGGCACCGCCGTACAACAGAACCGCCAGGATTCCATCAGGCTGCCCAGAGTGCGCTATCACCCACTCTAAGTCCGAGTTGATCGTATTTAATGCTGTACAAGAAAAATATCCGGACGCCGTTAGCGGCCAACGCGGTCTGTTGCGTCCGAAGCAAATGGAATTAGACATCTACATACCCTCACTCAAGAAGGCCGTAGAGTATGACGGCACGTATTGGCATTCAAAGCCCGAGGCAAAAGCAAAAGATCAGCGCAAAAACGAACAATGCGTCCAGACTGGGATCCAACTCTTAAGGATTCCTGAAGCCGAATACGAGACGGACCCACCAGGAACAATCGTCAAGGTTTTGGCGTGGCTCGCAGCCCCATAAACAAGAACCCGGGTGACGCCCGGGTTCTTGTACTACATTATGTGCGGAAATTTATGCTGTCTGTGTAACGGCGCTGATGAAGGTCGTGACTGGGAAGAAGTACAAACATCCAGCGCGCTTAACCTCCAGTGAAATCGTACACGTCGGGCCAGAGATGCTCACGGTAATTCCGCGGTAACCACGGGGGGCATCGGACGAAGGGGCGATGAGCTTCTTGGACAAAAAGTCTTCCATCACACTTTCAATTGCTTGCACCACTGCGGTGGCGCCGACGTCTGCCACGCTCTTGCCCTTGAATCGGCGCTCGATACGCTGAGCCAAACTGAGCGTGATCAAGTCCATAGTATAGACACCTTGGATACTGTTGTAAGTACCTGTAGCGTCATCCTGGCCGTATGTAGTTTGATCTGATACAAACTCCCACCCCCCAGACTCGATGCGTCCCATCGGAAGCAGTCCGGCGAGAAGAGCATCTTCTACAGCAGTGTCGTCGCGGTCATCGTAAGACCCATCAGCCATCAACACACCTGAAGTGTTGACAATCTTACCAAACACGGATTTATAAAAACCCGCGCATTGCATTCCAGCGGCTAGCGAAGCGGCCATGTACGACTGGAATTGCCCGATCGTGCCGTTCGAAGTGGTCTGCTTCGTATCTTGGAACGTCATAGCAACCCGGTAAGCTGCCATGTTGCTTGCCGCAGTCTGCGCTTCGGTAAATGAAGTGTTCTTCGAGACGATTGCTTGACGATTGCGGCGCTTCTTGAACTCTGACATCGCGTACACGTGGGTACGTGCATATGCGTTGACGGAGTCGATGTCGTAGCTAGAAGCCACATCCGTGAGACCGTCTGCCTTGTCGTCGTCCGAATTCCTCGACACGCACGGCACGACGAAGTTGCAAGTAATTCGGTTCAGAGCGTCGATGCCGGCCGTGAAGTCTGCCGTTGTCGAAGCACCGCGAGCGCCGTTGGCGAGGTACGCCGTGACGGTGGTGACCTTGGGGAGGCCTGCGTCGGCTTGGACTGCGTCATTGATCTGAACCATCGAAGACGACGTCGCGACCTTCTGATAGAACCGGTAACCGTCGATCTTGATGCGACCGGCCTTTTCGCCGAAGGTGGAGAGAATCCCGCGGGGTATCGAAGTGTTGTCGAGGGTGGTGGAAGGAAGCTGGCCGAGGGTGGCCGTTCCGACTGCACACGAATACCCGGACTGCGCGTTGATGTATGTCGCGAGGTCGTTGAGGGTGGGGTAGTCGCGGAGGGTGAGGTCCAGACCTGCGACCGCGTCGATGGTCGTGGTGAGCTTCGTGTCGGTCACGGTGACGGTTGCTGTGGTAGCACCCGTGTAACCAATCTTCAGGGCGATTTCGCCGCCGGCAGTCATCGACTCAGAGCGTTGGTCGAGTTGACGCGAAGCGGACAAAGTGGCCTTGTACTCAGCCGCTGAGACAATCAGCTTGGGAGCCGAGGTCTTGGACAGCCAAGTGACTGCGCCGGTGGTGCCGAGGACAAACGCCATTCGCTCCATGAGGTCTGTGCCGGTGGCGAGCTGTGCGATTTCCAGCGACTTGCCAACGCCATCCACAGGATCGCCAGCTTCGAGGCTGACAGTCACAGGCGAGTAAACGATGAGGTCGGTGACAGCGGCAATGCTGACGGCGGGCGACACGGTGACCGGCGTGGTGATGGTGCCGGGGGTTGGGGCAACTGCACCCGCGTCGCTCATCTTGACTGCGCGAAGGGTGGTTGTGGTCGAGGTCGTTACGATGTAAGCGCCGACGTTGGCTGAAGCTGCACCGACGATTGCCGAGCCGACAGGAATGACGAGCGTGTCACCAGCGACAGGCTGCACAGCCCAAGCGATAGACCGCGTGATGTCGATGACGTTGGCGCCAGCTCCACCCGGGTTCTGCGTTACGAGCAATGTACCGGCAACCGTCAGTGCGTTGCGATTGACGCCGCCCGTGGCTGCAACACCCGTGAGGCCGTCCAAAGCTGCGACGAAAGCGGTGGGGGTTGTATTGGCGGTCAGAGTCGACGTGCCAGCGACTGTAGCGCCGTTGGCGATGATGGAATAATTCACCGTGCCGGCGTTGGGGATGTAGCTGAAGCTGCCCGTGGTGGGGACTGCTTCGGCTGTGTTGGCTGCGACGGAGTACGAGATCAAGTTGCCAGTCTTGCCGTAGTTCTTCGCCTTGATGGTGGCGTAAGTCCCGGTGTAGCTGGCGAGCGACGCGTAAGCCTGAACGGACGCGTTGGTCTTGATGAAGACGAATCGCGAAGGCGAGCCGGGGATCTCGGGGTCGAGCGAGGGCTTGGCTGCAGCGCGGAAGGCGTCTACGAGCGGGCCCGAGCCGTACTTGGCCTGGACGGCGCCGAGTTGATCGGGGCCGAACTTGGCAGTGGCTTCGATGTCTGTCTCGACGCTGAAGCGGGGGCCTTGATCGGCCTCACCGACAAGAGCGATGATGCCGTTGGCTGCGAAGCCTGTGGCACCTTGCTGGACCACAGCCTGGTTGTAAGCGCCGGGGCGGATAAGATTTCCGTATTGTGTTTGGACTGACTGGGCCATATTAGTTCTCCTAAAGTGTTTGTGTTAACTACGTGGATTGCCGTTGCTTACGTCTAGCCCATGCAGCCTTCATTGCCGCACTCTGTCTGGCGTGATGTTCTGGATTTGAAAAGGCGGCCTTCAGGATGGCGCTGTGGGCGGTACGAAGGTCGGGATCTGCCCAGGTGGCGTTCATCTTCGCTAGATATTCTGGGTTTTCTGCGAGCTTCTTCTTGGCTTCACTGACACGAGCGCGCTCTTGGGGGTCGGAGAAACGCTCTTTAGCTGCGACACTTATCTTGGCTCGGTGCTCTGGACTAGCGCAAATAGTCTGCATTTTAGCGCGAAATTCCGGGTCAGCCCACATCGCCTGCGTTCTAATCCTCGACGCCTCTCTCTCTCGTGGATCCTCAAAACGCCGATTTTGCTTGATTCGGTTGGTGGCCCCTATTTTTTGCTTAGTCTCTTCAGAGAGCTTGAAGTTTTTCCTAAGACCTCCCTTTTTGTTACCAAGTTGAGCCAGGGACATCTTCGCTCGAGTCGTCGCGGACTTCTTCTTACCTTTACTTGCCAAAGACATCTTAGCTCGAGTCTCGGCCGACGGAGTCCATCCGGAGTTACTTCGACCCCCGTCGTTACAATTCGTCAATTTACACCCCATCGCCCTAAAGTACGCAATCCAAAAAATCTCGGCTTGATCGAGAATGTCTTTGGAGTCTAGTTCCTGAAAAACGACCCAATTGGGTTTTAGTCCCAGATTCAACAGGGATGTGATCCAGCAGTCCCTGTGGGCTCGATTTGTCTTTGCTTTCACGAGATGTTGCTTGTATCGGACAATAATCGGACGCACGGTCTGACCAACATATCTGAGTTGGCCATCTCGTGGGTCCACTAATCCATATATAGTACAAGTAGCCACTACCCACCCATGATTCTGCGAGACAGAACCCCGAAAATTCCGGGTTTGGCTGGTGCAGGACGAGCTGCATTGAGGACGGGTCCTGCGGGGGCGGTCGACTTCGGCGCTACGCGGCGCTTCATGACGGGGGACAGAGACTGGGCATGCGCAGGAGCCTTTACTTGCGCCATGGACTCCTGGTACATATTGGCGCGAGCTTCGTTCTCTTGTGCGGAAGGAAGTTTGGCTTGTGGAGCTGAAGTAGTCGGAGCAAGAGCTTGACGGCTGGAATCTGCAAGGAGGTGTTGGCGAGCTTGGTGCTGGGCTGTGCCGGGGTCTGTCTTGGTCATGTCTTCTGCCTTGGAGGTCGGGACAGTATTGCCCGTGGGGGTTGGGGATTTACCGCTCGGAGGCTTCGCCGTAGGTGGCTCAGACTTCTTCGTCTTCTTCTTGGCTGGAAGCTTACCGCCCTTGTCGGCGTCAATGAAGTCCTGGCCGACATCCTTCGGAATATCCAACGTCGAGTTCCCGCTAGCGGCTGCACCCATGGCGGCGCGCTGTGCTTCGCTGACTGGAGGCTTAGCAAGCGGCTCGGGCGTACACGAAATCGCCTTACAAGTCTTGGAAAGCTCCTTGGCGCGGAGCTCGGCAATGTCTAGCTCGAACTTCGCCAGACGTTCCTGTGTAGCTGACTTCAAAAACGCTACGGCTTCACTGGGGGTATAATCTGGCATCGACGCTCCCGAAAATGGGTACGTATGCAAGATTGGGCTTACTTCGTAGCGAGTTCGATAGGCTTGTCGTCAGGAGACGCAACGGCCGGCCAAACCTGATTGCTACCTATATAGACAGGCATATCTTGCGGCAGAGCCTTGAGTTTCGACACCACCTCACCTACAGTCGGGGCCTTCCAAATCTTCATGACGCGCTTTACGGTTGCTTTAAGTAGTGCGGCGGCTTGCTCGGGGGTATATTCCATTAGATCTCCTCGGTTTCCACGTTGAAGAATTCAAGTTTCTGACTGACAGCCTTCGGCCACACTTCTCGGACATACCCCGTCAAGGTTATGTACCTTGCAAAAGCGATTTCTTCGATCTCTTGATCGCGGTCGAAATCTGCGCTAGAAAACACCGTGCGCTCCAATCCGCGGGCTTCGAGCAAAGTTTCTTTGTATCTCAACAAGATGAACTTGATGATGGAATGCAGCCAAGTCAACGTCGTGGGCTCTCCGGCTGTGTGCACTCCGATGCGGTAGACCTCTTTGTAAACGACCGACTCCAAGTTGAGATCGTAGGCGGGGCGTGTACCTTTGACGACAGCATTACGGAAATTCGCTACAGTGCCAGCCGCAATCCGGAAGCCATCGCCCAAGACTTCGAGGATTTCATGGGTGGCGCCAGTGGAATCCACCAAAAGCATTCCTTCGGTCAAGATCACCGGGACTTCGACCGTGCAAATACCGGTAGACGCGTCGTACACCGGGGTGAACTGCGGAGTCAGCGCTGGCCAATCCCGGTCGTAGTCTTCTTGGGGCTCGTAGTGGATGTCGCCGAGAGTCATTTCCGCTTCAGACGACTGGAGAAGCTGGATGGAGATCAGAGGATTTTTCGCTTCATCTAGAATCGGCCGCATCATCACTGGGATGTCCGTTTTAAGGAACCAGTCTTTGGCTGTTTGGATTTCCTTGTGGCCGTACGACTTACACGTCAGGGCGTCGTACTTCAGGGACGCAAACACGAAGTCAAGAAGCCAGGGATTTCGACGCAGATCTCGGATACCCTCCATAATCGCTGTACGGAGGATGATATCTGCCTGAAAAATCCCGACGGCTTCGGACATTAGTAGGTCTCAGTAGGCGAGTATCCGAGCTGGTACACTCGAACTTGGGTGCCAGCACTGACGGTGACGCCGTTGGGGACGAAAAGTACCCGACCGGACCTTGGCCCGATGACCTGGAGGGCTTCCCAAGCCTGCCGCGGTACTCCGACTGCAGAGAGAGCCATGTCGAGCGAAGGACATCGTGTCCAGTAGCCGGTGGCGATACCACCAGGAGCAGTTTCTGTGAGCGGGTCCCACAGCCAACACTGGAGTGTTCCAGCACCAGACAATGTCTGCGAAGCCGGCACGGATGTTTCCACCATGATGGTGAGAGCCGACAAGCCCTTGAGGGGCTGACCTTCGGTGGCGAGCGTCGGGGCCGTGCCAGTGAGGTCTTGAAGGAGCGAAAATGTAGTACCTGAGTTCATTTATGAGACTCCTGGATTAAACAGCCAGAATATTGCCGTAGTTAGGGTAGTTATAGACTCCGTGAGATGACCGGTCCGTCCATTCAATCCACCCAGCCGAATGGAACATGTTACCCGTACTGTCCCCTGCAATTGCCAACCCGGAACCGCTTGCGGTCGTGACATCAAAGACGGTTCCCATAAGGTAGAGTAGGCTGTAGTTGCCGCCACTGCCGTTGCCCACCCAAATAGCGTGCTGATTGGGGTTATTGTGTTTCAAGTAGACAGCCCCGATCGTCAGCTTCGCGTTGGCTTCACACGAAAAAGTGGCCGTAGCGTTCGAGACTCCGCCCGTGCATTCGCCACGACAAATCTTGAGTTCTGTCCCCAGGTTGGCTATTCTGGCCGTCCCAACAGGACCGGGCGAGAAGACGCGATCCAGGGACGTCTTCGCTTTGGTACACTCAATACACCAACCGGTGCCCGAGTGATTAAGAATCAGGTCGCCTTGATGCTTAACGACAGTATCCGCATGGGAGTTGGTGACACTAAGGCACCGGCCGGCTCCGGAAGTGCCGGAAGTCGTCAAGGTCAGGTCACTCAGAAAAATCTCGGATTCGTTGGTGCCCGACACCGTCAAGACTACGCTGTTGGCTGCCGTCGGAGCAAACGACAACTTCTCGATGGAATACTTGTTGGTCTGAAAGGTTCCAGTGACAGGGCTGATTGTGACGGTGCCGTCGATGACGATGGGACTCCGAGTGCCGGAAGTAACCCCACCAGTCACGTAAATCCCAGGCTTGAGGGTGATGTTTTCAGTCCGGTTCTCTTGAACCACGACCCACGCGGGCCAACCGGCGTTGTGTCCGGCATTCTCCGCGAGAGTGATTTGACTCTGAATCGAACCCAGATGTGGGACGTAGTAATAATCGGGGTGTCCAACACTTCCTGCTCCACCGCCGCTGCTGCCACTCGTACGCCGCAACATATTACAGTTTCCTCAATCCGCTGGGTAGCGAGAAAAAAGTAGTATCTGAATTCAAGGCAGACTCCCTGGTAGACTAAGCAATAGATTGTACGTCTTACGGCCCGTACTTTAACTGCGAGAACGAGAGACTCGTCGTGTTAACAACGATGGGTCCTGGCGTAATGAGTTGCCAGGTATGCGCTGAGTTCTTTACTTGGTCGTTCAGGCGCCACACGAAGT
>Ga0316626_10000014_pt1 | contig 56482 bp, 86 predicted proteins | sample OWC_Aug_T1_C1_D5_FD_207656 | JGI IMG/M metagenome (GOLD analysis project Ga0316626, IMG submission 207656) | Wetland soil microbial communities from Old Woman Creek delta, Ohio, United States - OWC_Aug_T1_C1_D5_A | ecosystem: Environmental > Terrestrial > Soil > Wetlands | place: USA: Ohio...
GTATGAGGCGTGGCGGCGGGGGGATGAGCGATGTGAGCGTGGCGATATGTGACGATGCGCGATTGATGCTTGCGTATGAGAACGGAGGGACGTAGAGTGAGGTGGAGAGAGGGAGAGAGATGATGGCAACCACGAACCACAGCGAGCTTCATTTAGCACTTCGAAATCTCGGTTGGCACGAAGACCGCCGCGTGAGCGGAACGGTTTTCTTCTATTCGCCCGCGGACGTGGTCGAGCGCATGATCCAGACCGTACCGTCGCAGTCCGATGTCGCGCTGTGTCAGGAGCGGGGTGGCGGACGCTCAGTGACCTCGCTCGAAGAAGCTCTAGCGTGGGCGACCGCGCACGAGCGCGCAGCGGGGCGGTGAGTGACGCTGGGCTCCCGCGGGAGCTGGACAGAGAGCGGCAACAACGGAGGACGAAGATGATGACGCACGAAACTGACGAATCTTTTGCGGAGCGAGTTAAGGCAGCAACAGGAATGGATCTGAGCGCTATCGATGAAAGCGCTTGCGGGCGGGATGCGCTGTTTCCCATCTTGTGCGCTCGCAGTACGCCTGTCCACCACGAGTATGTGGTGGACCTACGAGAGGCAATCCACCCCTACGGGGGTGACGTGCAGTACATGCACGTGGTGGTCCCTCGCGCCTGAATGAGTACTCACAGCACGCATCCCGCCCCGGTCCGCCCCGAGCCCCGGGGCTCGGGGCGTTAGGAGGCACGAGATGACTAGGACCGATAGAATCATCAGTCACGTGGAGAAATCCAGGCACGCGGCGGACGCAGCGTGGAGCGCCCTGGATGCGACTCCCCGGCCGCTGACCGATCTAGCGCGCCGCGGACACGATCGAGCGATGGCTCGCCTGGACACGTGGCTGAGATTGCTCAGCCGCGAGAACGGCTACGGACCGGAGAGGTCTTGGCCATGATCGTCAGAAACGCAGCCAGTCCTGAGGGTATAGAGCCGCAGTTCTGGTACAGGACTTACGATGCCATCGGGTGGGAGCCGACGTCCACCGATTGTCGCGAGTTCCCGCCTCGCCTCGCCGCATTCGTAGAGTCGTCAGACGACGGAGTCGACGATCCCGACTCGGGGTGGCGAGAATGGGAGACTCCCGCGAACGCAGAATTCACGGTCACCCTCCCCGGAGGAGAAACGTCCGTCATTCTGCGGATGTAGCAGGTCCGCTAATGCCCTATCGATTCACTCGTCGCAGGGCGCTCGTAGCCCTACGCGATCGGAGCCACAGACTCCCGGACGATTACGCGCTGACCCGATCGGAGAAGCGAGCTGTCGTGAGCATCCTAGCCGCCGGGTACGAGTTCGTGCAAATGATGCAGCGGCGATCTGATTGTGCTACGTTGGCGCATCATGACGATGAGAAAGAATGACCGGAAGATGAAGAAGAATGCGAAAACGAAACGGTGCGCGATCGTGGCCGACGTGCCCCCGGAGATGCTCGATGTCGTGCGCAAGGCAGCAGTTACTGATGATCGCACGGTCGCGAGCTGGGTGCGGCGAGCTATCGCGAGAGAGCTCGAGTCTCACGGAGTGGGCGGCGAGCAGAAATGAGCCGTCGTCGCTCGTCGGCACCAGAGTCGGCACCGCTCTTCGCGAAGGCGAATGCGGCCGCTATCGCAACCGAGTCGCTCGTCGAATCCGCGAAGCGATGGGACGCACCGGTGACGAAAGTGGCGACATCGAAGGAGCCAGCATCGAAATATCACTGCTCGAAGTGCGGTTCCGAATTGGAGGCTATTGCTCCCTCGATCGAGCCGCCGTGGCCGTACGAGGGAATCGAATTGGCATGCCCGAAGTGTGAGGGTCCGCTCGAGTTGGTTGACGTAGTGAGGGGTTGGTACCGGAGGGCATCGTGAGCGTCCTTCTCGTTGACCTCTCCTCCGTTCTTGTCCCTCACTACCACGCTCACGGCAAGCGCATCGGCGGCAACGACACGTGCGACTCGACCGTGTTCGCGATCAATTCGCTCGCGGCGGAGTACGGCCACGATGGCGTAGCAATCTGCTGCGATGCGCCGGGAGTGCCCACGTGGCGCAAAGAGCTGTGTCCGTCGTACAAGGCGGACCGGCCCCCATGGGAGGACCTGCTCATCGATCAATACGTCAAGGCCCGTGGCGCACTGGAGCACGGCGCCGGGTATGCAGTGTTCGTTGTGCCTGGGTTCGAAGGTGAGGACCTCGTTGCTTCCGTGATAGCAAAGCTGTGGAACTCACCGAATCTGCGATTCGTCGTCGCTTCGTCGGATAAGGATGTGGTGCAAATGATCTGCCCGCGCGTGACCGTATGGTCACCCGGGAAGAAACGCTTGCTCGATGCCGCCGCCGCACTCGAGATATACGGTGTTCGTCCGAATCAGATCCGCGACTACCTATGCATGACTGGCGATGCGAGCGATGGCATTGCGGGCATCAAGGGTATCGGTGAGGTGACAGCGAAGAAGCTGCTCGCGAAGCACGGTACGCTCGAAGAGATCTTGCGCGTAGCCGGCGGGCCAGCGGCGGCCGAGCTCGGAATCCCGCAGTCGAAAGTGGCCGCACTGCTCGCCGGTTCGGAGGCTGCTGACATAGCGCATCGACTCGTGACACTACGCAAGGACGCGCCAGTGGATGTGTCGAAAGTGAGAAGGGTAACGCGATGAAATTCAGCGGCAAAGTGGTTGGACCCGATCTGGTACAGATTGAGCTTCAGTTTGGGCGTCAAAAGATCGTGATGCGACTGGCCGCTGACGAGGTGGCGTTGATGGGTGACTGCTTGATGAAGGTGGCGGAGGCGGCAGCGAAGGAGGCGGAGGACAACGTCTCGACGAATGCGGTCTTAAGGGTGATGTCGTGAACACCAAGATTCGCACCCCCTTTGGTGAATGGTCCGTCCCACGCGGGTTCGGTCGAGAGTACAGGCGTGTAGCGCGAGACCATGCCCACGTTCTCGCCAAGGGCAGCCCGGGAGAAGTCATCCGCCGGATTCAGGACATCCTAAGCCTGATCGGTTACGCGCCAACCGTTGCCGCTGTTGCGGACTGGGATGCGCGCAAACGAGTAGAGGCGTTCGTGTATGCGTCGAATGTGCACGCCCGAGCGAGCGACAATTTCATCCCGCGGCATCCACCGCTCTCATGGCTACCAGAGCCGTGGGACGGAGGATACGACAACTTCGGTGCGTTGCCGACTCCTATTGGGGGTTCCGCGTGAGCACCTCCGTCGGCTACAGCATGACCGATCCGTGTGCGCAATGCGGCGCCTCAGGCCCCGACCGATGGGTCGAGATCCGGCACACAGACAACGGCGATGAGATTGGGGAGTGCATGCAATGCCGGGGGCTGACGGGCGAACGCACGGAGGCGCGGGCAGCGCCAAAGCCTGTGCAAGGAAGATTGTTCGAATGACCGTCGCCGCCGTCCACCCCTACTCCGTAGGCTATTGCGGAGTCGTGATCGCGTCCGGAGATGCGCCGCCGTTCCAGGTCGTTGCCACCGAATCGCTGCCGGTGGGTCACCTCACGACCGACGGTCCGATTGCGCGCGGCAAGAATGCTCGTCGCGAATGCAGTGACGGAGAGGCGGCGGCGCTTGCGCAGACCGTCATGCGGCAATGCGTGAGCGCTGGTGTGACCCGCATCTTCGTTGAGGCTGGCGCATCGGTGGTGGGCGGCTCCGTGTCGCGTTGGGTGCAATCGCTCGCAGCAAGCAACGGAATCAGATGCGACGTAATGCCAGCCAGTCCCACTGGCCCTCGCCGCCGCCTGAACATGCATGGGCTGTTCATCGGCTGGCCAGCGCAAAGCTACACGTCGATCGAGGGCGCTGCCGAGCTGCTCGTAGCAGGGATGAGCGGAGAGGTGCCATCGATCGAGGGAGCTCTCGACCTTCCGTCACTCGACGGAATGAATGCAGATCAGGACGCGGCGGCAACCACTTTCTTTCCGGAGGCTCCTAGCGCTGCGCCTCAAGCACAAGAGGTGCCCGCGGAGCCTCCCACCACCATCCAGTTCACAGGCCCGTGCCGCGCGGGAATCGACCCCGGATCGCGATGGGTTGCCATAGCGATCGCGGACGCAACCGGCACCGTCGTTGCGTGGCGCTCGTTTGAGGTGGGACACGATCGGCCGCTAGTGAAACCGAAGACGATCAAGCGGAAGGATGGGACCACATACCAGCGCGCAGTCGAACATGTCATCACGTCTGATGACATCGACGATCTCATCGCGAAGATCGATGAGCTACTGCGAGCATTCGGAGTCAATCGAGCGGTTGTTGAATGGATCGAGCACGCTCGAGTCCCGGTCAACAATCCAGCGGTAGCCATTGCTCGCGCCACCGAGATCGCTCGTGCGCAATGGGTCGGTGGCGAGATCTGCAGATGGTGCAAGGCGCTGGCGCTAGTCGACACCGTCATCGACGTGGAAACGGTCGTCTACAAGCAATGGGCTGGTCCCATCTCGCGGGCCTCGACGACGAAGGACATTCGAGACAAGATTCGGCCCGCCGTGCTTCAGGCGTGCCCGCAGATGACAGCAGCTGATGAGCATGAGCTCGACGCCGCCGGTATCGTCCTGTGGGACATGATGCCAGCAAAGACCGAACCTGCAGTGACGGAGCGGAGGCACGTCCGCGCGCCAGAAGGAAGCTACGACAGGGCCGCGGCGAAACGGGAATCGATGCGAGCGCTAGCGGAGCGCAACCGAGCAAGGAAGCTAGCTGACCGAGCGGCGCGGGGATGCTCGTGTGGACTGAATTCGAATCATCGGAAGACGTGCCCACTGTATGTTCCGCGCAAATACAAGGCGCAGATGGGGCTACCGTTTGGTAGCAATGAGGAGTGACGATGTACTGGTATCGCGTAGAACTCAATTCGAGCGGCAACTGTATCACGTGCACGCAACTCGAGCAGTGCGGCGCTCCTGAAGATCCGAATATTTTCTACGTGTGGGCGCCCGACGAGCAGCGAGCGAAAAATACGGCCTACGAGGCATACATAGCGAATCATCGCAGGCTCTCCAACGAACGGCGTGTCCGCCTGAAGGCTGAGAGGAAGTGCACTCAATGCGGAACGGATATGCCGAAAGGGGACGACAGGGTAAGGTGCGGCACCTGCCGCGAGCGCGAGTACGATAACAAGCAGCGGATTGCAGACAGGAAAGCCGGCAAGGAAGTGGTTGCACCATCGAAGCGCATCGCATTCGCTGAAACGAAAGCGCTCCGGGAGCGAAAGCAGCGCGGAGAGGTGCTGATCGAAGTGCGAAAAGCATGGCGCAGAGCGCAGACCGACGAGCAGTTCTCGGCTTGGCTCGATGCGCGAATCAAGGAATGTGAGGCATCTCAATGAGCGGACGATGGGGCTATATTGAAATTATGGGACATCGAAGCCACTTCGGTCTCGTGTCGGAGATTGATCGGTTCGGAACCAAGATGGCTCTCGTGCAGGTGCCTGACGTGAGCAACAATCCGTCGTCGTTCGTCGCTGAATTCGAATACGGCGGCTCGGCCGTCTTCTCGTTCACTGTGATGACGGAGGAAGCTGTCAAGACCAGGCTTAGGGCAGAGGCCGAAGCAGAGCGCAAGCGCAAGGAACGGGAGGCTGAGTGGAATAAGCAATTCGAGATTCCGCAGCTGACCGACGGAGATGACGACGAAGACGAAAAGGATCTCTCTGACACATTTTGAGGAGCATCATGAAAACACCTGAAGAATGGGCTGGCGATATCGCTGAGGCACGATCTGACTTCCCCTTCGTCACTTTGCGACAGCTGCTCACTGAGCATGTCCGACAGATTCAGAAGGAGGCTTTCGAGGCTGGAGAGAACAGCGCGCTGAAGGCGTCAACGAGATCTCTCCGGTCTCAGCTGGTCGAGTTTCACGCAGCTTTTGACCACACCGTGAATACGGTGCCAACGATCCCTAGCGATGAGGACGTGCGGTTGCGAGCTCGACTGATCATCGAGGAAGCCTTCGAGGCTCTTGAGTCGATGTTCGACGAAGCTGACGGTCGAACTGAATTCGATAGACATAAGCGGGAGGTGCTAAAGGAATGCTCGTTTGGCCGAGTCAACGTCGACATGTCTGATCTGGCCGACGCGCTAGGAGATATCGACTACGTCGTTGAGGGCACTCGTCTCACGTTCGGAATTGACGGCACTCCGATCGCCGTCGAGATCCATCGGTCCAACATGGCCAAGGTGGGCGGCGTCAAGGACAAGCATGGCAAGCTCCAGAAGCCCGCTGACTGGACACCTCCGGATATCGAGGGCGAACTCCGCAAGCAGGGGTGGAAGGAGTAGCCCGTGTCCGATTCCACCAAGCGAATGATCGACGCTAGGCGCCGGAAGATCGACGCGCCCCCGATTACGCCGTCGACCATCATCGTCAACGCTCAGCCAGCAAAGCGCGCATCGATACGCAACTTCATGTCGGAAGGACCCACCGAAGATGAGGGCGAAGACCAGTCCGAGCGATGGGGAAACATCCTGCTTCAAGCCCAGGCATTTCACTCCAACCCACACATGGGCAACTTGCTGTGGGTTGATTCACGGTGCGTCGCCGCCGGCATGCACCCCATGGATGAAGTCTGGAAGCGACACTTCTGCGACTTCTACGAAAGCGGCAAGCGAATCGACGCCGGTCGCTTCGGTTTGCGAGCCGCGAAGTCCGACTCGTGCATCAGGGCTACCGTCGCAGAAGTCCTGATGACGCAGCGGCAGCTTGAGCCTGGTCAGGCCGGCGTGTGCCCGATCATCTCTGCGAACATGTCCGAGGCGTCTGACCGGTTCGACACGGCCGTCAAGGTTCTGGCCGCATGCGGCCTCCGTGAGGCCAAGCGCAATCTGAAAGACAAGTTCGGATTCCAGCAAGCGGGCGGCGGCACTCAGGGTCACACGATCTTCACGTTCGACTCGCAAGGGCACCCCGTCGAGATGCGGATCTATTCGTGCTCGGTTGCTGGCGTCATTGGCTACACTGGCATCGCCGGCTTCTTCGACGAGCTTGATAAGTGGGGGAAGGACCTCGGGGCGAACCCGGCCGAGCGAGTGATGGATCTCGCCTTGCAGCGATACACTACGCAACCCACTGCGCGAGTGCACGCAATGAGCGCTTCGTACTTCGAGAAGTCGTATCACCGCCGAATGATCGATGAGGGCGACACTCCGTTGCAGCGTGTCGCAAGGCTAGGTCTGCTCGGGGCGCGCCGCGACGAGGAGTCGCGGAAGCGGCTGTACGAAGAGATCAAAGACGACCCCGCACAGAAGGGCAATCCGGATCTGGAGCTGCTACTCGAGCCCGCGGACCCAATGTCTGTTGACATTCCGTGCTGGGTCACGAATCCGGTCGCTCCCATCGAAGAGTGCTACAAGAGCAACAAGGGCCGAATTCGGCAGATGCTGGCACTGAGCGGAGGCCGGGCTGCATACAACGTCGGCGTGGCCGGGGTAGTCAATTTCGACGGTCTGGCCGAAGCGAACCTACGCTTGCAGTCGAGCGACCGAGGTCGCGAGCGCACAATCGACGGCGCAGAGCACCGGTACATGGGCGACGTCGGGAGATGCTACGATGGGCCATCGCATGACCCGAGGTCGTTTTCGCACGGGAGAGGGAGAGGAGTGTTGTAGCTTCAAATGCTGATTCATCTGCTCAAACTACTTTGGTTGCGCATTCAATACCTCCTGCATCCAAACGCCTTTCACAGATGCTCCGTGTGCGGTCAGTCTGACCGACACAGCGACACGTGCCTCGCTTGCACCTGCACCCTGTGCGCTTGGCGGTATGAATGCCCATCGGCGTGGGACATGTACAATAGCGACGGTGATTGCTTGGATTTGAAGTAATGCGCAAACTCAAAACCCTTCCCCCAATGCACTGCGATCCGGGCTGCGGAGACTGTTGCGGCCCGGCGCCGTGCACGGAATCTGAGTATCAGCAGATCGTTCGTTACATCGATCGCAACGGCATCATCCCAATCAACGGCGGGCTCACGTGTCCGCTGCACATCAATGGTCAATGTGCTGTCTACGACGTGCGCCCGCTCACGTGCAGATTGTTCGGCCACACCGAGCGGATGCCATGTCCGCGAGGGCACTCGGTCTTCGTCGACGAGCGCCAGATCGAGCGGATGTGGCGAGCGCACGGGAAAGCGACGAGGTTGCCACACGAGCTCATTCCGGGATTGATCGAGTGCCTGCCAGAGCTATTCGAGCGCGAGCGCGAGGCTATCACGCCATCGTTCCGCGAGCTGCTCGCGAATAGAGGGGTCAATGTGTGACGCAACGAATTGGATCTCGATGTAGGTGCAGTAGTGAAAGCTCGCACGAAAGTTGATTCGATGTCTCGCGCTCGCTGGAGTTATTACGTCGAATGACGTATAGTATAGATGAGGCAACGATGACAACGAAACGCAACAATCTGGTAGCGCTGAAAAGGTCCACGCTTGCGATGGTGGGTGCCAACGCGAATCTGCGCTTGCATCTGTCCGACAGCAAGCATCTCTCCGCCGAAGCTCTCAACCGTCTCGCTCGAGACGTTATGAGGCCGCTGTGAGACGAATCGTGGGTTACGGGCCAGCGGTCAGCGAAGCGGAGCGGCAACTGGGCCCGTCGGGCTCATGTGTGCACAAGGCGACCCACATCGGCGTGCCACTGCCGCAACGATTGCCGCAGGTCGAACTCGTCACCGTCCTATACATGGGCGGCAAGTACCAGCTGTCGCACATCAAGATCGATGGCCGCGTCACCGGCTCCGTCAATACCAGTGGGTGGACTGGGGAGCGTGTGGACCGACTCGAGCGGATGGTCAAGCGCATCTACGCAACGGGGGCGCTCTGATGACCCTGAACGAAATGACCGCGCTGGCGATCTGTGAGGTCCGGGCCAACCTTGTGGCTCGGTATCTGGCGGCAAAGGACATCATCGCCGCGCAGCGAGAGCGGATCAGCCTGCTGGAGTCGCTGCTGGAGAAAGCGGCCGTGGAGGTGGAGGTAGACCATGAAGTTCGTTGAAGCGTTGACAGCTATGTGTGCGGATTCTCGCCGTCGGTTCTGGTGCCGCGTTCAAGGTGAAGTGTATTCAGGCGGAACCAAAACGCGCGACATTAGCGTCTTGTGCAGCGTCGTAGGATCCGCGCTGGTAGCTCATTCGGACCCATCTAGCCGCGACCATTACACCTCCTACCTGTCGGTCACCGACGCTCTCCGAGGGGACTGGGAGGAGTTCGTGGAGACGCACGGCTTCGAGTGGGCGAGGGAGCAGCTCAAAGCGGGACGACTAGTCGCCCGGCGGGCGACCGCAAACGTAAAGGCCTACGACGCCGCATCTCGCCTATCGCTAGAGGATATTGACGCTACCGATTGGATGCTGGCGTAAGGACGGGACGGTCATGATTCGAGGATACTGCAAAACCAACCTGGATGAATACAAGCACGAGGACTGGCCGACGGCGTTCGTGTCTCTGCCGCGAAAAGGGGATTGGGTGCAAGCCAAAAGCGGTAAGGTCCTTTGCGTGTGCCAGGTGACGCACTGCCAAGCATACTCGTCAGACACTATGCCCAGATTCGACAGGCGCCCCATCCAAGTAGGGGATCCGTTCATTATCGTGGAACTAACGGGATGGGGCCAATGATCGCTCACCACCATCCCGACGGCCAGGTCCTATCCTGCCCGTGCGGCGCGAGGCTGTTCGATCCGAAGCCTTATGCCCCTGATGTCACCGACGGATTCGTGCCGCGCGAGCGGACACAGAGATGCATGACGGGGGCTGCCGCACAAGCGGGTAAGCCGAATCGGATTCGGTCAGCCCCTCCAAACCAACAGCAACAGAAACGAGGTACCAGATGCAATTATCAATAGTGCCGTACTACGCGGCGATGGCTACATGCGCATTCCTCCTGCTCGTATCATTCACGGGTGTCGCGTGGTGCATTGCGCAGATCTGGCGCCGCACTCGCCTCACCCCCCAACAATGGGAGAAGCGCATGTCGGAGATCGCGATGCGCAGCAGCAGGGTTCAGTTCGACGTGAGTATGCTGCGATCGGGCCTGGTCCGAGGCCCGTACGAGCGTCCGTATCAGGCCTGGAAAAGATGGCAGTATGTCATCGATAGACGAAGCGAACTCCGCTTCGCTGCCGCCCGCATCTTCTGCAAGCTGACCGGATGGTCTGCAAACACTGGAGTACGCATCGTTGTGGACAGGTTCTGGACAGTACACATCTACTCTCCGTTCGTGCTATTACACATCAGGGAATGGGAGAAGGTCATATCTGCCGCGCTGGACGGGGCGCACGTTCGCATTCATAACCAGCCTGCCCTCCTGCCGGTGTGTTCTGAAGACGACTGCGATCGACGGGTATCCTATTCCCTATGATCGGCTCATTGTTTGAGAGGAGACAGCAAAATGAGACATCCCGACATGATCGACGAAGTTGCCATCGAGACGGGCCGGCCCAGGGGTAGCGTCCTGGGCCCTGTGCTCGGAATCACAGATGATGCCGCGTGTGTCCGAGAACAGCCGAAGGAGTCGGTCTCGACCACGAAGGTCACTATCATCGAGCATGTCCGCCAAGAACGCAACGCTTACGGAGACACGCTCGTGAGTACCGTCGATGCTCACAACATCTACACGAGAACGCTCGATCTGTTTCCGGATGTTGGGAACCAAGTAGGAACCTTCGAGATCACTGCCACTTTCACGCCGGAGCCACCGAAATGAGAATCACGAACCGAGGCCACAAGCCGACTCCACACAATCGTGGCACACCAGTCCCGATGCCTCCGAAGGCGGAGAGCATCGCAAAGTACGAGCGACTGTGCGGCGTCATGCCGTACAAGATCGAACTGGACGGAGTTCTGCTTGGCAGAGCTCGAACCGAACGAGCTGCGCTCGTCGCCGTGTTTGCGATGGGACTTCCTAGGGAGTGTGTCATTCAGTGACGCTGCTGGAGATTGATTGACGCAATAACCGCATCATGAGGAACCATGAATCTCGCAATGGCAACCATTGTCGCGTCGTTGACACTGTCGCAGGCTGATCTGTCCGTCATGAATTCAGCGATCGAAACCACGTGTCCGCCGCTCAAGGAAGAGGCTGTCGTCATCCGGATGATCCAGCTGGAGCGATCGAACCCAGCTGGAGTCATCGACCTTCGCAGGCTTCATGAGCTTGGAGAGGATCTGGTCGCAGTTCGTTCAGAACTGAGCGAAGCTCGGCACGCGCAAGCGAAGGGGCTTGCGCTATTCCGGCGATGGTCGGGAAAGCAGCTGGACGCCGGATTCTGCTTTGCTTGGGGTAATCGTGAGCAGGCGTCCGGAGACGATTGAGCGATTCCGGCACATCGTTCGACGCATGTGGCGAGAGGCGTCGAAGCGATACCGGGCCGCGCATCCTCAGCGGGTTCACGCGGCCGCAAAGCGGTATCGTGCAGCGAATCCGGAAAAGGAACGGGCTAGAAAGAGGCGGAGGCGTGATGCCTCTTGACCCCACCGTAATTCCGTCGGACACTGTCCGGCATGGCGAATGCTGCATCGGACGATAGGCAGGCGAAACTTCTCGGACTCATGGCGGACGGAGTGTCTCTTCGTGCCGCTGCTGCTGCCGTAGGGATTCCGAAGTCGACTGCTTCGGACATGGTCCGCTCATCTCGCAGCGGACCGTCCGGAATAGCATCCAATCAGGGCACACCGGGAGTCCCGTTCTCCGGAGCAATCGAGCCGCCCGCATCTGTTCCGCCGCTGGACTGGAACAACGATCAGACTGCTCCACCACCCGATCCCCTCGTGTTCCGAGAGGGATACCACGATCGGTCGTTCCGTCAGTACATGGCCCCGCTCGCGTTCGATGGGTGGGACCTTGACCGGGTACGCAACGCCATTTCGATGCACTGTCAGGGCATCTTCCTCGAGAGCTCGCAGCTGGCAATCGCGGTCTCACGATTCGGCCCGGTGACTGCCGCACTCAAGCAGCGTGTGGCGCCAGCCCTCGGGCGCCCTCGACAGGTGCACGCTGGAACCAGGGGCCTATCCAAGGTGCTAGGCCGCGAGATAGAGCGACAGCTGGCCCCTCGTCTTGGACTGCGTCCGTCTCCCTACTTCCCTCCGATTCTTTGGGGCTCGATCGGAATCGATCTGGCGATGATGGGATTCTCCGTGCTTCAGCATGCGTACGGAGCACCCAATCCGGACACCGGAATTCGCATGGTCTACACGCGCCGATGGCCGACGTGGGCAGTGCAGTATTGGCGCCCTCGTCGTACGTTCATTGCAATGACGACGGAGGGGCCAGTTGACATCATCTCCGGCGATGGCAAATTCACGCTCGTCGCCGATAGTGAAGAGCCGCATCTCGAGGCCGCTATCATCCCCCTCGGAGAAGAGGCACTCGACGGGAAGTCCACCCAACGGGCGCGCGCGTCGTATGTAGACAAGTACGGCAATCCGAAGTGGGTTGGCATCATGCCTCAGGGGGTTGCGGTCCGCTCCAAGGAAGGCGATGCGTTCTTCGATGCGCTGGCCACGATTCGTGGCCCCGACGGGTACGGAGCGATTCCTTTCGGTTCCCAGCTGGACATCAGGGGGCTGACGAGCGGCCAGTCGGACACGTTCAAGGATGCGCTTGAGTCCAACTGGCAATACGTGGCGGCCATCCTGCTCGGCTCCGATGGGACAATGACCCGAGGTACCGGAGTCTACAGCGCACCGATCTTCGCTGGAGTGAGACGCGATCTCGTCGAGAGGGACCTCAAGGCAGAGATTCGAGCAGTGAACTGCGGGCACGTAGCTCCGTGGCTCGCGTTCAACTACGCATCCTCGATCGCTGAGGCAAGAGGGTGGATAGATCCTGTGTTCGATATTCCCTTGCCTGATCCAGATGCGGACGCACGCATCGAATCAATCGGCAAGAGGACGAAGATGTTCATTGAGATCCAGAAGGCGAAGGCTGATGCTGGATTCGAGGTCTCCCAGGACAGCGTTGACGAAGATGCTGCGACGTTCGAGATTGAAGCACCGAAGCTTGCCGTGTCGGAGAATAAGAGAGTTCCCATCGACGTTCCGCCCACCGAGAGAGCGAAGGTCGTCAAGGTCAGGGAGCTGCGCAGCAACATGGGTCTGGAGCCGCTCGGGACCGATCGGGACGATGCGCTTTTGGCTGATCTGGACAAGACGCAACCGGAGGGTGAACAAGGCTCTGAAGCGTCGGGTGACGAACCGGTGGCAACGGAGGCCACGGAAGGCGAGCAGGAATCGTCAAGCGAGGCCACGGATCATGGGGGCACATCAACCGGCGGCAAGCAAGGTAAAGCGCTAGCTGGTGAGTTTCAGTGGATGGTCACATTCGCCCGCGATGATTGGCAGGCGGATATCATCGACGCGATCACCGATCGAACCAAGATGACGTGCCCGCATTGCGCTGGAGTGATTCGGGACGAGTCCGACGTGATGCGTGGGTGGTATTGCATCCACTGCGGAGGCAAGTGGGAAGAATCGAAGCATCCGCGAAAGGGCGGAAAGTTCGCGAAGAAAGGTGAAGGGGACGGGGGCGCGAAGAGGGAAGCGGAACCGAAGAGGCCGGCAGCGAAGAAAACTGATGCGCAAAAGAAGAAGGAAGCGGCGAAGAAAGCCAAAGAGAAGGAGCGCGAAAAGGCCAAGCGAGCGAAGGCCAAAGAGGCAGAGAAGAAGCGCAAGGCCAAAGAGAAGACGGAGGCAGCGAAGCGGAAGACGGCGAAGAAGCCTGCCAAGAATGCGTCCGCCAAGAAGGCTCCGAAGAAGGCAGCTGCCAAGAAGCCGGCGAAGCGGAAGACGGCGAAGAAGCCTGCCAAGAATGCGGCGCCGAAAAGAAAGGCAGCGAAGAAGCCAACTGCAAAGCCGTCCGATAAGAAGCCCGGGACCGCGGAGCCGAAGAAGAAGTCACCCACGCCTGAGCCTGAGCCTGAGAAGAAACCCGAAAAGAAGAAGCTTGATCCGGACAAGTACAAGGACATTCAGGACGATCCTAAGCCAGAAAAGAAGCCAGCTAAGAGCGGTACGCACCCTCACGATCCGGAGCATTGGGAAGAGCACTACAAGCATCTAGGATATGCAGCGAAGCATGCCGCCTACGGACATGCCATGAATGAGCGCGGACTGGACATGCCGCCCAAGGAAGCCGCCGATCATCTTCGTGGAATGGCCAAGCGCAACAAGATGTTTGAGGAAGCTGTGTGGTATCTGGAGGATCTGCACTCTAGGGGATACAAGTCTATCAGAGAACTGAAGAAAACAGATCCTGAAGCCGGCGCAGCCCTGTCGGCCATTACCGCCCTCGCGGCACACAGCAAAGAGTTGAAAGCATCCGGCGGGACCATGTCAGCCAAAGGTCAGCTCACCGTCAACAAGGAGACGATGGGCAATGAACTGGCAATGGGCATGGTCAAGTCGGCCAGGGACTTCTATCAGACATTCGCCGCATCAGGTAGAACCTTCGGAAAGGTCAGCATTCAACTGGAGCCAGGAAGAGCTAGAGCTGCATACTACCCGAGCAAGAACAAGGTTGCCTACAACGCATCGCCCGGAAGCAACCCCGCTGTGATTGAGCACGAGCTGGGGCACTGTCTGGCCGGAAACAACAAGGACATTTCAGACGCAGCGTCTGAATTCTTTCACGCCAGAACGAAGGGTGAGACGCTTCAACCAATAAAAACCAAGAAGAAGGCCGACGAGTTCTACGGAAAGGAAGAGGTCTGTCTCCCCGACAAGTTCATGAGCAGATACATGGGTCGTGTGTACTCAGACGAAAGTAAGCCAGAAGGAACAGAGATCGTGTCAATGGCGTGCGAGTATCTAGCCAGGGAACCTCACACGTTGTTCACCAAAGATCCGGAGATGTTCCACTTCATTCTTGGGGCACTCAAAGGAGTCAAGTGATGGCTACCTGGAAGATTGGCAAGCTCGTGGTTCGCAGTGGGGGGGAGAGTAGCGACGGGGACACCTCGAGGCGTCTCAAGAAAGGTCTTGAATTCTACAGCTACGGACCAGCTCCCGACGGGAGGTGGCCTGTCGATCCAAAGAACGATTGGACCATTCACCGGTGGGCGACCGAACGCGCAGACAGGGACGGGGTGAAGCTCACCACAGATTACGCCGATGTCGACGAAGACATGCCGAAGCAAGTTCGAAAGTATCTAGACGGACTCAAGTATCAACCAAAAGACAAGGGAATGGTGAACTGATGTGGACGAAACAATTCGTGTCGGGTGACTGCCCGCAACACTTCGAGAATTCCGGATTCGCTGACTGGATTCGTGCAATAGGGTCCGGAACGGTGAGCGTTGTCAACGGAGACAACAGCGCGGCCACGTTCGACGTGACTGGCGGAGAGATCATTACCGGGAAGTTTCGAAGTATAACCGCCGTCACGTGCACCAGAGTTTGGGCGGGAGACGGGATCATCCCACCGGCTCCTGGCCAGAAAGGAGACAGGGGGGCCACTGGTCCAACGGGGGCCACCGGCGCAGGAGCTGGAGTGCCAACCGCTCCGACCGGAGACGGGGAATACGATCTCGTGGTCAGCAGTGGAGTGGCTACCTGGACTAGCGTAACCTAGGCAATCGCTACTGCACTAGACCACGCTTGGCGCGGTACGCGAGACGGCGTTCGATGTGCCTTCGTCGCGATACCGCGCCAATGTGTGTGGCGAATGCGGCCGCTCGCAATCGTTTGGCGCACGAATAGAACGCGATCGCCGTCGACTCCTCGGTGGCGCGAGCGTCAACAAGCTGTGACGACAGGGATTCGATTCTGGTCATTGTGGCATCCTTGCAGATGCGGCCACGGTCCACTTCGACGCGCACCATTGTGGTGCCCAAACTTGTTTGCGGCATGTAGGTGCCTTCTGCTTACGCACTCGAGAAGGGCGGCTCCATCCTTCGGCCTTAGTCGTGCCGACGTGAACCCACCCGGCAGCCTTCAGGCTCGTGCCGGGTTCGGTCTCTAGAATGAAAGTGAATAGCCTGTCAAAACCGAGTTCTTTACATAGCCTCGAGCAGACCCCGTAGAGAAAGGAACAGGCGTCAGGGGTGCCGTCCGTTGCAACGCGAGTGACCTCAGCCGCTCGATATTGCTCCGTCTGGCGAGCAACAGGCCGACCGATCACGGCGCATCCTACCAGGCGCTCGTCAAAAATGACACCAACCCCGTATCGATATCCAACAACCGGGCCGTGGTGGCGGTGCCAAGCGCGAATAAGCGCGTTGCACTCATCGAGTGTCATTGGGCAGGCACGCATACTCGACATGATTTGAATCTCCGTGTTTTGGGGGATGCAACCGAGAATCGGACTCGGAGAGGGCGTGTGACGTCCTATGCCGCCAAAGCTTGCAGCTGTCAGATTGCAACATCTGACACACGATCTATCCCGTGGTGCGGCACCTCCGGGTTGAACGGAGACTGCCCTGGTCACCCAGGCTCGCGGAACCATTCTCTGCACTCCCGATGCCGTCGCGCCGGGCTATGCCTCGATTATCCGTGCCGCTAGGCCCACCCTCAGTGCGTTTCCTCGCTGAGTTCCGGCAAGGGGATGGGCTGTATTCATATCGTTGCTGCCGACTCGATCGGCCCCTTCGGACAATCCACCGACGAGTGTCCGTACTGTCCGCAGCTCATGCACCATTGCTGCTGCCGGATGCTCAGTTCAGTTGAGCACGATGCTTTCAGCCCGCACATCCGGCACGCCGCATACGTAGGACCGCTCTTGTCCAAGCTATTGTAACAGTACGGTCCTTTCGTATCCTTGATCATTCCCCGGCCGCCGCACGGGCTTTCTCGGCTGAGCGATCGGCGATGAACTTGCACAGCATCGCCCGTGCGGCGTCGCTTAGTGTAATGCTCTGCAGGCCGTGCGTGGCAATCATCTCATCGCGATACTCGCGCACGGCATTCATCTTGGCCGCGTCGAGTTTGAACGAGACGCTGTCGCGCTCGGACTCAGGCTTGCGGCGCCTGGTCCTTGGCTTCTCGGGAGCTTCAGTCCCCGGATCTTCGTCGTCACCGTCGTGCGGCAGCTCTTCATCGATCGCGGTCGTGAACTTCTTTTTCGCCATGACTGTCCTCTCTCTGCGCAAACCACGCCTCGAGCGCCTCCGTAACTACGGAGGATATCGATCGCCGCTCAATTGCGTGGACTTCTCTGACTCTGGTCGCTAGGCAGACTGGCACGTAGGCAGTAATCTGCTCGCTGCCGGTAGCCTCCTCTGAGCGACTTTTCATCCTGGGCACGAGGTCATCATAGAAAGCACGCAAGTCAATTCAACCAGAAACGCATACGTCCACATAATGACACGACATGTATTGCCTTGACAACTCACAGATTGTCAGTCCAAAGTGACTGCGTGCTGAAAGGCCGCCCGATCCCGTACCGGCTGACCGAAGCGATCATCGCTGAATGCGCCGGCTCGTCAGTGATCTGCTTGGCCGAAAGTGCGGTTGGGAAGCGATTCCGGCTGCACGCTAACCGGCCAGGGCCAGAGATCAACGAATTGATCGACGCCTCGGAGAGGGGTGTCGGGCTGCCGCAAAGTCCGATTCAACCCTCGGACGATCTATCCGCTGCCCAGGAGACGGGCACTCCTCTCGCTGTCGTTCGCATTCGTGGCGTGATCGAGCAGCGGGCGGAGCGCCACGAGTGCGGATGGTCCGACGGTCACGACGCCGTCGCCGATCGGATCTGCGATGCTCTCGAAAAGGGTAACGTACTCGTATTGTTCGACTCGCCCGGCGGCTCGCATGCCGGACTCGAGTCCGCGGTGGCGCGAGTGCTCGATGCTAAGCGGAAGCACGATCGGTTGATCTACTCCTACGCCGATGAGATGATCGGCAGTGCCGCGTATTGGTGGGCAGCTACCATCTCGAACGAGATCTGGGGCCCTTCGTCGATGATCGTCGGCAGCATTGGTGCTCGATCGGCGCATCAATCGGTGTCGGCCAAGCTTGCGAAGGAGGGTGTTTCGACTACGTACTTCGCGTGGCCGAACGACGGCAAGATTGCGTTCGCTCCAGAGCTGCCTTTATCTAAGCTCGGGAAGCAGCGCGGCGAGCGTGATGTGGCAATGGCCGGAGAGGCGTTCGCTTCAGCAGTGAGCAAAGCTCGCCCGAGGCTCAACCGAAAAGCGATCGTGCAACTCAGCGCCGATGCGCTACCTGGTCAATTGGCAGTCAAGGCCGGCCTCGTTGATGGCGTTGGCTCGCTGGAAGAGATGATTGAATACGCTCTGGAGGAAGGGCGACGGAGAGACGCGACGATGAAGATCAAGAAGAAGGGCCCCGTGGCCACCGCAACCAGTCCAGCGATCAAGAGCGAAACTGCTCCCGCTCGCTCCGAGGAAGAGAATCCTGAGACCCCCGAGGAAGAGGACGCTGCCGAAGGTGGCGACGATGATGGCAAAGAAGGTGGAGATCGGCCCCCCACGGAAGACTCGGCCTGCGAGGGATGTGGAGAGGACCTGCCTGAGGGCGTGAAGTATTGTCCCAACTGCGGCCAAAAGGCTGAGGCTGAGGATGATGAGCCCAACGAGGGCGAGCAGCCGGAGGAAGACGACGAAGATGAAGACGAGCCGATGGCCGAGGATCACGGCAGCGTTCCTCGTGCGGCGTCGCATCGCGACGCTGGCACCGTGTCGCTCACGTCGATCTTCAGCCTGCGCGCAGACGCCTCCCAGCTGGCCATTCGAACAGCCGCCAAAGCCTACGTGGAATTGGGCCGGGCCGTGATGGCAGCCACTGGCGAGCGCACTCCCACTCGCGCGCTCGGCGGATTCCGGACGATCATCGAGGAGGCCAAGCGTGCCGCAGACTTGGGCGTAGAGGTCAAGGCTCTGCGCAAGCAGGGCCAATTCCGACAACGAATGGATCTGCTTCGCACTCTCTCCGCGCTCAAGATTCCAGGCTACTCCCCCGGAGAGCTGTTCGTCGATCGTGAGATCTCGCCGGGGAAGTTTGCGCGCGGCCCGGCGGCGCTCTTCGCAAGCGTCAAGCTCGCGGAGCTCAGAGGGCTCGTGGCCAGCAAGCAAAAACTGGTCAGAGAGGGAGGCGTGTCCGTCGACGCGAATCCGTTCGAGCCGAGCCAGAAGCTCGCCGAGGACGTCAGCGATCGAGCTGGAATTGACGCGATCCAAGGCACTGACGAGGTGCGCGCAATCGCCGATCGAATCGATCAACCAGTCGACAAGGTCGCCGAGTCGGTGGCCTACTTCACCAAAAACCCCTCAAGCTCGAAACTCGCAGGAGTGACCCGATAATGACTGCAACGGCTCGGTACAACATCGGCTTCAAGCCCACCAGCGATCACAACCCAATCCCCGCCAAACTCGATCGCCCGCTCGCTGCCAGCCAGCAAGTCGGCAAGGGCCAATTCGTCACAATCGACGCGACCTACGGGCGGGCATCACTCAACGACGGCACGGTCCCTGGCCTGATCTGCGCTGGCGTTGGCGACTACGCGGAGCTTTCCGAAACGAGCGCCACGGCAGGGCTCGCATTCGCCCGTCTTGGACAGCGATTCTTCTCGGGAGTTCCGGCGAGCACTATCGCCAACGACGGTTTCACGAATGCCGACTTCGGGATTCCGTTCTACATCGCCGACGAAAACACGCCCGGCAAGCTTGCCAGCTACAGCACGAGCCACCGCTCACTGGGCGGACTCGTGTTCGGACTCGATCGTTCCGACGAGACCGGAGATACGCCGGTTCTGTGGCCGGGCCCGATCGCGGCGCTCATTGCTCGCGGCGTCATCGTCGCCGGCAACTTCTGCGTCGCTGGCGACAGCCGGGCACTGCTGCTCAAGACAGCGGTCGCCGAAACGCAGATGCAGAAGCGTGGCGCATATCACGGCGTGATCACCGGGTGCAAGATCGTTGTTGCTGCCGATCTGACGGGGAGCGACTCCGATTACTGGACCGTGACGGTGGCTCGCCGAACCTATGCGGCCCCCGGCACTGCCGTGACGATTGCCACGGGAGCAACCATCGCTGCCGCGGGCGCTACGCACATCGGCGCAGCTACCACTGGCACTCTGACTGCCTGGAAGGAATACGATATCCCGCTCACATCAACGGCGGCAGATCTCGTGTTCAATTCCACGGACACATTCACGATTGCGTTCGCTACTTCAGGCAGCACAGGCGGCCCAGCGAATGCGCAAGTCAACGTTCAACTCCTAGCAAAGGTTGGGTAAGCAACAATGGATCTCTTCCCCGGACTCTCCTACTACGGAGTTGCGTCGGCTTCGGTACGCGAACTGCTGGTGCAGTTCAACCTCGAGGCACTCGCCTCTCTCAGCGGCGTTCCCGAGCAAGCGGTGCGATGGGGCGACATCGCTACCAGGGTCAGCGGCGGCTTCAGCCCGCTGTCGACTGTCGCGATCCCTGTTCGTCTCCTTCCGCTGCTCGGCTTCGAGCCGTTCGAGGGGGAGCGCAAGTACAAGCAGGTCTCCGTCGCTCGCATCACGACGAAGATCAATCCCTACCAATTGAACATGGAGTGGCCAGTCGACCTGGCAAAGTCTCCAGTTGGTGGAATCTACGACTTCGGTGGCATCGGCCAGACCGTCGTCGAAGCCGCGAGACAGCACAAGTGCCGAATGCTCGCGCAGATCCTCGCTTCCGGATTCACGTCGGCGACCATCGCGGCGACGTCCGGAGTCAAAGCTACCGATGCGCGCGGCTACGCCGTGACAATCGATCAGCCCGGATACGCCGCTGCCTCCGCGCTCCCGCTGTTCTCTGGGGGCGTTGCGTCAGGAGGTTCCGACGAGACCTCGCCCATCACCGCCAAGCACTTCGCGAACCCGCTAGATCCGAACTCCGCTCGCTTCGCGAACCTGTTCTACGGTATCGGCAAGATCACGGATGCAGCCTGCGCCCGCAACGTTACCGGGCAGATGTCGACGGCTGACTCCGTGTTCGGAACGATGCTCACCAGAATGAGCCAAGTCCCGCATCCAACGTATCGCGGGATGTCGTTGGGCCTTGCCGTCACCGATGTCATCGGACCCACGTGGATGCTGATGCCCTTCTGGCAAGTCGCCATCCAACAGCTGTCGCTCCAGATTTCGAATCCGACCGGATCGACATACGTGGCCGGCGCGACCACGAACGTGTTCAACCCGGATCGGGTCAAGGAAGCTGGCGCGGATATGCTGATGGGAGCGAGCGGGCTCGCTCCGTGGCGCTTCTGGATTGCTCCCCAGTTGGACCTGCATCCGTACGCGATCGCCAATGCCGGTAAGCAGATGTGGTTCGCGATCTCTCGATCGAAGCCGTCGCTCTCGTGGGCCGAGCTTGCCGCTCCGACGAAGCAATACACGCCGAAGATCACACTGCTCGGCGAGAATACAGAGGAAGCGCTCAAGAGCCGAATGATCCGGCTGCTCGGAGATCTGGACGCTGGCGGCGCCGCCGGGCTACCGCACTGCATCCAGATGTACACCGAGACGGCTCCGGCGTCGTAACGGAAGGGAGCGCCCTCGTGCTACTCGAGGGATACTGCACGCGCGACGAGCTCTTCGCTCTGGCCTTGCCGGCAGCAGCGTTCGTCGCGCGAGCGCGCCCCATCGAAGACGGAGATGTTTCCGCCGCATCCGCGACGATTCGCCTGAAGGCGCACGGCCTTACCGCACTCGACTCGATCATGTTCGAGTGTACCCTGGGAGGATCTCTGCCAACGGGCATTTCCGCGTTCACTGTGTACTATCCCATTCCTGTGAGCGTCGACCTCTTTCGTGTGGCCACTACCCGAGGGGGAACTCCGATCGCGTCTTGGGCGTCGGTTGGATCTGGGTGGTCAATCGCTGTCGACACTTCACGCCGAGTCGACATGCAGATCATTGATGCCCGCGCACGAATCGACGAGTGCCTTACGGCGCACGAGTTGCCGATCGCTCGAGACGCGGACGGATATTACCCTCCGGTGCTTCGAGGAATCAATGCGCGGATGGCAGCACGACAGATGATCGCTACGCTGCAATTCGAGAATGAGCAGTACAAGTACGCCGCCGATCGCCTTGCTGCGCAAGAAAAGACCGACGACGAGATGCTCAAGGCGTGGAAGGACGGGAAGCCCATTCAGCCGCGTCCGGTGGACGCCGACGAGCTTGCGGACAACGCGCCTCGGGTTTCATCGGGCACCAGAATGCCCTGGACGACAGGAACGCTCTGATGTTCGATCGTGTCAAGCTTCGAATCAAGGCCGCCAACGAAGCAGTGTCCAAGATTGCTGCCGCCGCCGCGCCGTTGGTGCAAGAGCGTTTCAGATCTGATGCCACAACCAACAGAGGTAACGTGCCGTCGTTTGGACGCATGGGAGACGTTCCGATTGTTGCGGAGGCTCGCCCGCATATGATTGCTGTATCCGGGCCGGCATGGTGCGTGGAGAAAGCTCGGCAGCGTGGCCAAACGAAAGAGTGGCGCAACATCGTTCAGGGTGAAGCTCGCAGAATCATGCGGGGTGCTCGGTGAGCATCAAGAGCAGTTCCCTAGCTGGTCCCAATCTGTCTGATATCATCAGACACATTCGTGATTGCTACAATACATTGGGGTACAACACTCCAATCTTCGTTGGTGAAAAGTACTTGAAGAATGGCGGTGAAGCGCCGCGCATCGTCATCGTTCCAGACTACGAAGATGGATCGATAGAGCATCCGTTGGTAATGGGCCACGGAGCAACCCATGTACACACGTGCAAGGTGATAGTCTTCGCGAAAGAAGGCGGAGACGACATTACTCGCTTGGATCATCTCTACGTGATGTCAGATCGCGTCGTTGCCATCCTGGCCGCCGCAATGCCTGGGCGAATCGAATGGGGCGCGGTGCGCAGGTACCGACCGACCACCGCCGACGCTTTCGGGGTTGGACTTGAGCTCAATTTCCGCTACCGTAGAGATATCGAACACGATCTGAGGCGATGGCTGGTGGCAGATCAGCAGCCGCTTGTCACGAAGAAACCGCTTCCGCCCCCCGGCGAGCCTACGGAAATAGGCGACGTCGAGGCCACAGTAGAGCCCGCCGAATAAAGGAGCCATCTCATGTCAGGGACGCTGGTCATTAACGTACAAGAAGAGCGCGGATTCGTGGCGGTACCCACGGACCTAGATCGGCTCGCCGTGGTCATCGGGTGCGCCTCCGGGCGGGCAGCGGTGCACGTCTCATCGTTCTACGCCAACGGCTCCGTCGCCGTTACGGGTGAAGGATACGGCGACGCGGTGGATACTCTGTGCGCTATCATCGAGCAACGGCTCGGCAGTGCGCGAGGCCAGAAGATTCCCGCCGCTCTGTGCGCAGTGCCGCCGACGACGACAGGCGCATACGGAACGATCGACGCGACTGGAGTTACAGGAACCGCCGTTGTCACCAACGACGCTTCGGTGCATCCCTACGGGACATACCAGGCGCAGCTTCGGGCTCTGAACAACATCACGATCGGAACAACGGGAGGCCTCATCCAGTGGTCTCTCGACGGCGGCAATTCGTGGTCAACGACCGTGTCGCTCGGAACGGCGTCCACATACACGATTCCGAATTCAAACGTCAAGTTCGTGTTCAGTCCAGCATCGGCCGAACTGACCGAGCTGAACACTCTGATCAATGAGATCTACGGGGATCTCAACGCTCACGTAATCCTCACGTCCGGATCTGTTCACGGGGCTGCTGACACGGCGGACGTGGTGTCCGACACGACGGCCAGTGATACTGCGACGAGAGTCGCTAGGGTGAACGATCTGCGCGCGGCGTACGAACTTCACCGTATCAAGACTGCCAGCGGAGTGCACGGAGCGGCGGATACCGTTCACGTGTGTACCGTCGCGGCTGCCTCGGATGATTCGACTGCGCTCGCGTTGGCTCTGGAGTTGAAGCGGGTCATCAATCTCCACATCGCATACACTACTGGAGCCGTACACGGGGCAGCCGACAGCGCCAATGCCGTCACGACTTCAGCTCCGTCTATGGGGACTCTTCTTGCCAATGACGTGGTCAAGGTTGCAACCACGGCGCCCGCTCCCACGGCATCTGATATCGATGATGCTTTTGATGCGCTCGCTGCCTCATCCCTCGTATTCCGATACGTGGTGCTCGACTTCCCGATGACGTCCGCTCTGTTGGCTCACGTGTCAACCGGTCTCGATACGCTGGCGGATAGAGGCATGGTCGTGAAAGCTATCTGCCGCTCGCGCACTCCTACCGCTGGAGAGTCTGACGCGGATTGGCTTGTCGCAGTGGCCGCCGAATTCTCCGGTGAAGAGGATTCCAGGGTTCATGTGCGGGCCACCTACGGTCAGCTCACCGACGCGATGACGTCGCGCAAATACATTCGAAGCGACTTGGCCGACTTCGCTGCGAACAAGATGCGAGTCGGTCGAGGCAAATGGCCATGCTGCCCAGCTGACAGGCCGATGCCGAACTTCAGTCTCGTCAATTCCCTTGGGGCTGACGTGGGGCATGACGAGGGCCCCCGTGGCGCGTCCACTGGCCTGTCGAACAATTCGCAGGGGAATCGGCTCGGATGCAATCAGAGATTGCCCGACGAGTCTGCTCCAGAGGAAGTGTTCACAACGGTCCCGTGGGTTCTGTTCGCGAGTGATGAGCGAATTCGAACGCTCATGACGCGCGAGACGTGCGATGCGTTGGAACAGGCTGCACGAGCCGCTGGCAAGTCTGTACTCGGCGCGGACGTATTCACATACCAGGTCGATCCGACGAATCCAGCGTCACCCCGTCTGCTCACCGTGGCTTCGCGCAACGCGATCCACTCCAAGATCTTTGCTGCCATCAGTCAACCGTTCAAGGACGAGATCGAGAATTGGGCTGACGCCTCGATCGAGACGGGGCTACTTCAGATCGATCCGGCGGTCACAGAAGTGGACGAGACGGTTTCAATCTCCCTGCGACTGGCCCCGAGCGTTGCCAAGCGAGTCATCGAACTCAACATCAAACTGTCGGTCCAGTAAGACCGTCAAGGAAGGATCATTCACATGACGATCCGAAGAATCGACCGAACAGCCGCAGACGGAACGACGCTCACGATCACGTTTGGGCGTCACCAGATCCCCGTGCAATCGATCTCGTACGGAGACAAGATCGAGACACAGCAGGGCTCGAATACGGGGTCCCAAAAGATCGACTGGGAAACTCCGGGGTCATACTCCACAGAGGAAGCCGCATGTAAGATGGAGGCTATTCTGTTCCGCGAGTTGATGACTCCGTTGATGGCATCCGACGGGATCTCGGCCGATACGTTCTCGATCGTGGTAACGGACTCACATCCAGGATTCGGCGACGATTCCGACTTGCTCGAGGGCGCTCACTTCGTCGGGCTCAAGGCAGCCCGAGACAACAGCAACAACGCGGCAATGGTCGAGTTTGGAATCAAATTCAAACAGATCTACTGGACGAACAGCCGCTTCACGATCAATCGCCGCGACATGCGCAAACCAATCGCTTCGTCGCAATTCTGACGCTACGCAAGGAGGACACCATGGGATTGCAGGATAGAATTGCTGCCGCAAGGCAGGCGCTTGACGCGGCAGCGTTGTCGGATGTTGACAGCTCAGAGATCGATCTCCGCGAAGAGTTGGCACGCATCGAGGCTGACGCCGCCGCATTGAAGCGAAAGAAGAGGGAGCTGGAACTCGCGCGTCAATTGGACGATGCGGCAACAGCGCTCGAAGGCAAGGCCCGCGTCAAGCCGGTCACGATCGTGGGACTGGATGACACGTTCATCATCATGTCGAATCCTGCGGCGCACAAGACCATGACGTCTGAGCTCACCAGGATCGCACATGCCGAAGCGAACGGCCAGAAGACGAGCGGCGACCGAGAGGCAATCCGAGTGCGATACGCCATCGCTACCGTGTACGCCTGGAACGGCGTCGTGGGCGGTGACGCCGAGTTCTCATCGAAGCTAGGAAGGTTCCTTCGCGACGAATACCCGGGCGCAGCTGTCGCGATCACGAACGCGGCAAGCGAGCTGGCAGGGACGATCGCGGAGGAGAGAAAAAGCTGAGATTGAGAAGACAGTTCAGTCTGCAGTCGACGGAGACCTCGTCGTCAGAGCTCGCGCCGTGACGGCGTATCGGGTACGACTGCGCGCTCCGGAAGCAGAAGAATTCGAAGACTTGCCGCCGCTTGCTGCTGCCGGTGCTATACTGGAAGCGCGAGCTCAGCATGACGTCTATCGCGTATACATGGCCCTGGAGAACTTGATCAAGGCTCTCAACTGAGGAGGCGTAGGATTCGGAGATGTACGAGGATACCGCAGTCGAAAAGGTAATCCTCGCTCTCGAGGATCAGATCTCCGGCGGTGCCGCATCTTCTATGGATGCCCTTGCTCGCCTGGAGGGGCAGATTGTGCGTGAGCAAGCAGCGCTTGGCCGGCTGGAGACGGAGCTAGCGCGGGCCAGTGCCAAACTGCAGGCCATGGCTGAGGGCGCGCCGGATGACCGTGTGGTTGCTGCCTTCGAAAAGCAGAAGCTTGCCGTCGTTGACCTCGAGAAGAAGCTATCGGATGTCAATGACACCCTGGCTATCATGTCGCAAGCTCACGTGCGAGATGAGGATCTCCGGAAGGTAAGAGCGGAAGCGGAGAGGCTGAGCGACAAGCTGGATGTTGCGCGCCTGAAGCAAGCTGAGCTTGCGGAGAAGATGAGCGCCAAGTCCGTCAACGTAGAGACCTACCGAAAGCAGGCCGACACGGTGGCGAAGCTTGGCGATGCCGCAGCGAACCAGCGCGACAAGATCGCCGGCATGGGCGAGCGAATGTCGAGGGCGGAAGGGAAGGCGAAGTCGTTCAAGGAACGGCTGGAGCTGATGGGGAAAACGCTCAAGGCTAATGGCGCGGATCTGGGAATTGTCGATTCGCAAGCCACGAAGCTCATTGCGTCACTGTCGAAGATGGGGCCCGAAGTGGCAGCGGTAGCTGCCGGCATTCTCATCCTTACAGCAGTAGTCTCCGGATTCATAGGCATCGTAGCGAAAGGCATTGTTTCATCCGGAGAGATGCGCGACGAATTCTTGCGCCTGAAGGGGGAAGTGAAGTCACTGTGGATGACCTGGAACGGGTTCTTTCGCGGGGCCACCGTTTCGGCAACGCAGCTACAGGCAGCCATCAACGGAGTTGATCAGAAGACGAACGGGCTGTCTCGAGACAAGATCGAGGGATACGCTTTGCAGTTGGCGCGTGCTCGCATCCCAGCAAAGGATCTCCAGAATGCTCTGAATACGATGGTCATTGCCGGCACTGGCGGCACAGACAAGATGGCGCAGCGATTCCTCTCGCTGGCCACAACGTACCGAATGTTCGGAAAGTCGGTCACTGGATTGGCCGAAGTGTTCAAGAAACAATTCGGTCAGGTAGCTGCCGAGAAAACGCTGGCACTAGGAATTCAGCTCACCAAGCTACGCGAAAACATTACGTTCCTGTTCTCTGGTGCCGACGTGGAACCGTTCCTTCGAGGACTACAGTCTATACTAGGAATCTTCGATCGGAACACATCGTCAGCAAAGGGAATGAGAGACATCATCACTGCCCTAGTAGAGAAGGGGATCAACCTATTCCTTCGGTTGGCTATCGTGCTCGTAAAAACGTATCTGTGGATTCGAGAGCACGAGACGGCGTGGAAGGCTCTCAAGGTCATCGTTGGAGGCATCGGCCTGGCAATGGCCGCACTGGTAGGAGTTGTGCTTGTCGCCGTCGGTGTCATCGGCCTGGCTATGGCTGCAATCTCAGCTCCAGTAGTTGGATTCTTGGCGCTGGTAGGAATGGCTGTAAAGAATCTTTCTGAACGATGGGACGCAATCTCTAGGTCTACATCGGAGATGGCTAAGACGGTGGGGGGGTGGTTCAGCCTCGTCGGAGAGTGGGTATCCGCAGCGCTGAACAAGCTTCGCAACATAGACCTATCGGACATCGGGAAGAAGATGATCGAGGGTCTAGTGAAAGGCATCAGCGACTCGATCACGGCTGTCGAAGATGCCGTCAAGAAGACAGGCGAAGCCGCGCTGAAGAAATTCAAGGATGTGCTCGGGATCCACTCCCCGGCCCTGGCCGCGCGGATTGAGGTGGGTCGCCCAATCGGTCAAGGGGTGGCGATGGGCATCTCAGACACCAGGGCCATGGTCGATCGAGCTACGCGCTCCCTGTCGCTACAGGCTGTAGCCAACGACAATTCGACCCCGGCGTTGCCCACTGCCGCTGCGCAGGGGGCCGCTCCGGTAGCGTCCGCCTCGCTTCCCTCCAACCCCGCCCCGCCTCCTTCCGCGGCCGCCTCGCTTCCCTCCAACCCCGCCGAGTCACAGGCGGGGCCGACGTTCGTGTTTCATGGCTGCACATTCGGAGGGCAGCTCACAGAGGACGACGTGCGAACCATGATGGCCCACGTGTTCGAGCAGGCGCGCCGGGCCGCGCCAACGAGGGCGGCCTGATGGCAGCGCTCAATCCGCACGTTGACCCCGAGCCATTCTATCAGATCCGGCTCGGAGGCATCCTCCTTCCGGGGCACATCATCCCCCCTATTGAGAACTTGAAGAAGCCTCAGCGCTGGAACGTGCAGCACGGCATCGGCATGTTCAACGGCTTCACGATCTGGCGAGGCGTAATGCTCGCGGAAAAGATCGGAGTCAACATCTGTCTTCCAACGGCCAAAGACTTCGAAGACTATATGAACGTGCGCAAGGTACTCCTACCAAAGCTTGGCAATAAACCGCCTGCGCTGCTCGTACAGAATGCGCTATTTCAGATCGCTGGAGTGACCCGCGTATCCGTGGTTGACCCAGGCACTCCGCAGTGGGCACCGACGAACAACTGGATCGTCCAGATCGTTCTCAACGAATACGGAGAGCCAAAAGAGATCAAGCCTGGTCCACAGGACCCGCCAAAGCAGAAGACCGAAAATGATCGACTCGCCGATCAACTGGAAGAGCTCATGAGGAAGGTGCACAAGTGAGCGGCATCGGCACCCAAAAGGCTCTAAGTGTCAACCTCGTGCTCCCGGAGGCTGGAGCGTGGAGCGCTTCCGTGGTGCTTGATAGCGGCGCGGCCCCTTCTGGTAAGGTGACGCTTACCGTCAGCGATCTTGAGCTTCACGGGACCGTGGCGCGTTCGGGTCTCGACTACACAGGCAAACCGTCCGCCACCGTGTTCGGAGGCTACGGATGGGACTCGCTGGTCAGTGCACCCATATCGTTCCAGAGCGACGCAGGGGTGAAGCTGTCCACTGTCTTGAAGGCGCTAGGCACTGCCGCTGAAGAGCCCGTAGAGCAACCAACAGACAAGGTCATCGGCAACTACTACGAGTGCGTGGCCAGCAGAGCTGGTGCAGAAACAAGATACGCCGATGCTCTCAATGAATTGCTGCATGCTGGCCACATTGCCACATGGCGAGTCGATCCGGACGGTGTGACACGATTCACTGCCCGTACGTCCGCCCCCGTGACCTCGCGCGCAACCCCGATGCGCATCGACGCGAAGATGGGGAAGACGGTGTATGGCGTGGATTCGGTCGCATCACTGCTGCCGGGAAACACAATCAACGGGGCAGCAATAGGAAGAGTCCACATCGACGAGACTCCAACGAAACTCGAGGCAACGATCCATCTTCCTGGAGTCAATTCGGTCTCGAGCATCCTCGATTCTGTTCGACGCATGGTAGCGAGCGAATTGTCGGATCGATTGCGCACGTACCGGGTCGCTAAGTGCGGCACCGACGGGCGCCTAGACCTGGTCCCTCCGCAGGATGCTTCGCATCTTCCGGAGATGCACAACGTGGAGCAGTGGTGCCTCGGGGGCACGAAGATCTTTCCGCGAGAAGGAGCGGAGATCTTGGTGCTATTCCGAGATGACAACCACACTCGCCCGGTGGCATTCGCCTGCCGAAGTGACGAGAACGAAGCGGACGGACAATGGCTTTCGCGACAGATCAAGCTTGAGACGTACGGGCAAGCGAGTGCGTACTTCAGAGAAGACGGGCAAGCTTCACTGCTGACCACTGAAGACAACAAGTACAACGGCCGGCCCGTATTCTTCACGGTGGCCCCATCCGGATTCATGTGGCAATCCCCGTATGGCCGGATGCGACTTGACGCCGCTGGGCTTCACTACCGGGATCATGTGGGAGCCCGATTCGACGTTGGATCCCTGGGAATGCCGGCGCCATTGAACCAGATGTCTACTTACTTCAGTGCCACCGCGGCAACGATCAGTCTCAACGCTTCGCTTGTTTGCCTGGGTGCACCACTGTCTGCAAAGGATGCTGTAGCGCTATCTACTCCAATCAACACATTCTGCACTGCTCTGGTTACGGCGGCGGCGACCGCGATAGGAGCGGCTGGCCCAGGCGGGCCTGCAGCTGCGACAACTTTTGCGTCAACGATGTCTGCGGCATTGCTCGCCCTGACGTTGGCCATGCCGTCCAAGTCTACTAGTGCCTCATAGGAGAGACCAGTGACCCCCTGTGTATTGGTTGTTATCCCATCTCCTCCAACGCTGCCGACTGGATTCTCGTGGGTGCTTCCGTTGCCCCATATTCCAGATCCGTCGCTCAAGTTGTGCTGTCAATATAAGCTGTCAGACTTCCTTCCGATTCATGCGTGGCCGCCCAATCTAGCATTCGTTCTGAGCGTGGGAACGCTAGCAACAATCAATGCGATCCTGCTAGCTGGGCAGCAGGCAGTGCAAGACATTATCGATCAGTTCATTCCCGTCTGTCCGAGGTTCTGAATGGCACTATCAACCGGAACGGTGACAATTGCTGACGACGGATCCCATACGGGATCTGGGTTCGCGCTGGTTCTGTACGAACGTTTCATTGACGGACTGCAATTACCGGAGACTGAGTTCGAGACGCAGGTTCAATTGGACGCGAAGCGCGCAAGCGCCGCGCAATGCGTGAAGATGGCTGGGGCCATCATCGACTATTTCAAAAACAATGCGGAGTTGTCCGGCAACGCAACAGTCAGCACCCAAAGCGTAGGAAGGACTCCGGACCCGAATATTGCCAACACTGCGATACAAGCACCATCGAGTCCGGTGACTATTCCGATCTCCGGAGGGATCCTCTGATGTGCCACTGGGTTCGTTGCCCCAACTGCCTGAAGGCGCGCATCGGTGGGTGCGGCGACGAGGAACACGAGCAGGCATTGCTTGCCGGAGTCTCCGGGGATAGACTCTGCAGATGCAAGGAGCAACAGCTGGCTGAGATGGCGGCACAAGAAGAGCGTAACGCCCGGAAGGACGGATCGGGATGAGCGGAGCTGACGCTATCTACGGCAAGACGATTCGGTGCGTCAGGGACGCTGATGCAATATTCTCTTCATGCTCCGGGCTGGACGTAGTATTCCAGGACGTGATTCACCGATTGACGACTAGCACGGTGCTTGGGCCCGGAGGGGACGACTGGGGCTACGATTGTCGGAAGATGGTTGGGATGAAGGTGTCAGAAGTGGCAATCATGGGACCAGTGCTTTCGGAGATTGTGTGCAGAGATCGGCGCATTCTCACGGCTGATATCTCAATTCTCACAGAGGACAACGGCGACGGGGTTACGTCCAGCGCCACAATCTCAGGAGACTGCACAACTGACGTGGGTCCATTCTCGTTCGTGCTTCCTGTCAACGAAGTCTCAGAAGCCACGTTCGCGTCTCAGTAATGAGTGACACACAATGAGCTTTCTATCCAATCTTCTACAGCCAGAAACCGAGAGCTCGGTACGAGCCAAGATATTCGGCATTGCATCCGCATGCAAGCTCGCAGTCACCAATTGGATTGTCGGTGACGTATCTCAGCAGATTCTTGAGACCATTGTATCGGCAGCCTTTGCGTACGCATCCGGAGTATCGAAGATCATTCGTGGCCATATCAGTCTCGACACGTCCGTAGATCCTGGTGACGTAGACACGTACGATTCAACGAACGAGACAATGGATCCCGAATATGGGATGCTGAGCGCGCTCGGTGAGAACGTGTTCGGAACGCAGCGACCGGACGACACCTTCGCCACGTGCTCTTTTCAGATCGACAATGCTGGCCCAAGTGCGCGAGACATCATGCCAGAGTCTCTGGTGTTCACGAAGACTACCGGCACTGACAACCCGACGTACACCAATGTTGCTGACGATTCAGTCTACACGAACCCAAACGGAAGCGTCACCGTAGCCGCCGGGACCAGCGTGACGATTCCAATTCAGTGTCAACTGAAGGGACTGATTGGAGCGGCTGAAGCTGGGGCTATCAGTCTGACCACTACTGTCAACGGCCTTAGCGGCACCAACACTACTGCAGCAGTGGGCACTGTTCGCATGACCGCTGATGCCTTTCGAGCATTGTGCAGGCAAGCCGCCGGAAGACTGTCGTTTGCTACCCCTGAAGATGCGTATCTGTTTCTTGCCACACACAATCTTGATGGCACATTGCTCCAAAACGGAAACGGAGACAGCGTGGCTATAAGTAGAGTAGACATCGCTGGAGACCCGTCGTATGGCACCGAAACTGTATACTACGCATCCCCGAGCGGAGCGGCCATCGCCGTAGATGTTACTGCAGCAAACAACAACATTCAGATGGCCGCGTTTGCCGTTGCTGATTGCATCACGTTCACCGGATCGGCAGCCGTGCCGCAAACAGTAACCGTTGCTGGTACCGCCAGAGTCAGAAGACGTCAGGGCACTTCCGATGTGGCGCTTGCCGCCGAGATTGCGGCCGGTCTTGCGGCGGGCGTAATCGTCGGATTCCCGACGATACCAGTTGGCGGATTCGATCGAGGGGTCACGTACGGATACATCTACGTGAGAGACTTGGAGGCATACGCCCGATCCGGAGCCCTAACCGCTTACGATGTGCAAGTGATCACCCCGAGTTCAACCGTACAATTGACCGAGGGGCACGTGGCGGTGCCCAGCACCGCCGCTGGAAGCTGGACGGTGACGGTGGTCCCATGAGCGTGTTCGTGGGTCGCATCCAGAAGCTCATCGGAAACATTGGGCCGTGGTATGTGCACGGAACCAACATTGGCAGGTTTCTGGAAACGTTCGGAATCGTCCTGGACGATGCTATGACCACCCTGCAGATAGGTCTCAGTCAGGCATATCCTCTAGAGTGCGATAGAGAATCGTTGGCTACGATTGCGTACGATAGATCCATGAGATTCTACGGAACGGAACCGGAGGAATCGACCCGCTATCGCCTGTCGCGTTGGCTTCAGCTGCACAGGCAGCGCGGCACGCACCAGGGAGAACTTCGGCACGCTCAGCTATATTTCTATCCGAATGCGCCAGTGATGAGAATCGTGCATCAGGATGGCGCAGGATCATCGGCGACATGGCACACATTGAATGCTGCCGGCGAGTATTCAGTCTACCGAAAGACTCCGTCGAATTGGAACTACGATGGGGCTACATCCAGATGGGGAAGATTCTGGGTGATCCTGTATCCTCCTACAGGCTTTCTGTCAGGCAGCAATCCGCAAGACAATCTGGCTCACTATGGCGGAACGCACTCAGGTGGATACCTGACGGCAGAAATGGTTTATGGCGGATACTATACAGGTGGCCACGTATCATCGCTACGGAATTATGACGGGCTTTCCGCGGCGGTGCTATCCGATCTTGTGGACATGATTCGAGAATGGTCACGACGTCGAGAGATGCTGTGGGGGTACATTGTGGCCACAGATTCAGGAATGTTTGATCCGATATCTACATCGGTAACAATGCCATCCGGATACACTACGATGCCAGTCGGAAACTGGGGTTCGCCCATGTCATCGACAGGAGTTCGAACGCGCCCACCGGGAGCTCTGTGGGTTTACGATAAGGGTCAAGGTTGAGGTGCGACAATGACGATCGGAACAATCACTCTAGGAGACTACGTAACAGTCACCCCTGACACGTCTCCGCTCCCATATGCGAGCTTGCAGGGGCCGTCACCATCGATGCCGGTTGTATCTGACGACATCCTATCTATCATCCAGGCGGTTCTCAACGTGCAATCAGTGGCATCGGGCTACGCGGCGCTAGCACAATCCGTCGCCATCGGCGCAGCTACAAGCCTTGCGGCGCTAGCTTCTGCCGTTGGAACGATCGATGGCTCTGGCGATTCTGGTGTTACGACGACGGCCAGATTCCACTTTATTCGTGTGACAGGCACAGGATCAGGAAGCGGTTCCTTCCAGCTCGACTGGGGCTCATTGCTGCCGGCAAACTCGATCCTGTTCTTGATGAACGCTGGCAGCGGGGCGCTGACAGTGCGCAGATACGGCGGCTCACTGGTCAACACACTGCAACCCGGCGAACTCGGAGTCTATCGACACGACCAGACTTCCACTGACCCGCTAGCCGTGTGCACAGTATACAGCGTCCCGCACGTAACCACGTACGTAACAGATGACGGAAACCGAAACATCAACGGGATCTATCACAAGCATACCGTGTTTGCTGACGCTGGGGGCAGCTACACATCAGCCACGTACACCATCTTGGGCGGGACGTCCGGGAACGAACTCACTGTTGTCAACATTGGATTCTCTGACGGGATTCAGATGTATCACAACGGCGGCAACATCTCGGTGCCAATTCCCCAGAACGGAGCACAGCGACTGATCTACGACGGAACCACGTGGCGCGTTGCCGGATTCTCTTCTGCACTACACGGGTGAGCACATGCCTAACATCACTGGATGCATTGAGATTGTGGACGCCAATGGGCAGACCGTAAACGTGGTCAACAGGAGCGGAGTGTACCCTCCGTTTCGGATCAAACTCGGAAGCGGTATCAGCGCCACCGCATCGGAGAACGGGTCCGTTGTCGACGTGGAGCTAAGTTCCACGGTGACAGGGTCTAGCCAGGTGGAAGTACAGGTCGACGGAACGGAGGTGAGCACGCATTCGATCATCGATATCCGCGGACCCATGAAGCCGGAAGTAACAGACTACCCCGAAAGCGTAGTGCTAGACTTCGAGCCAGCGCCCGTGCGGAGCGGTTCAACCATATACCATCCGGAGGAGGTCGAATTCTCTGGAACTGGAGTGTCTGTGGCCGCAAAGACCGGCGGCGTCAATATCACAATCAACCGTCTAGAGGTTCAGGATGAGGGCTCCGCAGTCACATCACGCCCGACTATCAACTTCATCGGCGACGGAGTCACGGTCGCTGATGACTCAGGGGGTAGCCGAACTAATGTCACAATAACTGGTTCGTCAGGAATTCTTGAATGCAACTACGTGCTTGAATACACAGTCAATCCAGCTGAGGTCGACTTCAACGAAGTCAATGCTGACGGAATGATCCCTCAAGCTGGGATGAAGCTCCTGCTAACTCACCAGAATGGGGAGGAGGGTAACGGACCATACCTGGTTTCATCATATGATGATGAAACTGGGATCGCTGCGCTAACTCCTCTTTGGAGTGGGACGATCACGCCTTATAACCAGATTCGCATTATCGGCGGCACCAAGTGGATTCACTCGATGTGGGCCAATTATTGGCCTGGAACATACGGAACCGACAATCTAGCGATTGTTCCAGTAGAGTATACAATCAGCAACGTGCTGCTTACGTCTGGCACTGTTCAGATTGAGAACGTGTATGCTGTGAGCAACGACATACAGGCTAACGTTGTCAAGGTCCGGCCCAGTGGCGCGACGAACTCCCGCTCCTGGTTGGTGACTCATATAGGCAATTCATACGTGCAACTATATCGGGCGCATGTGGTCGTGGAAGCGCAAGACGCCTCAGGCACACTGAACACTGCAGACGGCTCTCGCGTAGACGTGCACATCATCAATCGGCAAGGCGTGTGGACGATACCGGTGTAGTGCTGATATGGGACCACGCAAGCACGAAGAACTCGCGTGATGCCTAAGCGAACTATCGGTCAAGATCGACGTAGGAGATCACTTCCCGATCGACCACGCGGGCCGGTATTGGCGGCTCCGAAGTCCAGTCCGCCGCGAGCTTGCACACTTCAGCACCCGCCGGCAGTTTGAGCTTCTTTCCTCCGTGTCCATCGTCTTCGTCCTCTAAGCCGCACGACGGATAAGCCCACTTGTTTTGCGTGGGGTGCTTGATCGGCACAGCGTATCGGACTGTCGCTTGATGCACATGAGGGCCGGCGCCAATGAACGCGGTCGGTTGCCATGGCATCCCGAGCAGCTCGTCGGTGTCGGTTGATAGCTTGTCGGCATGAGCTTGGTTGTTTACGACGATGTGTTTCATGTTACCCCGAATCTGGTCATGAGCCATCGGGTGACACGAAACTCTGTGGAGTCGTCATCTATACCGTCGTGCATTAGCATTGCTGCCCACAGCCCCTTGGACGAGTAGTTCGTCCCAAACACACCCATGTCTATACCACTTATCCCGTTGTATCCTCCTGCGCCAGTCATAGTCTTTCGTGTACCATCCACAGAAAATGTGACCGGCGTAGTCGTCTTGAAACAGAATATGTGTACACTGGTGAGCGTTGACACTGTCGTCGAAGCGCCAGAGCCCTCCTCGAATGTAACGGTGGTGCCGCTGGCATTCACAGGGTACCTAGTAGACACACCGTCTATAATCATACCAAAACCGGTGCCGGGCTTTCTCATCGCCAGATACATTGTGAATGGCTGCGCTGAGGTCCGGACAGGCCCGCTAATGCGCATCCCCGCAGCCGATGAACCCAAACCGGAGAAGTCGACGCACGGTTGGCCTCCGAACGTGGCGCTGGAAGGAGTCCAAATGCCTTGTCGATCACTGACAGCTTGCGTTGCGACCAACACGTTCCCCGTCACAACGTCCGCCCACGCGCTGACATTCGAACCTACCAGCGTGATCCCCCGGTCTGCAAGCAGTACGCGCCACGTCGACCGGCCACCCTCGTTGACCCAGGGGAGGTACCTCCTACCCAACCGAGACCAGAGCATTACGCGCGCCCCTGGAAGGCCTCAATCGTGCACGTGAACGTCGTGCTGTTTGCTGACGGCGTGAACGCTGTCAGCGTCTGCAACAATCCGTAGAGAGTCTTGGCTCCTGACGTTGGCCGAACCATCAGGTCAGCCCCATCTTCCGGAACGCACGTCGCGACCGAGCCATCTGAGAACAGTCTGAACGATCCCGTGAGCGACCCCACGAAAGAGCCTTGTTTCGTGCTGAATGCGGCGTTATCGCCACCGACCACGCCAGAACTGGCCGTCGGATCGCTGCGATACAACCAGATTCGGAACGTCGCACTTGCGGTCCCTGGACCAGTATCCGTGCTGGCAATGCGGATGCGCCGCACCACAACGGGCGCGTCGTTCGTGTCCGACACGGTCCACACAATTGGCGTTACACTGCCCGCGGTCGCGCTGTTCGACACAGCATCATTCGCCGCGTAGGCATCCGTGTTCGCTGGACGAGTCACCGCCGATGCGTCAGCCACTGCGGTGCGCGCGAGCCCCGTAACGGCAGCAATCTCGGTTGACTGATTCGTCGCCGTAGCCAAGCCGGCGTCGGACGCAGGAACAACAGACATGCTTGCGGCGCCCGTCGTCTGCCCTAGCGCAGCCGGAAGCTTTGCAGACATTGCGGTAACGTGACCGTCAAGAGCGTCTTGTTTTGCTGATGTGGCAATCCCCGATGTGCCAACTACGACCGTAGCTGACACCGGAAGCGGATTGTCACTGTCTACTTCGATGACGTCGTTGTCTGAATTGCGGAACGAGGCCGGTGTAGTGGGCCTGAAGTCTCTTGTTTTTGCCATGTACCAGGCTCCCTTTTGGCTTGACTTGCCCGGAGCGTAGCGCAAAACTCAAGGCGTGTCACCCCAGGAAACAGCATGATCCTGATGAATTCAGACTCGAGAAGAGAGCGGATTGAGCAGCTGGCGCTCACGCGAGCCGACCAGGTGTCGAGGCTCGGCGGAGCGCTCAAGGTGGCCATCGGAGCAGCGCTCGGGCTTTCCGCGGGCCTGGCATCTGCCTACGCCTGGGCACACGGGAAAGTGGACAGGTCCGAGGTTGCAACTGTCCAAACGTCGATGCATGCACTATCGGAGCGAATGGCGAAGCTGGAAGGGAAGACGGACGCTATTATCACTCAGAATGAGCAAGCGTTGCGATTGCTCAAGACACTCGACGGATGCGACGTTAGGCACACGCTTCGATTCGAAGCAGAAGGATCACGGTAATGAACACAAGTATTGCGATTCTGGTTGGCATAGCAAACACGATCATTCTCACGCTAATTACGGCGCTGGGCCCGAGCACAAATAGGTTCCGCACCATCCCTGTCGCATGGCGAGCCGTGATCGTTGCCGTGCTGTCAATCGCGTCAGGTGGCCTCGAACACGTGCTGAACGACGGTTCTACGTGGCAGATGGCATTCCTTACGGCGGTGGCGTCGGGAATAGGTGGGCTCGTCAAGGTGCTCATTGAAGCGCTAGACTCGAGTCCAGCAGCGTCGTCAGCAATTCGGAATTCATCAGCAAGAATCGGCGGTGTTCTGTTGCTCGCACTTGCTAGCATCGGATGCGGAGGGAGCTTCGAAGAGGCCAAGGTGGCTGGACGAGCCTATCGAGCGACGGGGGCCACAACTGCTCCGGACGGTGTCACATGCATCCAGCTCGATGACTCAAGGTTGTTCTGGAGTGGGACGGCAAAGGTTGCTGCCACACTCTCTGGCGCTCAAGGGATCGCTATTCTTCCAATCCCATACGCCAACGACGGAGCTCGAATCGCACTGGCCGCGGGTGCGCTAGGGGCCACATCGATAGCCGTGTTTGCTGCCGTTGTGTCTGACGGCAAGGCCGCGCAGTGGGCCCGCTACTGTAGTGACATGGGAGGTGCACAATGAAGATCGGTCGTTACCACGGCGGATGCGTCCCTTCTCCCGAAGGCGTTCGTGGAACCCACGAGTCATCGCGCATGCTCGGCATGCTCCTATCAACCCCGAACGAAGTTGACCAGTCTCATCTATTGCCTGAAGTTCTTGATCAGGGAGGGAAGGGGGCTTGCACTGGATTCGGCGGTTCAACAGAACCGATCTGGGCAGCAATGAACGCAGCTGCGTTCGCGGCCGGATTGCCAGTCGTTGAACGACCATCGCCCGATTGGGCGTATCTGATCGGTCGATCGCTCGGCGGGAATCTGTCCGAGGATTCCGGTGCGTCAATCTCAAACGTACTCGACGGCGCTAGACTGATGGGTTCTGTCAAGGAATCGCAATGTCCCTATCTCGACTCTCGTCTCAATCCAGACAGGGACGCATGGCCGGCATTGGGGAGACTTGCCAACGACCAGCGAATTCTTGACGGCACCGCTCGCATCACGGAGACGGGTCCGGCAATGATCGATGCGCTTCGGGCCGCGCTTGCCGGCGGGTATCTACCGGCGTTCGGGACCGATGTGGACGATGCGTTCGAATCGCTCGCCGCGAAAACGGTATGGCTTGGATGCAGGGGCCAGTCGCTCGGAGGTCACGCTCTTTGCTTGACAGGATACAGGACCGTCAACAGTCGTACGCAGTTCCGCATACGAAACAGCTGGGGAGTCGGATGGGGCGACGGGGGCTCATGCTGGTGCGACCAGAGCGCCGTGGCCGGATTCTGGGATGTGTGGATCGTGAAGAGTGCTCCGTCTTGGAGCGGGACGGAGGACAAATGAAAGCGTCAATCGTTGCTGCAATTGTGCTGTCCGGACTGAGCGCTCAGGGCTGCCCTCCCTCACCCGTGACGCCAGACGGAGGCGGCGGCGGGGCAGGGGGAGCCATCGTGCAAGACGGTGGGCCCGTAGTGGGCACCGGCGGATCTGCTCCGATCTGCACTACGCCGTGCTGCGCAACGTGCGCGATCCTGGCCTCCCACGGCTGTCCCGAGAGCAAGCCGACCGCGAAGGGAACCTCGTGTGAGGTCGTTTGCGGCAACGCTGAGAACGTGCTGCCATGGCCAAAGCTCCGCAGCGATCCAGCGCTATCAGTGATTCGAGTGGATTACAGGTGCTCTGGCGGATACTGACTGCTCGATGTCCGTCCGTACGAAAGAGAGGCGTGTATGCGGTACTCGTGGCGTATCGACGCGGAGACTCGACTCATCATCGTTCGAACGGACGACGGGCCCGAGTGGACCCCCAAGACCGAGAAGTACGCGGCGGCGCTCGCCAAGGTCGATCAGCAGTGGCGAGCGCTAGCAACCCCAATCGCCGAGCGGCACGGCCTCGACGTGGAAGGCGTCCTTGCCCAGGTCATGCAGGAGAGCAGCGGAAACCCTCGCGCGTTCCGGCGAGAGCCAAACGGCTGGACGGGCGTTGGGCTCATGCAGATCACCCATCCCTCGATCAAGGCCGGGCACACGGATGCCGAGCTCTTCGAGCCCGCTCGGAACCTGGAGATCGGGACGAGCTACACAGCAGCGCTCGCCCGCCGGTACCAGACTGAGCAGGGCTTGCCGGACTGGCCGTGCGTGTTCGCTGCCTTCAATGCGGGCAGCTGTCGCCCGAACCCAAAGAGCCCGTGGAACCTCTTCTGTTACGGCAACCACGTCGACGCTGAAGTTGCATTCTACAATACGCTCATTCTGGCGCGATTAACAGAGACGAGCGATATGGCGCAGCGTGCAGCCGAGTTGCAGTTTGACCTAGCGTCAACGCTGGATCTGACGCCACACCATTCATAAGCAAAGGGCCCCTTTCGAGGCCCAGTGCTTTCTGGTCGACTGAATTTTTCAGGTAGCTTTGGGGCTGGTCGCGTACCTTTCTTTGGTTGATGTTTCGTTCACCGCCGGCGGATGCCGGAGGAGTCTACGCTGGCATCCTCGCTTTCGCGACGTCGCTAGCCTGCTTCAGCTTTGCCTTCTGTTCATTCGAGGCACGAGGCCAGAAAAGTTGCCGATCCTTCTCTCGCGCATCGAAGTCGGCTTGTGTTTTCGCGTTTGCGTACCCGCTGACAATCGCCTTGATGTCGCCATCGTTCGGAGTGCCGGTGCACCACTTGGCTAGATCCTCCCCAATCTGCTCGTTCAGTTGGACGTCGTCGTTCGGGAAGATGTGGCGGAACTGGTTCGGAAGCTTGAACACCTCACGCTCCGCTTGCTGCTCCGCTGTCCAGCGAGGTTTACCATCGGAGCCAGGCGGCAGTAGGCAACGGAGCATCATCTCGTAGACCAGATCGTCGGCCGTGATCGGTTGCCATCCAAGGTCGACCGCCTCACGCTTGCCACCGAGCTTCGTTGCCTTGATCGTCATCTTCGGCTTACTGCGGAAGCACATGACAGTCATGACGTTGGAGCGAGTGATCGCCTGTCGGAATCGGCCATGTTCAGCTTTGGGACGGGCCCATGCGGGGAAGTTCATTCGTTCGCGCTTCCCCATGTCCTCCCCGCACATCCGGTCAAGCTCGGCCTCGTGCATGTCGAGCACCCCGCCCTCGCCTTCCCACTCATGGGAAGCCGAATCGTAGACCACGACGGTAGCGCCGTTGCGCACGGCGACATCGAACGCAGCAGTGTATCGGGCTGGCGTGTATGGCGGATCGAATGGGATGTGGCGGAACTTGAAGTCGCTCGCGTAGTGAAGTCCGCGCTTGTTCTCGGTGTCGATCATCGTGATGTGGCCGCCGATAATGCGAACGATGCCGGTGGCAAGACGCATTGCGGAGTAGGTTTTACCAGATCCGGACGGGCCCACGAGACCGATGAGGAGCGACGTAGGGCCGCGAACGGCGAGAGATTCGGTGAATTCGGGGATCACTTCTCCTCCAATCCCAACAGGTAATCACTTGTGACGCCGAGCGCTTTCGAGAGCCAAATGATCGTCATCGTGCCTGGGAGCACGTGGTCATGCTCGTATGTAGATATCGATGACGACTTGATCCCGCACTGAAACTCGAGTTCCTTTTCGCTCATTCCGGCGCGCATCCGAGCGCCCCGAAGTCGCGCACCGAATCCGGGAAGCGCACCGCGGCGCTTGGACATGAGCACGTAGTTCCTCATTCTCCCAACTCCGCGTAGAACTCAGCGTCCGCATTCATCTCTTCGGTGAACGCCCATGGTTGTGGCGCAATGTCGACGATGCCGGTTGTGTACTCTGGCCACATGTTGCACGCGAGACAGGCGTCCCATATGCGCAATGCGCGTGCCCACCGCTGTCGCCCCATCTGCTTGAACAGCGCATCCGGCCGCCCGATCGTGATGCAGTGTGGCGGCTCAATCTCAGCGAACACCCAAACGAAGTCCGGATCCTGTGCCCAGCCCTGCGCCACGAACGCATCGCAATAACCGGCGTATTGGATGTCGTAGCCGAGATTATAGATGTCCCTGGACACGTGCTTCGGATGCGCGCAGGACGTCGTCTTCAGTTCGACGATGCGCGGGTAGTCCAGGTGATCCATCTCGCAGTGGCAGAGAACGGAGCCTGCACGAGTCGGCTGACGCCACTCGAATCTTCGGTTCGATTCCCCGGCCAGAACGATCCCCTCTCGGCGCATCCGATCGATGATGCGGTTCGCGATCTCGAGCAGCTCGTCCAGTTGCCGTTGCAACATCGGGATCCGATGTGCGGCTCGCTGCTCAGCGCGCCAGATCTGCGCCTCCTTCGTCCTCCAATCCGGCTTGTCGATAGCCACGATTCTGTGGCCCCCGAACACGAGCTCGTGGATGGCGTTGCCGGTGTCCATCTCCGAGGAAGGCTCGCGGTACGGCTCATTCCCCAGATCGCGCTTTGCAAGATAGGCGTGCCTTGCCGAATCGAGCAGCAGCGTGCGCGCGATCGTTGGATTGAACGCGACCTCGGTCACAGCGGGGCCTCGTCGTCCGATTCGACGGGTTTCAGCTCGCTCACGTCCGTGTCGTGCTGCTCGGCCGGGGGAGGCTCGGGGGCGCGGTAGAGTGAGTATTCGCTGGTCGACTTCCGAATCGAGATAAGACGATCGAGTGGACAACCGTACGGCTGTATCGCATCCTTCAGATCGTTGAGACAGTACCCGATCGCTTTCGCCAAAGCATCGTCGAGAATATTGCGGACCAGTTGCCGCGCCGGGCCTGCCACGGAGGCAAGCGTTTGCGCTCGTCCCACTAGATCGTGATAGTCGTCGACGGATGGCTCCTTGTTATCATCGGCAATCTGCTCGACGCTCTCCAGTGCGCTCAGCAGCTCGCCCCGCTCACGGATCTTCCCTCTCTCGCTCTCGCTCAGCATGTGGCACCTCAATTGGTGCAGGTGTGCACCGCGCAGCGCGCCAAGTCAAGCACAATTTTTTGCTTGACACGTGGCATGGCGCTCGCGCACATTCACGCGATGAAAAACGAAACATCGTTCCAGCGCCGCGTTCGTGCGGCGCTGGAAAATAAAACACGGGTCGAACTCGCGGCGGAGGTCGGCGTCGATCGATCCGTGGTCAGCAAATGGCTAACCGGAATCACGTTCCCAGGTGTGTCGCATCTTGCGGCGGTGGCTCGAGCGTTCGGGGTGAGCCTGGAATCGCTCACGAACATCATCGAGGAGAGCAGGGGGAAGCGATGCCGGTAGTGCCCTTCAACGGAGCGCACGTCATCGGCAGCGGTTACGACAGCTTCGCGCGGGCCATCTTCGGCGTACTCCACTGCCAGGAGATCGTCGGTCACTGCGAACGACCGGAGCAGTTTCAGCAAGTGCGAGACTTCGCGTTCGACCAGTCGCCGGGCGGCGTTCAGGCAGAGCTGAACCGGCTCGCTCGATACATCGATGATACGTTTGGACACGGTGGGTGGTGAGCGTGGGCACCTACGAAGAATTCATTGCTTCCAAGCGGTTCGCCGATCCTCCGACAGGAATCACGCACGACGTCGACATCAATCCGATGCTCTTCGAATGGCAGCGTGACATCGTGCGATGGGCGTTGCGCCGAGGACGCGCAGCGATGTTCGAGGACTGCGGCCTAGGGAAAACTGGGCAACAGCTCGAATGGGCCAAGCATGTCGCGTACTCCTCGGACCCGGGAGGCCACGTCCTCATTCTGACTCCTCTTGCTGTAGCTCAGCAGACAGTGCGCGAGGCCGAGAAGTTCGGAATCCAACGGGTCAACTACGTCCGATCTCAGGAGGAGATCGGGGGCGACTTCGGCATCTGGATCACGAACTACGAGATGCTGGACCGGTTCGATCCGTCGATGTTCCGTGGAGTGGTGCTTGACGAGTCAAGCATACTCAAGAGTTTCGACGGCTCCACTCGGACGAAGCTCATCGAAGCGTTTCGCGAGACTCCGTTCCGACTCGCGTGCACCGCCACGCCCGCACCTAATGACCATATGGAGCTCGGTAACCACGCCGAGTTTCTTGGCGTCATGACGCGCGCTGAGATGTTGTCGATGTTCTTCGTTCACGACGGGGGCGAGACTCAGAAGTGGCGCATCAAGGGCCATGCTCGCGACGCATTCTGGAAGTGGGTATGCAGCTGGGCGGTGAACCTGCGGAAACCGTCAGACCTGGGCTATTCTGATGACGGGTTCATACTTCCGAAGCTACACATCCACCACCACGTCGTCGAGTCCGATATGGAAACGGCCCGTCAGCAAGGACTTCTGTTCCAACTCGAGGCTCGCACATTGGCCGAGCGCCGCAGTGCGCGGAAGGCTTCGACGGACGCAAGAGTGGCTCTCATCGCCGAGATGGTGAACCACTCAACAGATCCGTGGCTCGTATGGTGCAACCTGAACGCGGAAGGCGACGCACTCGAGAAGGCAATACCGGACTCGGTGCAGGTGGCTGGCTCAGATTCGATTGATGACAAGTCAGAACGGTTGCTAGGGTTTGCTGCTGACAAGTACCGCGTACTCGTTACCAAAAGTAAAATAGCAGGTTTTGGCATGAATTGGCAACACTGCGCAAACGTCGCATTCTGCGGACTCTCCGATTCCTGGGAACAGTACTACCAGGCCATTCGGCGATGCTGGCGCTTTGGCCAGAAGAACGAGGTCCACTGCCACATCGTGACGAGCGACGCAGAGGGGGCCGTTGTGGCGAACATCCAGCGGAAGGAAGCGGAGGCGGCGGAGATGGCGGCGGAGATGATCGCGAACATGTCGGTTGCCAACTCAGAAGCGCTGCGAGGAACGCGCAGGGACTCGGTGGCGTATGAGCCGAGGGTGGAGATGCGAATACCGGAATGGCTGAAGGGAGGATGCGGTGAAACTGACGGACTTCCGACGATCGAACACTAGACAGTGGCTGTCGGTCAAGGAGATGTTATGCGAACTTGACTGTCAGCCGTGGATCACTTTCGTTCCAGTGTTTGCTAATGATAACAGTATTCGATGGGGCAAGGTGTTTCCGTTCGGTCTTCATTGTGCGATGATGCGAACTTTGGGCGCCTTGAGATAGGGTGAATTACATGAATGTGAACAATCAATGTGAAGGCAACGGATGGTGGATGTATCACGCTGACAACGTGGAAGTGATGCGTTCACTGCCAGAGAACAGCGTTGGCTTCTCCGTCTACTCACCACCTTTTGCTAGCCTATATTGTTACAGCGCTTCAGATCGCGACATGGGGAATTGCCGCACGCATCAAGAATTTTATGACCACATTGCGTTCCTGATGCCCGAGCTTCTTCGCGTTACGGCGCCAGGCCGCAACATGAGCATTCACGCCATGGATCTCCCTACATCCAAAACTCGCGACGGAGTCATTGGGCTATCCGACTTCCCGGGCGAACTCATTCGCGCTGCCGAGCGCGCTGGTTGGATCTGGCATTCGAAGGTGACCATCTGGAAGGATCCGGTCACCGCCATGCAGCGAACGAAGGCCCTCGGGCTGCTCTGGAAGCAGCTATGCAAGGACTCGACGATGTCCCGCATGGGCATCCCCGACTACGTGCTGACCTTCCGCAAACCGGGCACGAACGCGAATCCTGTGGCGCATACGAAGGAAGAGTTCCCTGTGTCGCTTTGGCAGAAGTGGGCCTCGCCAATCTGGGACGATATCAATCCCAACGACACGCTTCAGTATCGGAGCGCTCGCGAGGAAAAGGATGAGAAACATTTGTGCCCATTGCAGTTGGAAGTGATTCGTCGTTGCGTCCAGCTCTGGTCCAACCCAGGCGATGTGGTACTGTCGCCGTTCGCTGGCATCGGCTCCGAGGGAGTGATCGCCGTCGAGAACGGGCGCAAGTTCGTCGGCGTCGAGCTCAAGCAATCGTACTATGAACAGGCTGTTAAAAACATCCAGGCGGCCGAGCCGAAGGCGGCAGGGAAGCAAATGTCACTGCTGGAAGCGTGCGAGGAATGAACGCAACGGAGGAAATACGTAAACGCTGGAGCCTGCTGCGACTCATGCGGGACAGCGGAGGCGAAGCGATGAAAGACGAGCGTGGTCCTCTTCCGAGGACTGAAAGGAGCGAGCGACATGAGAGGTGTGAGGATACCATTGGAGAAACCGAAGTCGATCACGGCACGCAGAATCGATACGGGAATGGTCGAGACATCCGTATCAAGTGCCACCGCCGCGCCGAATGCGGAGACGACTGCTGGCCCTGCCCATACGACGCCATTGACTGATCTCGCTCGCGAATGCGACGCAGCCAATGATGCAGTGGGTGCGGCTCGGCGGGCGCACAACGACGCGCAGCGGCTTCTGGCGAATGCGCTGGTGGAATTGCGCAACGCCGAGATTCGCGCCGCTGCCGCGAAACATGCGCTGGAGATGGCGCTGAAGAATGGATCGGTGGGTGAGTGACTTTTGGAGGACACTATGACGACGAACGAGCAAGTCGTGAAACGACTGGCGGAGAAATTGTACGGCGCATTCTGGCGCGGCGGGGGCAGTTTCACTCGTGGAAGGGGAGAAGGAAAGAGCCCAACCAACCTATGTTGGCTGGCAGTGGCGTCGGCCGCCATCGATGAGATGCAGCCCCCGCCGGCCACCGTGGAGAGAGTGCGGGAGGCGCTGCCCAAGATTGTACAGAATTGGTCAGCATACGCTTGGAACAAGAACGACACCCGTGCATGGGCGATTCTTACTTGGGCACGCAACTTCGCCCCCGATGCCGCGGAGATGCTCGGCGTGCTGCCTCACAACGCTTGCGATTGCCCGAACGCCGAATACCAGGCCGCGGAATGCGAGCGACTCACCCGCGAGCGCGACGAGGCCATCCGGCGCGCCGAGAAGGCAGAGCGTGAGCGAGATGCTGCCATCAAGCGAGCCAACGAGTCTGACCGGCTTGTCGTTGAGCGGAGAGATCGCGCCCTCGGGACAGAGCTAGACGGGAACGATACAAGCGATTACGCCGTCGCAGTGAACGCGCTTCGCCAGCGCGACGCGGCCAGGTTGGAGCGTAACGTCGCTATCGGGCGAGCTGAGCTGGCCGAGCGCGCGCTGGAGCAAGAGGTGAAGACGCGCGACGAATACCACGAATGGGCGGACCAGCTCGCGTACGCAATCGCTCCCGTGGAGCAGATCGGCGAGCACTCGAGTTCAAACAACCCGTGGGAGAATGCGATTCGTGTAGCCGGTGAGGACGCCAAGCGGGCATCCGAGGCCGAGAACATGCTCCACGCGACCGAGGCTCAACTACGAGCGCTCCGGGACACGGTCGTCCAATGCACCGTGGCCCTACGGCACGAAGTCGATGCGCCATCGACCGCAGAGTAGAATGCCACGCGCATGACACCACGAATCGATGTACTCACTATACAACTATCAGAGTGAATGCATTCGCCGGGTCCAGTGGTTGATACGCAACGGAACTAGACGGATTGTCATCGTTCTTCCTACGGGCGGAGGAAAAACTCTTGTGGGTGCATCGATCATCATGTCTGCACTGCAGAAGGGGAATCAGTCAATTTTCCTTGCGCATCGACGTGAGCTCATCAAACAGAGCTTTTGCAAGCTGGTCCGTTCAGGCGTCGGCCCGGATGACATCGGTATCATCATGGCTGACGCCGGGCTTGGACATCAGCCGGAGACAAGCATTGACCCGTCACAGCTTGACGATGCGCAACTGTGGAAGCTTGGGGCCCGATCTCGATCCTCCGCCCCGGTACACATCGCATCGATCGACACGCTTCGCAATCGGCGCGCGCCACCGGCCAAGATCGTGATGATCGATGAAGCGCACCGCGCGCTATCGCCGTCCTATCTACGAATGCTCGATATCTACACCGATGCCGTGCATATCGGCCTCACGGCTACCCCATGGCGAGCGGACGGCCGAGGGCTCGAGGAGTACTATCAAGCGCTCGTGGTAGGAGCCACACCATCGAAGCTCATCGCTGAAGGCTTCATCCTTGAGCCTCGAGTGTTCCTGCCGCCGCGAGAGGACCTTCCCGACCTATCTCGCATCCGTATCGTCGCAGGAGACTACGACGAGCGTCAGCTGTCTGTTGCTGTCGATCAGGATCGGCTCGTCGGGAACATCGTTGACCACTGGTTCCGCGAGGCTCGCGGAATACGAACCGTGGTGTTCCCCACATCGATCGCGCACAGCAAGCATCTCGTCGAACGCTTCAATGATGCCGGGGCCAGGTTCGAGCATCTCGACGGCGGAACGCCAGCACGAGAGCGAGACGCAATTCTGGCTCGCCTAGATCGACACGAGATCGATGGCGTGTCGTCGTGTGACGCTCTGTCCGAAGGGTGGGACCAGCCGCCAGTGAAGTGCGCGATCTTGGCCAAGCCAACCCGATCGCTGACGAAGTATCTGCAGAAGGCGGGGCGCATTCTACGCCCTTGCCCCGGGGCGCCACAGCCGATCATTCTCGACCATGCTGGATGCTCCCTGGATCTGAATTGCCTTCCACAGGATGACCAGGATTACTCGCTTCAGCCGCCGCCGAAGCGCAAGCGAAGCCAGGCTCAAGTGCCCAGAACATCGTGGTGTCCGAAGTGCTGGGCAATGCTTCCCGCGGGGACGAAGGTGTGCCCTCGGTGCGGGTTCGTGTTCCCAAAGGAAGCGACGCCCAAGGTAGACGTATCGGAGTCCGACGGGACGCTCGTTGAAGTGCGCGCCATCACGATCGAAGAGAAGCGTCAGGTGTGGGAATCTCTGTGCAGGAAGGCAGTTGAGGCTGGGTATGCTGACGGATGGATCCGACATCAGTTCTCGGGCAGATTCGGATGCAAGCCTCCAGACGGATTCGCTCTGCCGAAGCGTGAACGACCGCCAGCAACCGACGAAGAGAAGCAGGTGGCGCTGGCATCGCTGAACGACCTGGCCAAAGCGAAGGGATACAAGCCCTACTGGGTGCTCAGGAGATTCGTGGCAAAGTTTGGGTGCCCTCCGCCGAAGCTGGAGGAGAGTAAGCAAGTGGAGATGAAGACATGATTCGAAACAGAGAAACGAACATTACCGTGGATGAAGCCACTAGAAGAGCAAAATCGGATGTTGACGCTTTTCGCGGTCCTCTATTCCGACGAACTTACTTCGGAATTGTGCCGATGCGGTCATACCCTACTGCAGACCATCCTAGCGCAGAGAATTGGTCCGATGCTGCTCGTAGGGCATATGTTGACGAATATTCTAGGTGATGACGACATGGTCGAGTTCAATCCGCCCCTGTGGCCGCCTCCGCCACCCCCGTCGGACACTCTCGAGATCCCGTTCATGGTCAGCCTAGAGCTTGCTCTTGGTGCAAGGCGTGACATTACCATATGGCGTCAGAACGCGGGTGGCGTGGTCAAGCGCACCAAGTCGGGCAAGCCGATCGGCCGATTCGATGCGGGTCCCCACAAGGGCATCGCTGACATCTGCGGGATTGCTGACGGAGGCGTGTTTTTGGCCATTGAAACCAAGTCGGCCAGGGGAGTACAGTCTGACGCTCAGGCGGTATTTCAGCAGGTGGTCCAGAGTCACGGTGGCATCTACGTCAGGCCGATCTACGACGAGACTCTCTCGATGGCCGACAATGTGGCCGCCGCCGTGAAGAAGATCGAGCAGGCTATCGCTGACTGGAGAAATTCATGTTCCAAGCGTTGAGTGCCATTCGTAGGATTGACATGGTCAACATTCGTTGACGTCACCCCATGCCGGCCCAAGTTGTGAAACTCAGGGGGGCCGGAATCAGCGGGACGCCTCGCCGAAGCAGCGGCGGACCAGGAGACACGATCGACGATCGTCCAACGATTCGGATCGTTGAAGGCGACTTCAAGCGGATGGTGGAGCAAGCTACCTCAGCGCTCACTCGCGACGAATATGTGTATCAACGAGCTGGGGATCTGGTAGCGCTCACCAAAGAACCGGACCTGTTGCAGGAGCTGGAAGCTGGTCGAACGAATGATGTGCTCACCGCTCCCGGTGCACCTGTTCTTCGCAAGCTCAACGTGGCGTCACTTCGCGTTCGTTTGGCTACGGTGGCAAAGTGGGAAAAGTGGCAGAGACCTAGAGCAACGGGGGATGATGGGGAATGGGTTCCGTCGCATCCGTGCAGGGACACTACGTCCGCAGTGCTCGAGGCGACCACGTCGGGAGGATGGCCAGGCATTCGTCCCATCCGGGGAATCATCGAAGCCCCAACGCTTGCGCCGTCAGGACGAATCATATCCAAGCCCGGGTACGACAGGGAGACGGGCTACGTGCTTATTCCGTCGATTCAGGTTCCAGACATCGGGGAGCATCCAACACGGGAGCGAGCGCGTGCCGCCCTTCGGTATCTATGGATCGAACTGTTCAGTGACTTCCCGTACGTGTCTCTAGGAGAGGCGCATCCAAGGGACGTTGACCGAAACGAGCGATACAAGAAGGCTTGCCTGGTGCCAGATGCTTTCGTCGGCATAGCAGCGCTTCTCACGATGTTCGCAAGACCGGCCGTCTGCGGAGCGACCCCAGGATTCGTTTTCGAGGCTGCGTCGCAAGGCTCCGGCAAGTCACTACAGATGGATGTTGTTTCGATGGTGACCGTGGGACGATCGGCGGACATGCGCACATTCCCGTCGCACGATGGGAAGGTCGACGATCCGGAGCTCGAAAAGATTCTTGCTTCATGTGCACTATCTAACAGACGCATGATCGCGTTCGACAACGTCAAGGGCACGGTCGGAGGAGCTGCGCTCGAGCAGCGTATGACGGCCACGGATAGATCCTCTTTCCGAGTGCTAGGCCGCACTGAAGAGCAATCTCTGCCATGGTCGGCCGTCATGCTGTTCTCAGGAAACAACATGACCATGTCCGACGACGTGGCGCAACGCACTGTTGTCTCTCGGCTTGAGTCCTCTCGAGAGGATCCGCGATCGAGGGACCCTTCGGAATTCAGGCATCCACAACTGCTCGAGTGGATCCGAAACAATCGACCCAAGTTGGCGCAGGCGTGCCTGACCATACTTCGGGCCGCGTCGATCGGGCAAAAGGCCAACGCTGGCAGCTGGGGCAGCTTCGAACCTTGGGCGAACATCGTGGCGAACGCGATTGTGTTTGCCGGCGGGCCAAGTGTGCTCAATGCTAGACCGAAGCAGGATTCGGCCGATGCTGGCGAGGGTGGTGCGCATTCGACGCTGATGCGATGCTGGCCAGAGGAGTTCCTGTCCGAGGGCGTACGATCGGCAGCACTAGTGCGTAAGGCATTCGCCGAGGAAGCCGCGATCATGAAAGGCACTTCTCCGGACGATGGCATGGGCGACCTTCGCGATGCACTAAGAGAACTGACTGAGACTCCAGACAACCGGATACCAAGCGCCATCAAGCTAGGACAGATCCTCCGACGGTTACGCGGCAAGTGGCGCGACAATCGGAAATTGAATTCGTCAAAGGACGGAAAGGGCTTCACCCTATGGATCGTGCAGGAGAAGGAAAACGCAATCATCAGAGCGGAAGATCAGACCGACCTGCCGATGGCGCTGCCGCCTCCGACCGAAGAGCAAACTCCGGAGCAGGCAATGGCAGACCCGGCGGAGGAATGGGGCAGGGAGTAGCGTTTCAGCGACACGAATTGGCGCAGGTCATCGAGACTATCCGCGGGGAGATGCGACACTACTACTGGTACTCACGTCCCGATATTCCTTGGACCGACGCCGCGGTATGCCCCGTCGATCTGACCTCGGAGCGGTACGTGCTGTCATCGATGTGGGAAGGTACTATGGCGCCGCCGTGGCTACGCGCCGAGCACTTCGTTCCCAAGCTTCACTCGGATGTGTTCGAGTGCTTGAAAGCTCGATCGAAACCACTGGAATTGGCCAACGCCACCGAGATCCAAAGGGCCATGTACGCACGAGGATGGCCCCCGGGGATCGACATGGCCGAGCTTCTGCGGTCAATTGAGGCATGGCCGTGCTGCCCGATCGAGGCCCCCGCTCTGATCGTGGTCGAAATGGCCGTACGAAGACAAGCGATTCAAGAGATCACTCGAGTGCGGCATATGCTGCACCTTTTCGAATACGAGGATCTGGATGGGGCAGCGGAGTCGCTGACGAAACTGGCGGAGTCGCTTCGCAAGGCCGCCTTGCGAGCCAAGCGTGTTCCTAGTAGGTATGGGTTCAGGAACACCTACGCGACCGCGAAAGAGCTCGCTGCCATCCAGGGTATGGCCGTAGCCTCAGGGAAGACGGATGGCTGGAGCGTCGACGAGAGGACGATGATCGAGGCTTCCAATGAGGCCATCTCAGATGGCCCCAGGGCGCTCAGGACGGACGTCGACCCAATCGAGGCGGCGGTGAGCTGGGCTGACCCGGCGGGCAATCCCACTGACGGAGACAGGCCGCCGCAAGCCCAGCAAAAGGCTGCCCCAGCGCAACAGCGGTGAGCTGAGGATCGGTGGCGGGAGTGGCGCAGGCCCGCGCTTGGGGCGCATCCAGTGGTACATTACACATTCGTGCTAGGCGGCTCATTGGTCAGTCCTTTCAGATATGCGTCCCCAGCCGCCTCCGCCTGATGTCGGAAGTCGAATGGGCCGATGTATTTTTGGAGGATACGCCCGTTATGTTGCGGCGGAACATACCAGTATTTGACGCCACGCTTGCGTATGGATCCGGTTCCTTTGGTTCGTTTGGGGCCAGCGCTCATTTGAGTTTCCTTTCCGTGAACAGGACACATCCCGACTCGCAACGCATGTAGCACGAGGTCCTGCCGTCGGCCCGAGGAATCTTGTGCATGCAATGCGATTGTAGATAGCGGTTGTCTTTTGATTGGAAGGCTAGAACCGGCAGATAGTGCCGTGGAGGGACGGGCGGAGGAGGCTTCCTTGGTTCGATCGCTCCCGGGTGACGCTCGATCCGTTTCCTTAGCCATTCGACTGGGTACGAAAGCAGTATTGCTGTTACCAGCAACACGAACGCGAGCCAAGCGTAGTCTGCAACGTGAGTCATGCAACACCTCCTACACTATCACACATCCTGACACTTATTATTGATAGCGACTTGAGTTTTGATGATAGCGTCCGTATCCTATGGTCATGAACGCTATCGACATGAACCACGGCGAAGTCCAATTGCACATCGTTTTCACAGTGTGTGATGGCCCAGCCAATGACAATGTGTCGGACCTGCTCGCTCAGTGTGAGCAGGAATTGCTTGCTATCCACGGGCGCACGTTCCCCGGCAAGAAGTTCCGTGTCACCGTTCGGTACGAATGCACCATGACTAGTGACGTTCGGCTGCTCGCGTTCACAGGCCGCCGCGTCGAGGTGTGGCACGCCGAGCTCGAGGAAGTGGTTGGGTACAGCCTGCAGCAATTCTACCTACCGCTCTGAAGCAAGACGGGGACGGTCAGAGTCCCTGCTAACTCCAACCGCCCCCATCTTCCCGGAGGCACCGTAACCACGAACCAACAGCAATTGAGATAGCAGGTTTTCATGGGTACGTCAACGAAATAGGGCCCCGTATGCACAGGGAGACGGGGCGGCTCCCGGACTCGGCAGCGAGCGCGGCATGCGTCATTCGTACCGCACCCACACTCGAGGGTCATCACTTCGACCCTTGCGCCCGCTAGTAGACGCTCTGCCAGAAAGCGACTCACTGGTTGGTGGTTTCGGCGGGCTCGGGTACCGCCGTGGCTTCCGCGACTGGATACGGAACAGAGAGGGCAGTAATAGCTCCCACCTCAGCGAAAGCCTTTCTGATCTTCTCCGCTTTCGTCGCGCTCACTTTTGCGACAACGCGCGTGGGGCACGATTCGACCAGATCCTTGGCCTCCGCCAGACCCATTCCCGTTAGAGCGCGCACGGTCCTGACGCACGGAATCTTGTTGCCGCCTGCGTCCACGAGCATGACGTCGAACTTCGGGGCGGACACGTCGGTCGCGGCCTCGACCTCACTCAGCTCAGCCCGCAGGCCAGCGATGGTCGCGTTTGCCCGGGACAGCTCCTCCCTGGCAGCGAAGAGGCCGCATTCCGCGCTCTCGCGAGCGCTGTTGCAGCGGTCCAATTTCGTTCGCAGCGACTCCGTCTCGGTCACGGCAGCTTCATACTTGCCGAGTAGCAGCCTGAACATATCGATGGTGGTATCCATGGTGTCTCCTATTGATTGGGGTTGGTGCGCTCCCGGCAATAGCCCCATATGTGGAACTATTTTTGGTTTAGGACTTTTGCCTGGTCGCGTACGCTGCCGACGCTGGCGGAGCCGTATACGCTGCCGACGCTGGCGGAGCCGTATACGCTGCCGACGCTGGCGGAGTCGCGTACGCTGCCGACGCTGGCGGAGCCGTATACGCTGCCGACGCGGGCGGAGCCGTATACGCTGCCGACGCGGGCGGAGCCGTATACGCTGCCGACGCGGGCGGAGTCGCGTACGCTGTCGACGCGGGCGGAGTCGCATACGCTGTCGACGCGGGCGGAGCCGTATACGCTGCCGACGCGGGCGGAGTCGCATACGCTGTCGACGCGGGCGGAGTCGCATACGCTGTCGACGCGGGCGGAGTCGCGTACGCTGTCGACGCTGGCGGAGCCGTATACGCTGCCGACGCGGGCGGAGTCGCGTACGCTGTCGACGCGGGCGGAGCCGTATACGCTGCCGACGCGGGCGGAGTCGCGTACGCTGTCGACGCGGGCGGAGTCGCATACGCTGTCGACGCGGGCGGAGTCGCGTACGCTATAAATTCTAGCGTTTGACACCTTTTGGACGCTGGCGGAGCCACACACGATCCAGCATCCCCCAAGAATCAGTCTGCGATCGTCGCACACAATCATTCGCGAGGCTCGCTCTTGCATTTTGGCCGTCACGTCCTCCACGTTAAACCACTCCGGCATGAAATCTTCATCGACTCGTAGTGACCACTTCTGAGGGTCGTCTATTGACGACGATCCATCCGGTGGAATGAATTCCACTCGGACCCAATCGCGTCCGCCGGCTCCAAGCGCTCCCTGATCGCGCAACCCATACACGACAACAAGATCCTCATGGGAGTCTGTGTGCTCAGGATCACACAGGATGTCCCCGTTGCGGCAAACGATGGCAGAGATGAAATTGCACATTTTTCGCTACTCCTTCGTCAAATTGGTTGGTGCGCTCGAAGGACGGTCAGGCCACGGGAGAAGGGGAATTTGAGAGCCGCGGACTCTGACCGTCGTTGGGGCGCGCCACTCGGCGCGCGATCGAAGTGTCACGCCCATCCCCTTGCCACTCTCTTCAGTATGACCATGCCGCGAGTGGCTTCGCGGTCGCTCCCGTCGAGGAGCTCCAGCCACACCGCTCCCTCGGTTTGGCTGATGTTGACGAGCCACCGCTCACTGGGTGGCGTTGCCATCTCAGCTTTGGCTGCTATCTCGTGCAGTGTGGCACTCACGATGCGCGACGATCGATCCGCGAACTGCATACGTAGCGTCGGTTGCAGCGTTCCGTACTCACCCCGCTCCAGCGTCACCGTTGCTCGTGCCATCTCACCCCTCCCTAACATTCTCGACCTCGCCGTCGACGCCTAGCTGCAATTGCCCACTCCGTCCAGCGAGCAGCTTCCGCGCCTCGTTGCGGTCCCGTTCTGCTCCTACCCAGAACATATCCCACTCTGCGCGGCCTCGGGAGACCTCGTCCGCAGTGGGGTATCGGTAGACGTTCCACATGTGGCGCATTGCGAATTTGCCTACGGTTCTCATCTTCGTGTCCTTCCGCCGTCCTGCGTCTACAGCCACGCGACCTCATTGTTGGCTACATAGGTGAATCGCCCGACTACCGCATCAGCAACAAGAGCCTCAAACACCCACTTTCCCGCGTTCTGCGTACCCGTGTTGCGCGCTCGGACCTCGACAACGTCTCCACCTGGAGCAATCACATTGCCAGTCCAGCAATTCGCGCGTCGGAGCTCGGCTACCGTGCGAACAACGGGCGCCCCACGGACCTTGGTAACGGTGAACCGCTTGGCGGCGCAGCCTTCGCCCCAAATCTGGCCGTTACTCATGTGCGCCAAACGGCGGATGTTGCGACCGCAGTGAGCGCACTGCGCATCAGGCTCATCCTTGTGATGCTCGTCATTTAGCGTTGAGCGGCCGATAACTCGTAGCGTCTCGCGCGCCATCATCTCTCTCCCTCTCTCCACCTCACTCTACGTCCCTCCGTTCTCATACGCAAGCATCAATCGCGCATCGTCACATATCGCCACGCTCACATCGCTCATCCCCCCGCCGCCACGCCTCATAC